>ENA-UEQM01001204-UEQM01001204.1-human-gut-metagenome-genome-assembly--contig:-NODE-1204-length-11626-cov-38.039484_pt1 | contig 11626 bp, 7 predicted proteins | sample MGYA00242948_ERZ507948 | MGnify/ENA primary metagenome ERZ507948 (study PRJEB26167, sample SAMN06115440) | human gut metagenome | host: Homo sapiens | place: China:Hubei | collected 2015-07-28... | reverse complement strand
GAGCATCGATTTCTCTTTTGCAGATAAAGGTCTCCTCAAACTTAGATACATAAATGTACCAAAATTTGAGAAGAACCCAGAAAAGTTTTTCATTTTTAATACCACTATTACCACGCATCTTCTAATCATCTGATTATTAAGAAGATGTGCGTGGTAATAAGCGGTTTTTTATTACCACACTATTACCACACTATTACCACGCTATTACCACACTATTACCACACCAGCTAGGTTCATGATGCTTCCTGCATCATGCAACAGACGTTCTAACCCCTGCTTACAACCATCAGGAAAAGTCATTCCAACCATCAGGCAAACGTACCCGAGGCTTTGCCCAACTTTGCCCAAGGCTTTGGGCACTTGTGCCCGAAACTATCGGTTAAAAGTGCTCATGTTCTCGGGTATCCGTACTCATGTTCACGGGCATAAATTCTCATGTACACGGGCACAAGTACAGTACGTCACTTGCTACCCTTTACTATGTGGTTTAACGATTTTAGTTGACCACTTTTAGTTTAATTTGTAAGACGAGTTGACTCGGTTAAAACTTATTTATAATTCACGTTGACTTTCCTGAAACTTAGTCATATTTTAAGTTAACCACAGCCTTTTGTGACTAAGGGCGGTCATCATAGAAGACCGCAGCTGGTCTTAAATGATGGCAAACGCTGGTCATCAATGAAGAACAGAAAAAGCACAGGAAACAGGGCTTTCTGGGTAGTTGTGATTTTAACGAACTCTTTAAACACAAAAACGAGTATGATTAACAATAGCATCGTAATACACAGCGTGAACACAAACTTCAATGCCCCATCAACTAATTTTTCATTCACGAAAAGAGAAAAATGCGGGAAAGCAGAAAAAAAATAATCAGATATTTGCTCGTTTTCCCATTTTTTATTACCTTTGCCTTAAATTTAAAAACATAACGATATGATTACAGGAGAAATCAAAAACAAGATAGACCAGATATGGGACACCTTCTTTGTGGCAGGCATTACCAACCCAATCACCGTATTGGAGCAGATGACCTACATCTTCTTTATGAAGATGCTCGACGACAAGCAGCTACAGGAAGAGGAAAACGCCCGCGACTGGGATAGCGTAGTTCAGAACCCTACCTTCCCAGAAGGAAAGATATGGGTGAATCCTGACGCCGTAGGCGATGAGGAGAAGGCGGGTATTCCTTACGAAAGCCTGCGCTGGCACGTGTTCAAGAACCTGGGCGCCGATGAAATGTTCAGGGTGGTGCGCCAGTATGTGTTCGAATTCATCAAGCACATCGGCACGGGCGAAGAAAGCGCCTACAGCCGCTATATGAAATCGGCCATCTTCCTGATTCCCAACGCCCGAACCCTAACCAGGGTGATAGATGACGTTAACGACCTTGACATGAACAATCGCGACGCCATGGGCGATGTGTATGAATACATCCTCGGCAAGATGGCGGCAAGCGGCACCAACGGCCAGTTTCGCACCCCTCGCCACATCATCCGCATGATTGTGGAGATGATGCAGCCTAACCCGAAGGATTACATCTGCGACCCGGCAATGGGTTCTGCCGGCTTCCTCGTTGAGGCGGTGAAATATATCAAGGAGAACCATGAGATGGCTGCCTATGTAAAAGAGGACGTTCACCACATGAAGACTTCGATGATTAATGGCTACGATACCGACCAGACCATGCTGCGCATCGGAGCCATGAACCTGCTGCTTCACGACGTAACTGCTCCTCAACTGGCTTGGCGCGATTCGCTCTCGGCTCAGAACGAAGACCAGAGCTGCTATTCGCTCATCATGGCGAACCCACCCTTTGCAGGCAGTCTCGACAAGGATAATGTGAACAAGAATATTCTTGCCTACGCCAACACCACCAAGACTGAGCTGCTGTTCCTGGCTCAGTTTGTCCGCTCGCTGGAGTTGGGCGGTCGCTGCGCCAGCATCGTTCCCGATGGAGTACTTTTCGGAACTTCCAGGGCGCACGTGGCTATCCGCAAGGAGATAGTTGACAACCAGCAGTTGTGTGCCGTCATTTCCATGCCGAGCGGCGTATTCAAGCCATACGCCGGAGTTTCTACCGCCGTTCTCATATTCCGCAAGACCAACTGTGGCGGAACGGATAAGGTATGGTTTTATGATATGAAGGCGGATGGTTTCTCGCTGGATGACAAGCGTGCACCGATAGCCGACAATGATATTCCGGATGTGGTTAACCGCTATCTGCATCCTGAAGCTGAGGCTTCCCGCACCCGCAAGGACCAGAGCTTCTTCGTACCCGTAGAGGAAATCCGCCAGAACGATTACGACCTTTCTATTAATAAGTATAAGGAGATAGAGCGTGAGAAGGTGGAATACGAGCCCGTAAAGGATATTCTAGTAAGACTGGAAGAGAATGAAGGGGAGTTTCTGAAGGGGTATAGAGAATTGTGCAAGATGCTGAAGAAGGATGAGGAATTGGAGAAGGATATGGAGAAGAATTCGGAGAAGGAAAAGGAGGAGATGGCATGAGAAAGGGATGGGAATATAAGAAGCTGGGGGATTGCTTTTCATATATAAAAAATGGAGCAAATATTAAACAGAAAAAAGATGCAGACGGCTTCCCTATAACAAGAATTGAAACCCTATCTGGCGGTGTTTTCAATAGAGATAGAATGGGATATGCAGGAATACATGATTTGTCTAAATATGCAGATTATGTATTAGAGTCTAAGGACTTACTGATGTCACATATAAATAGTAAGACTTATATTGGAAGAACTGTAGAGTATAAAAGGAATAATGAAGAAACCATTATTCATGGAATGAATTTGCTTAGATTAAAAGCGATTCATGAATTAATTGATTCAACATTCTTTGCCTACTATACTCAAAGTGGAGACTTCAAAAGTAAGATTGCAAGAATCAGGAAGGATGCTGTTAATCAATCAAGTTTTGCTATTTCTGACTTGAAACGATTCGACATTCCTCTCCCACCCAAATCCACTCAGCTTGCGATAGTTTCCGAACTAGACAAGATAAACGAGTTGATTCGTTTGAAGAAGGAGCAACTTAAAGATTTCGACAATCTCGCTCAAAGCCTCTTCTATGAGATGTTTGGAGACCCAGTGGAGAATGAAAAGGGATGGGAAGTGAAGAAGCTGGGAGATATTAGCAGCATAGGAACAGGCAGCACTCCTAATAGAAAAAATAAAGATTTTTACAAAAATGGCACTTATCCCTGGGTTAAATCCACTGAAGTTTGCAATCTTCCTATTTATTCAGTAGAAGAATATATAACAGAGGAAGCTTTGAAAAATTCCAATTGTACCCTATACCCACCAAATACCATTTTGATGGCAATGTATGGACAAGGAAAGACCCGTGGACAAATCGGATTACTTAAGATAGAAGCTTGCACAAACCAAGCAGTTGCTGCAATTATGCCAACAAAAGAAGTTGTTGATGAGATTTTCCTTAGTCAACACTTAATGCTGATGTATGAACATATAAGGAATATGGCACGAGGAGGTAATCAAGCAAATCTGAATTTATCAATAGTAAAATCAATTCAGATATTTCTCCCACCCCTCTCCCTCCAGCGTCTCTTTGCCCAGCGCATAGAGCAAATCGAGCGAGAGAAATCGGAGGTTCAGAAATCCATTCAGGATCTCGAAACCCTGCTGGCTTCCCGCATGCAATACTGGTTCGAATAGGAGTTGAAGACGGCTTTAAAATATCGCCCACAAAAAATATAACAACAACAATTAAAAATAAAAACGACAATGAAGAATTTTGACTTTATCAAAAAGCTGGAAGAGGAGATTCCTGCCTTCCACCAGCTACACGCATACTGCGATAAGGCAGAAATCTTTCAGAAGGCATTCCCCGAAGATAGTGCCACCAATGCCCGCAAGGCTCTGGAATGGCTCGTCAAGAACCATCTGGCTATGGCGAAAGTGACGTTGGAACCCCCCGAAACCCTCAGCCAGATGCTCAAACGCCCGGAAATAGATGCGTTCGTCAACGAAGACTGGGAACTGATACAGGATATGCGCACGGTAAAGAAAATAGGCAACTATGCCGCTCATACCGGAACACAGAAGATAAGAAAGAACGATGCATTCATCTGCCTGCGTGCCCTCTATCATGTAGCCTGCGGTTTCCTCTACCGCTGGCGAGCCATCCACAAAATAGCAGCCTTCGATGCTACGCTCATTCCGCAAGACTTCACCCAAGTTCATGCGGCTGACAATTCAGAACCAGCAGTTTCGCCTGATTTGAAGCACCATGTTCCCCACGAAGCCATCGACCACCCTAAGCCGCCAACCCAGCAGCCAGCAGAATCGCTTGAAAGCGAAACCATTACCCGCCAATGCCTCATCGACTATATGCTGAACGAAGCCGGCTGGGAAATACTCCACGCAAAGGGCGACATACAGGGCGGCAAGGCTGGCATTGAAATCAAGATAGAGGGGATGGACAGGAAATTCCACCCTTCAGGCATCGGCTACGCCGACTATGTGCTCTTTAGCAAGGACAGCAAACCGCTGGCGGTGATAGAAGCCAAAAGCACCATCCACAGCCCGGAAACGGGACGCAGACAGGCCATCGAGTATGCAGATTGCCTGGAGAAGAAGTATGGCGTGCGCCCGGTAATTTATTACACCAACGGATACACTACAAAGGTGATAGACGGACTCGACTATCCGCCTAGAAACGTCATCTCCTTCCACAGTTACAACGACCTGGAATATCTGATTCAGAAACGGAGTCGCTCCCCTATTACCAACCTGGCGATAGACGATGAAATCACCAACCGCCCCTATCAGAAAACCGCCATCAAGAGTCTGGTGGAATGGCTCAACAGGAAGCATCGCCGCGGTCTGCTCGTGCTGGCCACCGGTACGGGCAAGACGCGCGTAAGCATCTCGCTCTGCAAGCTGCTCTACAACAACAGCAAATGGCTCAAGAATGTTCTGTTTCTTGCCGACCGCAAGGAACTGGTGAAGCAGGCGCACGAAAGATTCGAAGAGTTCCTGCCTAGCCAGCCGATGTCCTGCCTCTCGGAAGATGATAAGCCAGACAAGAACGCCCGCATCGTGTTCTCAACCTATCAGACGATGATCAACTATATCAACGCCGAACCCCTGCAATTCTCCATCGGCCATTTCGACCTCATCATCATCGACGAGGCCCACCGCAGCGTGTTCGGCAAATACGGCGCCATCTTCCAGTATTTCGATTCGCTGCTCATCGGTCTCACCGCCACCCCTCGTGCCGAGATAGACAAGAACACCTTCCAGCTGCTGGAACTGGAGAACGAGCCTAACTTTGAATACACCTACGAGGAGGCCATACGTGATGAATATCTGCGCCCCTACCGCCTGAAGAAATGCAACTCGAAGATGATAAACCGAGGCATTAAATACGACGATTTGAGTGCGGAGCAGCGTGAGCAGCTGGAAAAGGTATGGGAGTATGAGAAGGCTATGAAGGGTATTCCGAAGGAAGAGGAATATCATAGAGACATACAGGGCAACGAGATTTTCAACTATCTGATTAACGATGATACCATCGACAATGTATTATCAGAATTGATGACAAACGGGCTGAAGGTGCATAGTGGTGAGGACGTGGGCAAGACCATCATCTTTGCCTACAACCACAAGCATGCCGAGCGCATCGTGGAGCGCTTTAATCAGCTCTATCCCGAGCGTGGTGCCGACTACTGTCAGCTGATAGACAACCAGGTGAAGAACCATTCTGCCATCATCGCCGACTTCAAGATGGAAGCCAAGATGCCGCAGATAGCCGTATCGGTGGATATGCTCGACACGGGCATTGATGTGCCTGAGATTCTGAACCTTGTATTCTTCAAGATTATCAAGTCGAAGATTAAGTTTGAGCAGATGATAGGCAGAGGAACCCGTCTCTGCAAAGACCTTTTCGGTCCGGACGAAGACAAGCAGGAATTCTACATCTTCGACTGGTGCGGCAATTTCGACTTCTTCTCGCAGCAGGGCGACGACATTCATCCATCCGACAGCAAATCGCTCACCGACCGGCTCTTCTGCCTGCGCCTGGATATTGCCAAGGAGCTGCAGAGTGCCGAGCACCAGGAGAAGGAATTTGACAAGCAGCTGCATGATGAGCTGAAGACCCTGCTCAGCGGACAGGTGGCTGCCATCGGCAAGAAGCGCAAGGAAGCTCGCCCATGGCTACACATCATAGAGCCTTACAGGAATCAGGAAAAATGGACCTGTCTATCGGAATTGGATGTGTTGCGGCTTAAGAAGATTGGACATCTCATCAAAGTGGATAAGGACGACGAGGAAGCCAAGCGTTTCGACATCGTGATGCTCCACATCATGCTTTCGCTCATCGACACAACCAGGCGTGTGGGTCAATTCCGCAAGGTGGTGGTAAACATCGCCGCCATCCTGGAGAAGAAGGCCTCCATCCCGGCTGTGATGGAGCGCATCGACATCATCCGCCAGGTTCAGAAGCCTGTGTTCTGGGAAAATGAATCGCTGGATGCGCTGGAGCATGTGCGCAAGGAACTGCGTGGGCTGATGCATCTGCTGAAGGAGCAGCGCAGGGGCAAGAAGTTTGTCATCGACATAGAAGATGAATTTACTACCACAGAAGGTGGCGAGGATGAGGTGATCAAGACCAGCTACAAGCAGCGTGTAATCGACTATCTGGCAGAGAACAGCAACAACGCTACGCTGCGCAAGATTCAGCATTTCGAGCAGTTGTCTTCTGCCGACATAGAGGAGTTGGAGCGCATCTTCTTTGAGGAGCTGGGCACCAAGGATGAGTATAACGAGCTTACCGAGGGTCATCCGTACAAGAACAATGTGGCTGCGTTTATCCGTGTAATCAACGGCATAGACCGCAAGAAGGCGCTTCAGATTTACCAGCAGTTTATAGAGGGTTACTATCTCACCTCAGAGCAGGAGCTTTATCTGAAGAACATCCTGGATTTCATCAGCAAGAACGGCGACATTGAGACCCGCGACTTCCTGGAGTATCCTCTGAATAATCTGAAATGGCGCGAAACCTTCGGCGATACGTTTGTGAATCTCAAGGATTTCATCAGGCAGATACACCGGGTGATTATTGCGTAGAAGGATAGGATTTGTCTATGGTAAAAGAAAACGACCGCTCACCTCAGAAATCATGGGCGAGCGGTCGTTTCCGGTCATGAAGGTCAAGGTCATTAAGGTCATTAAGGATTTCGGTTTTTCAAAAATCCCTCAATGCCTAACACAAAGCTTGCTTAATTATTTCATGCCACTGAGAATAAGAGAAATAACGACATGGGTATTATCATCAGCTAACCTTACAGGAACCTTCAGAAAGTTCATATAGGAACATCCACCAGCTCCCGCTGTGACACCTATAGACGGAGGTCACCTTTAGAAGAATCGAAATCCCCCTGAAGCGTGCTATAAACGCTGCCGGTATTCTTTATCACCAATGCAGACTAATGATGGAATACAGATAGAACTTATCGTAATCTATCTGCTGCGAAATACCAAGACTTCTATATTTCTGCGAGGATTTCCTTTACTCAAAAGCTACATTCAGTATATATTATGTATATATGTGTAAATATGTTTTCGTATTTCTTACGCATAGATTCTATTAATATTATAATTATTAAAATATATTTACTATAAACTAAAATATTTTATCCCAAACCGGGAAATTAATTCTTTTTTAAGATCGTCAGGAAATTTGCAGTTATAAAACGCCCAATCACCTATGCTAGTAACACTAGAAGGAATGACTATCTCTGACAGAGAACTACAAAAAGAAAACGCCCAATCACCTATGCTAGTAACACTAGAAGGGATGACTATCTCTGACGGAGAATCACAACAAGAAAATGCACCTTTACCTATGCTAGTAACACTAGAAGGGATGACATACGATTTTATATTTTGATTTCTAAAAGAAATAATTCTACTTTTATCCTTATTGAACAAGACATCATCCTCATAAACAAAGTTAGGAGATAAACATTCTAATTTGCCATTCCATCCAGCAAACGGATTACCATTTAAGCAAATTACGCTTTTAGGGATGGATATATATTTCAACGAGGAACAACCCCAAAATGCCCTATCACCAATACTAGTCACACTAGAAGGGATGACTATCTCTGACGGAGAATCACAAAAATAAAAAGCACTATCACATATTATCCTTGTACCCTCTTTAACAGAATAAGTTCCACTTAATTCTCCTGGAGCTTTCAACAATTTTCTTCCATCCTTGCTATATTTCACTCCCCGTCCATCAACAATAGCTTCTTTTAACTCTTCTTCTGTTGTTTCAGTTGACAAATCTTCATTCATCACAAGAGTTATATTAGGCTTTTCGCCAATAAACAATCTAAAAGAACATGCTGAAAGCTCCTTTCTCGCCAATGCAAGCATGAAAAGAGAGTAAAGTGTACAGAAATCCTTATCACACATCAATTCCTGCAGGGCAGATATTACCTTGCTATTTGAAGGATTGCGATAATCATTTTCTGAGAAGAGAAGTCTGTCTGAGGCACCATAGATATCTAACAAAGTAGATTTCATCGAGATAGCCTTTAATGACAAGGCAATGCTTGCCAATGAAAAATCATCTATCGTTTCATCGAAATCATCCATAGTACGCAATGGATGACTGAAATCCCTGGTACCGATAGTTGGAGATTGGCTGCCCTTCATAGATGGCACAAACATCCCATCATAATCCACCAATGTAAGAGAACCATCGGGACAGACTATGATATTGTCTGGCTTAATGTCGCCATGAGAAAAAGACTGGGTACGGAGCCAAGCTGCCATCTTGCCAAAACGATAACTCAGCATCGACATGGCTGACTGATTACGGTAATTTGCAGCAATGTAAGCTTCCATCGTTTCTCCATCCACCCAATCCATCAACAATACAGGAAATTCATCCTCCTCGCATTGACTGTCAACGAAGAGTTCCTTCTCCATATACTTTACTGTTGTAATGTATGGAGAATCTAACAAATCCAGTTCGTCTGCAATCTGACGATAGGCTTCGGCTCGCCCCTGCTGTTCTTCCGTAAAACACTTCAGGGCATAATATTTCCCGGTACTCTTGTCCTGCATCTTAAACACCACGGCAAAAGCACCACTACTGCGATATGGCTCTCCGTGATCATCCAGTACGGGAGTCAGATAAGCCAATTTATCAAGATTATCACCAGCATCTTGAATGGCCTTTACATATTCTGATATCAATGGATACTGCATATTGTGCATTATTTTTACTCATTACTTTCGGCTGCATTTTCAGACGATATTGCAAAGGTAATCATTTTTACTGAAACAACACAAACTTAAACCAAAAACTTCATTGAAAGATTAAAAAATAATATTTTAGCGATAATACTGAAAAATGAGAAAAGTATCAATCGTTTATTCTGTTAGCTAAAAGGTAACTTATTGGAGGCACCATCGGAAAAGAACTCGCTAGAAGAGCTGTTTTAAAACTGCCTACGTCCTCATCGTAAAAGAGTCAAGTATCATTGCTATACGCTTCTTCTTCAAACCGATAAGCTCTCCGAATCTCTCAAAGTCCAGACGGCAGGGGTGGATGGGCAATGATTTAATTCTTTCATGATTCTACTTCTTTTACGGTTATGGCTCCTATCGTATCAAAGGTTGCTATCTTCAGAAGAAGTCCAAAGAAATCCTTCTCATCCAATCGCCAACTTCTGCACACGATCTTTCTGTTTGCTCCTTCTGGAAGCATATTGGTAAAAACAGGGAATAGATAATCAGACAGATAAGGCTCTTCCCTAAAAGGCATGGTAAGTGAGACAGGATCGTGGGTCCTATCCATCATATACTGCTTGTCGTATGTGAAGGTATAACCTCTGCCAGGAGTTGACTCCTCTAAGAGTCCTGCTTCTGTGTCGTGACAATAAACGATAGCTTTTCTCATGACTTACTTTATTTAAACTGTTTGACGAATCTCATATTTAACCTCCATGCCAAGGATATCCATGATTTTTTCAACCGTCGATAGAGAGGGGTTTCCTTTACCACTCTCTATTTTCTTGATGGTAGAAATGGCTATCTCAGACATGTCAGCGAGGTCTTGCTGGGTAATTCCCAAGGCCTTACGCTGCAATTTCATTACTTCTTGAATTTTCATATCAAGTAGTGTATTATATTGTACTTTTTGTGCAAAGATAAGAAATGTTTTTGGATTAAACAAGGAAAAGTATCTTATAATGTTCTTTTTATGAAAAATTATAATTTCATGGGATTTTATTTTGGTAAGGAGAAGTGTCACTTGTAAAGTGCGGTCATTAAGGTCATGGTCATTAAGGTCATTAAGGATTTCGGTTTTTCAAAAATCCCTCAATATCCCTCTATCTTATAAAATAAGGTTAAATCAAGTTCGTGCAGCGAACAAAATCCATCCATATAATCACTTTTCTGAATATTTTTTTGTATTTTTGCAGATATATTGCGCTGATATGGAGTTGAGCATAGCTTATCCTCCTAGATTACAGGCGCATAATTATCAAATGATTTGAGCATGAAGAAGATATTATTCCTACACGGATTCTTCGCCACGGGCAGCTGTCCGATGGCGAGAGCCTTGAAAGAGGCGTTTGAGGGGACGGCGGTGGTGCTGACTCCCGACCTGCCATTGCACCCCAAGGAGGCACTGAAGGAGATTCGCTCCATCATCGACCGGGAGCAGCCCGACTTGCTTCTGGGCAACAGCTGCGGCTCTTTCCTCGCCCAGATGCTGGCTCCGGTGGTGGGCATTCCTGCCCTGCTCGGCAATCCGTATTTCATGATGACGGAGTTTCTGAAGGAGCGCATCGGCGAGCATGAATACAAGGCTCCGAGAAGGGACGACAATCAGCGGCTGGTGATTGACGAGGCGCTGATTGAGGAGTTTGCGGAGCTGGAAGCCGTGCAGTTTGACCATTGCAACCCCTATTATAAGGATCGTGTGTGGGGACTTTTTGGTGAGCAGGACACCCTGGCTCACTTCTCCCCTCTCTTCCTGCACCATTACAACCAAGCCTTCCATTTCCCAGGCGGTCATACGCCTACAGAGCAGGAAGTGAAGACATGGTACGCTCCCCTTGCCCAGAAAATGATGATGGAGTTTTCTGCAAACTTTTAATCGTTTCACAGAGATAGACAGATAATTATATAATAAGGTGTTGCAAAAATATTAGCGACGAGAAAATACGCAGAAAAATGGCAAAGAAATTTGAAATAAGAAATAGTACCGCTGAATTTCTTATCTTCATGGCTGAGGGTAAGGAAAATGGTGTTGAGGTAATGTACGCTGAAGAAACAATTTGGTGTACACAAGATGCTATTGCTAGTCTTTTTGATAAAGGCCGATCTACAATAGCAGAGCATCTGTCTAACATTTTTAAAGAAGGTGAATTGGATAAAATTTCAGTTTGTCGGAATTTCCGACGAACTGCCGCTGATGGTAAATCATACAACACTCAATATTACAATTTGGATGCAATAATCAGCGTGGGTTACAGAGCTAACTCCCGCCGAGCCACTCAGTTCCGCCAATGGTGCACTTATGTTCTCCGACAGTATGCTATCCGTGGCTATGTGAT
>ENA-UEQM01001182-UEQM01001182.1-human-gut-metagenome-genome-assembly--contig:-NODE-1182-length-11890-cov-19.544570_pt1 | contig 11890 bp, 8 predicted proteins | sample MGYA00242948_ERZ507948 | MGnify/ENA primary metagenome ERZ507948 (study PRJEB26167, sample SAMN06115440) | human gut metagenome | host: Homo sapiens | place: China:Hubei | collected 2015-07-28... | reverse complement strand
GTGATGAGGCTAGGAACGTTTCCGTATTCGAAAGCCTTTTTCAAAAGTTCCTTTTCATCCATAGTTGCTATGTTTTTGGTAAAAATTTCTATTATAACGAGAAAATAGGGTATTTATTGCCCGAAAACAGCAATTTTTTATATGTTTTTGTAGCTTATTTCCGCTTATTAATAGCATTTTTCTGCTTCTTATTAGTGTTTTTATGATGCATTTCCAAGAATTGATGATACTTTCATGATACTTCTTTCGCTATTTTTAGAGAAGTCTCATTCTGTAAAACCATCTGAATGTTAGATATATAACATTAGGCTTTATATAAATAATGAGACTTTGATACTTTTTTTGAGAAAAAACATTTATACGTATGCGCGCGTTAAATCCTTGCTAATATAAATTTGGTCTTTACGAAACTGAAATTTCATTGAGAAGGAAACTGGATTTTATTCCTGTGTAGGATTTGCTTAATGAATAAAGCGTAGAATCCTGCTGGCATCACTGCCAGCAGGATTCTGCGCTTTCCCTATTATTCTTAATATGTCGTCTGCAAATAGAACTCAATAGAACTCTACAGAACTCTCTTGTGATTTCTTGTTCAGCATTTACCTGCTGCTCAGTCTGGGTGTTCTCTTCTGTTGCTACAGGTGTATCAGTAGTCAGGTGTTTATCTATAGCTTTATTCCCTATAGATGGTTTAAGCAATTTTCGTCCATCAGAAAATCAAGTAAACCAATGGTAAGAATGCCATTTTCGTCTCTCCATGGTTTAATGTCATCCTTCACAACTATGACTTTCTTAAAAGTATCATTGATTTTAAGGATAGAAGCTGTTTATTTCTCTTTACGAAGATTTTTTGGCAATATTGCCACTTTTTCTTCGTAAGATAAGTGATTCGTGGTGTTTGAAGGTATTCTTTTATGGATATTTTCGATAATTTAAAAAGCGCAGAGTCCTGCCGGCAGGATTCTACGCTTTCCCAATTAATTTCTTAAATATGTCGTCTGCAAATAGAACTCAATAGAACTCTCTTGTGACTTCTTATTCAGCATTTGCCTGCTGCTCTGTCTCAGTAGCCTCCTGCTGCTGAGTTGTCTCCTCCTGGGTATTCTCCTGTGGAGTTTCCTGAACTGTAGCTGGCTGCTCTGCCTGGGTGTTCTCTTCTGTTGCTATAGGAGTATCAGTAGTAGTTTCTGCTGGTGTCTCTTGCTGGGTAGAATCCTCAGTGGTAGCCTGTGGCTGGATAGGAGTGCCAACTTCTGTTGTATCTGAAGGAGCATCCGGAGCCACGGTATCAACTGGTGCTACCTCTGCGTTACCTACCATTCTGCTTGATGCAAAAACGTTGCTTACTGAAACCATTACCATAGCTGCGATAGCTGCAAACATAAACTTCTTCATAATCGTATATCTTTTAAATTGTTACTATTTAATGTTACTTTCTTTCTTACTTACTTTCTTTGTGGATTCATTGTCGAACCCGCTATTCATAGTCACAATCTGCGTGCCAAAAAGATGGGCTAAAATGATATGAATTGATTATCAGGTATTTATGCTTTGTATGCCAAAAGTAGATGGTGTGGAAAATGAGGAAAGTATGTGGAAACATTCCCCAAAAATCTACAGCCGCTTGCCAAGTAAGACTACTTCTTCTTCCCATTTGTGTCCCCTCACACATTTTTTTCGAAACTTTTTCACTAAAAATTTTGTAGATTCGATAATAATTGTTACTTTTGCGGCAGAGTTTGAGCGAACGGAAAAGAACGGGCGTGATGAAGACTCGAATTAAAGAGCGTATTGACGTTATCCTAATATTGGAATGTGGTAGTTTCGAAATCTGCAGGATGATAAGCAATACTGCTCACGCATAGGATTATTGTACCCTTTTGTAAAGGGGATAATATACCCCTAAGCGTGGGCTATTGTTTGTTGCATGCAGATGGGTTCTACCACAACCTCAATATTTGTGACATACAATAGTTCCACGCTTTTTCCATTTTAAACCAAAACAAATAATAGTGTTATGAAGAAAGTCTTTCATAAATTACGTGATTATGTATTAGCACTGTTAGCCTTAATGACTATTAGCGCTTGTAGTGACAGTTTGAATACTCTTAACGACCCACATTTTACAGAGGAAGGAACACTGGTTAAGAAACCTTCTTTTGCAAAGCTTGATTATAATTCAGTTATTCATTTTTATATAGAATCATCTGGTAGCATGAATGGCTTTTTTAGAGCCGGTCAGCCTACAAACTTTAAGCAGGATGTTTATGAAGTAATGAGCTATTATGCTCCTGTAACAAAGGATGTGAATATTATGACTAATGATGGAAGTGTTGCTGGACAGTTGTCTTTGGTTCAATTCCAAACTGCTATGAATACTGGTGCGCTGGAATGTAATGTTTCTACGCAAGTTCCTGTTATGTTGCGAAATATTGTTAGTCGATTGAAAAAGAATGATGTGGCTGTTCTTATTTCTGATATGAAGTATAGTCCTATTGGTTCGGCAGCTCCAAATGTATTGTTGACTCAATATTCTGCAGAAATAGCACGAATAGCAGGAGACTCTCAAAAGGCTTATTCGTTGGTATGCGCAACTTCTAATTATATAAGCAAAGATGGTAGCGTTGTTACTGATGTATCACCTTATTACTATTTGATTATAGGTGAGCAAAATAAGGTGTCTGCGGTTCGAAATGGAATTGCTATTATGTTGCAGAGACAGAAACGATTTGTTGACAATCTTGAAATTGGATATAAATATGGGGCTTGTCCTTATACTTTTGATGAGCCAAAAAATGTTGCTCAACTAGCAGGTTCCCCAACTTTTTATGGTTATGGAGAATCGGTTGATGAGTGTACTCTATCTTTGAAATTACATCTGGAATCATTTAGATGGCTAATGGCTAATAAGGATGTCCTAAAACAGTATTTTATCTGTAAATCTTTATATGGCTCTAAAGTGACTGTTGAAAATATTGAAGTTGAAGAATGTAATAACGTAAATTTAGAATTGAAACGTTCTGTGGTTGCAACAATTAAACTCAAAGTATCTAATATGGTTGCTGATATGGAAGTGTTAGAGTGGAATATAACAATACCATATGTGGAGCGTAATGTAATGGAAAAATTCTTGGATGATTCTAAGGGACAGAATGATGTGACTACATCTTATTCTTTAATGAATTTTTTGCTAGGTATAGCTCATGGTGGGGTTGTAAATTACCAACCTGAGCCAAATTATATTTTAATATCGAAAAAAAGTTTATAATTATGCATTTCATAAAGTTATATCAGCCATTAATTGGCACTAAAGCATCCTTCCTTCAATCTTTTGAGGGGGATGCTATGCGTACCAATGCTAGTTTGTTTTGGAGCAAACTTGATGATGCCTCAATCGTCTTTTTTATTCTGACGATTGTAGCAGCTATAGGAGTCGTTGTTTATTATTATATACCTTTTAATAATCAACCAGGGCGTCATTATTTGCCTAAGTATTGGTGGCGTTTTCTTGCTGTAAGTGCAATTTTAGGTTTCGTAATAACAATAGGTATTGCAATGGGCTTTGCTACTCCAAAATTAAATGGAACATTGATGATTGAATTAAAAGTAGCATTAGCAAATGCTGTATTAGCTGTAGTAACATATTGGATCTTTTCTTGGGGGTGGTGCAAATGGGGTAAAACCAATGCATATCGCTATTTATAAAAATAGTTTTGTAGTATGAAGAAAGTTTTTGTTTTTTGCATAGGTGGAACTGGCGAGCGCGTGATGAAAAGTATCACGATGCTGATGGCTGCTGGTATGGATACCAATGGCTTTACCGTGGTTCCTATAATTGTTGATCCACATTTGGATTTAGATGAAAAGAAAAATCTGCAAACTCTGATAGACAAATATGTAGAGATTCATCAAGAGGCATCTGAGGACCGAAAAAGTCCAAAGGGATTCTTTGAGGCAGAAATGACTCTTATTAATACTTTGGATAATCAAACTAATAATACCAACAAAGCTGCGGGCGAAAATCGTTCTTATGCTGAATTTTTGAATGTTGGTAATCTTGATACAAAGAGTATTAATAATTTCTTGATACAGACTTTGTATTCGAAGGAGAATCTGAATAATCATTTGTCTGTCGGTTTCAGAGGTAATCCTAATGTGGGAACGGTTGTACTTCAAGAAATGTTGGAAGGAGCTTCATGGTATAATGCATTCAAAACTCATTGTGGAGAAGAAGATCGTGTTTTCATCATAAGTTCTATTTTTGGTGGTACAGGAGCGTCAGGCTATCCGCTTTTGGAAAGAAAAATTAGAAATACAGTTGATTCCCAGACGGTATCTGATGTGTTTATGGGTGCAGTAACGGTATTGCCATATTATGGTTTGACTGATCCGAAGAAGAATGATAGTAAAATTGATTCTGCAAATTTCATGACAAAGGCGAAGGCTGCACTTACATACTATGAGCATACAGTGAAGTCTGATTTGCTCTATTATGTAGGCGAGACAACCTTGCAGGCATTTCATGAGAATAACGAGAAAACGCAGCCGGATGAGGCGAACTTTACTGAACTTGTTGCAGCTACAGCTTTGTTTGATTTCTTGCAGCGTTCCAAGCCTCAGCAAAGACAGTATCTGACTCGTGCAATAGAGAATGATGTTGCATCCTTGGATTTGGCTTCTGCTGGTAGTGGATATGCTTCTTTGGTTAAGTGTATTGCAGACTATAGTATTTTTAATACATTGTTAAAGGTATTGCCAAATGAAAAGTATTTCCCATTGAAGCAAAGTCGTGGATTTGATGCTAGCTTCTATAAGGGCTCTCTTTCTAAAGTTATATCTTTCTCGGAGTCATTTGAAAAATGGTATTCTGAGTTGTCTGCAAAGAAGAGGGCGTTTGCACCTATTGCAAATATTGATCCTTCCAATATGGCGAATATCATAAAGAATAGTGTTGAGTTGGTTGCTAAGGACGATTCTTACTATTTGTTGGAAATGATCAAGAGTTCAAATAAGGGAATGACAAACAATAAAGTTCGAAATTTCCTGGAATATGCCTATGAGGCAATAAATACTTTCACTCAGAAAATAAAATAAATATGGCAAGTATAGATTTAAATATAATAGACCGTGGTATTCAAGGAACCGTATGGACTCCCCAGGATACAGGTATTCAAGCAAGCAGGCTGGATGATGTCAAGGAACAGCGCACTGATAATAGTGGTGCTTTGAATTCTTTGCCAACACCTTTTGCGCGCTTTTTTGTCGTACAAGAGGCTTTTCGCCGACTAACAGAGGAAAAGCGTAATCCTTCAGTTCATGCTGGTTTGGCTTATACCAGATTAGTTTCCGATTGTCTTGACGTCTTTGAGATTCTTTTTAATAAAAAGTATCATGAAAACCAATGGGGGGATAGCGTTAAAGTTGTTGTTAAAGAGTGGAATAAAGCAGAGGAAATGAAGGAACTTCATGATAGAGTTCCTATCTTGTATAATGCTCTTAATTCTATTTATGATGAAGATATAAAGGAGGATAAATTGTTCTTTGTTATTCTAGAGAAGGAAGGCAAGGAATATCTTCTTGGTACAAGTTCTCCTATGACGGGATTTGTGACTCCACCAGATATGGATAAATTGGATGTCTCTAAGAATAATACATCGTCAATTAAGTTTCAAGGAAGTTTGTATGAGTCTCTGAAAATTGATCGTAAAACAAACGGACAGTATTTTCGTGATATACTCTTGTTGGAGAATAGAGATAAGGATTTCAAAAATTATATGTATCAGCTGTTTAGTGGTTCTAGCCTAGATAGCCGATATGATTATTTGCGAGATTATATCCGTGAATTAAAAAATGATCCTGACGTAAAGAATAACTATTCGATAAAAACGAATGAGGTTCTGACGTTGTTTAATTCAGAATTGATTATCAATGGATTGAAAGTAGGATATAATGATGAGACTGATGTTAATGATTTCTTTTTGCCTACACTCATCAAACTACCTTATCGCTTGAACCGAAAGAATTTCGTAGGTATAAAGTATGAGCGCGAAGTTAATGAGCGTACGTATGATTACCTTCTGCCATTAAAGAGCGAAGCTTTGTCCTATCTGGATCAAGGCTTGGCAGAGTGTGTCTGTCAAGTTAAGCCATATAGTGTTGTTGTTAAGTTTAGATATAAAGGTGAGGAATATTCGAAAGAATATAGTGAACAGGATGAAATTCGTGATCTTTCCAAGGATAACCATTCTGTAAATGTAGGATTGTTTCCTAATATATTGTCACCTGTAGATACTGAGAATAATTATTTCAAATTGGCATTGGCGGTTGCTGATAATAATAAATGGTGAAGGTGAATGGCATACTTTGAAGATTGAAGATACTGCTCTTGGATTCTACAAAAAGGATGCTGTCGGTAATTATGTTAAGATAAATGAGGCTGATGCAGAGCGTGCCCAAAATGGTGTTGAAGCACCTGTTGTACGTTCTAAACAAGGTTCTGGAGTTGGAGCATTAGCATGCAGTACGAAGTATTATGAGTTGTTCAATACAGCTTTTGATGCAATGAAGTTAACTATTGGAACAGATTGTGGCTTCTTGTTGCCTCAGTGGCGAAGAGCACAGCGTACCAATAATAGTTATACTTATGCAATAGATTTGGGAACATCTAATACATTTATTTCCAGAACGGATAATAATGCTAATGATGTTCCAGAGATGTTTGCAATGAAGGAGAGTATGGTTTCTTATCTTCATGAAAATAACAGTAATACACAGTATTCTGAAGTTGCCAATATCGAAGACTCGATGGGAGAACCTGTATGTAACATGATGAAGACAGAATTTGTCCCTCCATTTATAGATGGGGTGGATTATAAATTCCCTATCCGTACAGCAATCTGTAAGGCTCGTAATATCGTAGAACAGCCAAAATTGTTTGATAATCATAATATAGCATTCTTCTATGAGAAGATGATGGAAACTACATTCCAGGAATGTAAGACTGATGTTAAATGGGAAGAAAATGAAGATTGCATCAAAATATTCATTCAGGAATTGCTCTTGATTATCAAGTGTGATGTTTTGCAGCATAATGGTGTGTTGAATCAAACAAGTTTGATATGGTTTAGACCATTGAGCTTCTCAGGAAATTCTAAGCGTATCTATGAAAGATGTTGGAAGAGTTTGGCTCAGGAAATTCTGTTTACAAGTGATGTGACTTGCTATACAGAGTCTGAGGCTCCATACTATTATTTCAAGAAGATGGATTACGTTAGAAATACAGATTCTGTAATGATTGTTGATATTGGTGGTGGTTCTACTGATTATGTATATTTTAATGAGAACAAGCCGGTAGCTGCATCTTCTGTTCATTTTGGCTGTGATATATTATGGGGTAATGGTCATAAAGAATTTGATAATATCAGAGCAAATGGTATCTATCAGAAATATATTGGTTCCCTGAATTGGGGTAAGAATGATCAACTTCGTCTCTTGGAATCAGAGATGAAAGCTAATAAGCAATGCTCTACAACTGACATTATTAATTTCTGGTTGAGTAATAGCAAAAGCAATGACATTATGGATAGTTTACACAATGATTATTTGCCATTGTTTGCTTACCATTTTACGGCAATCATGTATTATGTTGCTAAGATGTATAAGTTTGAAAAATTTGCATACCCACGTTCTGTTGTGTTCAGTGGTAATGGTAGTCGTTACATTGATAACTTCATTACGGAAGATGTGGCTTTGATTGAGGATATTGTGACGGCTATTTTCTCAAAAGTATATGGACAAGTTGAAACGATTCATGTCGTGATGCCTAAAACTCGAAAAGAAAGTACTTGTTATGGTGGACTTTATCGTTCAAAAAGTGCTGTTGAAGCACCAAACTTGATATACCATGGTGTTGATAAAGAGTATGAGAATGTTGGACAGATGAATAATGATCCGTCGTTACAGTCTGGATTGTTAGAAAACTATAAAGAGATGAATGACTTGTATTGCTCTGTACTTGATATATTGAAGAGACATGGAGTCGTTGACAATTCGGTTGATTTGAATCTCTTCAAGAATAATGTAAAATTGGGATATGATGAGAATCTTAGTACCCATTATCGCTCAGATGTAAAAGAGAAATATACTAATGACGATGATGTTTGCTATGATGCTGTATTCTTTATCCCTGTTATTGATAAAATTTTCGAACTTACAACAATAGTTTAGTATGGATACAGAATATATTGTACAGTTGGCTCTTTCTTTAAGTATCTCTATTTGTATGGCAATATGGTTTATTGTACAACAAACCAAAGAGTACCATATAAACATGGAGGCTATAGAGCATTTAAAAAACTTTTTTTCGAAGAAGGAAGGATATTCAACTTATGATAGTATAACGGTTGAGGCTGATACAGATAAGTCTACAAAGAGTGTTGTCATTAAAAATGTAGCAAATGATGACGCTGAATTGAAAAGTCTGATACAGGACATTAATGCGTATATACGAAAAAGTAAGGGAACCGTTGCTTTCTCGATTATTCAAAACAAGACGGAACGTCGAATCTCTATGTTGTATGAAATCGCAACATCAAAGTTGTCTTTTCCTACACATATAGGTTTGATGGGTACTTTTGCGGGTGTCTTTGTTGGATTGTTAATGTTTCTTGGAGGAACGTTGTATTCTGGAGAAATCACAGATGCAAATATTCAGAGTTTGATAGCCGGAGTGTTAGTATCAATGATTACTAGTTGGTGTGGAATTTCTAGATTGATATCGAGCCACCGTGCGGCTAGCGAGGCGACTAATCAAATCGACAGAGACAAAAATGAATTTTATGAGTGGGTACAGAACGAGTTGATGCCATCTGTTGATGTCAGTATGGTTGAGGCAATAGGTAAGCTTCATGAGACTATTGATCAGTTTGAACCTACGTTCTCGAAAGTGATAGTAGAGTTTAAAGATGCCTTCAAGAATGTGACAGGTGCATTTGGAAATGAATTCCGTCAGAGTGTGCAAGTTGTGGCTTCTGCTGTTGACACAATGGGACAAAATATGAATAAAGTCAATAAAAACATTGAACTTCAGGGTGAATTGCTTGCAACAATTAAGAGTAATCAATTGATAAGGGGTATGGACGCTTTTGTTGAGGCATCCAAACGTTTTGGGGAAATAACGGGTTCTCTAGATCAGTTTGAAAGAGCAAGAAGACTGATGTTGATTGCTGCACAGGAAACCATTAATCTTCAAAAAGATTTCAATGAATCTCTGCAGGTACCAAAGCAAGTTGCAGCAGAAATCAACTCTATTCTTGACAGAATTACTAAGTTTGAGGCAAATATTAATGGACTTGGTGAGAATATAGCACATACTCAGATGGTTGGTAGTGCTTTGGTAGAGCAAATTAAAGAGAATATTTCTGCTATTAGAAGTAAACAAAAAGTAGCCGAAAATTACTCTGATACTGCTAGTAAAAAACTGGAGGTATATTTCGAGGAGCAGAAAAAGGAGATGGGACGTGTTATGCAGAAGTATAATGAAGCCCTTGATTCTTATCTTGATGATTACGAGAAAATGCTTCAGGAACGAAAGAAAGAACTGGAACAGCGTAAACGTGAGTTTGTTGAGGCTATAGACAAGAAGTTGTCTGTTGATGAGATAAGAAGTGAATTCTCTTCTTTGAAGAAGCTGAATGATATTTCTCAGATGTTGGAACAGCTTATGCGTAATCCAGTTGATGGCAACCAATTGATGAGAACTCTTTCTAAAATCCATACAGAATTGAATGCTATTAGTGCAATCCAGGAAGATAATAAAAAAGGTAGCTGGTTTGGTAATAATTCCAATACCGCAGTAGATAGAGCACAGCGTGAAAAAGAAGAGGCTAATCGTAAGGCGGAAGAAGCTGAGCGAGAGAAGCAAAAAATTATAGAGTTAGCAAGAATCCAAGCAGAGAAAGATCGAGCAGAAAAAGAAGCTCTTTTGGCAAAGATAAGAGAAGAGCAGGAAAGAGATCAAAAAGCGATGGAAGTTATTCAGCGAGTCCAGCAAAAGGACTCTCCTGTATATGAATCTGTAAATAACGAATCGATTTCTCGTTCTCAGATTGATACTTCTCTAGAAGAGCATTCTAAAGTAACTGTAGCAAAAGATGGCCCAACTGCTGCTCCGACTTCTATGGATAAAGGTATAGATGCGGAAGAAAAGTCAAATAAAAAGGGATGGTTTAGAAAAATATTTTGGAAAAAATAATGGATATAGGTAGAAAAAATAAAGAATCATTTTGGCCAAGCTATGTAGATATCATGACAACTTTGTTTGCCGTGATGCTCATATTGTTTGCCGTTTCTTATGCTCGCTTTAAGTTGAAGGAAGGGCAGTTGGAAATGTTGGTAAATGAGTACAAAGATATTATCGATGTATATTCTACCGTTGATTCCATAGATAATAGCGGATATTATGCTTATGATACTCAGTATTTGAAGCATACGTTAACGGTGAGTATTGCTTATCAAGACAAAGAATATGATATTAGTAGTAAGTTGAAGTATGATTTGACTGATAAGCGGAAAGCTGATGAGAAACGTGATAGCATCCGCCAGGCTGGTTTGTTGGTTCAAAATATTATCTACGATTTGGAAAAATCCAATAGTGATAGTAAAAACATCAAGTTCTTGGTAGTTATAGAGGGACAATCTTCTAAGATACCTTTCAATGATAATGATTGGCAAAATAATGAAACGCTTTCATTTCTTCGTGCAAAGTTCTTAAGGAAATTCTGGACAGATCCTGTTTCTGAAGGTGGATGTGGATTGTTCCAACATACTAGTGAGAATGACGCTGATAGTAAGTGTGAAATTATTGTAGCTGGTAGTGGAGAAGGTGGTGTTCCTCGTTATTTCTATAAGGGTGGTGAAAATCCTATCACATTGAATCCTAATGAGGCAAAGTATAAGACCATCAACGAGGTTACCCCGCAAGAATTCTTGGCATGGCGTGATGTGGAGCAGCAAAACCAACGCTTCTTGATTAATATCATTCCTATTATAGGTAATATTGATGTGACTAAAGCAAAGTTTGAGAATATAAAGAAATGATGCTTATGGAAGAGTACAAAATTTCTGAGGAAATATATCAAGCGAGTTTGGTAACTTCCTCTGAATCTTTTAGTATCTCAGATGATATATTTGAGGAGGCTGATACTTTGACTGTTGAAGAATTACAGCTGGAAGTATTGGCTTCCTATAATTTTTCTGGGCGCTATTGGATTTGGAAGATGGGATCTTCTGTCTTTTATAAAAATAAAAATTGGCAAAAAATGTTTTTGGCAAATGAAATGCAAATGGAGGCTCCTGGTTTTAAGTATTTCAAGTCTTATTCTTCACTTGTTGATTTCCAAAAGGAATATGAATGTCAAAATCCTGGTAGCCGGGGGACTGATAGTCGGCCTATTGCATATAATGCTTTTGCTAATTCTTTAAGAAGAGGAGATGTTATAATTGCTTGTGCATTAAATTCTACAATTGTTGCTTGGGGCATAGTTGAAAGTGATTATTTCTATCGTCCAACGAGAAAGGTAGGGAAGCACTACCGTAACGTTACATGGATAAAGATGGATATGCCTTTTATATTTACAGATAAGCCCCAAATCCTTTATATGCTTCAGAAGGAAGAAACTCATTTGTTGAAAGAAACGTTGGTAAGCAAAACCTATCAGCAATTAACAAATGTATATCCTTTTGGCTTTGTTGATAAAGGATATGAAATGAAAATTCCTTTTGAAAGTAGGAAAAAAGCAGTCGTTTCAGACTGTGAAAGTGCATATAAAAAGTGTTTGAGAGAAGAATGAGGAAAGTTTACTGGTTATCAGTTACTTTCCTCATTTTGGTT
>ENA-UEQM01001178-UEQM01001178.1-human-gut-metagenome-genome-assembly--contig:-NODE-1178-length-11934-cov-12.234039_pt1 | contig 11934 bp, 9 predicted proteins | sample MGYA00242948_ERZ507948 | MGnify/ENA primary metagenome ERZ507948 (study PRJEB26167, sample SAMN06115440) | human gut metagenome | host: Homo sapiens | place: China:Hubei | collected 2015-07-28... | reverse complement strand
TGGTAGCGGGGAATGGAATCGAACCATTGGCCTTCAGGTTATGAGCCTGACGAGCTACCACTGCTCCACCCCGCAATGTTTTGTATTTTATGAATATATCATAAAGGAACAAAAAGTCAAGCGGATTTCTTGAAAAAATCCGGTTTTATCGGGCCAGCTTGTGATAGTCGAGCAAACTGGAAAGCCAGCCGTTCAATGTTTTCCAGTAATCGGGACGGCACTCGGGCAGCGGGGAGTCTTCGATTCCGGCGGCGACGAGCTGTTCGAGAAAGTCGCTCTGTTCCGGCGAAGCGGCTTCGGGAAGCAGGCCGTTTTCGTACAGATAGGTGATCTTCAGCACCACCGAACACTGTTCCATCGTCCAGCGCCCCTGAACATCATCATCAAGACAAAGCTGGGTCAGTATCGAACGGAGCGCGTCGTAGGTGAACGGCTGCGGCACACCCGGCACTGCGTTCTTCAGCAGAAAGCCGCCGATTCGCCCCGCCAGCTTGAAATGCTGCGGCTTCAGCGCGATCCGGTCGAAGTTGAAGATCAGCTCCAGTTTCTTCGCGGTGTGCAGATCGGAATTGCCCGAATCATCGAACTCCACCTCCAGCTCCCGGAACAGGTCCGCCGCCGGAAAGTCCTTCGCGGAAAGTTTCTGGGCGCCGTTGGCGACCAGGCTGACCCGCCCGTAGTCAGGACTCAGGCCGCCCAGCAGCAGCGCGTTTTCCTTGTAAGGCTGTTTGGAGAGAACGATGAGCTGTGTCGAAACCATATCAATCCAGTTGTTTCTTGAGTTCGGCGATCACCAATTGCGGGTTGGCCTTGCCTTTGCTGAGTTTCATCACCTGGCCGACCAGGAATTGCAGCACTTTGGCGTTGCCTGCCTTGTACTGTTCCACCTGCGCCGGATTCGCGTTGATCGCATCGGTGACCACCTGCGCGATCGCGCCGGAATCGCTGACCTGCACCAGACCTTTTTCTTTCACGATCGCCGCCGGAGCTTTGCCGGTCGCGAACATTTCGGCGAAAACCTCCTTGCCGATCTTGCCGTTGATGGTCTTGTTTTCGATCAGGTCGACCAGTTCGGCGAGCGTCGCCGGAGTGATTTTACACTCGTCGATCGCAACTCTCTCCTCGCCGAGCAGGCGCAGCAGCTCGGAAATGATCCAGTTGGCGACCAGTTTCGGAGACTTCGACAGCTTCGCCGCCTGGTCGAACCACGCCGCCACCGAACGGTCGGCGGTCAGCACTTCGGCGTCGTATTCGGTCAGGCCGCATTCCGCGACGAACCGGGCGCGCATCGCGCCGGGCAGTTCCGGCAGCGTCTTGCGGATCGCGTCGATCTCCTCGTCGGTGAAGGTGACCGGCATCAGGTCCGGGTCCGGAAAATAGCGGTAGTCGTGCGCCTCTTCCTTGGTGCGCATCAGGTAGCTTTCGCCTGCGTCGTCGTTCCAGCCGCGGGTCTCCTGTTTCATCGAACCGCCTTTGTCGAGGATATCGGCCTGCCGCCACATCTCGTATTCCACGGCGCGGTGGGCGGCGCGGAAGCTGTTCAGGTTCTTGAGTTCGATCTTGGTGCCGAACTCCTTCTGCCCGAACGGGCGCAGCGAAATGTTCACATCGCAGCGCATCTGGCCCTTTTCCATGTCGCAGTCGCTGATGCCGCCGTACTGCATGATCTCCTTGAGCTTGGTCAGATAGGCGTAGGCTTCGTCGGCGCTGCGCATATCCGGTTCGCTGACCACCTCCAGCAGCGGCACGCCGGAGCGGTTGTAGTCCGCACCCGAGACGCCGCCGGCGTGGGTGAGTTTGGCGGGGTCCTCTTCGAGGTGGATGCGGGTGATCCCGATGTATTTGTCGGGAAGTTCCGCACCCGAAAAGCCCTTGCCGGAGAGGTGCAGCCGCCCGGCGGTGCAGAAAGGCAGGTCGTACTGGCTGATCTGGTAGTTCTTGGCGAGGTCCGGGTAGAAATAGCTCTTGCGGTCGAATTTGCTGAATTTCGCGATGGTGCATTCGGTGAGCAGCCCGGCGCGGACCGCTTTCAGGATCGCCTCGTGGTTCGGCACCGGCAATGTGCCGGGATAGCCGAGGCAGACCGGGCAGACCAGCGTATTGGGTTCGGCTCCGTACCGGTTGGGGCAGGAACAGAACATTTTACTTGCCGTCCGGACCTGGACGTGCACTTCGAGACCGATGACCGCTTCGTATTTCATTGCACAGAGAATTTCGTATTAAGGGTTGAACAACATCATTCGGTTATAATTTACTGGAATGTGGCGGGTTTGTCAATCCGGGCAGGTGGTTTTTCGGTGATTTTCCGGAGCGGTACACTGGATTTGGCGCGGGAGCCGTGCTATAGTTGGAAACGGTTGCCCCGCTCCGGTGGTACGGTTGCGGCCTTTACATGATTGTTTATTTGATTTTTATGGAAAATACGGAACAAATCTGGAGCGTCTCCGACGTCAACCGCGCCGTCCGCGAAATCGTCGAAGGCAGTCTGTTGCCTTTCTGGCTTCGCGGCGAAGTCGGTTCCCTTGTGATTCACCGCTCGGGCCATGTCTATTTCACCATCAAGGATACCAGAAGCCAGATGCGCGGCGTCTTTTTCGGCGGAGCCGCAGCCTGCACCAAGCTCGGCGTCGCCAACGGCACGCTGATCGAGGCATTCGGCAACCTGACCGTCTACGAGGTGCGCGGCGAATACCAGTTCAGCGCCCGTCAGCTCCGGCTCGCCGGAATCGGCGACCTTCAGCAGCGGTTTGAAGCGGTTAAGAATAAACTGGCCGCCGAAGGGCTGTTCGATCCCGGGCGCAAACGCCCGATCCCGGTGCTGCCGCGCCGGATCGGGGTGGTGACCAGTCCGTCGGGAGCCGCGATCCGCGATTTTCTGCAGATCATCAACCGCCGCTTCCCGAATGTGAACGTCCGCATCTATCCGTGCGCGGTGCAGGGAGCCGGCGCCGCCGAACAGGTCGCGCGCGGCGTCGATTTCTTCAGCCGCACCCGCGGCGCCGACGTGGTCGTGGTAACCCGCGGCGGCGGCAGCATGGAAGACCTGTGGCCCTTCAACGAGGAGGTCGTCGCCCGTGCGGTGGCGGCCTGTTCGGTGCCGGTAATCAGCGCGGTCGGCCATGAAATCGACTTCACGATCTGTGACTTCGCGGCGGATCTGCGGGTTCCGACCCCCTCCGCCGCCGCCGAGCTGGTGATCGGCAGACGGCAGGAGATGAGCGACCGCCTCAACCGCTTCGAAAAGGACCTGCACAATACTTTGAACCTCGCTCTGACCCGGCTGAAAAGCCGCCTCGACCGGGCGGCGGGCAGCTTCGTCTTCAAAGAACCGGTCCATCTGGCGCGGATGCGCCGCCAGCAGCTCGATGAGTTGGAAAACCGTCTCCAGGGCTCTGCCGAACGGTGGCTGCTGGCCAATCGCGCCAGACTTGACCAGCTCGCCGGGACATTGACCACGTTGAATCCGAGCCGTCAGTTGGAGCGCGGTTACGCGATCCTTTTCGATCCCGCCGCCGGCAAGCCGGTCACAACTTCCAAAGTCGCCGCCGGCACCCGGCTGCAGGCCCGCCTCGCCGACGGGGAAATGACCGTCGAAGTCCAATGAAGCGGATTGTTTTGGATTTGTAATTGGGAGTCCTTATGATATTCTGCGACGGGGAGAGATGAAAAAAAGATGATGGCCGGTCAGAAAAACAGTGGAACTGCCCGAAGCGGCACGAACGCTTTGGCGATTTTGTATTATTTCTACCCGGAGGACACGCCGCTGCGGCGGATGCTGGTCAGGCATTGCGAACAGGTGCGGGAGAAGGCGCTGGCGATTCTGGCGGATTCCGGCGTGGAACTGGACGCGCGGCTGGCGGCGGCCGGGGCGATGCTGCACGATATCGGCATCGGGCGTTGCGATGCCCCGAAGATTCTGTGCGAAGGCTCCGAGCCTTACATCGCCCACGGCGTGATCGGGGCGCGGATGCTGCGCGAATACGGGGCGGCGAACGGGTTGGACCTTGAGGCCTTCGCCCGGATCTGCGAACGGCATACCGGCAGCGGAATTACCGCTGCGGAAGTACGTGCGCAGGCGCTGCCGATCCCGGTGCGGGATTATCTGCCGGAAACGCTGGAGGAGAAGCTCGTGTGCCTTGCCGACAAGTTTTTTTCCAAATCCGGCGATATGAAGGAAAAGCCGCTCGACCGCATCCGTTGTTCCATGCGGAAGTTCGGCCCGGATGCGGCCGCCCGGTTCGATGCGCTGTGTGTTCTTTTCAAGGTGGAATAGTGTGGGAGTCCCGGTGCGGTTTATGCAAAAGAACGGAGAAATCTGATGGATGAAAAAACAAGATGCCCGTGGCCGGGCGATATTCCCGTCTATGTGGAGTACCACGATCACGAATGGGGGCGGCCGGTGCATGACGACCGGAAGCTGTTTGAAATGCTGATCTTGGAGGGAATGCAGGCGGGGCTTTCATGGATCACCGTGTTGAAAAAGCGCGAGGCGTACCGGAGGGCGTTCGACGGATTCGACCCGGAGAAGATCGCCCGCTACGATGAGGCGAAGATTCAGGAGCTGATGACCGATCCGGGCATTATCCGCAACCGCCTGAAAATCCGTGCCGCGGTCACCAACGCGAAAGCCTTTCTGGAAGCCGTTCGGAAGCACGGCAGTTTCGACCGGATGATCTGGGCTTACGTGGACAACACGCCGATCGTCGGCCATTGGAACAGATTGGAGGAGGTGCCCGCCACCACGCCGCTCTCCGACCGGATCAGCTGTGATTTGAAGAAGATGGGCTTCAAATTTGTCGGTTCGACCATCGTTTACTCCTTTATGCAGGCGGTCGGGATGGTCAACGACCATCTGTCCTGCTGCTTTTGCCGCGAAACGGCGGCGAAGGAAAAATAACGCAGAATCATGCCGCATTTGCGGCATGATTCCCCTCCGCTGGTCAGCGCACCAGCTCGTAGGCGAATACCACATCGGAATTGTGGAACGTATCCGCAGTGAATGCGATTCCATTTTCGTCCTGCTGAAATTCGACTGTACCGAGCCGTTTCCCGGTGAGGGCGAGGCGGTAGAGTTTCCAGCCGGAGCCGGTGGCGTTCAGCCGGATTCCGGCAATGGCCCGCCTGGCCAGCAGTTGACCGTCGCCGCCGGAGGTCATCACCTTGCAGTCCGGCGCGGTGAAGGCGATCGTTTCCGCTTTCACATCGGCGAGGTGAAGCAGCAGCAGCCGCCCGCTTCGGGCCAGCGGTTTTCCGTCCAGAGCGATCACGCCGACCGTCGCGAAGTTTTTACGGCATTCCGCCGACAGGAAAGTTCCTTTGACGGTTTCGCCCTCGGGAACGACGAGCGCCTCGCTGCGGGAAGTGACCGCGGTGAAGGTCTTGCGGCTGAAGTCGGCGGTCAGTTCGCCGGTGGAGCTTTGGAAACGCTGCCGCTTCAGATCGGCCTGCCCGGGGCTGAGCAGGCGGCGTTCCTGCATTCCCTCAACCAGTCGGGAAAAATCGGGCGCATTGAAAACCGGGAGCGCCGTATCGCGGGAATTCAGCTCCCGGTCCAGCGAATAGACCAGCCGGGAATCCGCTGGCAGCGCCGGATTGAACCCGCCGTTTCCATAACCGACCGAACCGACCTTGCCGAAGAACATCAGTTCGCAGGCCGCCTGCGGGTATTCGCCGCGCCACGGATAGTCCCACGGATTTTCCGGCACCGCGACCGGATAGGAAACCTGTGACGGGGCGACGTCCCGGCGGGTGAAGAACGCGATGCCGAGTCGTTCGCCGAGCAGCCGCACCGGATCGTTGACTGTGTCGAAGGTGGTGATCGTGGTGTCGCCGGTCAGCATGTATTTCGCATTGTGGGAGTAGGCGAACCGGTACACCGCGTCCCAATCCTGCATCGCCGCGTAAGCTCCGAAAATCGGCGCTCCCTCGCTGCGGAAGCTGTTCGGGTAGCAGAAGTCGAACTCCGTGACCGTGAAGGGCTTGCCGAACACCCGCGACGGGGCGATCGCCTTCGGCACCAGCAGCCGGACGTTCAGCACGCTGCAGTTGTTGAATTTCGCGGGCAGACTCCACGCGGGGCCGAGAAACTGCGGGTGGTCCCAGTAGAGGTGGTTGTCCACGTAATCGTAATCACGGCGCTGCAGCGTCATCTCCGGAGCGGCGATGTAGTTCTGGTCGGTCAGCGGCGCCCTGACGCCGAGACCGCGCACGAAGGCGGTCAGTTCGTTGCAGCTGCGGCGGTAGGCGTCGATCAGGAAACGGTGGAATAAGGTTTCCCGGTTCTGCGGCGTGACGGCGAGGCTTCGCGCTTTTGTCCAGGCGGCGAACTGCGCTTCGGCCAGTTTCTGAATTTTCGGCGCTCCCTTGCGGTACAGGAACATGAAGCTGTTCTCATTGACCAGGCTCAGGCCGGCCAGCGCCGGGTCTTCGGCCAGCGTCAACCCCGTGTGGGGATTGCGGCGGGTCAGCAACCGGCGGGTGAACTCCTTCAGGTTCGCCATCGCTTCGGGGGAGAAGATGCAACCGAGTTTGTAGTCGCCAAGTTCCATATCGGGAATTTCCCGGTACTCTCCGGCGGCAGGATAGCGGTGGGTGAAAAGGTCGAGCGTGAAATAAATGCCGCGCCGTTTCATCGCGTGGATCAGGTAGTCGAACTGTTCCTGCGCTTTCGGGTCCATGGTCAGGCTGTCCGGCGCCTTGCGGTTCATCAGGTCGCGGTCGAAGTGGTGGAGCCGCACCGCGTTGTAGCCGATCCTGGCGAACCGTTCCGCCAGAAGGTCGGCGGCATCATGCGCCATGAAATTCGCGGTCAGGACGAGGTTTGCGCCGTAGAACCGGACCGGTTGGCCGGGACGCCGTTCAAACTCGAAGTGTCCGTCGGGAGTCGTCCGTACTGCGCCGTATTTTCCGGCCGGGGCGTCGAGCAGGAAGGAGAAATCCAGCGCGCTGCCCGGTTCGATTTCCCGTTCCGTCCGGAACGGTTTCCAGTCGGCGTTGCGGTAGAGGGTGAAGCCGGCCGGCGCAGGCAGCCGCACCGTATCCGGGGAGGCGGAGACGGCGGCGATCATCCAGACGGATTTGCCGTTGGATTCAAAGCGGATCTTTTCCACCGGCCTGCCGGGGAACGGGAAGCCCGCGAGGTAAAGCCCGACCGGGCTTTCCGCGCTGTAGCCGCTGTAGCCGATCACCGCGTTTTTGGCCGGGCTGGGCGCCCACCAGTTGTCCACATCGCGCCGGGCAATCACCGGAACCGCCGTTTCGGAGCCGTCGCTGTGAAGTGCCCGGATCGTGCCGATTTCCTCCTCGCCCTGCGGCGGCCAGGCGATCGCGTGGAGCAGGAACAAGGTGCGCAGCGGCCGTCCTCCCGCCGGAATCTCGGCGGATTTCGGGAAATACCGCCGTCCTCCTCCGCCCAGCACAATGCAGCTTTTGCCGCCGTTGGCGGCCGGATCGGCGATCCGGAACGCGACCGGTCCCGCGGTCAGCCTGCCGGAGGGAAGAGCACGCAGGTCGTTGGTCGGCCCCTGATCGGTCCAGCCGCCTTTGCGGTCGTCAGCCGTTTCGTCCGCGAATCCCATATTGGCGGCGGACTCCAGCGGCAGCGGGGAGATGGAGTAGGGATGAAACGTGAGCCGGAGCGACAGGGCGGCGTGTGTCAGGCGGGCCGCCTGCGGTTCCAGCGCGATCCGAAGCGTGAATTTATCCTGCTTGTAAGCGCGGACGTCCAGCACCTGAACAGCAACCGGCGTTTCCGGCTCCGCCAGCAGCCGCCCGGAAGCCAGCGGCAGCTCGATCCGGCGCACGTTCTTCTGTTGCGCGATTGTGCCGCCCCGGAACTTCACCGGAAGCGGAACCGGCTTGTTGTCCAGCAGCAGTTCGGTTCCCGCACCGTTCAGCACCGGCAGGTCGATTTCGAGCGCCGCCGCTTTGGTCGGCACCCCTTCTGGACTGTCGAGCGAAAGGGAGAGTTGCAAGGTGCCGGAGTCCGGGGTGCGCAGTTCGGTACGGAATTGCGGATGCACCGGCGATTGCCGCAGCTTCCAGACGCCGGACCAGCTCCGCACTCCGTTGCGTTCGGTGAATTGCGTATTGAAACTGCCGTCGCCCTGCCGGTTGGAAACCCAGTTCTCCCCGTAGTGGAGAAGTTGCACAAAAGCGGTGTTGTCCACTTTGATTGTGCCGTTACGTCCGGTTTCGAATACTGACGCGCAAAGGGTCAGGCCGCCCAGCAGCAGCGCCGCGGCCGCACAGAAAACTCTCATGGGAAACTCCTATTTGTTGTTGTATTTGTTGCTGTAGGGGCGGGTTGCATCCGGATACCAGAAGAACGGCGCCAGCTCGTTTTCATTTCCCCAATGGGTATACGCCTTGTCGGGGGCCGAGGCGGCATGGCCGTCCACCAGCAGATAGTTGTGTGCTCCGGCGTGCGGAAAGCGGGCCGCGTTGCACCGCCAGTTGCGTCCGCTCTGGTCGAACGCGTTGTCGTTGTTGATCATCACCATCGAAGGCTGCCTGACCCGCCCGACCTTCAGCCACGGATTCGACCCCGGACTCAGGTAGATGCTCTGGCCGTAGCCGCCGAAACCGACTTCGTAGAGGTCCTCGTCGTTGCCGACCTCGTTGCCCAGACAGTCGCGCCATCTGGAGCCAACCGTATAGGAGGGGCAGAGCGGAACGGAATAACGCTGCATCTCCTGCGGCCACAACCCGAAAAAGCCGCCGTTGGGAATATAAAGGCCCTTGCGGTATTTCATCAGGAAAAGTTCGCGCGCATACGGTCCCAGCGCCAGAGGCCAGCGCACCGACTGTTTCGCTCCATACGGCGAAACCGCCGAATCCGACTGCACCCGGCACGGCGCGATGAAGTCATCGTTGTCGCCGGAATACATCTGGTGTGCCATTCCCATTTGCTTGAGTTGGTTGATGCAGGTGGCGCTGCGCGCCTTCTCCCGTGCCAGATTCAGTGCCGGTAGCAGCATGCTTGCCAGTATTGCGATAATCGCAATCACAATAAGCAATTCGATCAGTGTAAATTTTGCATTGATCCGCCCCGGGCGGAAGCACGCCGTTTCCGTTTTCCCGTTCCTGGGGCTTTTGCACTGGGCGTATCCGGGAGAGAGCATGGCGGGGACGGGGATGTGCCGGGAAGCTGAACTTCCCGGTAATTCAGATTGGGTGAGACATTTCTTCATCTGCGGGCCTCCACTGTTATTTCGTTTTTTTCCGGCGGCAGGGAGCGACGGAGTCGCGCCGGTGCAGTTTCCCGACCAGCCGTATGGAGGCGTTGGCGGGATCGCCGGTTTTGTTGATTTTATCCAACAGCAGCCGGGCGGCTGTACGTCCCATCTCCCCGACCGGAATTTCGATGCAGGTCAGTGCCGGATTCACGAAAGCGGCGACCTTCGGGTTGTTGAAGGCGGCGACGCTGACCTCCTCCGGAACCCGGAGGCCGCGCTTGCGGAGCAGGTATTCCACCCGCAGCGCATCGGTGAAAGCGTAGGTCACAAAAGCGGTCGCCCCCTGCGCCAACGCTCCGTCGACCGTTTCGGCGGCGTTGTGGTCGGAGTCGAGGCCGGGCAGCAGCGGCATCAGTTCCCGTTCGCGGCAGAATTCCAGATAGGCTTCGGCCCGCTCCACCACACTGTAGTGATTCTCCTGAAATTCAAAGTGAACCACTTCGCGCGACCGGTAGTGGCTGACGTAGCCGATCCGGCGGTGGCCGAGCCCATACAGGTAATCCAGCAGCAGAAAGGTATTGGCCCGCTCGTCGACCAGCACGGAAGCCCCGTTCGGACCGGCGATGCCGTTCAGCGAAACATACGGGATGCCGCTGGCGTCGAGTTCGGCAATCTGGCCGGGCAGCCGCACGTCGACCGCGACGGCCCCGGCGACTTTCCACGGCGGCACGCCGTAATTGCGGCGCTGCTCCTGCGGACAGCTCAGGTAGTGGCTGCTGTAACCGAGCCTGAACAGCTCCTCGCTGAGACAGTCGATGCCTTTGGAAATGTCCGCCCCGCCCATGATGTGCAGCAGATAAGGGAACAGGATCGAAATCTGGCGGTTGTCCTTTTTGCGCATCGCCTGGTACATCGGATTGGGGGCGTAACCCAGCTCCGCGGCGCGGGCGAGGATTCTGCCGCGCAATTCCGCCGAAACGGAGAAATTCTTGGACTGATTCACCACTCGGCTGATCGTCGACGGAGAGACTCCGAATTCCGCGGCCAACTCTTTCAGATTCATTGCAGCTTTCCTGTTTTATTCTTACGCAAACCGTTTGCCTGATTGTTTTGCAACCTCGCCGGGATCTCTTTTCCGGGAGGAAACACCATGTGAAACAGGGCAAGGCAAACTGTTTTCCTTAATATTATACGATAAATCGAATCAAAAAGCAACCCCTTATCCGGTTTTTTTTGAAAAATTACCGGAATCACCGGAAAACAGCGGGCGAAACGGAATTATGCCGATTGTTTTTTCTCCTCTGCCGGTTGCAAAAATCTCCGCGCGGCGGTATTGTTTCGGAAAAGGAGGACGGTGCGATGGATTTCGTTCATGAAAAGGCCGGGGAGGTGCCGGTCGCCGGGGAGTTCGATGTGATTGTCGCGGGCAGCGGCCCCGCCGGGGTTTCAGCCGCTTTGCGCGCCGCGCGCGCCGGAGCGCGCACATTGCTGCTGGAGCAGGGAGGATGTCTCGGCGGCATGTGGACCGCCGGGCTGCTCGGCTGGATTCATGACCACTCCGGCAAGTCCGGGCTGGTCGCGCAGCTCAAGCGGGAACTGCTCCGGCGCGGCGCGGCCGAGGAACCGCCCTGTTCGCCCGCCTTCGCCTTCGAACCGGAGGCGATGAAACTGCTGCTGGAAGAACTTTGTCTGGAATCGGGCGTGATCATCCGCCTCTATACGATGGCCGTCGATGTGTTGTGGAACGCTTCCGGCGGGATCGATTGCCTGCTGACCGAATCCAAATCCGGCCGCGAGGCGTGGAAGGCGCAGATTTTCATCGACGCCACCGGCGACGGCGATATCGCCGCGCTGGCCGGCGCCTCCTTTGAGCAGGGGGAGCCGGGCACCGGCAAGTTGCAGCCGATGTCGCTGATCGCGATGCTGGCGGGAGTGCGGCCGGAGGAAATCCGGCCTTACGTGAACGGCTGGACGTGGCGGGCCGAAGCGGTGGCGAACCTGCGCGAACTGCTGACCGCCAACGGCGCGCCGCCGACGTATCACGATGCGTCGCTGTTCCACCTCAGCGGCGAACTTTTTTTGTTGATGGCGAGCCATCAGTATCAGGTTTCCGGAACCAGCGCCGCCGACCTGACCGCCGCGACGATCGAGGCGCGCCGCTCCATTCATGCGCAGGTTGCCGCGCTTCGCCGCAGCGGCCCGCCGTGGGACAGGATACGGCTGGTCAGCACCGCCGAGCGCATCGGCGTGCGTGAAACCCGCCGCGCCGCCGGGCTTTATACGGTCACGGCGCAGGATCTGGCGGAGGGGCGCCGCCACGCCGACGCGGTCTGCCATGTGAACTTCGGCATCGATATTCACGCTCTGACGCCCGGAACCGGACGAGGCACGGTGGGGCCGAAAATGGAGTTTCACCCATACGACATCCCGCTGCGCGCACTGATCAGCCGCGACATTCCGAATCTGCTGCTGGCGGGGCGGTGCATTTCGGGGGATTTCTACGCCCATGCCAGCTACCGGGTCACCGGCAACTGCGTCCCGCTCGGGGAGGCGGCCGGAACCTTGGCCGCGCTGGCGGTCCGGGAGAAAACGGCACCGGCCCGGATTCCCTTCTCCGTGTTTGAAGCGGCTGGTACATTACACCGTGTGTAAGTTTCCTGAACCGGGATTTCGCTCCTTTTGGAGCGACCAAGGCGCTTCGCCCTTGGAACCCGACCGGCAAGGTGCCGGCGCCGGGTACGAGAGCCGGGAAAGGCGT
>ENA-UEQM01001176-UEQM01001176.1-human-gut-metagenome-genome-assembly--contig:-NODE-1176-length-11944-cov-8.700935_pt1 | contig 11944 bp, 7 predicted proteins | sample MGYA00242948_ERZ507948 | MGnify/ENA primary metagenome ERZ507948 (study PRJEB26167, sample SAMN06115440) | human gut metagenome | host: Homo sapiens | place: China:Hubei | collected 2015-07-28 | study... | reverse complement strand
AATATTAAAGGGCAAGCATATTTTCTACGGGCTTTGGCTTATTTTGATTTGGTTCAATATTTTGGTTCTGTGCCTTTACATTTGACTCCAGTAAAGACCATGGAAGAAACAGCTTTGCCTTTATCAGAAGTAGATGCTGTTTATGAACAGATTATTAAAGATGCAAAACTAGCTATTGAGTTGTTGCCTGATAAAAGTAAACAAGAACTTGGACGGGCTACTTCTGGGGCAGCGAGAACTCTTTTAGGAAATGTATATATTGCTCGAAAAAATTGGAGTGAAGCTGAAAAAGTATTGAAAGAAGTAACCGGATATGATTTATGGAATAATTATGAGGATGCCTTTGAACCAGCCAATAAGAATGGAATAGAATCTATTTTTGAAGTTCAGTTTAAAGAAGGTAATGAAGGCTATGCAAGTAATTTCTTTTATGTATTTTTGCCACAACCTATTACTGCAGAAGAAGTTTCGGCTATCACTGGAATAAAAGAGAATTCTTACATTGTAGAAGGATATAATATTCCAACTCCAGATATTATTGCTGCTTATGAGCAAGGTGATGAAAGAAAGGATGCTTCTATAGGTTGGCTTACAGCATCAGGGAATCCATATCCTTATATAAAGAAGTATTGCCATGCACATGCTCTAACGAATAATACGAATGATAATTGGCCGGTTTATCGTTATTCAGAGGTATTACTATTTTTAGCAGAAGCGTTAAATGAACAAGATAAAACAGATGAAGCTTTACCTTATTTGAATAAGGTTAGAAATAGAGTTGGATTGGATGATAGTCAGGCGACAGGGAAAGAAGCTGTAAGGAAGGCTATTTTACAAGAACGTCGGGTTGAGCTTGCTTTTGAAAATAAAAGGTGGTTGGATTTAACTCGTTCAGGAGAAGTCGAAACGGTGATGAAAGCGTATGGAGAGAGAGTGAAGTCTAATCCTTCTGCTTATTATTTCCCGGCAGGATATTCGGTTGCACCTAATTCTTATACGGATATTCGTATCTTGTTCCCGTTACCAGCTTCGGAGGCAGCGTTGAGTCCTTATTTTTAATTTATAATGAAAAACGAGACAGTATTATACTGTCTCGTTTTTAACCTATGAAACTTATGAAGTACCGATCTCTTTTTTGCTTATATTTTTTATGTAGCATGTTAATTTCTCCTGCACTCTCAATGGAGTTACAGAAACTGGAGGTAGAATATCATCAGTATCCACTTGCTTTGGATGTAACAGTCCCCAGATTCGGTTGGCAACTTGTAGGCAACCCACACGAAAGAGGCATATATCAGACAGCTTACCAATTAGAGGTAAAGGATGAGGCTGGAAAGGTAGTCTGGAATTCCGGGAAAGTGCTAACAGATGTGTCCCAGCATGTGACTTATCAGGGAGAGGCGTTGAAGCCGGCTACCCGTTATATCTGGAAAGTAAAAATCTGGAACAATAAGGGAGAAATTGCGGAAAAAGATGCTTGGTTTGAGACAAGCCTGATGACGTCTGATGATAAAGAGGGCTGGAACGGAGCACGTTGGATTGGAGGCAGTGACGAGGATATGGTGCTTTATTCACATTATTTGCCAGTATTCAGACTGGATTGTTCATTTCAGATGAAAAAACAGGCTACGTCGCGCAAGATATCATTTGTGTATGGTGCCAACGATGAACGTCTGATGAATGCGAATAAGAACATCTATCACATTGCCAGCGGGAAGGATGAATCATACATAAAAGTGGAGTTTGATTTGTCTCCTTTGAAAGACGGACGAAATGCCTGGATACATATTTATCGTGCCGGTTATCGGCCGGATGACAAATCTTCTGTTCCTTTGAAATCTTTTATGTTGCCCGCTGATGTGCTGAATGCGGAGAATCAATATCAGTCGCATACGTTCTCTTTGTATTCCAATTTGGGTTTTACCACACTGAAAAAAGGAGAGGTGCAGATTGGAGAAGTGAATCTGAATCCCTTGGGGCAGGGAGGCGATTTCGTGGCGTTTCCGGTAGTCGGTGATGTGGGGTATGCATTGGAGCACGTAACTGATTTTTCAGGAGTCAGAACGGATATTCGCAATTTTCGAAGTCCGGAGAACAAGTTAGCTTCTGTCACCTTGGATGCTACACAGTTGAATGGCGTAAAGAAGTGCTATGTACAGAATCCCAGCCGTAACGCTATGCCGATGTTGCGTACGGAGTTTGAGACTTCCTATGATAAGGTTCGTAAGGCGCGTTTGTATGTGACTTCCCGGGGTATTTATGAAATGTATCTCAACGGACAGCGTGTGGGAGAGGACTATTTTAACCCGGGTGTGACACAGTATAATAAAACGCATCTGTATCAGGTGTACGATGTGACGAAGTTGATGGTGAAAGGTAAGAATGCTGTTGGAGCCATTTTAGCCGAAGGATGGTGGAGCGGAGGAGCAACTTACGCCGGAGAAAACTGGAATTTCTTTGGCGACCGTCAGTCATTGCTGGCGCAGTTGGTTGTGACTTATGAAGATGGACAGGTACAGACGATAGTAACTTCTCCGGATACGTGGAAGTATTTCAATCAAGGGCCTGTGGTATATGGCAGTTTCTTTCAGGGAGAGGTATATGATGCCTTGAGAGAAAAAGCGATTGCAGGATGGACGAAAGCGGGATATGATGATTCGGCCTGGACGAAAGCAGTAGAAGTTTCGCTCGGAGGTCATGTCAGTCGGTTAGGTGGAGGAACAATGCCTAAAGTCGATGATTATTCCGATTTCCATCTGGTGGCTCAATACGGTCAGACGGTAAAGGCCATTCAGAAGCTGACAGCACAATCGGTAGAAGAGGTTCGTCCGGGCATCTTTGTGTACGACATGGGGCAGAATATGGTGGGAGTGCCTGAAATCACCCTCAAGGGAATGAAGGCAGGACAGGAAATCAATCTGCGTTATGCCGAGGTGAAATATCCCGACTTGCCGCGTTATGCCGGAAATGAGGGAATGATTATGCTGGAAAATATTCGTGCAGCTATGGCGCAGGATAAATACATCACGAAAGGAGGAAATGAAATGATTGCGCCGAGATTTACCTATCATGGATACCGATTTATTGAGATTACGGGCATAGACAAGGCTTTGCCGCTGGAGGATGTGAAAGGAGTGGTGTTGAGTTCGATTGACGGACTGGCATCTAAGTATGAAACGTCTAATGAGAAGGTTAACCAGTTGTGGCACAATATTGTGTGGTCTACTTATGCCAATTTCTTCTCTATCCCAACCGACTGTCCGCAACGTAACGAGCGTTTGGGATGGGCGGGTGATATATCGGTCTTCTCCCGCACGGCTACTTACCTGGTAGATGTGCCGCAGTTCTTGCGTCGTTATTTGTGTGCCATGAGGGACGTACAGCGTGAGGATGGCCGTTTCCCGGATGTGGCTCCTCTAGGTGGCGGATTTGGTGGTCTACTGTGGGGAAGTGCAGGTATTACAGTGCCGTGGGAAGTGTATCAGCAATATGGTGACAAGAGCTTGCTGGCAGAGCACTATGAGGCGATGTGCCGTTATGTGGATTATGTGCGGACCAAGAATATCAATCCGGAGACGGGCGTACTGGAACAGGAGAAGGTCTGGGGAAACTTGGGTGACTGGCTGGGACCGGAGGATAACAAGAATGACAAGACACTGATGTGGGAAGCGTACTTTCTCTATGACCTGGACATCATGAAAAAGGTGGCTCAGATTTTAGGTAAAAAGGAGGATGCAGAAAAGTTTGAGAAGTTGTATGACGAACGTAAGTCGTTTTTTAACCGTACATATATCGACCCGCAGACGGCGAAAACGATTTCTTCGGGAACAAACGGTCCGGAAAAGGGAAAACTGGTGGATATACAGACCTCGTATGTGCTTCCTTTGTCTTTCGGCATTGTGAATCCGGAATGGAAAGAGCGGTTTGCAGCTAATCTGGCGCATACGGTGCAGCGGGAGAATGTGGCGGACGATGGAAAGACTTATCCGGCTTATTCGCTGATGACGGGATTTATCGGTACGGCATGGATTAGCAAGGCACTTTCGGATAATGGATATGATGAGGTAGCCTATAACTTGTTGCAACAGACTACTTATCCTTCGTGGTTGTATTCTGTGGAGCAGGGAGCTACTACCATTTGGGAACGCCTGAACTCGTATACGCATGTCGACGGATTTGGAGAGAACAACCGGATGAACTCGTTTAACCATTATTCCTTTGGAGCCGTCGGGGCTTGGATGTATGCCTACTCGCTGGGAATTATGCGGGATGAGCATCATCCGGGATTCAAGCATTTTGTGCTTTGTCCGAAGGTAGACCCTACAGGAAAGATGACTTTTGCCAGAGGATATTATGATTCGCTGTACGGACGTATAGAAAGCGCATGGGAAGTGAAGGATGGAGAAGTGAGGTATTCATTCACGGTTCCGGCGAATACCAGTGCGACACTTTATTTGACTGCTGCTTCAATGGATAGCGTAACTGAAAATGGTCGCGCGTTACAAGCTGGAAAAGAGGGTATAAAAGAAGTGACGTATCAGGGTGGAATGTGTAAGGCGGAATTGTTGTCGGGAACTTACCATTTTGTAGTGAAATAATTCTCGGCTATACATCGGCATAAAACAAAGCAACCTCCTTCTGCTTGCTGTGAGTGATTCTTCAGCGCAGAAGGAGGTTGTATTTTTATTCTCTTCCGAATTTTTTTCGATAGGATTGCGGGGTGTATCCTGTATATTTCTTGAAAACTTTGGTAAAGTAAGGTATATCGTCAAAGGTCAGGTAATAGGCTATTTCTTTGGTGCTTCGCTGAGTGGTGGCCAGCAAGTCTTTGGCCTGCTGGATTTTCAGTTCCTGAATGTAGTGCGCCGGAGAAAGTCCGGTATACTCTTTGAACAGTTTGCGGAACCAGGAATAGCTCATGTGCAGGGAGTCGGCGACTTCTTCCGGGCCTATACCTTTTAGCAGGTTCTCGCGGATGAATACCTTGGCTTTGCTAATCTGCTCGGTGGCTTTGTTGTCGAACTCGTAGTTCTGCGAGTAGTACATGGTCATGCCTAAGATAAGATTAGCAATGCCAGCCAGATATTGTTGACAGGCCGCTTTTTCTTCCATGGCCACCTGGATGGCTTGTTCGTAAAGTTTTACGATACTGTCCTGCACACCGATGTGATAAACAATCTGGTCTTTTGCAAAAAAGTTGTTTTGGAAACGGCTGTCCATGTTGATTCCCTGAAATCCGATCCAGTATTCCTGCCAGCCGGTTTTTTTATCGGGGAAATAGCTGTGCCATACGTGAGGCTGGAGAATCAAGATGTCTCCTTCCTTGATTTCGATAAATGTGTCGGGAGAGGTATAGAAATAGCCTTTTCCGTGAGTGATGTATAATAGCTGGTAGCTGTCCAGCACACGGCCGCGTGAGGGAGTGAAATAAAAGGCATCCGGATGTCCGGTACGAGGTGGGTACACCGGATAGTTGGGTGGAATGGGTTCCGAACCTACGGTATCCACGGTAATTCCCCAGTCTATATCGCGCGGACTTCGTACCAGATATTTATAGTTTACGCTGTTCTTTTCCATTTTTTGTCCCTTTCTTCGCAAAGATAAAAAATCCCTGATAAACTCCTGAATTTTCGTTAGCAGGAAAAATCAAAAACTTATATTTTAAAGTCATTTCTTCCGCAAGAAGGGAATTTTTTCTTTCTACTTTTGCCACAGTAGTTAACCAAATAAACTTTTAGCATGGATTCCAAATATTTTATTGCATTTGATTTAGGAGCAACTAGCGGAAGAACCATATTGGGGACGCTGACTGGTGATAAATTGACGCTGGAAGAGGTTACCCGCTTCCCGAACCAGATGCTGCAACTCAACGGACATTTTTACTGGAATATTTTTTCCTTGTATGAGAATTTGAAGAAAGGTCTGGCTGCTGTGGCACAGAAAAAAGTATCTGTCACTTCTATCGGTATTGATACATGGGGAGTGGATTTTGCTTTTGTGAATGAGGAAGGAGCACTGATAGGCCTCCCGTATGCGTATCGTGACCCGCAGACTATCGGTAAGAAGGAAGAGTTCTTTGAAAAGGTAATGCCGGCAGATGAGTTGTATGGAAAGACGGGAATCCAGCACATGGATTTCAACAGTATTTTCCAGTTGTATACCCTAAAACAACGGAAGGATTTCGGACTGACGCACGCCAGTCGCCTGCTCTTCATGCCGGATGCGCTTTCTTACTTGTTGACAGGAAAGATGGTGACAGAATATACCATTGCATCGACTTCTCAGTTGCTGAACCCGGAAACACGCAAATTAGATGAGAATTTGCTGGAAGTGCTGGGTGTCAGCAAATCCTTGTTTGCGGATATGGTGGAACCGGGAGCTAAGATCGGTATGCTGACCGAGGATTTGTGTGAAGAACTTCAGATAGAATCTGTTCCGGTAATTGCCGTAGCCGGACACGATACTGCTTCTGCCGTAGCGGCTGTACCGGCTGCCAACAAGAACTTTGCTTACCTGAGTTCGGGTACATGGTCGTTGATGGGAATTGAAACAGATGGTCCGGTTGTGAATGAAAAGACAACTCACTATAATATTACGAACGAAGGAGGAGTAGACGGTACCATTCGCTTGCTGAAGAATATCACAGGTATGTGGATTGTAGAACAATGTCTGAAGAAATGGCATAAGGAAGGAACGGATTATACGTATCCGCAGATGGTGGAACTGGCTCAGGCTGCTCGCCCGTTTGCTTGCTTCATCAATCCGGATGATCCGGGATTTACCAATCCACAGGATATGCCTAAAGCCATTTGTGAGTACTGTGCACGTACCGGACAGAACGCACCGCAGACACATGGTGAGTTTATCCGTGTCATCTTTGAGAGTCTGGCATTGAAATACCGTGAGGTACTCGATGTATTCCGTGAACTTTCCGTAAATCCGATTGAAAAGTTGCATATCATTGGAGGAGGTTCACGCAACAAACTGCTGAATCAGTTTACTTCAAATGCCATCGGCTTGCCGGTTGTGGCCGGACCGAGCGAGGCATCTTCAATTGGAAATATCATGCTTCAGGCTAAAGCTGCCGGAGTAGTAAGTACGTTGCAGGAAATGCGTAACGTGATTTCCGTCAATGTGGAACCGGATTATTTCTCACCGGCGGATGCGGAAGTGTGGAATGAAGCTTATCAGAAATATATATCAATCATTAAAAAATAATTTGCCATGAAAGAACAACAGATTATCAATGCGTATGAAATAGCTAAAGAACGCTATGCCAAATTGGGTATCGATACAGATGCCGTAATGGAAACTTTACAGTCTGTACCTATGTCTATGCACTGCTGGCAGGCAGACGATGTGACCGGATTCGAATCACAGGGTTCACTGACCGGAGGTATTCAGGCTACCGGGAATTATCCGGGAAAGGCTCGTAATATTGAGGAATTGCGTGCAGATATCCTGAAGGCTGCTTCTTACGTACCGGGAAAACATCGTTTAAACTTGCATGAAATCTATGGTGAATTCGGTGGACAGTTTGTAGACCGTGACCAGGTGGAAGTAAAACATTTTGAAGGCTGGATGCAGTGGTCAAAAGAAAATGACATGAAGCTGGATTTCAACTCTACTTCTTTCTCTCACCCGAAGTCTGGAAACCTGTCTTTGTCAAATCCTGACAAGGCTATCCGTGATTTCTGGATTGAACATACTAAGCGTTGCCGTGCCATTGCTGAAGAAATGGGTAAGCGTCAGGGCGATCCTTGTATCATGAACTTGTGGGTACACGATGGTAGCAAGGATATTACCGTAAACCGTATGAAGTACCGTGCATTGCTGAAAGATTCTTTGGACCAGATTTTTGCACAGAAATACGATCACATGAAGGACTGTATCGAATCAAAAGTATTCGGTATTGGTCTGGAAAGCTATACAGTGGGTTCTAACGACTTCTATATTGGTTATGGTGTACAGAACCAGAAACTGATTACACTCGATACCGGTCACTTCCATCCGACAGAAAGCGTGGCTGATAAGGTTTCTTCTCTGTTGCTCTATGTACCGGAACTGATGTTGCATGTAAGCCGTCCGGTTCGTTGGGACTCAGACCATGTAACTATCATGAACGACGATACACTCGATTTGTGCAAGGAAATCGTACGTTGCAATGCGTTGAACCGTGTTCACATCGGTTTGGATTACTTCGATGCATCTATCAACCGTATCGGTGCGTATGTAATCGGTATGCGTGCTACACAGAAGTGCCTGTTGCAGGCATTGCTCGAACCGCTGAACACGCTGCGTGACTATGAAGAAACTGACCGTGGCTTCCAGCGTTTGGCATTGCTCGAAGAATGCAAGTCATTGCCTTGGGGAGCTGTATGGGATATGTTCTGCTTGAAGAACAATGTACCTGTAGGCGAAGAATACATTGCTGAAGTAGAAAAATACGAAGCGGAAGTAACCTCTAAGAGAAATTAATCTTACAGCCGGATGGCGGGAAAAGCTTGTCTTGCCCGTTGTCCGGCTGGCTTAATTTATAGGCTATGGAAATCATTATCGGATTGTTGATTATTGCAGTGGGAGCATTCTGCCAGTCGAGCTGCTATGTACCCATCAATAAAATAAAGAACTGGAGCTGGGAATCTTACTGGATTGTGCAGGGAGTTTTTGCCTGGCTTGTTTTTCCTTTCTTGGGCGCGTTGCTGGCTGTTCCGGACGGACACAGCCTTTTTGAGGTTTATGCGGCTCATCCAGCCGATACGCTTTGGGCGATGTTCTTCGGTGTACTCTGGGGAGTGGGTGGTCTGACATTTGGTTTGAGTATGCGCTACCTTGGAGTAGCATTGGGACAGTCTATCTCGCTGGGTACCTGTGCCGGACTGGGAACAATCTTGACGCCCATATTTACTGGTCACATGGAGGAACTGACCATGCCGGTTATTGTGGGAGTGATTGTGACTTTGCTAGGTATCGGTATCATCGGTTATGCAGGAAATATGAAGTCTGCCAGTCTGAGTGAGGAAGAAAAGAAAAAAGCTGTGAAAGATTTCAATTTTACTAAAGGAATTTTCGTAGCTTTATTGGCTGGTTTCATGAGCGCCTGTTTCAGTATCGGATTAGGATTCGGACAGAGTTTGTGTTTCCCGGAAAGTGCAGAAGTGTATAAAACTTTGCCGGCTACTCTTATGGTGACTGCCGGAGGTTTCCTTACCAACATGGTGTACTGTTTTTATCAGAATGCAAAGAACAAGACATGGGGTGATTATGGAAAGACCTCGCTGTATGTGAACAACATTCTGTTCTGTGCGTTGGCCGGTGTGTTATGGTATAGCCAGTTCTTTGGCTTGAGTCTGGGAAAAGGTTTCCTGGTAGCTTCACCGGTACTGCTTACGTTCTCCTGGTGTATCCTGATGTCGCTGAACGTGACATTCTCGAATGTGTGGGGAATTATTTTGAAGGAATGGAAAGGATGTTCTTCCAAGACCATCTGGGTACTGGTATTGGGGCTGATTGTCCTGATTGTATCTTCTTTCCTTCCGCAGCTGTTGAAATAAAAAATCAAATTTAAATACATAATATAATGAAATCAATTCTTGAAGGACGTCCGGATTTGGCCCGTGAAATCAATAAAGTGGCCGAAGTGGCCGGATATTTGTGGCAAAAAGGATGGGCTGAACGCAACGGTGGAAATATCACCATCAATGTAACAGAGTTTGTAGACGATGAAATCCGTCAGATGCCGGCTATCAGTGAACCGAAACAGATTGGAGCGGTATTACCGCATCTGAAAGGCTGTTACTTCTTCTGCAAAGGTACACAGAAACGTATGCGCGACCTGGCTCGCTGGCCGATGGAAAACGGTTCTGTGATTCGTATCTGCGACGATTGTGCCAGCTATGTCATTATCGCTGACCAGCCGGTGATGCCGACTTCGGAAGTGGCTTCTCACCTGACTGTTCACAATACGCTGATTGCGGAAGGTGCCCAGAAAAAGGCTACCGTACATACACACCCCATCGAACTGGTGGCAATGAGCCATACTCCGAAGTTCCTGGAAAAGGATGTGCTGACTTATCTGTTGTGGAGCATGATTCCAGAAACAAAGGCATTCTGTCCGCGTGGATTGGGTATCGTGCCTTATAAGATGCCGAGCTCAGTAGAACTGGCAGATGCTACACTGAAGGAACTGGACGATTATGATGTGGTAATGTGGGAAAAACACGGTGTATTTGCCGTAGGTACCGACGTAATGGATGCATTCGACCAGATTGACGTGCTGACCAAGGCTGCCCAGATTTACATCAATGCCCGTTGCATGGGATTTGAGCCGGACGGTATGACGAAAGAACAAATGCAGGAACTGACGGACGTGTTCCATCTTCCGAAATAAATAAAAATCTAACCTTTTAAAACCATGAAATTATGTACAGAATGATTTTGAACGAAACCTCTTACTTTGGTGCCGGATGTCGCGAAGCTATCGCTACAGAAGCAGGCCGTAGAGGTTTCAAGAAAGCTTTTTTTGTAACTGACAAGGACCTGATTCGTTTTCACGTAGCAGACAAGGTGGTGGAAGTGTTCGAAAAGGCAGGTATTCCTTACGAAATATACAGTGATGTAAAAGCCAATCCTACCATTGCCAATGTGCAGAACGGTGTGGCAGCTTTCAAGGCTTCCGGTGCCGATTTTATCGTAGCATTGGGTGGCGGTTCTTCTATTGATACGGCGAAAGGTATCGGTATCGTAGTAAACAATCCGGAATTTGCCGATGTGCGTTCATTGGAAGGGGTAGCAAATACGCATCATAAAGCAGTGCCGACTTTTGCTCTGCCTACTACTGCGGGAACTGCAGCTGAGGTAACCATCAACTATGTGATTATTGATGAGGCTGCTACCAAGAAAATGGTGTGTGTAGACCCGAACGATATTCCGTCAGTAGCTATCGTAGACCCTGAACTGATGTATTCTATGCCGAAGGGCCTGACTGCCGCTACAGGTATGGATGCCCTGACGCATGCCATTGAAAGCTACATTACTCCGGGAGCTTGGGTGATGTCGGATATGTTTGAATTGAAGGCCATTGAGATGATTGCCAAGAACCTGAAGGCTGCCGTAGACAATGGCAGTGATCCGGTAGCTCGTGAAGCCATGTCGCAGGCACAGTATATTGCCGGAATGGGATTCAGCAATGTAGGTCTGGGAATCGTTCACTCTATGGCTCATCCTCTCGGTGCGCACTATGACACTCCGCACGGCGTAGCCAATGCACTGCTGTTGCCTTACGTCATGGAATACAATGCAGAATCTCCTGCTGCACCGAAATACCTGAATATTGCCAAGGCGATGGGAGTAGATACTACTGGTATGAGCGAAGCAGAAGGTATAAAAGCTGCGGTAGAAGCTGTTCGCCAGCTTTCTTTGAGCATCGGTATTCCGCAGAAGTTGCATGAAATCGGTGTGAAGGAAGAAGATTTGCATCAGTTGGCTATCGATGCATTCAATGATGTCTGCACCGGAGGTAATCCGCGTCCGACTTCAGTAGAAGACATTGAAGCACTCTACCATAAGGCTTTCTAAGTATTCTTATTATTTTATATACAAAAACGTCCGCAGTTTCCGGTGAGTTTTCCGGGATTGCGGACGTTATTTTTTTGAAGACTCCTTCCTGGGAAAAAAACGCCTTTACGTTTGGATTGAAACGCAAGGGCGTTTCAGATGAAATGTACTTGCGTTTGGTTTCAAACGTCCTTGCGTTTTGGAGTAAACGTAAGTGCGTTTTTTATCAGGACTTATTTGTCTCATTTTTAAGCTGTTTTATATATTGCGTTGGGGTCATATTGTATTTTTTCTTGAACGAAGCTGTAAAATACGATTGATTTAAAAATCCTCCCTTACTATCAATTTCTGCCATTGAATGATTACCTTCACACATTATTTGTATAGC
>ENA-UEQM01001167-UEQM01001167.1-human-gut-metagenome-genome-assembly--contig:-NODE-1167-length-12068-cov-4.781920_pt1 | contig 12068 bp, 8 predicted proteins | sample MGYA00242948_ERZ507948 | MGnify/ENA primary metagenome ERZ507948 (study PRJEB26167, sample SAMN06115440) | human gut metagenome | host: Homo sapiens | place: China:Hubei | collected 2015-07-28 | study... | reverse complement strand
TTTAGGAGTTGCAAACATAAACTCATACGAATATCCCGGATCTGCTGCACCTACTATATCTGAATTAGATGACATATCAGGAGCTGCCAAACCAATAATATTACCAATACGTCCTTCTGCCTTTACATCCGTAGTGTTATTACCGGAAAATTCAGCTTCCCAAATGCTCTCATTAGCTGTGGAATTATAACGATCAGAACATAAATCAATGAAGTAATCCCAATAATCCTTTGCTAAGTCATGTCCTTGATTTGTACAGACTTTCAACGCATAATCTTTTGCAGCCTGATAATAATCCTTTTTTTCAGCATCTGTAGCTGCACGGTTATCGCGATGATATTCTCCTGCACGGAACAGATATACACGCGCCAAAATACCCCATGCGGCTGATTTTGACACACGACCAGGCTTATAATTCAGTTTTGCAGCTGTCAACAAGCCTCCAGTCTTTTCATCTGAAACTTCCTGCATCTCCTTAATAATGAAATCATAAATTTCCTGCTTGTCTGTACGAGGAATATCCAATCCTACCACATCTTTCGTAGATTCTGTTTTAAAAGGCACGTCCCCCCAGCACTGCACTAAGTTAAAATAATAGAACGCACGCAAAAATCTTGCTTCCGCTGTATACTGAGCTTTCAAACCAGAATCAATATCAGAAACCTTATCAATATTTTCCAAAAAAATGTTCGCACGGTTAATGCCGGAATACAAAGTATACCAGAATCCTGTTACTGCCGCATCACTGGTAGTAGCATTATTACAAATCAGTCCTTTAGTGGCAGGTGCACGTCCTGAACCTCCATAGTGAGACAAATCATCACCTCCCACAAGATACATATAGTCTGCTCCATAGAACGTAGACTGACCTAACTCTGCATAAATTCCGGTCAAAAAAGAGTTGGCCTCATCTGCCGTATTAAAATAGTCTGACAGTGTAAGCTGGTAAGGCTCTTTATCCAGAAAATTACAGGATGTCAGTGCACCGCCAAACAATAAAGTAAAAATCGTATATTTTAATGCTTTCATAATTAATCCCTTAAAACTTTGTAAACTCTTATTAGAAACCTAGGTTAACACCAAAACTGATAGAATAAGCTCTCGGATAAGAAGAGAAGTCAAGTCCCGGAGTCAACGCACTGTTACGAACCGACACTTCCGGATCATAACCAGAGTAGCTGGTCCATGTCCACAAATTCTGCGCAGCAATGTAAACTCTTGCATTGCTTAACTTAGCCTTTGCAATCAACGTTTTTGGGAAAGTGTAACCCAATGTCACTGTTTTCAAACGTAAGAAGGAACCGTCTTCTACAATTCGGGAAGAAATCACACGATTTGAAGCAGAAGTAGTTGCTGCCGGAATGTCACTGTCCGGGTTTTCCGGTGTCCAGCGACCGGCATAGCTGGCATACTGGTTCAGCTCGCGCGACTTGTTGTTCGAGCTTTCAAAGAACAGACGGTTGGCATTCATAATGTCATTACCGTATGACCACTGGAAAAATACACTTAAGTCAAATCCTTTGTAAGTAAAGTTATTAGTGAAACCACCTGTGTGAATCGGTAAGCCACGGCCTATAATCGTACGGTCGTTGGAATCAATGATTCCGTCACCGTTCACGTCCTTATATTTAGGCATACCCGGTTGTGTATTGGTTTCTGTAGAATAATATGGAACCCCTTTCTTTAATGTATAGGTATCACCAGATTTATTAAAATCATCATACTTATAAGTTCCCTCATAAATATAGCCATACATCATACCCATAGGCAATCCTACCTGAGCAATGTAACTGGGCTGTGAGTTATAATTCTGGTCAAATGAGGCTGCCGTCAGTAAGCTGTTCTGCCCTTCAGACAATGCTAATACTTCATTCTTATTGAACGCGATGTTAAAATCGGTTGACCAGGTAAAGTCCTTTGTCTGAATATTCACTGTATTCAAGCTCAATTCCAATCCGTCATTACGTACCTTACCAATATTCTTCGTTGCACTGTAGAAACCGGAAGTCAACGGAAGAGAAGCCTCTAAGAGCAAATCTCGCGTAGTTTTACGATAAATATCTGCTGTAAAATTCAAACGTTCCTTGAAGAAACTTAAATCCAATCCCACATTCCACTGTTCCGTGGTTTCCCATTTCAAGTTGCTATTACCAATAGAAGTAGGAACCGTTCCTACATTGGTAGTACTACCATTAATAGGATAAACACCACTTGGAATACTTCCGTTAGAAATATAATCTCCCACTTTCGACTTCAGCGCCTGCAACAAGGCATAATATTCATATTCACCAATTCGGTTGTTACCGGTCAATCCCCAGCTCGCACGAAGCTTACCAGCATCAAGTACCTTTTTCAACGGTTTCATAAACTCTTCTTCCATAAAATTCCAGGCCAAAGAACCAGAAGGGAAATAACCGTAACGGTTCTTTTTACTAAATTTAGAAGAGCCATCGGCACGGAATGAGGCCGTTGCATAGTATTTCGATTTGTAATTATAATTAAAACGGGCAAGATAAGACATCATTGACCATGAAGTCTTGTATGAATTGGTCGTACTTGCCTGTCCTTCATTCATACCCGCCATACCTAATGACTCGTTAGGTATATGAATGGTCTTAAATGAATAATATTCATAATCCGAATTCTGGAATGTAATACCGACTAATGTATTAAAGAAGTGTTTTTTCTTGATATTAGTCTGATAAGTCAATGTATTTTCGTTCAACCAGGTCAGACGTTCATTACGAACAACTTGGGCATTTACCTTATCTGTTGAAGTAGGACCACCATAACGTGTCTTGGAGTTATTAAACTGGTCATTCTTACGTGCATCGTATGTATAACCACCCGAAACTTTCAACTTCAAGCCTTTAATAAATTCATATTCCACAAAACCGTTCAACTGCAAGTTATTGATATAATTTTTGCGGTATTCGTTCTTTAACGACATAATCGGGTTGAAACGGTAGTCGTTGCTGTTATCCACTGCATCATCCATTACGTTATCCATCAAAGAGCTAAGCGGTTTGTTCGGGAAAGTAACCGGACGATACCCCCACACGCTATAGAACAAGTTGTTCATACCACTGTAAGAGTTCTCTGAAGGAGTGGAACCAGTCTGAATAGAACGAGAATAGTTGGCTGTCAAACTCATATTCAGTTTGTCACGACGAACTACCGTGTTCATACGGCCCTGCAAACGCTCATAACCAGAATTCAGCAATATACCCTCCTGATTATAATAAGAAAGAGAAGCATTATAACGAACTCCTTCCGTACCACCACTCAAACGCAGGTTGTGGTTGTGCTGCAAAGCGGTACGGAAAATTTCATCCTGCCAGTTATACTGGTCAATATTACGGTAATCTTCCAGTGTCCATTGTTTACCCTCCCATTCCATCAAATAACCACCATTGGATGAAGTCATCTGTTCCGGATACATTTCGGCTTGCAATTTTACAAATTCGTATGCATCCATCATCGGAATAGTACGCGTTACATGTTGCATGGTTACGCTACCATCATAACTCAATTGCGCCTTACCAACCTTTCCTTTCTTTGTAGTAATGATAACAACACCATTCGCACCACGGGCACCGTAAATAGCCGTAGCTGATGCATCCTTCAAAATATCCAACGATTCAATATCCGAAGGGTTGATAGTGCTGGCAATAGCTGCATCTTCTACGGGGAAACCATCAATCACATAAAGCGGAGAGTTATCCTGTGTCAACGAGTTGTTACCACGAATCACGATGTTCATGGTTCCGCCCGGCGTACCTTCGCTGGAAGACACGTTCACACCGGCAATACGTCCTCCCAGGTTCTGGTCGAACGAGCCGACCGGCGTATTCAGCAATTCATTCATATCTGCCTTAGCCACGGAACCGGTCAAGTCTTTCTTTCTTACTTCCTGGTAACCTACTACTACTACTTCATCCAATACCTTCGTATCTTCTTCCAATACGATAGACATCGGCTTAGAGGTATCCACCTGCAGTTCTTTTGTGGCATAGCCAATAAAAGAGACCACAATAACGGATTTTTTGTCGGGTACTCCCAATGAGAACTTACCATCAATATCAGTAATAGTTCCCTGAGTAGTCCCTTTCACTTGGATACTGGCACCAATAACGCTTTCACCCGTCTGGTCAACCACAGTACCCCTCACGAGTACCTGGGCCATAGCCACAGTTACAGAGAACAAGACGAACAACATCATGCTCAATCCCCTTCTCCATAGAATAGTTCGGAATTCGGTTTGCATACAAGAATTTAGATTAAATTTAGATTTTAAAGTTTTCGTCACAAATGTACAGTTTAATTATAGAAAGAGGTGACAAAATAGTTCATTTAAGGGTGCAAAAATATTCATCACCTAAAAAGGCAGAAAAAACAATAATAAATAAACTTCTAATTATCAAGCAAATAAAATAGCATACATGATATAAAACATCTATTTTACAAAAGTTTTCATCGTCCCTTGAGATACCGTTTTTTCTTATCAAAAAACGCAAGGACGTTTAGTCCAAAACGCAAGTACGTTTTAGTTAAAACGCAAGTGCGTTTGACTTCAAACACAAGGACGTTTTAATCCAAACGCACTTGCGTTTTCAAAAGGTACCAAAAATCATTTTTTTTCCTCTTTTAAAAGAGGAAATACGTATTCGGAATCGTTTTTCTGTTTCTATTATTTGCAGAGTTCTCAAATTAGCCCTATCTTCGCACGATAAAACATTCAACTTTGTTATGACCCGAATGAACAAAATAAAGAAACTAAAAAAAATCCGTCTCCATCATGAAGGAACTCCCATTCTGATTACCAGTGCAATCTTGCTGCTTCTTGTAAACGCTGCTTTATACTGGGGGATAGAGTGCCGGATTCCATTTTATATTGTGGCAGCAGTAAGTATCGTAGTGTACTTGCTGATGGTCAATTTTTTCCGCTGTCCCATCCGATTGTTCAAAGGAGATACGGAAAAAACCGTAGTCGCTCCTGCCGATGGACGTATCGTGGTAATTGAGGAGGTGGATGAGCATGAATATTTCCATGACCGCCGACTAATGATTTCCATCTTTATGGACATCACCAATGTACATGCCAACTGGTATCCTGTAGACGGGGTGGTAAAACATGTAGACCATCATAACGGACGGTTCATGAAGGCGTGGCTTCCCAAAGCCAGTACGGAAAACGAGCGTTCTATGGTGGTAATTGAAACGCCTGAGGGTCATACGGTTATGGCACGGCAGATTGCCGGTGCGGTGGCAAGACGCATCGTAACATACGCCGTACCGGGTGAAGACTGTTACATTGACGAACACATGGGATTCATTAAATTTGGTTCGCGAGTGGATGTGTACCTGCCGTTAGGTACGGAAGTTTGCGTCAGCATGGGGCAAAAGACAACCGGTAACGAAACGGTAATTGCCCGCTTGCCTTAATCCTGCAATACAATATTTACACCTTATTATATTTATACCTTTTATATATAGGATATGGCTAATGTGATAACCCGGAATATTCCCAATACGATTACGAGCTGCAACTTGTTTTGCGGATGCATAGCCAGCTACATGGCTTTCCATAGCAAATATGAATTAGCCCTGCTTTTCATCGTGTTAGGAGCTACATTCGACTTTTTCGACGGGATGACCGCCCGTCTGCTACATGTCTCTTCTCCCATCGGAAAGGAACTTGACTCTCTGGCAGATGATATCACGTTCGGACTGGCACCGGCTGCCATTGCCTTTTCCTTGTTCAAAGAGGTACATTACCCGGATTTTCTTCTGCCGTTGTCAGAAATCATGCCTTATACGGCTTTCCTGATAGCAGTCTTTTCTGCCCTGCGACTGGCCAAGTTTAACCTGGATGAACGGCAGACTTCTTCCTTTATCGGAATGCCTACTCCGGCTAACGCATTATTCTGGGGCTCACTGACCGTAGGTGCACACAGTTTTTTGGTGTCCGACCATTTCAACGCCTTATACTTGTTCATCTTAGTAGTAGTCATGTCACTGCTGCTGGTGGCAGAACTCCCGATGTTCTCCCTGAAGTTCAAGGACCTGTCGTGGGGACATAACAAGATAAGCTATATATTCTTGATTGTCAGCATTCCTCTGTTAATCATCTTCCAACTGAGCGGATTTGCAGCTGTCATTGTCTGGTATATCATTCTGTCATTACTGACATATAAGAAATAGCTTAGAAATCGTATGGCACATTTTTTGCATATATCACATTAAAAACAAAAGACAATGTTCCATATTTTAGGCTTTCTATTTTTTATCATACTGGTTGTTCTGGTGATTGGATTGCTCATTCTTTCCAAAGTCGTCAGTCTGGTATTCGGATTCAAGCGTCGTATGCAAGGTAAGAATTCGGGTCAGCGGACAACTTACTCTTCTCAAGATTATCAGTCGAACCCTCGTCAGGAAGAGACAACAGATTCTTACTCCACACAAGGAGATGTACCTGTGCGTCAACGCAAAAAGATTTTCGATAAAGACGAAGGGGAATACGTGGAATTCGAAGAAATCAAATAAATCTTCATCTTCTCTTTCGGAAGAAATCTTTCATCAGTCCGGCACATTCATCGGCCAGCACTCCTTTCACGACCACGGTCTTCGGATGCAGGGCTTGAGGTGCATAGCGCTGGTAACCTCTTTTCTCGTCTTCTGCACCGAAAACGAGGCGACCGACCTGTGACCAGGCAATGGCACCGGCACACATCACACAAGGCTCCACCGTAACGTAGAGCGTGCAATCAGTCAAATATTTTGCTCCTAACGAATTGGCAGCGGCAGTAAGTGCCTGCATCTCGGCATGAGCTGTCACATCGTGCAGTGTTTCGGTCAGGTTATATGCACGCGCCAGAATACGGTCACGACAGACCACCACGGCTCCCACCGGAACCTCTCCTCTTTCGGCTGCCCGTGCGGCCTCAGCCAGAGCCTGTTTCATGTAAAAAGAATCGTCTGCCATAACTTATCTGCGCATATCGTGTTCCTTGAAAAGTGTAGGATAATCTTCCTCCATATTCTGATGGATAAAAGCCAATACGGTCTCGCGAAGCCAACGTGCCTTGTTGGTTATCTGGTATTTCTCCAGATAACGGTCTACAATTCGCACCTCTTCTTCGCTCATCAGACAAACCATCCGCTGGCGGCGGGGAGGATTACTGACTGGTACTTTTTTTCTTTTTTTTCCGCTATTTACCATCTTCGGTGCAAAATTAGCGTATTCTGTTAAAATGAAAGCATAAAAATGCGTATTTTTGCGAAAAAGCGGAAAAATGGCATCACATAATGAACTGGGAAAAGAAGGAGAAAATGCGGCCGTGAAGTACCTGCTGGAGAAAGAATATGAAATCAGGCACCGAAACTGGCACTCCGGACACCGTGACCTGGATATCGTGGCACAGAAAGACGGTGAACTGGTCATTGTGGAGGTAAAGACGCGAAGCGATGCCTGTTTCGGACAGCCGGAGGATGCGGTAGACAGGCGTAAGATAAGAAGTATTGTGGCCTCTACGGATGCGTACGTCCGAAAGTTTGCCATTGACCTTCCGGTTCGCTTTGATATTATCACGGTAGTAGGAAACCACCCTCCCTTCCACATAGAACACATTGAGGACGCCTTTTTCCCGCCCGTGTGGAACTAACTTTGAAACAGAAAAGAACAATGACATATCCTGAACCTATTGTATTGGCAGAAACGACTTCTACCAACACGTATCTGGCCGCTCTCTGCCAGAAAGAAGCGTGTGCGGAACTGACCAGCGTGTATTCATCTTTCCAGTCAGCAGGACGCGGCCAGCGCGGCAACAGCTGGGAAGCGGAAAAAGAAAAGAACCTGCTTTTCAGCTTTGTACTCTACCCTTCTTTTCTGGAAGCCCGCCGGCAGTTCATCCTTTCACAAATCGTTTCCCTCGCCATTAAGGAAGAGCTGAGCAGATGGTCTGATGAAATCACCATCAAATGGCCGAACGACATTTATTGGAAAGACAAGAAAATCTGCGGCATACTGATAGAGAACGACCTTTCCGGACATCATATCAGGCGCAGCATTGCCGGAATCGGTATCAACATCAACCAGGAAGTCTTCAACAGTGATGCTCCCAACCCCGTCTCACTGAAACAAATCACCGGAAAGGAGCACGACCGTTATGAAATCCTTGCCCATATCCTAAGACGTGTACAAATCTACTACAACAGCCTCCAAATGGAGGACTTCGCCGTCTACTCCGACGAGATATCCACACGGTATGCCCGCTCCCTTTTCCGTCGCCGGGGATTGCACCCTTATGAAGATGCCAACGGCAAGTTCCTTGCCCGGTTGCTGCGTGTAGAGCAAGACGGACGGTTCGTGCTGGAGGATGAAGGAGGAAGTGAACGGGAATATCTGTTCAAGGAAGTGCAATACATTCTGTAAGAAATGCACAACCCGTGCCATCGCATTGGCAAAGTTGTGCCACCATACTGGCACAGCCTTGCCATCGTACTGGCACGACTGTGCCAATACGATGGCACAAACATAAGTCCATAGTAGTGTACTACTGCCCTACTTCAAACTTTACTTCAGTTCCTTTCAGAAGGGGGGAAGCAAACTTTACTTTAACCGGTCCCTCTCCTCCGGTAGTCTGTATATAGGCCAGCAAACGCCCGTGGTATACGCGGTGACGGTTATCGGTATAATCACTCATGTCACTGTTGTCAGAGCCTTCGAGCCCAAGCAGACGCGCCGCTCCTTCAACTGTACACGTAATTTCATTGTCGCCAAGTTTCACAACAGTACCTTCTTCGTCAACCACCTCTACGGTTATGTGCGCAGTGGCGCGGTCGCCGGACAAAATAGTGCGATCCGCCGTGGCACGGATGGCATAAGGACGTCCGGATGTCCGGATGGAATAGCTCGACAAGGCATTTCCTTCCTTATCGCAGCCCTCAGCACGAAGCTCACCAGCCCGGAAAGGAATATCCCAGTAGATGATGCCGGTCTTTTCATCATAAGGTTTCATCTCGCCTACCACCCTGCCGTTGAGCAGCAAACGCGCCTGCGGAGCATTGGTATAACACACCACACGTATGTTCTGCCCCTCGTCATAGTTCCAGATGTCCCATGCATCAGGCGAAAGGAATACATGCTCGGGATGCTTGGGATGGACATATACCGGATATGTTCCTGCATACGTGACCGGATTCTCGCACCACAACGAAGCCCGGAAATGTCCGCGTGGCTTGGGGAAACTTCCGAAATCGAGCAAACCCGTGTACAAACCGCGGGACGGCCATCTGCCCGATTCACCCAGATAATCCGTACCGGTCCAGATGAACTGCCCGAAGATGAAATCCTTGTCGCGGACGGCATACCAGGCATCAAGCCCCGAACCCGTCTCGCTTCCATAGATAATGCGGTCCGGATAAGTGGCATGGTCTTGGTCGTAGCGGTTTTCCGTATAGTTATACCCCACCACATCCACAGCATCGGGATACTCCGTCTCGTTCGACATCACGACACCCGCCAAAGCTCCGGTCACGGGACGGGAAGTGTCCACGGCACGTACACAGGCAGCCAGACGCTTTCCTATGGTTCCGATGCGCATGGCATCGGGAGCATCCGGCTTATAGCCCCCGAACATAGGCTGGTTGATTTTAGCTCCATCAAGAACGGGATGCGAATAAGGGTCGTTCGGATAATCCACTTCATTGCCGATACTCCACAAGAAAATACAGGTATGATTGCGGTCACGACGTACCATATCGGTTACGTCCCGTTCTATCCACTCCTCGAAGAAGTCGAAAGTACCGTCATAACTCGGAGTACCCACATTCCAGCCTTGTACCCATTTGCGTTTCGGAAACTCCCATTCGTCAGAGACTTCATCCATTACAAGAAATCCCAGGCGGTCACACAGTTCATAAAGAACGGGGGCTTGTGGGTTATGGCTCATGCGGATGGCATTTACGCCAATCCCTTTCAAGTTATTCAGGCGGCGTTCCCATACCTCCGGCGGCACTACTGCACCCAGCACTCCTGCATCATGATGCAGGCATACACCTTTTACCTTCATCCAGTTGCCGTTGAGGGCAAAACCTTTGTTGGCATCAAATTCCAGCGTACGCAGTCCCACTTTGGTCTCACTGCCGTCAATGCGTTTGCCATTGGCAAGCAATTCGGTTTTCAATGTATACAGATACGGATTATCCAGATTCCAACGATGGGGTTTGGACACTTTCAAGTCAAGACTTTGCTTGGCAATGCCCTCTTTTCCATCGGCAACACGCACACGGCGTTGTGCCACCTGCTTTCCGGCAGTATCGTACAGTGAAGCCTTCAGTTCCAGTTTGTCGGAAGTTGCCTTGTGCTTCTCCACCTCTACATCGACCGCAACGACGGCTTGCTTGTCTGTCAGCGAAGCGGCATGCCAGCCCACACCCCATTGCGCAATATGTGTATCGGGAGCAGCCACCAGCCATACATCGCGATAGATGCCCGACCCCGTATACCAACGTGAATCGGTATAACGGCTATGGTCTACACGGACAGCCAGCACATTGTCGCCTTCCTTCAGGTAAGGGGTCATGTCGTAAAGAAACGATACATAGCCGTTGGGGCGCCTGCCAAGCAGATGCCCGTTCAGGTAAACCTCGCTCCGGTTATATACCCCTTCGAAATAGATATAATGACGTGTTGCGTTGTCTTCAACCCTGAAGTGTTTGCGATACCAGCCTATCCCACCCGGCAGGTACCCGGTGCAACTGGCCAGTGTGGGCGACAATTGCCCCTCTATGGACCAATCGTGTGGCAAAGAAAGCTTCCGCCATTCGCTGTCGTCATAGTCAGTCCGGACAATAGCCGAGTCGTCCGTCAGCCGGAACAGCCATCCGTCATTGAATTTTGCGGCATCGCCAAATGCCACCTGCGCCTTTATCGGAGCAACGGCCAGCATTGCCAGCAAGAAGACAAGAGCAGTCCTGTTATTCTTAAAATACATTTTCATATAGATTTTCTTTGAAGTTAAACTAATTCCTTACTTCAGGCTATACACCACGGTTGTCACACTCTTGGCTTCCAGAATCACCTGCTTGCCTGCCGCCACCGTTCCTTCCACCAGATTCTTGCTACCGGTAGTTGTATAAGTAGCTATTGACTTCGCTTCATTGCTCCATCCCACATGCGTTTCACCTAAGCGAACCGCCTTATCAGACATGTTTGTATAGACGGCCACTACCTTATCCCCCTCGGGAGAAAGCCAGGCGGAACCGAAAAAAGTACGCGATTCGTTCAAGTCGAGGGCAATACGGCGGTATCCCGGACGGATAAAGCGGCTGTAATTGCCCAGTACCCAAAGAGTGGCAGTAGCCTGATAGCTTCCCTCCTGCTCTATATCACCATACTCGCCACCGGCAGGTACCAGCGAAATCAAGAGAAAACGGTTCTTATGCCCCCAACGGGAAACATCCATCGATGTCCAGTAACTCCAGGAAGACACCCCAGCCACAGTGAGGTCATTGTGGATGACCTTCGACATGTAGAAAGCGATATCCATCTCAGAAGCCTGCTCGTAGCCCACGAATTCGGAACTGCTGTAATTATCGCCCAGCATACTCCATTCACTCTGCCAAACATCCAGATTATACTGACCGGCAGCCTGGGCCACTTGCTTGCGCACGTTGCGCATACCGGCCCATGTGCCGTCAGTCCAATAGCTGTGTCCGCAAATGAGATTCTTCACGTGTGCAAAGTCACCCACGTAGGCGGAAGAGCCGGGTGTAAAGAAAGCTGAGAATACATTACTGCGGTTGGCATCGCCTTTCACTTTATACAGATACTCCCAATCACCGGATTCGCCCAAGAGAATGTCTGTGGAAAGCCCCCGGTCATCCAACGACATATCCAACTCGCGTGCCAGTGCAGCCACTTCGTCATTGGTCCAGCCACTGCCCTCCTGTCCGCTGTCCCAGTTGTACTGCGGCTCGTTGACGGGCGAGATATGGCTTATGTGATAGCCTTCAGCGGTATAACGGGCCGCTACATCGGCCATATATCCTGCAAAGTCACCATA
>ENA-UEQM01001163-UEQM01001163.1-human-gut-metagenome-genome-assembly--contig:-NODE-1163-length-12104-cov-2.618276_pt1 | contig 12104 bp, 9 predicted proteins | sample MGYA00242948_ERZ507948 | MGnify/ENA primary metagenome ERZ507948 (study PRJEB26167, sample SAMN06115440) | human gut metagenome | host: Homo sapiens | place: China:Hubei | collected 2015-07-28 | study... | reverse complement strand
GACATCCCGGCCTTTAAGCCGGCGCCAAATTTTGAAGAGGCTGTAAAATAATGATAAGCGCCCGTCCAAAAAACGGGTGCTTATCGTTGGATTCGTCCGAATCAATACTTGTGTTTCGGATACTCCGGAAAGAGGATCAACCAACATAGTCCGATGGCGACCAGTACCGACAATATTCCCATTGTCAGGCAAATAGCCGTTAGAAAGTGTACGAACATCGAATCTTATTTTTCCCGTTACAGCAGTTTTGCTTCTAACAACTCTTTGGCTGGTATTTCCACCGTCTGATGCCGGGCTCCGTTCTTCTCGATGATTTCCAGTAAAAGCACCTTGTCATCGGAGATCGTCAGTTTGGGCAGTGCGAATACCGTCCGCTGACGCTGGTGTCCCCTCACGACTGCCGGATCGTTGCATACGCGCAGGATTTCGAGCGTCGACTGCTGTTGTGCCGTACGCTTGGCGAGTTTGCGATCCGCTACGATGAACCGCCGCGCATCCACCTCGAAGGAGATGTTCGTGTCGTTCGAGATGCAGGTGTGAATGTATATCACGTCATTGAACACGTAAATCCCCAACACTTCGACTTCAATGCCGTACTTCTTCGCACGAATGCCCTTCACGTCCGTACGGTTTTGGCGGTATATGTCGCTCAACATGCGTTTTATGGTCGCGGGCTTCTCTCGGCCTACCTCGCGCAGCAGCACCCGGCCTTCGGATGCTGGGGCCGTCGGCTGCGGATAGCCCGCGGCAGCCGGTTTCTTCACACCTTCCGTCTGCGGTTCCTGCACTGTAAGATTGAGGGTCGAGACAACCGGGTTCTCGGCATAGTGGACATCGAACGTGAAAAATCCGCCGTCTTCGGTGATGACCGTCAGGTTTGTTTCTGCTGCGAAATTCCGCACGGTCGCCTTCACCCGCACGACGTTTTCGGCCCCGTCGGCCTTGCCTGCTATGATGTCCATCGAGCCGATGTCGATATACGTGACGGGCGACGGGAAGAGGATGTGTACAGTCTTGGTGAATCCCGCTTCGATCTTTCGGGGTTCGATCTGTTGCGGCCCGTCCTGCATGGCCTTCGCCGTAGCGTGTGCTGCCCAGATTGCGGAGACGATCAGGGGCAGATAAATAAGGTCTCTTTTCATTTTACTGCTGTTTTGAAATCAATAATAGCTGATGGTTGGCTTTGAGGGTTATCTTCACCTCGCGGAGCTTCCCGGCGACATACTGCGACGAAGCCTGCAATCCTCCGCGCGCCAGCTCGGACAACACCTGCTGCCCGGCCGAACGGGTGACGTTTACGCTCGTGCCGGCTGTCTGCCCGACAGACGCCAGCGCCTCTTTGAGGGCCGTCCGCTCGCGGGAGTTCGGGACGTTGAGCCCCGGCTGGCCGTCGAGGTCGTAAGCCACGGCTTCGACGGCGAAGATCCGTCCGCCGTATTCGACGGACGACACCGTGACTTGCAGCCGCATTCCGGAGATCGTCGCAAGACCGTATAGCGGCGTATAACGGGGAATGGTCACTCCGTCGATACGCACGGCTTCCAGCAACCGCAGTTGCACGGTGCTTCCGGCACGTATGACCTGCGTCGAGGCGACGCAGGCTCTGACGGTCGGAGTATCGGCATGCGCGACGCCACCTGCCGCCGTGAGAAATCCCAAGTTGCGTTCGACGGTGAAATCCGCCCGTGTGTCGAGCGTCGATGCTTCGACCTCACCCTCCCGCACGGGCCGCATGACCGACAGGCGCGAATCCTTCCGCTGCTTTGCCTGCTCAACAGCTTCTTCATCTACGGCCACTCCGCCGCCGAGATACTTCCGGGCGAGCTTGTACTGCTCCTCGGCCAGTTCCAGCGGATCGGGCTGCTGCCGCTCGGCGTCGAGCTGGGATTGCAGGGCTGCGACCTGCTCTTTCAGGGCTTCGACCTCGGCATTGCGCTGCGGAGCGGCGTAGAAGCCCTGCACCTGCCGCTGCATGGCCCGGTTGGCCTCGGAGGCCCGCAGTGCGGGGTTGTCCGCCGGTGCAGGCTCCTCGGCAGGTTTGAGCCCGTCGTCCAGCAGCGAGAACGAGTTGTCGCCGAGTGTCATCATGCGTCTCTGCTGCTGCTCCTCGCTGCGGAGCTGTTCCGCGGCTTTGCGTTTGTCTCCGACGGTGGCCTGCGCTTTGCCGTCCGGAACCGACGTATTGATCCCCGCGGCCCCCTCTTGAGGCTTGACGGGCGCAGGCCGGAATATGAACCACAGCACAACGAGGAAGATGCATCCGAGGATCGCCGCAAAGAGCAGCACCTTGCGCTTGCGCTGCCGCTCGAACTCCGCCGAAGGGTCGCTGCATGGATTCTTGTTTTCTGTCATAATGGTTTACGGTTTAAGATGTAATAATTCGGGATGTCCGATCTCTAACTCCGATCCCATGTCCGCTGCGAACAGGAGCCAAAGGTAAAGGAAGAGAAGCAGGACGAGCGCCGCGAGTACGATTCGCTCCCGGATGTGGGGCGCGAGTGTGTCGTGGCGGCGCCGCAGCAACCGCCGCACCCAGCGGATGCGGCAGCGCAGGGAATGCGGTTTAGCGGTCATAGGTCGCAATGTCTTTGTTCTCGACGATGTTCAGCGCCTCGACCATGAAGTCCCGACGGCGGCGGTATTCGGCCAGCATGGCCTTTGAGGGCCCCTCGTCGCCTTCCAGCGCGGCGATGCCCGCCGACTGGATAAACGTGGTCGGGCACGCGATATTGTAGAAGCTCAGGCGCATGATGGGGTCCATGAGCTTTACCGGGCACAACATGTAGCCGATGCGCCATCCTGTCATGGCGTAGTATTTGGAAAACCCGTTGAGGACGATGGTGCGTTCGCGCATCCCCGGAAGCGAGGCGATGCTGGGCGGCATGGGGCGGTCATAGGTCATGTCGGCATAGATTTCGTCGGAAAGCACCAGCAGGTTGTGGCGGATGGCAAGCTCGGCGACGGTGTCGAGCGAAGCCTGATCCAGCACGGAGCCGCAAGGGTTCGCGGGGCTGCAGATCAGGATGGCCTTGGTGCGCGGCGTGATGAGCGCTTCAAGCGTTTCCGCATCGAGCTGGAAGCCGTTCTCTTCGCGCAGCGGATAGGAAACCGGCTTGGCCTGCGCGATATGTGGGTCGGCAAAATAGATCAGATAACCGGGATCGGGGACCAGAATTTCGTCGCCGGGGTCCAGATAGGCGAGCATGGACAGGAAGACGCCGTGGACCACGCCGGTGGATACGAGGATTTCTTCCGGCGCGTACTCGAGGCCATACCGGGTGCAGTGCCTGGACAGTGCCTTGCGGAGTTCCACGGTCCCGGCAATGGGCCCGTAATGCACTTCCTGATTGTCCAGCGCCTTTTTGCAGGCGTCTATGATGTGGGCGGGCGTGCCGAAATCCGGTTCGCCGAGTTCCAGATGGATGATGGAACGCCCCTCCTGCTCCAGCTTGTCGGAGTAGGCGATGATGTTTCGTATGCTGGACAGCGGAGCGTTTTTCATCCGCTCGGACTGGCAAATGGCGCGGGTGGAACCGATGGACATGCGATGCCTCGCTTGGTTGGCAAAATGTGCATGGGAAAGCTCCCCGTCCAAGCCCGAAGGGTTTTGGCCCATGCCTTCGGCGGGCCGCGTGCGGGGAGCCGGGCCGGGCAAGGGAAAGCCGTCAAAGCCTCCCTTCCCCGGCGAACAGGCAATCAATCCACGTCAAGCTTGAGGACGCGGGCCATGTTTTTGTACAGCAGGTTCGGCAGGATGCTCCTGTCGAAGGGCATGGCGACGAACAGATCCACGGCCTGCTTCAGCGGGATGTAGGGGTAGCCGCTGCCAAACAGGAACCGGTCCCGCAGGAAGCCGTTCGCCGCGGTCACGTAGTCCGCCGCGCCGGGCATGTTGTACATGTACATATCGGGGGCGAGGTACATGTTGGGACGGCACATGCAGCTGAACAGGACCTGAGGGACCCACGGGTACGACCCATGCATGTTCACGACGACCAGCTTCGGAAAATCGCGGCAGACGCGGTCGATGTGCTCGGGGTTGCTGTAGGAGAGATCCGGCCCGTTGCCCCCGCCGCCCATCAGGAACATGGGGATGGAGCGGTCGGAGCAGTATTGATAGATGGGGTACAGCCGGGCATCGTCGACATACATGGGGATGGCGCCGCAGCCGGGTTCCATACCCGCGCCGCGCAGGTTCCCGTTTGCCACCGTGCGCTCGATTTCCGCAATAGCGGCAATGGGATCGCTGCCGTCCACACCGGCAATGCCCACGAAGCGGCTGGGCTGTTCGCGCACGACGTCCATGAGGTCGTCGTTGGAGACGTTGCCCATGTCGGGGCTCTGGCGTCCGGTCATCACGCCCAGCGTCACGCCCGCGTCGTCCATTTCCCGGTACAGCAAGTCCGCGTCGCGCTGTTCGACGGCGGGCGACACCTTCATCAGGAAATTGTTGCTCCAGCCCTGCGTCTTTTTCGGATCGCGGTACAGGTTGCAACGGAGGTAGTCTTTCAGCGGGGGACGCAGGCGGGCATCAATGATAGTCATAACGATCAAGCTCCTCTGGAGTGTTTTGCGCGGTTGGGCGGCATCGTGTGGGGAAGGGCCGCTGCCGGATATTTCCCCGGGGGGAATCCGGCAGCGGCGTGCGCCGGAAGATTGGGGCGGAGAACTACGGGTTGGACATCACCGCCCATGTTCCCGCGCGGGCTTGTTACGGGACAGTCAAGCCTTGTTCCTCCGGACGGCTATGGGAAGCGGGAGCCCGCCCGGAGGTGGGGCCGAAAGCCGGAAGGCGGGAATCCCCGGCTTCAGGCCGCGAAACTTGTCAGTTCATGTAGCCCTTTTCCTTGTAGTAGCGCGCGGCGCCGGGGTGCAGGGGATACGCGGTGCCCTGCCATGCCTTCGCCGGATCGATGGACTTCCATGCAGGGTTGGCGAGGGCGATGTCGTCCCTGCCTTCGATGACGGCCTGCGTCAGGCGGTAGGCGCTTTCCTCATCCAGATTGTCGCGCACGATGATGGCGTTGGTATCCCAAAGGGTCGTGACGTCGGGGCCGACCTTGCCCTTGTAAAACTCGGCGGGCAAGGTTCCGACGTTGCAGCCGAGGGTAGCGGCGACCTTCTTGGCGATGCCGGATTCGATATTCAGGAACTTCAGGGGGACGCTGCCGGACACGTCGACGATGAACCACGCTTCGCCGGGGCCGATCCAGACGAACACGTCGATCTGGCCGTCCTTCACCATGTTGGCGATGTCGTCGAAGCCGTTGGTGACGACCTTTCCGCCGTTCTTTTTGATGTCTTCATAGGTGATGCCGTATTCTTTCAGGATGTTGCGGAAGATCTTTTCCGTGGAACCACCCGTGGAGCCGACGCCGATGTTGACGTTCTTCATGGTCTTCAGATCGCGCAGATCCTTTACCGGCGAGCTGACGGGCGACACGATCTGATAGTTGATGCGGTCCCACAGGTTGGCGACCGTGGCGATGCCCTTGGGCGTGGGGGCCTTATAGGGTTCGAGGCCGGTCTTGAAGGCGTTCAGCATACTGTTTTCAGCCACCCCCATATCCGCGGCGCGGGAGGCCAGACGGGGCGCATTGGTCGCACCGCCGCCGGGGAGCATGGTCACATCCGTTCCGGGGTTCATGTTCGTGTACGCCTTGCCGACGGCTCCCATGCCGATGTACCAGGTGCCGCTGGGGTTCGCCGCCGATACGCAGCGCAAGGACTCCGCGGATTGGGAGGGCATGGCTCCGAGTGTGAGCAGCGCGCAGGACAGAAGCACTGTTTTGAGGAAGTGGTGCATACATGTTCTCCAAAAGGTTAGAGGTGGTCAAAAAACGCCTTTCAAACAGGCGGCCGCCGTTCGGGGACGGCTCAGGCCTGATTGAGATCGGGTTCGGGAAGTGCCTTGCCGCGGCGGAGGTACTGGAGCATACCGATGAAGAGTATGACGCCCAATCCGGCGAGGTCGCTGTATATTTCTGGGTAGAGCAGGGCTATGCCCGCCGCGAGCAGAAGCACACGTTCCCACAGGAAGCACCGGACCATCAGATAGCCCTGCATACCGCCGGCCAGCGTGATGACGCCGATGAACGACGTGACGAGGGCCTGCGCGACGTGGGAGAACTCGCCCGTCAGGAGCAGGGCGGGCTGGAAGACGAAGATGAAGGGGATGATGTAGGCGACGATCCCCAGACGGAACGCCCGCCAGCCCGTCTGCATGGCGTTGGCTCCCGCGATGGATGCCCCCGCGTAGGCGGACAGGCAGACGGGAGGGGTTATCTCCGAAAGGATGGCGTAATAGAGGACGAACATGTGCGCCGACAGGGTGGGGATGCCGAGCTTCATCAGGGCCGGAGCGCCCAGCGTCGCCACGATGATGTAGGCGGGGGTGGCGGGGACGCCGGTTCCGAGGACAAAGCAGGTGAACATCAGCAGGATCAGCAGCAACAGGATGTGGAACTGCCCCAGATCGGTGATGATGCTGATGAACTTGTAGCCGATGCCCGTTATGGAAACGATGGCGACGATGATGCCCGCGCAGGCGCTGCACGTGGAGATCATGAGCGCGTTGCGCGAGGAGAGTTCCAGCGTGTGGTAAAGGCTCTTCGGCGTGAACCGGGTTTCCGCGCTGAAACAGGAGACGACGATGACCGACGCGATGGAGATGAACGCGGAGGAAATGACGCTCCGCCCCGATACGAGCAGGCCGATCAGCACGATGATGGGCAGGATGTGGTAGGTGCGCCGCAGCACGCTGCGCGGATCGGGGATCTGGTCGGAGGGGATGATGCCGATGTTCTTGTTGACCGCTTCAAAGTGGATCATCATGAGCAGCGAGAAGTAGTACAGCAGGGAAGGGAGCAGGGCGGCCTTGGCGACGGCCAGATACCCGGCCCCGGTCACGTCCGCCATGACGAACGCCGTCGCGCCCATGATGGGGGGCATGAGCTGCCCGCCGGTGGAGGAGACCGCTTCCACTGCCCCGGCGAACGAAGGCGTGTAGCCCACGCGCTTCATGAGCGGGATGGTGAACGTCCCGGTGCTGTACACGTTGGCGACCGCGCTCCCGGAAATGGAGCCGAACAGCGCGGAAGCGAAAATCGAAACTTTGGCGGGCCCGCCCTTGGAGCGCCGGGTCAGCACGCAGGCGAGATCCAGAAAGACCTGCCCCAATCCCGCCCGCTGGAGGAAGCACCCGAACATGACGAAGGCGAAGATCATGGTGGAGGACACCGCCAGCGGAATGCCGTACAGCCCTTCGGTCACGAGATACAGCTGTTCGCAGAGCATCTTGTAGGTGACGCCGTCGTGCCGGAGGATGCCGGGCAGATACTGCCCGCCAAGGCCGTAGGCAAGGAACGCGCTCGCCACGATGACCAGCGGCAACCCCGCCACCCGGCGCGTCGCTTCCAGCACGAGCAGGACGGCGGCGGTCGCGCAGACGGTTTCCGCGTCCGACACGGGGTCCACATACCGGATGCGTTCCATGTAGTAGTCGATGTCGGAGGCGAGGAAATACGCGGTGGCGAAGGCCCCGCAGATCAGGACCAGATCCAGCGCCAGCCAGCCGGGGTGTTCCCGCTCGCCTTCCTGAAGCTTCTTGGGGGGGAAGTAGAGGAAGACCAGAGCGAGCACGATCCCCAGATGGATGGTGCGCAGCAACTGGGAGTCGATGATCCCGAACCCGGCGGTAAAATAGATCTGGAAGATGGCCAGACCGACAGCGATAACGCTGGTAATGCCCTTCAGTGAGTCTCGTGAAATCATGGTTCCCTCGTGCAATCTGAAGTGAGATTCTTTTCAAACAGCATGGTGCCGGTGCGGAGAACAGGGTGTTTCTTCAACTCGGGGGGAGCATCCCCCTTCCGGATGCCAGTACCGCAACGCTCCGCCCCTGGGGATGCCGCGTGCCCCTTCGCCGCATTCCGGAAGGCTCATCCTTAGAGGCATGGCGGGAACGCCCTTTCCGGAAACGGAACGGCGGATTACTCGGCAATGGTGTTTCCCGCGACGAATCCTTCGTAGATGGCCTTGACGTAATCTTTGGGGCCGGTCGCGTCGCCGATCACGAGGAACGGGATGCCCAGCGCCTCGAGAGCGGGCCTCAGCCCCTGATTGGGGCGCGCGCCCACGGCGAGGATGATGGTGTCCAGCCGGTCCACGACTTCGGTCTGCCCCTGACGCTCGAGCGTGATGCTTTCCGGCGTCACGGCGGTCACTTTCGCATTGGTGATCTGGTGCAGGGACGGAGTCTGTTCGAAGGCGTGAAGCAGGCAGATGCGCGCGTCCTGCGGCAAATCAACGGCAATGCCGTCCCGCATTTCGATGAGGTATACCTCCCTGTCCTCTTCCTCGACGAGCAGGTGCGCGGTTTCCGCACCGATGGCCCCGCCGCCGATGATGGCTACGCGCCGCCCGACCGGGGCTCTGCCCTCCAGAACGTCGTCGACCAGTACGGCCCCGCCGCCGGACAGCCCCTGAATGGGCGGGACAAAGGGGACGGAACCCGTGGCGAGGATGACCGCGTCGGGTTTCCGGCTGTCCAGTTCCACTTCGGTGACGGCGGCGTTCAGATGGATGTCCACGCCCAGTTTGCGGATTTCGCGCTCCAGATAGTCGCAGGCTTCGCCGTAACGCGCCTTGTGCGGCGGCACGGCGGCCAGACGCAGCCGCCCGCCCAGCCGGGGCCTGTCGTCCCACAGTTCCACGCGGTGCCCGCGCAGCGCCGCAACCCGGGCGGCCTCCATGCCGCTGGGCCCGCCGCCGATTACCATGATCCGGCGGGCTTCCCGGGCGGGGCGGATGGCGAAGGCGTCCAGCGTTTCCCGGCCCGTGCGGACATTCAGGGCGCACTTGACCTGCCGATCTTCGGCGGAACGGTCGTGGCAGCCTTTATTGCACGCGATGCAATGGATGATGTCGTCGAGGCGGCCCTCCCTGAGCTTGTCGGGATAGTCCGGATCGGCAATGAGCGTCCTGCCGATGCACAGGATGTCGGCCTTGCCGGTTTCCAGCGCGTGCAGCTGGATTTCGGGCCTGTCGATCTGGCCCGCCGCCATGACGGGAATCCGCACGGCTTCGCGGACGTTTTCCGCAAGATAGAGGTTCACGCCGTGTTTGTGGTACATGTTGGATACCGTGCGTACATACGGATACATCCCGGCGGAGACGCTCAGCGCGGCAACGCCCAGCGACTCGAGGTACCGCGCGATGCGGACGGAAAGCTCCATGTCGATGCCGCCCTCGCGCAGCTCATCCCCGACGATTCGGCAGGTGATGGGGTAGTCCTCGCCCACAAGCTGGCGGGCGCGGCCGATGATTTCCGTGACGAAGCGCATCCGGGCATGGAAACCGCCGCCGTAGCGGTCGCTCCGCTGATTGGTGAGCGGCGACATGAACGCGCAGATCAGATACCCATGCGCGCAGTGCAGCTCGCAGGCATCAAAGCCCGCTTCCTTGGCGCGGCGCACGGCCTGTGCGTAATATTCGACGTACTGTTCGACCTCGCGGGTTTCCAGCACCCGGGGCGCGTCGTATTCCGCCTTGAATACGGAATGGGTTTCCGGCTCGAAATAGGACGGCGCGACGGGCTGAAAACCGGATGTCCGGGCGTTGGTTTCCCGTCCGGCATGGTGCAGCTGCGCGGCGATGAGGCAATCGTGGCGGTGCACGGCCTCGGTGAGCCGACGAAGGCCGGGGATGCAGCCGTCGTCATGAATAAAAATCTGTCCGCCGAAGTTGCCGTCCGGCCAGATGCAGAGGGAACCGACGATAATCATCGACACCCCGCCCATGGCGCGGCGTTCGGTATAGGCGATTTCCGCGTCGCTGACGGAACCGTCTTCGGTCATGTGCACCGACATGGGCGCCATGACGAACCGGTTTTTAAGGCGGAGGGGGCCGACGGAAATGGGCTGGAACAATGGAGTGTAGTTCATGGGGGCGGCTCTCGGAAAAAGGGGGTGAGCGGGTTCCCTACGCTGCCGCGAGGGGTTCGCGCCGGGGGATTGCCGGGGCGGACGAACCCGTCCCGGCGGTTCCGTAGGCATCACGCCGTGAAACGGGACTTACAGCGCGTATGCGGCGGCCAATCCCTGATGCATGGCGTCCAGAATCTTGCCGGGCGCAACGCAGTCGCCGATGGCTTTGTAGGGCAGGCGCATGTGCTCCAGTTCGCGGGCCAGCATCTTTTCAGGCCGGTAGCCGACGCTGATCGCCGTGGTGTCGAACGGCTCCAGCCATTCCTCAACGCCGTAGGCGTCCCGGATGCGGATCCGTCCGGTATTGGCGGTTTCCATGACTTCCATGCCGGTCAGCAGCGTGACCCCGTAGCGCTCGAGCCGGGGCATCAAGGTGTGGCGTGCGCGCCATTCCATGTCCTGCGCCACTTCCGGGCGCATTTCGAGGATGGTCACCGCGTGCCCGCGCTCGCCGAGGAAGTCCGCCAGCTCGCAGCCGATCATGCCGCCCCCGATGATCAACACCCGATGTCCGGGCTTGATCGCTTCCAGCAGGATGTGTTCCGCCGTGGTCATGTTGGGCAGTTCGGCGGCGAAGCGCGGGATCACCGGACGCGAACCCGTCGCCAGCAAGGTCATGTCGAACGCCTGCGCCTGAAGCAGCTGGCCCGTGACGGTCACGCCGCAGCGGATATTCACGCCGAGCGCGTCCAGCTCATGGCGGAAGTAGCGCACAAGCTCCATCAGGCTGTCCTTGAACGGGGGCCGCGACGCGGGGTGGAGGAGGCCGCCGATGTCTTCGCCGCGCTCGAACAGCGTCACGCTGTGCCCGCGCTGCGCGGCGGTCAGCGCCGCCTGCAGTCCAGCCGGTCCAGCGCCGACCACGGCGACCTTGAGGGCCTTGTCCGCCTTGACGCCCAGAGGGTACTTCCCTTCATAGCCCGCGCGCGGATTGATGGCGCAGGTGATGTCGAGCAGCTTGCCGGTGTGCCCGGTGCAGCCTTCGTTGCAGCCGAGGCAGACCCTTACGGAATCCAGACGGTTTTCGGCATACTTGTTGATCAGTTCCGGCTCGGCGATGAGGGCGCGCCCGAAAGCGACCATGTCGGCCTTGCCGTCGCGGATGACCTGATCTGCAATGGCCGGATGCACATACCGCCCGACGGAAATGACCGGAACGCGGTTCCGGACGGCCTCTTTGACCTGCCTCGCGGCATCGGAAAGCCATGCTTCAGGCGTACAGGAGGGCGGAGAGATGAGGTGCTTGGTTTCGCCGATGCCCGCCGAAATATGGAGCGCGTCGACCCCGGCGTCGACCAGCGGATTGACGAGTTGGAGCGTTTCTTCAAGCGTCATGCCGCCGGGAAGCCCGTCGTCGGCATTGTGCCGGTAAGAGATGGGGAAGTCGTCGCCGACCGCCTTGCGGATGGCCCGGATGACCGCGAGAGGCATACGCAGGCGGTTTTCCAGGCTTCCCCCGTAGGCGTCCTCCCGATGGTTCGTCAGCGGGGACACGAACTGGCTGATCAGGTAGCCGTGCGCGCCGTGGATCTCCAGCATGTCGAAACCGGCCTCCCGGACGCGGCGGGCGACCTGCGCGTGGGCGTCAATGATGTATTCGATGTCCTCGACATCCAGCACCACGCTTTCGGCATGGTTGCAGAAGCGCGGCACATACGAAACCATGGGCGTGGCGAACCCGGAAATGGCCGGATTGACGCAGCGACCGCCGTGGATGAGCTGCAACGAAGCCCGCGCGCCGTGCGCCTTGATGGCTTTCGCCAGCTTGGAAAGCCCCTTGATCTTGCTGTCGTCCGCCGCGCTGATGCCCCGGATGAAGGCGGTCCCGCGCGGCTCCACGGCGGTTCCTTCGATGCTCACCAAGCCGACGCCGCCCTTGGCGCGCTCCGCGTAATAATGGATCAGCCGTTCGGTGACGTCGCCGCCCTTGGTGGCGAAGTTGGTCAGCATGGACGGCATGACGGCACGATTGCGGACAACCAGCGTATTGATTGTGATGGGACTCAACAGACCTGATGTTGACATGATGTCTCCCGAATAGGTGGCGTCTGCGTGTCAGCACGGCGGACGCGAACGGTACGCGCCGGACACGCCGCAACGCCGTTGTATGAAATGAAA
>ENA-UEQM01001162-UEQM01001162.1-human-gut-metagenome-genome-assembly--contig:-NODE-1162-length-12120-cov-298.203023_pt1 | contig 12120 bp, 10 predicted proteins | sample MGYA00242948_ERZ507948 | MGnify/ENA primary metagenome ERZ507948 (study PRJEB26167, sample SAMN06115440) | human gut metagenome | host: Homo sapiens | place: China:Hubei | collected 2015-07-28... | reverse complement strand
GCAATCCTTGCCGATAAAGCCCTGCCAGCGACCGTCGCCATGAGCCCAACCGCCCATATTGCCATCCACCAGCGTCTTTTCGCCAGCCGCAGGATAGTAGCGGTTGTAATTATGGTTATAGGTAACCTTGGCACCCACAGCCTTGTGCTGCACCGGCTTCATCTTCTCCTTACGCTCACCAATCTCCTTCTTCAGTTCGAATGGATTCACGCCTTCAGCCTTCAGATGTTCCACCTGCGCCAAGGCACGGGTCTTGAACTCAGGATAGTTCTTGGTCTTGGTTCCGTTCCATCCAATCTCAGCCAGAGCCAAGGCACGAGGATAAAGCATGTACTCGGCATACTCTGGAGTAGGAATATGCTCGGTCCAAAGGTTTGCCTGAACACCCGTAATCATATTGCGCTCTGCCTCAGGAAGATCGCTTCCCGGCACGTAGCTGTACACCTTCTCGGTAGGAATGAAACCGCCATTTGCCACAGGCTGGGTGCCCGGCGCATCCTGATACATATCGAAGTAGCAGTAAGCACCCGGCGACATCACTACGTCGTAGCCATGCTTGATAGCCTCGTGTGCCAGTTCGGTGCCACGCCAAACCATCACGGTGGTATTCTTGGAGAGATTTCCGGCAATCACCTCATCCCAACCTACGAGCTGTCTGCCATGCTCGTTCAGGAACTTGCCCATGTGGGAAATCAGATGAGCCTGCAATCCATCCACGTTGTCGATGCCAAGCTCCTTCATCTTCTTCTGGCAGAGGGCACAACTGCCCCATGACTTCTTCGCAGCCTCATCGCCACCCACATGAATGTAATGAGAAGGGAAGATATCCATCACCTCTTTCAAGACATTCTCCAGAAAATCGTAGGTACCGATGTTGCCCGGACAGAAATCTGCCTGCTTGTAAGGCTCATGGGTACAGGATAACTCAGGATAGGCAGTAAGCACCTCCTCAGAATGACCCGGCATTTCGATTTCCGGAACGATGGTGATGCCGCGCTCGGCAGCATATTTCACCAGGTCGCGGAGTTCATCCTGGGTATAATAACCACCCTCGGCACCCTCGCTGCCCTGCTCCAGATACTTGTTGCCATTGGCATTCCAGTCTTTCCACAACTTACCTGAACGCCAGGCAGCAAAGCTGTTAAGTCGAGGATAACGCTTGATTTCGATGCGCCATCCGGCAGCATCGGTCAGATGGATATGGAGACGGTTAAACTTGTACTCCGACATCACATCAATCTGTTTCTTGAGGAAGGAGATAGGGAAATAATGACGCGAAACATCAAGCATCAAGCCACGCCACTTGTAGGCAGGTGCATCCACGATGTCGCAGCATGCGATGCCCTTCTTGGTAGTAAGCTGCTCCATAGTCTGCCAGGCACGGAGGAAACCCTCGCTGCTGGCGGCACTAATTTCAATGGCATCAGGTGCCACATGCAACTTGTATGCTTCCGGCGAAGAGGCGTTGGCAAGCTTGGTGAACTTCACCACCCGCTTGGCAGCATCATTCACCTTGGCATTCCATGCCTTGGTATAGATGTTCTCGGCGTCAGCGCCTACCTGGTTTTCTACTTTCACACCGTCGCTGGTTTTAAACACGCCCTTGCCCATCGTAACCTGCTGCGGTTTTGGCAACAGGTTCTGAGCCTGAATCGGAGATGCAAGCAATAATGCCCCGAAAAGGGATAATAGATAGTTGGATTTTTTAGTCATACGGCTTATCTATAAATGATTAATATCAGTCCGCTAAGCTATCGACCTATTGTCTCTAACTTAGCGTACTATTTTAAAACTTATCGTTCTACTTTCTCGATGATTTTCATACCCTCTTCCACAGCCTTCATATTCAGTGGAATCAGGTTATGATGGCGCTCTGGCAACGACTTGAAGAGTGCCTTGTTCAAACCATCGGTGCTCACCACAGGGCAAACCTTCAGCAGTCCGCCCAAAACAATCATGTTAAACACCTTAGAGTTTTTCATCTCGGCAGCCTTGTCCATCGCATCGATGCGATAAACGGTGATGTCCTTGCGCTGAGGTGGATTCATGATGCCATAACCATCATAAATCAGGATGCCGCCTGGCTTGATCTTCGGCTCAAACTTATCGAGCGATGGCTGATTGAGCACGATGGCAACATCGTAATGGCTCAGGATTGGCGAAGAGATGCGGCTGTCGCTCACGATGACCGTTACATTGGCTGTACCACCACGCTGCTCCGGACCATAAGCAGGCATCCAGGTCACCTCCTTGTCCTCCATCAGTCCTGAGTAAGCCAGGATCTTTCCCATCGAAAGGACACCCTGACCACCAAAACCGGATATAATGATTTCTGTCTTCATTGTTCTTACAAATTTGTTGTATCCTTCAGGTCGCCCTTAGGATACTGCTTAAACATATTCTCCTCCATCCACTTGTTTGCCTCAACAGGTGAGAGCTTCCAGCCGCTGTTGCAGGTAGAAACAATTTCTACCAGGCTGGAACCCTTGCCCTGCATACTTGCCTCGAAAGCCTTGCGGATGGCCTTCTTTGCCTTCTTGATGCTTGCCACGGTCTCCACACTCTGGCGGGTTACGTAGCAGGTACCCTGCAGATGGCTGGCAAGTTCGGTGATGTTCAGTGGATAACCATGAAGATCAGCCTCTCGTCCGTAAGGACAGGTAGCGGTCTTCTGACCCAACAGGGTGGTTGGAGCCATCTGTCCACCCGTCATACCATAGATGGCATTGTTGATGAAGATAATGGCAATATGCTCGCCACGGTTCAGGGCGTGGATGGTCTCGCAGGTACCGATGCACGCCAGGTCGCCATCACCCTGATAGGTGAAGACGAGACGGTCTGGCCACAGACGCTTGATGCCCGTAGCCACAGCAGGTGCACGGCCATGGGCAGCCTCCTGCCAGTCGATATCCAAATAGCGGTAAGCGAAGACGGCACAGCCCACCGGACAAACGCCCACAGTCTTATCCTCCATGCCCATCTCCTCGATGACCTCGGCAACGAGCTTATGAACTACGCCATGCGAACAGCCCGGGCAGTAGTGCATCGGGGTATCGTTCATCAGCGTAGGCTTCTTATATACCAGATTCTCTGGTGAAATTATATCATTCATTTTATTAACTTCTTTAATGCTTCTACGATTTCCTCCGGCTCCGGCACAATGCCGCCCAGGCGACCGAAGTGCTCTACTGGAGCCTGTCCATTCACAGCCAGGCGCACATCCTGAACCATCTGACCGGCATTGATCTCAACAACCAGAATGCCCTTCTTGGTCTTTGCCAGCTCATGGAGTTCCTTCTCAGGGAAAGGCCAGAGGGTGATAGGACGGAAGAGCCCCACCTTGATGCCCTGCTCTCGGGCATTCTCGATGCTCTTCTCGGCGATACGTGCCGCACTACCGAAGGCTACGATTACATAGTCGGCATCCTCCATCTGCTCCATCTCATATCTTACTTCGTTGTCACGAATCTTCTGATACTTCGCCTGAAGGGCGAGATTGCGCTCCTCCATTACCTCTGGCTTGAGTTCGAGAGAGGTCATAATGTTGACTGGACGACTCTTCGGACGTCCGATGGTAGCCCAAGGACACTCCCTGGCAATCTCCTCCTCGGTACGACGAGGTTTCATAGGTGGCAAAACCACCTTCTCCATCATCTGTCCGATCACACCATCGCTCAGAATCATCGCCGGGTTACGGTACTTGAAGGCGAGGGTGAAGGCAAGATCCACAAAATCTGCCATCTCCTGAACAGAAGCAGGAGCCAGCACGATGACGTTGTAGTCGCCGTTACCACCGCCGCGGGTAGCCTGGAAATAATCACTCTGAGATGGCTGGATGGTACCCAGTCCCGGACCGCCACGCTGCACGTTGACGATGACACCCGGAATCTCTGCACCTGCCATATAGGAGATACCCTCCTGCATCAAAGCCACACCCGGACTGGATGAGGTAGTGATGACACGCTTACCGGCGCCGGCGCCACCATATACCATATTGATAGCCGCCACCTCACTCTCCGCCTGGAGAACCACCATACCCGATGTCTCCCAAGGCTTGAGCAGAGCCAGCGTCTCTATAATCTCACTCTGAGGTGTGATAGGATAGCCGAAGAAGCCATCCGCACCACATCTGATACAGGCATGGGCTATCGCCTCATTGCCTTTCATTAATGTTACTTCTTGATTTGCCATTGTTTAGTCCTCCTTCTTACGATAAACAGTGATGCAGCCGTCAGGGCAGACGATGGCGCACGAGGTACAACCCACACACGCATCGGCATTGACAGCCTCAACATAGCGATAGCCATGCACATTGACCTTCTTCAGAGCCAATGCGATGACATCTTGAGGACAAGCTTCTACACAGAGTGCGCATCCTTTGCAACGCTCCGTATCGACCACAATGGCCCCTTTAATTTTGCTCATATTCTATATATTTTCTTTTTCTTATATTATCATTCTTCACTGGAGTAACCAAAACTGCTGCAGTCCACAACAAATTGCTATGGATTGTAGTAGTCTTTGCAATAAAAGCTCATGATATCATCCAGCATCTCCTTGGCTGCCACGGCAGGACTCTCGGGATCGAGAGCTATCGCCTCCATATAGCTGTCGAGGGCACGCGTGAAGTCGCCTTGCTTTCGCCAGGCATTTCCTTCCTGATAATACTCTTCTGCTGTCATTTTACTCTATATATTTTAAAGTTTTATTCTGCGAAAGTACGAAAATTATGCTAAGAAAAAGAATAAAAGCGTAAGTTTTAAACTAAATTAATGTAGTTTTTCCATAAAATGCGCACACAATATTTCAAGTGTGCAATTTTTCGAGAAGAATGTGCATTATTTCTAGTATTATATCCCATTAAAACACAATTCGTCATTTACCGCAGTTTTCTACGGTAAATGACGAATAATACGATACCCCTCAAAACGAGGTAGAGAATAAAGGCAAGCCACAGGGCGTGATTGCCCAACAAAGGATGAAGGGCGAAATACATTCCGAAGAATGAAGCAGAAGCTACAGCGGTGGAACAAAGCATAGACTTCGACTGGGTGATGCCCACAAAGATGCCATCGAAGACAAATGCCGACATACCAGCCAGCGGAATAAGCACCGCCCATCCCAGATACGCACCGGCTGCCGCCACCACCTGCCTGTCGCTGGTCAACAAAGAGAGAAAGTTTTCTCCACCCACTATATATAATAAGGTGAAAAGAATCGCCACCACGACGCCGAAACCCATCGTCCGCTTCACCACTTCCCGGAACGCCTCCCTATTCCCGGCTCCATAATACTTGCCGCTCAAAGCCTCTGCCGCATACGCAAAACCATCCATGAAATAAGAGAAGATGGTAAAGAGCGTCATCAGCAGGGTATTCACTGCCAGCACCAGCGTACTCTCTCTGGAACCGGCTGCCGTAAAGAAGAGGTTTACAGCCACCAGACATACAGTACGGAGAAAGATGTCTCTGTTCAGGGAGAAGAATCGCTTCAGCGGTTCTGAGGCAAAGAGATGCTGGCGATAATCATATTTGCCCAACCGGCGATAGTAGAACCGATAGAGCACGCATGCCATCAGAAATCCCCACCACTGGGCGATGACCGTTCCGAGCGCCACACCTTCTACCGTCATCCTGCAGACGAAGACGAGCACCAGAGAGGCTACGATGTTCACCACATTCTGAGAGAGCGACACCACCATCGGAATGCGCGTGTTCTGCATACCGATATACCAGCCCGTGAATCCATAGAGTCCGAGCACGGCGGGAGCTCCCCAGATGCAGACATAGCAGTATCTGCGAGCCAGTTCCACGACATCCGCTTCCGGCGACATAGCCCACAATCCACATCCGATGAGCCATCGCTGAAGGATAAAGAAGAGGAGTCCTATCCCCACGCCAATGCCCAGGGAGCGAATCAGGAGTCTCACCACCTCGGCAAAATCTCTCCTGCCCAATGCCTGCGAAGTCATTCCGCTGGTTCCCATCCGCAGAAAGCCGAAGAGCCAGTAGATGACATTGAAGAGCATTGAGCCCACGGCAATGGCTCCGATATACGCTGCATCGCCGATATGTCCGACGATGGCGACATCTACCAAACCCAAAAGCGGTACCGTGATATTGGATATTATCGACGGTACCGCTAATTGCAATATTCGTTTATTCACTTATTCCAGTGTTTAAGTGACAAGTATTAAATTCTATACTTCGCAGCCTGCTCCTCAATATAGGCAGCATCGCTGAAGTAGTCGATGCGCATCGCCTTGCGAACCTCGTCCATGGTCTGGGCAGCAAACTCGCGGGCATCCTCGCTACCCTTCTTCAGGATATTGAATACCTCAGGAATATCCTGCTCAAACTCTTGACGGCGGGCACGGATTGGGTCGAGCATCTTGTTGATGACGCTGTTCAGGAACTTCTTGCAGGTGCCATCACCGATACCACCCTTCACATACTGCTCCTTCAACTCGTCCAAAGTCTTGAACTCTGGCCAGAACTCTGCGAAGTCCTCAGGAGTAGAGAATGCCTCCAGATAAGTGAACACGGCATTGCCCTCCAGATGTCCTGGCTCTTCCATGCTCATGCGTGGCTCACCGTTAGACATCTTCTTCACCTTCTTCCAGACAGTCTTCTCGTCATCGCTCATATAGATGCAGTTGCCGAGACTCTTGCTCATCTTCTCCTTGCCATCGGTTCCAGGAAGACGACGGCAGCAGGCAATCTCTGGAAGCAGGATCTCTGGCTCTACCAATACAGGCGCATAAGTCTGGTTGAAGCGGCGAACCAACTCACGGGTTACCTCCAACATTGGCTCCTGGTCCTCACCGGCAGGCACGGTTGTAGCCTTGAAAGCGGTGATATCGGCAGCCTGACTCACAGGATAGCAGAAGAAACCGAGAGGAATGTTTGCCTCGAAGTTACGCATCTTGATCTCAGTCTTCACGGTTGGGTTACGCTGAACACGAGATACAGAGATGAGGTTCATCAGGTAGGTAGTCAACTCAGCCAACTCCGGAATCATACTCTGGATATAGAGTGTACACTTCTGTGGATCGAGACCCGCAGAAAGATAATCGAGTGCTACCTCTGTAATGTTCTGGCGAATCTTCTCAGGATTGTCAGCGTTATCTGTCAAAGCCTGAACGTCTGCCATGAATACGAACATTCTGTCAAAGTCACCAGCATTCTGAAGCTGTACTCGGCGCTGCAAGGAACCGATGTAGTGACCCAGGTGAAGTTTACCTGTTGGACGGTCGCCCGTCAATATAATCTTTCCCATTTTCTTACGATTTTATATTTTTAGGTGCAAAGGTACAATAAAATAATGAGAATGAGGAAGAAAAGATGTAAAAATAAGCAAAACCCAGAGCTTAGTCGGTAAAATAAGCGCCTGGCTGACAAAATAAAAGCGAGACCTCCGAAAAAGAAGCCTCGCTTATCCTATATTCTGTTTTCGTTGATATCAACGAAGATTAGAACTCTGCATTCTTTGGTGTACGTGGGAATGGAATCACGTCACGGATGTTCTGCATACCGGTTACGAAGAGGATCAGACGCTCGAAACCGAGACCGAAACCTGCGTGTGGGCATGAACCGTACTTACGGGTATCAAGATACCAGTTCATATCCTTCATAGGGATGTTGCGAGCCTCAATCTCACCCATCAGCTTATCATAGCTCTCCTCACGGACAGAACCACCGATAATCTCACCAATCTGTGGGAACAGTACGTCGGTACCCTGAACGGTCTGACCGCTCTTGCCGCCGAAGCCGCTCTCCTCCTCGTCTATCTTCATATAGAATGCCTTGATAGCCTTTGGATAGTTGGTCATGATGACTGGGCGCTTGAAGTGCTCCTCTACGAGGAAGCGCTCGTGCTCTGAAGCCAGGTCATCACCCCACTCACATGGGAACTCAAACTTCTTGCCGTTGGCGATAGCCTCCTGCAGGATGCGGATACCCTCTGTATATGGAAGATGAACGAAGTCTGAATTCAAAACGCCCTCCAAACGAGCAATCAAGCCCTTGTCGATCATCTTGTTCAAGAAAGCAAGGTCGTCCTTGCAGTGCTCCAGTGCCCAACGGATACAATACTTGATGAAGTCTTCCTCCAACTCCATCAAACCGTCCATATCCAGGAAAGCAACCTCTGGCTCAACCATCCAGAACTCAGCCAGGTGGCGAGGAGTGTTACTGTTCTCTGCACGGAAGGTAGGACCGAAGGTATAGATAGCACCGAGTGCTGTAGCACCCAGCTCACCCTCCAACTGACCAGAAACAGTCAATGAAGTCTGCTTACCGAAGAAATCATCAGAATAATCGATCTTGCCATCCTCTGTCTTCTTCAGGTTGTAGAGGTTCTTGGTTGTAACCTGGAACATCTGACCTGCACCCTCACAGTCGCTGGCTGTGATGAGAGGAGTGTTGAAGTAGAAATATCCATGCTCGTGGAAGTAGGTGTGGATAGCCATCGCCATATTGTGGCGGATACGCATCACAGCACCAAAGGTATTGGTACGGAGACGGAGGTGAGCATACTGACGCATGTACTCGAAGCTCTGTCCCTTCTTCTGCATTGGATAGTCGTTGCCGCAAAGACCGTAGATTTCGATGCTTTCGCACTGAATCTCAACGCTCTGACCGGCACCCTGGCTCTCTACCAAGGTACCTACTACGCTGATGCAGGCACCAGTGGTAATCTGGCGGAGCTGATTCTCATCGACCTTTGATGGGTCGACTACTATCTGAATATTATTAATAGTAGAACCATCGTTAAGAGCGATAAAATCGACTGCTTTGCTACTACGATGGGTACGAACCCATCCCTTAACATTCACGATTGAGTCGTAGGCTGTGCTCTTGAGCAAGTCAACGACTTTAGTTCTTTTTACTTTTTCCATTGTTAATTAATAGGTTAAAAAGGAGACTAAACAGATAGTCTCCTTTCTTATTATATCTTATTATCCTTATTCAAAAGCACCCATGCGGAGCATATCTACTTCCTTCTCAGTAAGGAAGCGCCAGTCACCGCAACGGAGATTCTTCTTGGTCAAACCTGCAAACTGTACACGGTCGAGCTTGGTTACACGATAGCCGAGGCTCTCGAAGATACGGCGAACGATACGGTTCTTACCGCTGTGAATCTCGATACCTACCTGTGACTTGTCACGCTCGTCAGCATAAGCTACTGCATCTGCCTTGATCTCGCCATCTTCCAAAGTGATACCCTCGCTGATCTGCTGCATATCGTGAGCAGTGAGGTTCTTGTCAAGGTGTACGTGATATACCTTCTTCTTCAAGAACTTAGGGTGAGTCAGCTTAGAAGCCAGGTCACCATCGTTGGTCAACAGGAGTACACCTGTTGTGTTACGGTCGAGACGACCTACAGGATAGATACGCTCAGGGCATACATCCTTTACGAGGTCCATCACAGTCTTGCGCTGCTGAGGATCGTCGCTGGTTGTCACGTAATCCTTTGGCTTGTTGAGCAATACATATACCTTCTTCTCCAAAGATACTACAGCATCATGGAACTTCACCTCGTCGGTGCGAAGAATCTTGGTACCCAACTCGGTAACTACCTGACCATTGACAGTTACCAGACCAGCCTGGATGAACTCATCAGCCTCACGGCGAGAGCAGACACCAGCATTGGCAAGGAACTTATTCAAGCGCAATGGCTCTGTTGGGTCGATATTCTCCTCCTTGTATTCGATACGCTTCTTCATGCTATACTTAGCATTTGGATCGTATCCTGGAGTGTGCTGACGGAAGCCACCACCACGGTTGTTGCCATAGCCACCACCCTGTGGACGACCATAGCCGCCACCACGGTTGCTATTGTAACCACCCTGCTGAGGACGGCCATAACCACCACCACGGTTGCTGTTGTAGCCACCATGCTGAGGACGGCTGTTGTAACCGCCATGCTGAGGACGGCTGCCATAGCCACCCTGCTGAGGACGACCATTGTAACCACCCTGCTGACGTGGCTGATAGCCACCAGTTGATGGATGCTGATCGTCACCTTCTGCGTTATTATTGAAACGAGGACGGCTGTTGTAGCCACCCTGCTGTGGACGGCTGCCATAGCCACCCTGCTGAGGACGACCATAACCGCCACCACGGTTGCTGTTATAGCCACCACGGCTGTTGTAGCCACCCTGCTGTGGACGGCTACCATAGCTGCCACGGCTGCTACCATAGCTGCGCTGTGGACGCTCGCTGCTAGAGCTGGTAGAACTGCTCTGCAAGCCAGCACCGAAGCCTTCCGGACGGAAGCCACCCTCGCTACTGCTGCTACTTCTATCGCTGTTGAATGATGGGCGATGACTGTTAATACGTGGACGCTGTGTGCGACCTACACTACGATAACTCTTCTGATAACCGCCTGCGTTGAAGCCCTCTCGGGTGTTCTCGCTCTCAGACGATTGACTCTGTGGTTTGTTTTCGAACTCTGAATCCATAATTTATTCAATATAAAAGCCTCACGGCCGGGTTAATAAATCTATTATTATTAATTATGTTATATATGATATGTCTTGATATATCCTTGGCTGCCCGTTAGGGAAACTGCTTTTTGATTAAATACCGGTGTAATTGCTAGGAGTGATAGCCATCAATTCGGCCTTCACGCTATCGCTTACATTCAATCCCTTGATAAACTCATGAATGGTCTCCTCGGTCATATGGGTATTGGTGCGGGTGAGCGCCTTCAAAGCCTCGTATGGATGTGGATAAGCCTCACGGCGAAGGATGGTCTGGATAGCCTCAGCTACTACAGCCCAGGTATTATTCAAATCTTCCTGCAACTTCTCCTCATGGAGGATGAGCTTACGCAAGCCCTTCAATGTGCTCTGGATGGCGATGACGCTATGACCGAGAGGCACACCGATGTTACGGAGTACGGTACTATCGGTAAGGTCACGCTGCAAGCGGCTAACCGGGAGCTTCTGTGCCAGGAACTGGAGGATGGCATTGGCAATACCGAGGTTACCCTCACTGTTCTCGTAATCGATAGGGTTCACCTTGTGTGGCATAGCACTGGAACCTACCTCTCCAGCCTTGATCTTCTGCTTGAAGTAATCCATAGAGATGTACATCCAGAAGTCACGGTCCAAGTCGATGATGATGGTGTTGATTCTGCGGATGGCATCAAAGATGGAACCCAGATGATCATAGTTGCTGATCTGAGTAGTATATTGCTCACGCTCCAAGCCCAGCTTCTCGCTGACGAATTTGTTACCGAAAGCCTTCCAGTCATACTCTGGATAAGCTACATGATGAGCATTGTAGTTACCGGTAGCACCACCAAACTTAGCAGTAAACTTGCAAGCCTTCAAAGAATCAAGCTGCTCGGTAAGACGATATACATAAACCATGATTTCCTTGCCCAAACGGGTAGGAGAAGCAGGCTGACCATGAGTCTTAGCCAGCATAGGTACATCCTTCCACTCATCAGCATAAGTCTGAAGCTGGGCAATCAGCTCTTCAACCTGAGGGTAGAAGCACTCCTCCAGAGCTTCCTTCACTGAAAGAGGCACACTGGTGTTGTTGATGTCCTGAGATGTCAAGCCGAAGTGGATAAACTCCTTGTAGGCATCCAAGCCACCAATCTTGTCAAACTCTTCCTTGATGAAATACTCAACAGCTTTCACATCGTGGTTGGTAACCTTCTCAATGTCTTTCACACGCTGAGCATCGTTTTCGTTGAAATGACGATAGATGTCACGCAAACGCTCAAACAGCGACTGATCGAAAGAAGCCAGCTGCGGCAATGGTAACTCACATAAAGTAATGAAATACTCTATCTCTACGCGAACACGATAACGAATGAGAGCATACTCTGAAAAATAGTTGGCGAGTTGCTCTGTTTTTCCCCTGTAACGACCATCTATAGGTGATATGGCAGTCAATAAATCTAAATTCATAACAATACGTATTATTAATATAGGGTGCAAAGTTAATGAATTCCTACGAAAAAACAGAAAAACTGAGAATTATTTAGCTTTAATTAAAACAAAAAGGTCTTTCAACGATTGTTGAAAGACCTTTTAACTTGGTGGGCGCTGACGGATTCGAACCGCCGACCCTCTGCTTGTAAGGCAGATGCTCTAAACCA
>ENA-UEQM01001161-UEQM01001161.1-human-gut-metagenome-genome-assembly--contig:-NODE-1161-length-12133-cov-67.576228_pt1 | contig 12133 bp, 10 predicted proteins | sample MGYA00242948_ERZ507948 | MGnify/ENA primary metagenome ERZ507948 (study PRJEB26167, sample SAMN06115440) | human gut metagenome | host: Homo sapiens | place: China:Hubei | collected 2015-07-28... | reverse complement strand
GTTTGCTTCAACAAAGTGGCTATGCGTATCCTCTTGATAAAACATAGGATATAACTTCGGCTCAAACATCCAATTCTTACTTACTTCTTTGACAGTTTCCAGAATTTGCTCTTTAATGTGCTTGCTCCAAAGGCTGGTAACGCCATAGGCATAGTCTTTCTTTACTTTCAGATATATTTTCATTTTCTTTTCGTTTTTACCTTTTATTCTGATGGAGGGAAAATCTATATTGTTTTGTTACTTTATGACTGATTACTTGCCAGCCACTCCTTGGCAAGAGTGGTGGCAAATGTATAGAAGTCTTTCACGTGAGCATCTGACCATAGCTCTTCGTTGTTTTGAAGAAACTCCAGCAGTTGTTCTCTCAACTCTTGGTCCTCAGTCCTTTCAAGAACCACTTTGATGAGTGTAAGTGCACCGTCGTCACCCCAATTTTTGCGTATCATATTCTTCGTCGTTTAGTTGTTTTCTTTTTTACGGATCTCTTGCAGAATAGCCTGGCGCATCCACCATACGGCATAAGCAGCAAAGGTGAAGCCACGCGACTTGTCGAACTTGTGGCTGGCACGTATCATTCCGTAACGACTGGCTGCAATGAGTTCTTCGTCAGAGAGTCCCTTGCCCACATACTGCCTTGCCACAGCCTTGATAAAGACAGAACCGAGTTCTGCCAACTCGTTCTCCGCATTGGAGTCGCCCTGCTGGATGAGGTCGATAAGACGCAAAGCCTCATCGTTATTAATGATAGGCTTCTTTCCACTGTTTGTTGTTTCGTTTTTGTTCACCATATTTCTTTATGTTTTAAAATGTTGTCGCGCGAAATTTACCCTGTTTTTCTGAAATAAAAAAATCAGACCATAGAAAATCAACAAAAATTAACTTTTTGTTGCAATCTTAGTTGCAATCATGTCTTAGATAGTGCCAACGAGAGTCTCTGTCTATTCTTTCGGAGTTATAAGACTATTGAAGTCGCGAGTCTCAAACTGAGCGGACTCATAGCCTTGGATGTTGAAGTCCGGATAATGGTTGTACTTGTTCTTTGGCACTATAATCTTTTCGAGAGATGTACAGCCAATGAGCATCGTTGCGTTTATTTCACCAGCACAGCATGTCAATGACGGCTGCTCAAACTCAATCGTCTTTAGTGAAGTGCAGCCAGCAAACGCCATACGCTCAGTAATCCTCACATTCTTGTTTAGATATACAGACTCCAGATGCTTGCAATATGCAAAGGCTCTGTCATAAATCCCGCATTTGTAGTCATCACTTATCTCAATGTTGAGACTTTTCAGTCCGGAATTTCTGAACGCAGACTTGTCGATAATCTTCAGGTGACTTGGAATATTTATCTCTTCCAAAGCTTTGCAGTCAGCAAAGGCTGCTTTCCAAATCTTACCCAAAGTTTCTGGCAAGGCAATTTCCTTCAGATTTTCACAATGAGCGAAACTCTCTATTCCGATGAAATCTACTCCAGGCATTGTTATCTTGAAGAGCTTTATGCAGCTTGCGAAAGCTCTTGTGCCCAAGTCGGTAACTGATGCTGGCAACACCAAATCATGAAGATTGTTAAGTCCTTGGAATGCATCGTCACAGATTGCCTTCACACCGTCTTTCACTTCAACGAACTCCGGATTGCCGAGTACTCTCAACAAACGAAGTCCATCCTCGCTGTAGATTGGTCCAGAACACTTATTGCGTCTGGCTTTCTTGATTATTGCTTGATCTTCTTTTGTCAATCTTGTATTCATATCTTCTGTAGTATTTTGCTTAAGTGAATAAAACTGGGTGCAAAGGTAATGCTTTTTTGCCTTTGCACCAAGTTTCTTTATTCGGAAGAACCGGAATGTGATGCCGGAAAATCAGGAATGGTATAATCTACAATGAACGGTTAGTCTTTTTTAATGACTTCGTATTTGAATTTCTTGCTGACATTATTGGTTTTATCTATCATTTCTAGCAAATTTTCAAAGTAATTTACAGACCCATTGTTTTTTCCAGACCAAATGTTTTTTCCAGACCAAATGTTTTTACGAAAATATACACCATTAGCAATCTCGTCATAAAGATTTGTGGTCGTATTCTTTTTCTGTTTATTAATTTTAGAGAAGATCTTTGTCTTTGGCATTACACCGGCAAATTTTTTGTTTAATTGATCGATGGTTAAGCCTGGATTGTGTTTGTAATATAGTTTGGCGAAATTTACCGCAACATCAGCAGTACACAAATGTGCTATTCTGTAGGTATCTCCATCTGTAATAAACACAAAATAATAGGTAGGTTTGATAGTGTCAAAGTCCATACCAAGCGCTGCAAACAAATTCTTGCGTTTGTTTGCAAAACTCACAAGGATTTTTTCCTCCTGTGTAAGAGATGAGTTGCTGGCTTCTTTTTCCTTTGCCTTGATTACATTAATAATGAGTTCTTTATTTTTCTTCAGATATGTCTGTATATCTGTGCGTGCTTCCTCTGTCATAGCCATCACTATACGTTTCTTGGCTTGAATGTCGAGGGTTGGCAAGTTGAGTGCATCAACATAGTTCTCCAGTTCTTGGCGCTCGTTACTTGTTAGCATGTTGTTGTCAAGTTGAGGAATAATAATCGTGTCGAGAACATCCTGGTACGAAATCTGGATAAAGTGCTTGTCCTTAGCTTTTGTTTCTTCTTCAACCTCGTCAGGAGTTAAGAAAACAAACAGTTGGGCAGTATCTGATGGCTTTTTATGTGAACAAGCAGCGAAATAGCGTTGCGTCTGAAACAGACTGTCATATCCTCCAGAACCATTTTTACTCTTTGGACCATTTTCGTCTTGAAGGACTTTGTTCTCAATGACAATTTCTAAGTATTTAATATCGCTTTCTAAGTATTTAATATCGCTCAATTCGTTTACCTTCAGCTTGATATAAATATCAAGTCGATCATCACATTTTTTATTATAGTTATTATCAGCGAAATAACTGTGGGCAACATCATCAATAACTTTTTCTGTTGTTATTTCCTCAATATCATACTTCAATGTTTGTGAGAGTACGTCAGCCTTAATAACTTCTGTTGGAATAGGTGATGTGCTATTATAGGCCGTGGCATTGTCCTCTCGCTCAATCAGAATATGAAGCAACCACATGATAGCGGATTCTTCTAATCCTAATCCATTGTCGCTCTTTAGCAGATTGGCAAGAAATGCGCTATGAGCAGTTTCGCTACGAGCTATGCCCATCTTCTCCATTGTTGACTTTCTGTCATAAAATGCAACCATTTTTCTGTTCTGTGCATCCTTGTTGTGTGAAATGATTAATTTTTCAATATTTGTTGCCATAATTCAATATCATTAAAATGTTAATGTTCTTTATATAAGAGTATTATTCTTCACTCACTTCCCTCAGCTTCTCCCACAGCTTCACCATGGCCAGCGTGTCGAGGCAGCAGTAGTCTAGCAGTGCTCGGCGAGCTTTCTTTTGCTTTTCTGGCTCCATAAACTGTATCTGAGGATAAATGCTCATCGCCTCGCCGCCATTCTGAACACCACCGCTGAGGTTGTGGTAGTCGAGTTCGGGATCATCGGGGAACAATGCGGGGAGCACCTTCTTGATGGAGAACGAACCATTCATGGCTGGCAGGTAATAATAGCCGGCACGGAACGGGTCGAGAAGATCCGCAATGTGGGATTCGATGTTGAGAAGATGCGACGCCAGGTCGGGGAATGCCTCTGCCAGTTCCTTCAGACGAGTACACTCGAAAGCCTTGTTGTAGGCTGTGGTGCAGACGTTGAGCGGGATGTCCTTGCAGAGTTGCTCGGCTAGAGCACGGCGAGGGTCTTCGCCCGATATGCCGAGAAACTCACGATGCTTCAATTCGCCTCCTTCATGCTCTATGTAATGAAGCGAATACTGAAATGTGACCTGCTGGTATGGATGCGTGCCCTGATACTTCGGTATCACGGTCTGCTCGGTCTCGAAATCGAGGAAATAAAGCGGATAGGAGAGCTTCTTCAGGAACTCACCGATAGCCTTCTTGTTGATATAGGAAGTATTGCCTAATGTGCATTCCAACTGCAACTGCTGTAGGTCGGTGAGTTTCTCCTGTCTCATATCTTCCAACGACAGACGGCCTTCGTTCATGTGTTCCAATGCCTTCTTGAAAGACATACGGTACAGGTTGAAGACTGATGGCGAAGGTATGACATTGCGACTGCAATAGTTCCAGAACGAACAGGCGTATGGCTTTTTGCAGTATTCTGCCAAATCCTGCTTGGGTTCTCCACCTTCGAGCACCTTCTTCGCAGCCTTTACAAGGGCTGGCACCTTGATATATTCGTTGGCAACCGCCTCGCTGATATCGTTTATGCGGAAGAATCCCTTTACATCGAGTTTGCCGTCAAGCATATATTCGTTATCGATGTTCACGAGATAAGTGCCCGTGATATTCAGTCCGCAATTGGTGAGCACATATTTCTGATATGCCACATCCTGTGCATACACTTCCAGCTCCTTCAGGTCGGTGCTGCTTTTCACCTCATATATGGCATAGCCTTGGGGTGTCTTGTGCAGCAAATCCACGGCACAGTAACACCCGTCGTATATAAAGGCAGCCTCAGCAATGTTGTCCGCCCCATCAGCAATCAGCTTTTGGGTTGCGGCAATCATAGCCTGAAGGTCGGGGCGTTGACTCCCGTCGGCAGTCATCTTGCAGACTGTCGCTTCCGTATATTCGCCAAATAAACTTTTGGCAAGATTTCCCACTTCCGTACCGGCATCAAAACGGGCTTGCGTCAATGGGTCTATCTCAATTTCTTCAGGTTTATACATCTTTAGCCACAATGCCTTTGGACATTGGCAGAAAGTGATGTATTTAGATTTTGAAAGATTGTTCATAATCTTTTAGTTTACTTCATATTCTTCGCACTTAAAAGTACGCATTTGCATGGCAAAAGTAATAATAAATATGTAAACCGCCAAATTATTTCAGAGAAAAATAGGTGTGTGAATAAAAAAAGTATTTTCTGCATTATAAAGGGCTTATATATAAAAAATCCCCAGCCCACTTTTCTATTCAGGCTGGGGAATATTGAACTTGTTCTTCCCTTACTTTTTCATCATTTCCTCCACGGCTCTGATGAGCTGGGTGTCATGACCGGTGATGTAATCCTCAGGAGAGTTATACACCTCTACATGTGGATAAAGGGTGGTGTTCTCGCCGAAGGTGCCACGCATGTCGCGGCAACCTACCTGAGGAATACCGAATACCAGACTGCGGTCCATCAATGTCTCCCACCATACGGCAGTCATTGTTCCAGCCACCGGCGTACCAATCAGCTTGCCGATGCCCAACTCCTTATATACCCATGGAAAACCATGACCGTTGCTGTAGTCGTCCTCGCAAATCAATACGCAGGATGGCTTGGTCCACTTGTTGAATGGGTCCTTGCCCACCACCTTGCCGTGAGGCACAAACTCCTGATACTGCTTGCCGCTGAGCAAGGTGCAGAGGTCGTCGTGCAACCAGCCGCCACCATTGTGACGCTCATCCACGATTACGGCATCCTTGTTGCGGTTCTTGTCGCTCAAGAGTTCGCTATATACGGTGCGGAAGCTCTCGCTGTTCATTGCCTTTACGTGAACATAGGCGATTCTGCCCTTTGATACACTATCCACGATGGCACGGTTTCTATCCACCCAGCGCTTGTAGAGCAGCTCCTGCTGATTGCTCTGCGAAATCGCCTTGATAGTGAGATCGAAAGTCTTGCCCTTGGTGTTCTTGATGGTGAGGCGTACGTTCTTGCCGGCCTTGCCATCGAGCAATGCGTTGTAATCCTCGCCCGCCTTGATAGCTTCGCCGTCAATCTTCTCGATGATGCAGCCGGCAGTTATCTCGTTCTTCTTCACGGCAAACGGACCACGCTTGATTACTTCCTGAATCTTCAGACCATCGCCCTCGTAGTTAGGGTCGAAGAAGGCACCGAGGGCTGCGGTAGAAAGCGATGCTGTGCCACCATAGTAGCGGCAACCCGTATGACTGGCGTTCAGTTCGCCCAGCATCTCGCTCAGCATCTCGGCAAAGTCGAAGTTGTTATTAATATAAGGTAAGAACTTCTCATACACCTTGCGATAGTATGCCCAGTCCACGCCCTGCATATCTGGAACGTAGAATTTATCCTCCACCTGGCGCCATACATGATCAAAGAGATACTGGCGCTCCTCGGCTGGCTTGTAGTTGAAAGGAGCCTCGAAGGCGATGTTCTTGGTAGCCCTGCTGCCCAGGTCTATCTTCTTGATGCTGCTGCCGTTGCAGAGGAAGAGGTTCTTGATGTCCTTGTCGGCAACGAAGCCGCCGCCACCGATTCCCTTCATCATCAGGGTGGTGCTGCCTTCCTTCAGGTTGTGGCACCAGAGGTCGTAGCCACCTTCGAAGGCTGCCTGGTAATATATCTTCTCGCCTTTTGAGTCGAGGATGGCGTCACCCATGTTGGATGAGTTGACGGTGAGACGGACGATGCGGTCGCGGCAGTTGTCGAAGTCTAGCTCCAACGGTTTTACTTTATCCACCTCTATCTTGCCAGTCTTCTCCTCCTTCTTCTTCTTTTCTTCCTTCTTCTTCTCCTCCTTCTCATCGGCATTCTTCTCCTTCAGGTCCTTGTTAGCCTCGGCAAGTTCCAGTTCCTCCTTGCTCATGCGGAAGCGGTCGTAGGCATCGAGGTCGAAGAACATGAGATAGGCATCGTTTTCTGCTCCCCATGAACCGTGACTGCGATATCCGGCACGGTCGCTCTCGAAGAGCATCGCCTTTCCGCCGAGCACCCATTTTCCGTTGCCGTCGCTATAGCCGCTGTCGGTTACGTTATGCACCTCCTTGCCATCGGCCTTCACCACGGCTATGTCGGTGTTGTTCCAGCCGCCGGTGCCTATGTAGCTGCACATAATCCACTTGCTGTCTGGGCTCCATTCAAACCAGATGTCGCCATCGGCATAAGAGAAATTGTATTTGCCGTCGAGCACGGTGCGCACTTCCTTCGACTTCAGATTGATGATGCGAAGGGCGGCACGGTCTTCGTAGAAAGCCACTTCCTTGCCGTCAGGACTGTAGGCTGGATACTGCGAAGTAATGTTGGTCTTGGTAAGCTGCTCCTCTTCAATGTCGGTGCAGTAAGTAAAGTTCTTTTCCTTCTCGTTCTTGATCTTAGCCTGGAAAATCTGCCATACACCATTGCGCTCAGAGGCATAGACCAGACTTCTTCCATCTGGGGCAAAGCTCAGGTTGCGCTCCTGCTGAGGAGTATCGGTGATGCGCTTAGTGGTCTTGTATTCTACAGATGTAACATATACATCGCCGTGCATTACGAAGGCTACTTCCTTGGCATCAGGAGAAAGGGCTATCTCGGTGGCTCCCCACGACTGCACCTGGCGGATGAGGCTTGGCTCCTCATTGTCGGTGGTGATGGAGATGCTGACCTTCTGAGGCTGTCCGCCTTCCTTTACGGTATAGATTTCGCCATCGAAGCCATAGCAGAGCAGGCCGCTATCAGAAGAGGTGAGGAATCGGATAGGATTCTTCTTTTCGTGGGTTATCTGGGTATCCTTTCCGCTGGCGATGTTGCGGCGATATACATTGAAGGAACCATCCTGCTCGCTCAGATAATAGAAGCTCTGGTTATCGGCTGCCCATACCGGGTTGCGGTCTTCGCCCTTGAAGGTGGTGAGCTTCTGGTATTTTCCGTTGTCGAGCATCCAGATGTCTCGGGTGATAGGTGAGGTGTGGTGCTTGCGCCATGCATCCTCGTAACCCTTCTTGTCGTGGTAGAGCACCTGTCCGTTCTTGTTGATGCTGATGTTTTCCATCGGCAGAACGGAATACAGTTTTGGACGACCGCCCTGGGTGCTTACCTCGTAAACCTGCGAGAACTCATTGGATGCAAACAGGTTGCTCTGGGCAGTAGGCATGATATTGGCAGCGAAGAGCACGTGGTCGTTGTCCTTGAAGGCGATAGGTGTCTCCTTGCCGCTGTGGGTGGTGAGTCGGGTTGGCGCACCGCCCTTGGCAGAGATGACGTACACATCCATGCTGCCTTCGCGGGTAGAGGTGAAGGCTATCTTCTTGCCGTCGGGGCTCCAGATAGGCTGAGAGTCATAAGCGGCATGGGTAGTCAACTGGCGTGCCTCGCCGCCCTGGGCAGGAACGCAATAGAGGTCGCCCTTGTAGGCAAAGGCGATGGTAGAGCCATCGGGCGAGATGGCCGGGTAGCGCATCCACAGTGGACCCTGCTGGGCCTGGGATGCCAGAGATGCTGCCAGGAGGGCAGCGCTCAGGAACAGTTTCTTCATATCAATTGTTTATCATTATAAGTCGATTATTTCTGCAAAGGTACAACAAAATATCGGTAAGATAGGTTTTAAAATTCAAAAATAGGTTAATTTTGGTATATAAGTCGATATTTCTGTAGCATGAATGCCATTCTTTCGAGATATAATCGTAATTTTGCACTAATTTAAAACCTATTATTCAAAAATTTATGTTACGAAGAATCATTCTAACTGTGGCTCTCTTGGCAAGCCTTTCTCTTTCTGCCAAGGATTTGAACATGGGAAGTTGGCAAATCGTTCCTTTACCAGAGCAGGTGAAGGAGGTGGAGGCAGCTCCGTTCAAAATTACATCAAAGACAACTATTTATTACGCTGCTGGCGATGAGAAGCAGAAGAAGGATGCCGAGTTTCTGGCATCTCATATTAAGGAGGTAACGGGTATTGAGGTGAAGACTACTGATAAGCAGGAGAAGAAGCAGATTCGTCTGGTTCTGAATTCCGGCGACCCGAAATCAGAGGCTTATTCCCTGGTGGTGAATAAGAATGAGATTATCATTTCTGCCACCTCTCATGTGGGCATCTTCTACGGCATCCAGAGTGTGATGAAGGCTTTGCCTATTGCCAAGGATGTGAAGAGTGTTTCCCTGCCAGCCGTAGAGGTGAAGGATGCGCCTCGCTTTGCCTACCGTGCGTTTATGATAGATGTGGGCCGCCATTATTTCAGTGTACCTTATCTCAAGAAATTGATTGATGTCTTTGCGATGCACAACATCAACTATTTCCACTGGCATCTTACCGAGGACCAGGGCTGGCGTCTTGAAATCAAGAAGTATCCGATGCTTACCCAGATCGGTTCCAAGCGCAAGGAGACCATCCTGCCAACCAATAAGAACGAGTTTGATGGCGTTCCTGTATCGGGTTATTATACCCAGGATGAGGCTCGCGAAATTGTGAAGTATGCTGCCGACAGATACATCACCGTGATTCCTGAGGTGGATATGCCGGGCCACATGCTGGCTGCCCTGGCTTCTTATCCGGAGTTGGGCTGCACGGGTGGTCCTTACGAGGTGGCTACCCGCTTTGGCGTGTTCGAGGATGTATTGTGTGCTGGCAAGGGCCAGACCCTTCAGTTTGCCAAGGATGTGATGGATGAGATCATGGATATTTTCCCATCAGAGTATATTCACATTGGTGGTGATGAGTGCCCAAAGAACCGCTGGAAGGTTTGCGAGAACTGCCAGAAGAAGATAGAGGAGCTCGGCATTCAGGAACTTCCTAAGCACAGCAAGGAAGAGCAGTTGCAGACCTGGTTCATGGGCGAGATAGAGAAGCTGATCAGAAATCGTGGCAGAAAGATGATGGGTTGGGATGAGATTCTGGAAGGAACTCCATCCAAGGACATCACCGTTTGTGGTTGGACCAGTGTGAATGCCAGCATCCGTTCTGCCCGTGAGGGGCATCCTACCATTGTGGCTCCTATCACCAATTTCTATTTCAGCAATCCTCGCATCAACAAGATAGAGGGTATTCCTAGCATCCAGCGCGTATATGATCTGGAGCCTTGCTCAGATAAGTTGACTCCTGCCGAGCAGAAGAACATCATTGGTGCCGAGGGTTGTATCTGGACAGAGTGGGTGAAGGATGCTGAGAAGTTGGAATGGGAGTTGTTGCCAAGACTTGCCGCCCTTTCTGAGGTTCAGTGGACCGCCAAGGATAAGCGCAACCTGGAGAACTTCTTCCCAAGAATGCTCCACATGCAGGATTTGTATCGCCTTTACGGCTTGAATTACAAGGCTGATATCGAGGATGCCGTGAAGAAGCATCTGGAAGAGAAGAAGTAATATTTGTAGAAAACTCCGCCCTAACTCCCCCTTTTTCGAGGTTGTTAGGGCGGAGTTCTTGTATTTTAATGTCCGTTTTTAAAACTGATACTGCCCCCATGTGATAGGGAGGAAGATAGATGAAAACATTGAAAAAACGCCCTAGAACCATCTCTTCTTCATTTTCTTCAAGAATTCCTTGGTGATAGGGAAGCCGGAGGCATCACCTATTACGGAGTCGGTATGACAGAAGGGACATATCCGTCTCATCGTATAGCAGTTCATCCAATTCCCTTTTATCCTTGACAGCCTGGTTTCTCTCCCAGATCCATTCCGTGGTAAGCGGAGAATCGACAACGATGGCAAGCCTCACCTCATCGCCACGATATACTTCCACGATGTCACCTTTCTTGAATCTAATCTGTTCAGTGCTTCTGCCTCGGAAGGTCTCGTCAGGATGACGGTTGTATGCTGGCGAATCGCAGACTCCGGGATAGTAAATGCTGAAACGCGAACAGCAGTAAGACCGGTCGATCAGTTTTCCCTCCCCGTCATACACCCTTTCCGAAAGACATTCCCGGTCGTAGTGCAACAGTCCCATCGGAATCTCCGAGATATAATAGCAGAAGGTATCCATCGGATAGTCGTCTTCCTCCTTCATCTTTTTGCGGTACTGGACATCCTGGTGCATCAGACTCTCAGCCAATAGCTTGAATTCTTCGTATGTCATGGGATGGCTATCTTAAGAAGTGAAAGTCAATCTTGGGTCTAAGTTCAGGGAGACCATCTTCATCAGGTTCTATCTGATTTTTTGTAGTTCCCCTTCTAACTATATTTTTTTGTAGTGCCCTTTTCTTAGTCTTTTAATGTAGCCAAAGGTATAACCTTTACTCCATCTTCCCTGGTATAAGCCATTTCGCCTCCTGTCATGACAATCAGCAGGTCTGGCTCTCTGAGTGGCATCTGATGCTCTGTCTTGTTCTTCTCACGAATCAGATCCCGTAGTTGCAGGAGATGCTTGGCACCATCTTCTATCTCCCGACTACCCAACTTGCATTCTATCAAGGCATAGCGGCCATCTGCAAGATGAAGCACGATGTCTGCCTCCAGGTCATAGCGGTCGTGATAGTAAGAGACTCTACCTCCAAAGGCTTCCAAATGAAGTTGGAGCATTCTGTCTGCTATTCTATCTAAATACTTCATATTCAATATGTTTTTGTTTGCAAAGATAGTAATAAATAGTGGAATCTACAAATAATTTTGTATTTTTGTGGTATTTTATTTTGTGTTTTAACGGTATTTTACTTTGTATTTTTGCGGTACTTTACTTTGTATTTTTGCGGTAAACGGTATTTTAATGTCCGTTTTCAAAACTGATACTGCCCCCTTTTCTCGACTGCCACTTGCCAGTTATGAAAATCGGGCAGCCTTCAAGATCTTCGTCCTGGATGTTGGGCTTTTGGGTGCGATGTCTAATCTCAAGGCAGCGACAATAGTGTCTGGCAACAGTATTTTTACCGAATTCAAAGGAGCATTGACGGAACAGTATGTTTTGCAGCAGCTCGTTCTCAGGTATGAACCGTATTATTATGCCAAAACCAACAGTACTCAGGAGATTGGTTTTCTGCTCCAGGATGAGGAGGATGAGATTGAACCGGTCAAAGACGGCCTATCGCATCTCTATGAATGATTATCAGCAGGAAGATTGGGTTACAAACGTACCGCTCTATGCGGTAAATGGTCTCGAATTTTAGCGATAGCTCCGCCCTAACTATATAAAAATAGGTAGTTAGGGCGGTGGTATCGCATTTGCAAATATATATGAAGTTCCGAAAAATGAAAATCCCCAACCTGCTATGAAAAGCGGGTTGGGGAAATTATGATAGATTTTGCTTTCTTCAGAAAATATCCGATTGTGAATTACAAAGGATACTCCTCGAAAGCGTAGAGTACAGTGCTTAAATAACGCTCGCCAGTATCTGGCAAGAGGGCAACAATCTTCTTGCCCTTGTTCTCAGGACG
>ENA-UEQM01001156-UEQM01001156.1-human-gut-metagenome-genome-assembly--contig:-NODE-1156-length-12152-cov-4.703354_pt1 | contig 12152 bp, 9 predicted proteins | sample MGYA00242948_ERZ507948 | MGnify/ENA primary metagenome ERZ507948 (study PRJEB26167, sample SAMN06115440) | human gut metagenome | host: Homo sapiens | place: China:Hubei | collected 2015-07-28 | study... | reverse complement strand
GGCAGGATCAGACGGGGGGCTCGTCCGCGAGCGACCCGCAACCGTCCTTCGTATTCGATGTCGTCGACGGGCAGCAGCGGCTCACAACGCTCCACCACCTGCTCTCTCTTCTTCTCAAGCAGAAAGGGCTGCCGCTTTCCCGCGGACGGCTCGCCCTTCCCCAAGCCATCGAGCCGCCCGACGACCTCAAGGGCTTTACGGATGCCTTTCGCAAAGCGGTCGATTACCTGCGCAAACGTCCCTCCGATTGGACGAAGGCGGTTAGGTTCGCGGTGACGATCCTGGAACCCGACAAGGCGGACGCACGTTATGCGAGTCGTCTCGGCGCTCAGTTCTTCACGCGTCTCAACCGTCAACGCCGGATGCTCTCGGCGCTCGACGAGGCCAAGGCGAGGCTCGTACTCGATCTGCAGGACAAAGATCGGGCCGATGACAAGAGCATATCCGTTGCCGAACAATGGGAGCAGCTACGACGAACCGTCTGGACGATGGACGGCCTCGGTCTCAAGGAAAAGCGCTCGCCCGAGATGCTCAAGCGCCAGGAGCGGCGTTTCATGCAGATTCTCCTGACGCTTCGGCGGACGGCTGTTCACGAAGAGGACTCCCGACGCTTCACCGTGGATCCGGAGGATCTCGACGCGTCTTTTCGGGACCGATTCGTGCTCGACACTCCGGAAAACCGCAACAAGTTCCTGCAAAAACTTTGCACCTTCAGCAACTTGAGCACCGCTTCCGACGATAGCAATGCGCGGCGTGAACGGTTGCGTTCGGGCCTGCTCCTTGCTCGTAACAAGGAGGACGAAACGCTTCTCTTCGAGCCAGAATCGGATTCCACCGCCCTGGCGCTCCTTCAGCTTCAAGCTTTCCTTCACGGGTACTACCAGGAGCGATGGCTCGAGAGCGGGGCCTTTGCCATCGTCGTTTCCGGCCTCACCGATGAAACGGCGAGCCCCGAGGAACGTGTCCGAGAGACGCTCAAAGCTCTTGAAGGTTGGCTCGCCCGACAGGCGCGGGACGAAATGGAGGACAACAAGGAAAATACCGATGCGTCTGGCCCCACGACCGCCTCCTGTGGCGCGAATGGGTGCTGTTGCGCGGGATCTGGAGCCGGACGGAACCCTACTTCGACTTCGTCAAGGAAGCGATCGATGCGTGGGCGAAGGCGGGTTGCGCGTCCGAGGAAGTCCTTCGAGAGAGTGCGACCTCGGCTTTTTTCGACCTTGTCCGCCAAAGAGCGCCTCGTCTCGAAAACGAACTGCCCGACCGTTGGGCCGGCCAAGCCATCGAGCACTGGGTGTCGCTTGAACGCGGTGAACAGAAGCAACGCAAGGAGCTCGATCGTTTGCTGAACGTGCCCCACAACTTCGCGCACATCGCCGAAAGTCTCAATTCGAGCTGGCGAAACGCGTCGATCGGCACGAAGACCGTTCGTCTGATGGACGACGACAAGGCCGAGAAGGCCTGGCCCACGCTGATCGTCTGCGCGGCGCTCACCCGCGCCCTGGAGAAAGCGGGCGTGCCTCTCCCGCCGGACCAACTCACGGAAGCGTCGCTTCAGCCCTATATCGACCGGATGAAAGCCTTCTGGGCCGTCATCGACCGACACGCGGAGGACGTCCGGAAATCTTGACTTCGGGGTGAAAAAAAAACGCCCGAAGGGTGCGGAGCCCCTCCGGACGTTTCGATGTGAGAAGCAAAAAGAAAGCGACTCGGCTTACTTCGCGCCGTTCTTCATCTTGAAATTGAACTGGTGGCACTGCTCGCAGTAATTGACTTCCGGTTCGTGCTGCATGTGGCAGAGCGTGCAGTCGCCGTTGTGCGGCGCCTTATGGGGATTGGGTTCGAGCGCCTTCGTCTTCGCAGCCACATCGTCACGGTTGTGGCAGGCAAGGCACGTCTTTTCATCCGGGTAATTCGGATTCTTCATGTCGGGACCGTGGCAGGTTTCGCACTTCAGACCGCGGGCGACGTGGCGGTCCGCACCGAAGTCGGCGGCGGTGGCGGCGCTCGAAAGAGCGGCAAGGCCGAGGCAAAGCGAAGCGGCGATGGCGGCAAAACGCATCATGGTAGGGGGTCTCCTTGAGGAAACGAGTGAGAACGAGGAAAGGGAAAAGAGGAAGAATTTTCGGTCGGGGAACCGAAAGGAACGCCCGAAAGAGACGCGCTCCTTCGGGCGTGGTGCGGCAGGGAAACCACAGGGTAGCCCTATCGAGAAGATCGGGGGCCCGGGGACCAAGTCCTACCGCCTCCGCCCGGCTCGACCGAATCGAAGCACGGTCGAATCGAGCGGTTCAAGCGATCGAATTCGGGAATCAGCAGCCCTTGAATTCGTTCGCCGTACGAGCGGCCACACGACCGAAGATCATGCAGTCGGCCACGGCGACGGTACCGAGACGGACCATACCGTGCACGCCGCCCGTGACTTCACCCGCGGCATAAAGGCCGTTGATCGGGTCGCCGTAGACGTTGAGGACCTGAGCCTTGTCGTTGATTTCGAGGCCGCCCATGCAGTGGTGGACGCGCGGCCAGAGGCGAACGGCGAGGAACGGGCCCTTTTCGTTGGGCTTGGCGTTCGGGAACATCATGCAACCGAATTCCGGGTCCTTCTGATCCTTGATGTACTGGTTGAAGGTGTTGTTCGTCTTTTCGAGTTCGGCGAACGGGATCTTCAGGTCGTCGGCCATCGCCTTCAGGGTGTCGTACTTCTTGACGACGCCGTTCTTGAGGGCGCGCTCGTAGAGCTCTTCGGTCATGTTCTTGCCGATGATGGCCGTACGGGCGTTTTCTTCCGTCGTGTAGATGACGGCGGGGTGACCCATGGCGACGATGGCGTCGGCGCGAACCTTACGGTTGCCGGATTCCTGAACGAAGCGCTTCGCGGTGACGGGGTCGATCATCGGACCGTAGCCGAGGGCGGATTCGACGAAGAGCGGAGCAACGCCGAAGCCCTTTTCGTCGGGCGAGGTCCAGGGACCCATCTGGATCCAGTCCATCTGAATGGTGTTGGCACCGACCATCTGGGCTTCCTGAATCATTTCGCCCGTGGCGCCGGGATGGTTCGTGGACGTGAAGTCGGCCGTGAGGCGCGGGTCGTGCGAGGTACGCATCTTCACGTTGTTCGCGAAGCCGCCCGAGGCGAGCAGCACGCCCTTCGTCGCGCGGATGTAGGTGACCTTGCCCGATTCTTCACGACCGAAGCGGTAGCCCGTGCGGGCCTTCACGCCGAGAACGCAACCCTTGTCGTTGACGATGAGTTCTTCGACCTTCGTGCGAAGACGCGGTTCGATCCCGTATTCCTTGAGCTTGGCAAGCATCGGGTTGATGAAGCCCGAGCCCGAGTTGTTCGTCACGGCGTGGCTGCGCTTGACGGAGTGGCCGCCGTGGAAGGTCACGGCCTTGAACTGCACGCCGATCTTGTCGCGGAGCCAGTAGAAGTTTTCAACGGATTCGTCGGCGATGCGACGGGCGAGGCTCGGGTGGGCAAGACCGCCGCCCGCCTTCAGAATGTCCGCGTAGAGGAGGTCGGCGCTGTCCTTGATGCCGTCCTTTTCCTGCATGTCGGTGCCCGCAGCGGCCACGGCGCCGCCGTTGATGATGGAGTTGCCGCCAGCGCTCGGCATCTTTTCGAGAATGAGGATGTCTTCCTTCTTCATGCCGAGACCGTGCGCTTCGAGAGCGGCGGCCAAACCGGCAAAGCCCGTGCCGACGATGACGAAACCTGTCGTTTCGTTCCAGTTGATGTTCTTCGCTTCCGCGGCGGAAACGGTCGAGACGAAGCCGCCGAGACCGAGCGAGAGAGCGCCGGCGCCGGCCGTGCCGAAGAGCGAACGACGGGAAATCTGGGTCATTGTTTTGCTCCTTTGAAGCTGAGAGTTGCAAAGAGAAAACGGGCGCGAAGGTCCCGTTCCGCTTTGGAACCAGGTCGAAAGTGCGTCCCGACGGAGCGCAAGCCCCCTCCGAACGTCGTGCAAAGAGTCTATCGACACCCTCCTCTCGGCGTAACCCTATTGGTAGGGTGTCGGCACCTCAGAAAAACCCTCAAAAAAGGACCGCAAATCCAACAACGTCGACCCCGAAACGCGTTCGATCCGACATCGAAAAAGCGAAAAACCGCACCCCGGGCGGAGTGCGGTTTTTCGATTGAAAGCCTTTCGTCCGAACGTTCGAACGTGCGGCCGGACCTCAGGGCGTCGTCGAGAGGACGGGCAAATCCCCGCCCGAAGCGCCGAGTGCGTCAAGCTCTTTCAAAGCGGCGGCCGCGGCCGCATCGTCGCCCGCTTCGGTTGCCTTCGAGAGCTTCTCAAGCGCCGCGTTGAAGGCCTGCTCGTCGGCTTCGCCCCAATCGGAAACGATCTTCGCCCGGTCGCCCGCACCCTCGGCGGGTTGCGTTGCCGGCGCGGATTCCGTCCGTGCGGCTTCCCGCACGCTCGTGCCGTTCGACGTGTCGGACGGGCGCGCACCGCCGGAACCGGCGGGTTCCGCGGACTCGGAAATCGCGGGCTCCTCGGGAGCGTCGACACTGTTGGTATCGGTTTCGGTTGCGCCCTCGGCTTCTTCCGTTTTCCGCACGTTCGTCCCGTTGTCCGACTCTTCTTCCGGAGCGCCCTCTTCGGTCTCATCGGAGGTCGCTTCCGTGTTCTCTTCCGAGGGTTTGTCGGTCTCCGACGTTTTTTCGGTTTCTTCGGTCGTTTCCTCTGTTTCCGTCTTTTCGCCCGCAACGGCCCCGGCGGCTTCGGCCTTCGCCTTCTCCTCGGCCTTGCGCTTCGCTTCGCGTTTGGCTTCAAGGCGCTTCAACGCCTCTTCGCGCGCTTCGGCGATCGCGCGACGGCGTTCGTCTTCGGCTTCGACCGCATTGACGAGCGCCAACCCCGCGCGCACCTTCGGGAAGCCCGTATAGGGGAGAAGCACCGTCAGGAGCCCGATCAAATCGGCGCGCGTCGCGCCGAGCGTTTTTGCCGCACGGACGTGCATTTCGATTTCTTCCCGTGCACCCGATGCGACGAGGGCGGCCAAGAGCACGAGCTCGCGCTCCAGGTCCGTAAGGTACGCCCGCCCGAACGTCTCCCCGTAGGCCCAGGAGGAAAGAAGCGACAGCTGAAGCGGCCGCTCGTCCTCGCGCAGTCCCGCGTGGAAGGCGTAGAGGTACTCGCGCCCGAAAAGCTTTTCTTCCACCGCAAGGCCGTGCTCGAAGCGCTCCGCCGCCCCGGCGGTCGAGGGACGCGTCTCGGGCGCGCCCATCCCGGCTTCGCCGAGTTCGGCGTGCAAAATCCGCTCGGCCGAGATGACGGCGGGCATCCCCGCGACGGCCATCGTCTGTACGAGCACCTCAAGGAGCTCCTCCGCGGAGACCCCCGCAAAGAGCGCCCGGCGGAAGGTTTCCGCCAATGCTTCCGAGCCGCCGTGGGCGGGGAGAACCGTCATCGCGGCCGTTTGCAGAAGATTCGCGAGTCGGTCGTCGAGCGACGTGCGTTCGGGCACGTCGTCTTCGAGGAGTCGCTTGAAAACGGGTTCCAAAACCGAAACGAACCCCGTCGCCGGAGCCTCGGCCGCACGGACGGGGGCGCTGAGAGCGGTCAATCCGCCCGCAAGGCCCGTGAAGGCAAAACCGAGTTTCGCGAGATCGCGTCGTTGCATGCGCGTCATTCGATTTCTCAAAAGAGATGGATGAGCACGCGGTGTGCCGCGTGCTCGGGTTGAACCGGAAGAGCAACTTCGAGAGTCTCAAGGAAGCCTCGTTCGAAACCTTCTTGAAGCCCGTTGAGACCCGCGGACGAACCGGCGGCTCAGTTCGCCTTGAGAAGCGTTTCGGCGAAGGTCTTCGCCGCTTCGCGGTGCGCCTTTGCGAGGGGTTCGACCGCAAGACCCGTCGCGAGCACTTCGCCCGCATAGGTCCAGTTGAGGTAGCCGCAGACCAAGCGCATCTGGTCGATCATGGGACGCATCGCCGCTTCGCCCGGACCCGCGCTCGTAGCAAGGAGAACGAGACGCGCGGGGTGTTGCTGGAGTTCGCCGTTCCTGGCGAGGAACCGGTCGAGAACGATCTTGAGCTGCGCGCTCATCCCGTAGTAATAGAGCGGCGTCGCAAAGACGACGACGTCGGAGGCGAGCAGTCGGTCGATCACGCGGTCCATGCCGTCCGCATCCACGTTTTCGCCCGCTTCGAGGCGCTTCAAGAGCTTCGCGTCGACGGGCGAGACGCCGAGCTGATCGACGTCGATCCGAACGACGTTGGCACCGGCCAATTTGGCGCCGTCCGAAAAGCCGGCCGCAAGCGAGGCCGTGTTGCCGTTGAGGTGGGGGCTGCCGAGAAGAATCGTGACTTCCATGCTGTGATCCTTGGTTTCTTGAGTGTCGCGGATGTGATCGGTCGGATGTCGGGAATGCTCATTGAGCCTTTCGGGCATTGGAGTGCCCGTTCCGTTCCGACTGTACGGCGGCGAGCATCCGACCGCTTTCTTTCATGAAATCGTACGCGAGCGTTCCGAAGTAGTCGCGCGCCCGGCCGAAGTGTTCGACAAAGGCGTCGCGGTCGCCGCGAAGAACAAGCTCGAGTTCGGGCGCGAGGCTTTCGACGTAAGCGCGAATGAGGCGCGCGTTCTCGTCGTTGGCCATGATGATGTCCGCATAGAGGTGCGGATCCTGTGCGAAGAGTCGCCCCACCATCTCCAACTCCAGCCGGTAGATGGGCGAACTCATCGCCATGATCTGACGCAGATCGGGATGAAGCTCCGCAAGGAAAACCCCGTACGCGTAGGTCGTGAAGTGGCGCAGGGCCTGAATGATCCCCATCGCGCGGTCGTGCTCTTCGGCGCTCGTCGTGACGACCGAGGCGCCCTCCCGACGAAGCAGCGTTTCAAGCCAGGCGCTCGCTTCCGGGTCTCGGGCGGGCACGTAGACGAAGACCTGTCGCTCCAAAGAGGTGACGTCGGGCCCGAACATCGGGTGCAGACCCGCCACGGGTCCCGCATGAGCCGCCAACATCGCCTCGACCGGCGCGCGCTTCACGCTCGTCACGTCCGAAAGAACGGCGTCCGCGTCGAGCATCGGTCCGAGTCGGGCGATCACGTCTGTTGTCACGTCGATCGGGACGGACACGACGACAAGCTTCGCGCCGCGCAGAATCTCGTCGGCCCGATCCCAGTCGTCTTTTTCAAGAATGCGCACTTCGCGCCCGTCGGCCGCAAAGAGGCGCTGCAGAATCCGCCCCATGCCGCCCGCACCGCCCACGAGGACGACGGGAGCTTTCGCTTCGTTCGCGCTCGACACGGTTTCCGGAGACGGTGCCTCTTCATGAATCGCTTCATGAGTGTCTTCGCAGACTTCTCCGTATGCCCTCAGTGCGCGCTCCAATTCCCGCGCCGCACGGGCGACGGCGGCTCGGGCCGCGGCTTCGGGCGAAACGGCATCGATCGCTTCGGTCACATCGGGCGCAAGACGCGCCTGCAAGCCTTCGAGGCGCGTGAAAAAGCTCGAGCGCGCCTCGGCGTCGCCCGCAAAGAGCCGGAGCTCTTTTTCCGAACGGTTTGAAAAAGCACACGGGGTGGACGACATGGAAACGCAAAGCTCCTCGAAGGGGCCCGAGCTTGGAGGAAGCGAGCCCGCAAAAAAAGAAAACGACGACGGCCGCGAAGGCCGACCGTGAAAACCGAAAGCAAAGCCGTTCGAAGGCGCTCCTTTCGGGCTCTCAAGTCCTGCATTATCGCATCGGGTCGGCGGAGGAACTCGTGAATTCGACCGCAAACGCAGACGCGGCGGCCGCCTCTTCGTCCTCCGGAGGGCTTTTCGCCTCGGTTTACGCCTTTTTGCCCCATGCACCGCCCGTTTCGGGGAAGGAAACCGGGCCGAAGAAGCGCGTCGCGGGTCGTCCTGCGGACCGCCCAAGAGGAAATCGGGCTTTCCGAGGTGCATTCACAAGTGAGAAACACTCACAATCTCATTCCCTTTCGGGCGAAATCGCGCTATAGTCCACCCCACGGAAGAAAGGGCGCAACGAGGCCGACGCGCCGCCTTTCGTCACAACAACACGCAAGTCGGCCGCAGGATTCGCACAATGCTTTTGCTTAAGGAACTTCCCATCGGCGCTCGCGGTCGCATCGTCGGCTTTCACAACGAACACCGCGAATACCGTCGGCGCCTTCTGATGCTCGGGGCCACCCCGGGGACGACCTTCGAAGTCGTGCGTCGCGCGCCGCTCGGCGATCCGATCGAAATCCGCGTGCGCGGCAGTTTCATCAGCGTTCGCAAAGACGAAGCGGAATTGATGCGCATCGAACGCCTGAGCGACTGAGACCGGGCTTTCGAAACCGAGTCGAGCGTAGTCGCCTGCGAGCCGTTCGACGCCGAGGCGTCGGGCGGCCCGATTTTTTTAGCAACCCCGCTTCGTCGCGCCCCGGCGCCCCCTGCGGCATTTTTACGTTTATCCCCATCCACCCACCGAGAAACCCTTTTCATGCAGACTCGCACCGTCTGCGTCGTCGGGAACCCGAACTGCGGGAAGACGACGCTATTCAACGCCCTCACGGGCTCCCACCAGGAAGTCGGCAACTGGCCGGGCGTCACCGTCGACAAGAAAGTCGGCCGCTTCACGCACCGTTCCGTTTCGATCGACCTCGTCGACCTGCCGGGCATCTATTCGATCACCCCGTCGGACGCTTCGGGCGAAGACGAACGCATCGCCCGCGACTACATCCTGACGGGCGAGGCCGAACTCGTCGTCAACATCATCGACGCCTCGAATCTCGAGCGCAATCTCTACCTCACGACGCAGCTGATCGAGATGCAGGTCCCGATGTTCGTCGTCGTGAACATGCTCGACATCGCCAAGCAGCACCGCCTCTCGATCGACCTCAACGCGCTTTCGCGCGAACTCGGTTGCCCCGTGGTGGGCGTGATCGCTTCGCGCGAAGACGGGATCGACGCGCTCAAAGACGCGATCCTCGCCGCGCTCGAGCACCCCGTGGTGCCGCGCGTGAAGACCCGCTTCGACGAAAGGATCGAGCGCGCGGTCGCCGAAACGGCCGCTTACTTCCGCGAAGCGAAGGTCTCGCGCCCCGAGTGGTTTGCGATGCAGTTCATGGAAGAGTCGGCGGGCCTTGACGACAAACTCCCCGGGATCGACCTCGAACCCGTCAAGGCGCGCGTTCGGGCTCTGAACGAGGAAACGCAAGGCGACACGGACATTCTCGTTGCGAGCGCTCGCTACGCCTTCGTGCAGGAGGTCGCCGACCGTGCGATCACGCGCGTCGGTGAAGTGACGCAAAGCCTCACGGAGAAAATCGACCGCGTGGTCCTCAACCGCTGGTTGGGCCTGCCGATTTTCCTCCTCGTCATGTACGTGATGTTCCTCTTCACGCAGAACGTGGGCGGGGCCTTCATCGACTTCTTCGACATTCTCGTGGGCGGCGTCATGGTCGAAGGGGTCGGCGAACTCCTCGCCTCGCTCGGCGCTCCGGACTGGCTGCGCGTCTTCCTAGCAAACGGCGTGGGCGGGGGCCTTCAGACGGTCTCGACCTTCATTCCGGTCGTCTTCTTCCTTTACCTTTTCCTTGCCGTCCTTGAGGACTCGGGCTACATGGCACGCGCCGCGTTCGTCATGGACCGCCTGATGCGCGCCTTGGGGTTGCCCGGCAAAGCCTTCGTGCCCTTGATCGTCGGTTTCGGCTGCAACGTCCCCGCCATCATGGCGACGCGCACGATGGACCGGGCGTCCGACCGCATCATCACCGTCATGATGGCGCCCTTCATGAGCTGCGGCGCGCGACTTCCGGTCTACGTCCTCTTTGCCACGGCCTTCTTCCCCACGAACGGGCAGAACCTCGTTTTCGCTCTCTACGTGATCGGGATCGCGGCCGCCGTGCTGACGGGGTTCCTTTTGAAGAACACGGTACTTCCCGGGAGCGCCGCGCACTTCGTGATGGAAATTCCCCCCTACCACATCCCGACCTTGAAGGGCGTGATTCTTCGCACCTGGGAGCGCGTCTCGGGCTTTACGGTCCGCGCGGGTCAGGCGATCATCGTGATCGTCGCCTGCCTGACGTTCCTCAATTCCCTCGGTACCGACGGCTCCTTCGGGAACGAGGACAGCGACAAGTCGGTCCTGTCGTCGATCGGTCGCACGATCGTTCCGGTACTCGAACCCATGGGCGTTGAAGAAGAAAATTGGCCCGCCGCGGTCGGGATCTTCACGGGGATCTTCGCCAAGGAAGCGGTTGTGGGGACGCTCAATTCGCTCTACGGCCAGATGGCCGCAACCGAAGCCTCCGACGAAGAAACGAACGAATCGACCTTCTCCTTTGCGGATACGCTCGGGGAAGCGCTTTCCGTCACGGGTGAAAACCTCGCGGGCCTGGGTGCGGCTCTCACCGACCCCCTGGGGCTTTCGGTCGGAGACCTCTCCGACGAAACGTCGGCCGCCGAAGAGCAGGAAGTCTCGACGGGCACGATCGACACGATCCGCACGCTCTTCGCGTCGCAATCGGCCGCCTTTGCCTACCTCCTCCTCGTGCTCCTTTACTGCCCGTGCGTGGCCGCCATGGCGACGATTCTGCGCGAAGTGGGCTTCGTGTGGACGGTCTTCTCGGGCATCTGGACGACCGTGCTCGGCTACTCCGCCGCGACCGTCTTCTACCGGCTCGCGCACTTCGCGGAAGCTCCCGCGTACGCCGCGGTTGCGATCGGCGGGTGCCTCGCCGCTCTCCTCGTGCTCCTTCTCGTGATGAAACGCCTTGCGCGCCGCAACACGGGGCCGAAGGTGATTCCGATCGTGCCGAAGCACTGAGATTCGATAAGAACACCCGAGAAACGACGAAACGCCCGGCTCCGCGCAGGAGGCCGGGCGTTTCGCTTTGGGAGACTGCGTGCGGGACTTCACGAATCTTCGGGACCCGTGAAGCCCTTGAAAGGGATCAGCTGTTGCCCCACACCTCGTCGGCGATCCGCTTCACGAGACGGACCTTCGCCCATTCTTCCTCTTCCGTCATGATGTTCCCCTCTTCGGTCGAGGAGAATCCACACTGCGGCGACAGGCAGAGGCGCTCGAGCGGCACGTAGGCCGAAGCTTCGCGGATGCGGGCCTTGACGGCTTCGGGGTCTTCGAGTTCGGGGAACTTCGACGTGATGAGACCGAGCACGACCGTCTGGTCCTTGATGTGGCGCAGGGGCTCGAAGGAGCCCGCGCGGTCGCTGTCGTACTCCAGGAAGAAGGCGTCGACGTTGCAGTTCGCGAAGAGAATCTCCGCCACGGGTTCGTACCCGCCCGAGGAGAACCAGGTCGAGCGGAAGTTGCCGCGGCAGATGTGCATCGTGACCGTGAGGTCGGCGGGCTTCTTCGCGAGGACGGCGTTCAGGGCCTTCACGTAGTTGCGACCCACCGCATCGACGTCGATCCCGCGGGCCGCGTAGGCCGCGCGCTTTTCCGCGGAGCAGAATTCGCCCCAGCTCGTGTCGTCGAACTGAAGGTAGCGGCAGCCGCGTTCGTAAAGGGCCAACATCGCGTCCGTCCAGGCTGCGGCCAGGTCTTCGAAGAGGAGATCCGGATTTTCCGCATAGGCCGCGATCGGTTTGTAGTTCGCTTCGCGCACGCAGCAGATGAGGTGCAGCATCGAGAGCGAGGGAATCGTGAACTTCACGGGCGCGTCGCCCGCGAGGCGCTTCACGCGATCGAAAGCCGCGAGGAACGGATGATCCTTCGGGAAACCGATCCGATCTTCGATCACGACCGTTTCCGCCTTGGGCTGGTGACCTTCGAAGTGCACCGACCAGGCTTCCGCCTTCACGTGACGGATCCCCGAGAGGCCCGCCAGGAAGTCGAGGTGCCAGAAAGCGCGCGGGAATTCGCCGTCCGTCACGGCCGTCAGACCGTTTTCGCGTTCCTTGCGGATGAGCGCGGCGATTTCACGTTCTTCGACGGCCGAGAGCTCGTCGCGCGTGAGCTTCCCCGCTTCGAAAGCGGCGCGCGCTTCGAGCAGGCACTTAGGACGAAGGAAGCTGCCGACGACGTCGGCGCGGTAGGGCGGAAGAATGCGTTCCATGGAATTCTCCTCTTCGGGGGGTATGCGGGTGGATTGGAAAAGCCGGATCGGGTAGGAGGCGCAGGGATGTCCCCGCGCCGTCCTCCCACACCACCCACCGTACGGTTCACGTAGTGGGCGGTT
>ENA-UEQM01001145-UEQM01001145.1-human-gut-metagenome-genome-assembly--contig:-NODE-1145-length-12219-cov-5.141328_pt1 | contig 12219 bp, 9 predicted proteins | sample MGYA00242948_ERZ507948 | MGnify/ENA primary metagenome ERZ507948 (study PRJEB26167, sample SAMN06115440) | human gut metagenome | host: Homo sapiens | place: China:Hubei | collected 2015-07-28 | study... | reverse complement strand
ATATACAGGTCCACGCATTTTCAACCCTTAAAAACACCCGCTACCATCTCCGACCCCGACGATATCATCGACTTTCCGAAGAACAATCCCCGCCTCAAGATCGTCAATCGCAAGGGGCTGCTTTACGTTGTCGAGCGCTTCTATCGTTGGTAGCTTGAGAAGAAGCGCGGCATCAAGGATCGTACCTATTTTGTTCCATCAATATGAATTCAGCTATTTGTGTTGGAAATCCACGCATTTTGGCTGTTTTTTTTGGGCTCTGTTCCGACCAAGTTTTGAATTTCAGGGGGCCAGAAGGGAACGTCCTTCAGAACCTCCTTGTCGATCGCAGGAGTCTGACGAGTCGAAGTGATCGGCACTGGTGCGCGGTCCGGTAGCTCTCGCACCCCGCAACTTGTTCCGTAGACCAGACACTCGGACTGGGTTCGACGGAGTTGCTTGTCGACGTCGCCCCCTGATCCTCCCATCGAAACGAGCCACGTGTTTTGCAACAATAAGATTTCAGCCACGAACGACATCAGGAATCCAGCCACTCTGCCACAAAGGCGGACGGTTGGAGTCCGGAGGCGGGTCCGACGCCCCTGGTGTTTGACCAACAATGGCTAAGTTCGTATGACGGAACGCCGCGGTGCGACCAGCCAATCGTAGCTTCTCGGACCGAAATCACCGCCTGGACTCTCTAATCGAGGACGTCGACGAAGACGCGACCCTCGGCCTCATAACCAAGTCGCCCTCATCCCCTGCGGTCCCGTACCGCATACAAGCACGGAGAGCCCGTCCCCGTCGAGCCCTGCGGAACATCCCCTCTGCGCGCTCTTGGCTCAAGCCTTGAGTCTCATCCCGTCGCACGAAGGGATCCGTCTCGCGTTCTACGGCAACCGTGACGTTGCAACCGCTCTGAACCTTCTGCGAGCCGAGCCTCGAAATACGTGCCTTTCAGGGAAAAAGACGGAGAGCCGGCCCGGCGTTCTCTTTTTCAACGGCATCCCCTTCCGGCGCGTTGATGCGCTGACGTGGGGTGAAAAAACGGTCCGGTAAGAGGGCTTGAGAGCACCGGAGCGCCCGAAGCGACGCAGTCGCGGCTACCGTGCCGCATCACCTGCCCTGTCGGCAGACTGTCAGGTAGTCATGGCATCACGTCGCCGAGGGCGCTCTTCGCACCCTGCCTCTTACCGCCCGTAGCGCCGTCTACCCCTCTCTGCTTCTCGACCGCCCTTGGCCGTTCACGGTCCCCGCCATCGACGGAGCCCATCGCTTTCCCCCAAACGACATCGGGAAACCCGCCACGCCGCCACGAAGCGAAGCGCCCGAAGCCCCGCAAGAGCGCTCAAGCCGCCGTCACCCTACTTTTCGCTGCAACCGGTCGGTTGCTTCGTGATGGAACACACTCGACGCCGGAGAAAAGAAACGACACGGTTCGCCGCAGGCTTGCCGTGTCGTTGTCGCTTCATTCACGCCTTATTTCGCGGTCTTTTGCGACCAATGGATCCCAAGCGACTTGGTGAGCTTCTCGTAGAAGGCCAGTTCCTTTTCAAGGAAGGCCGTCGTTTCCTTGGGGCCCATCCAGGCCATCGGTTCCCAGTTTTCCTCCGCGCTCTTCCTAACGGCTTCGCTCTCGGCGACGCGCTTGAGCGTTCGGGCCAGTTGTTCGACGATTTCGTCCGGCGTGTCTTTGTTCACGACGATCGTGCGCCAACTCGTTTGGGCGTAGTCGTAGCCGAGCTCCTTGAGGGTCGGTACGTCGGGAAGCATGGAAAGACGTTCTTCATTGAAGGTCGCCAAAGCTACGAAGTCGCCGTGCTTGATGAAGCGCTCCGCGTCGGGGGTGTGCGTGATAAGCACGTCGGTGATGCCGGTCAGCGTATCGATCGCGCCTTCGAGCGGGCTCGTCGGTTGGGTCACGAGCTGAACGTCGAACTTGGCAAGCTTCTGAACGAAATACGTCATGCCCGAGTGAATCGAGCTCGGGAAGTTGGTGAGGGCGACGCGCACCTTCCCGGGGTTCGAGCGCGCGTAAGCCTCGAACTCCTTGAAGGTCTTGTAAGGGGCGTTCTTCGACGCGACGAGCACGATCGGAAGGAGCGTCATGCGGCAAACCGCCTTGAAGTCGGCAGGCGTGAGCGCCCCCTTCTGCACGTTGGGCTTCAGCACCATCGGTCCGAGCGCGGCGAAGTAGAGATAGGAGCCGTCCTTCGGGCCCTGAACGACTTCACGAGCAGCGCGCCCCATGAGACCGTATTCGAAGAGCACGGGCCGCTTCGTCTCCTTCGAGAGTTCCTCGTTGATCACCCGACTCAAGACGTCGTAGGGACTCGGTTCGAACGGGTGGAAGACGGTGATGGGCTTGGGAGACGAGGCGGCGACGGCGGAACTCGCGGAAACCGCGCCGAGACCGCTGAGGCCGAGGGCCACGGCGGATCCGAGAAGGGTACGGCGTTGAATGGTCATGGTGATTCTCTCTTTTTTACGGTGAGGGAACTGCCGCGGGGCGGCGTTCTTCGAGAGATCGAGAGAAGCCGGCGGCCCGTAAGTTCGGAGAGAAGATTCACCGCCACAACGGACTTGCCCGTAAGCGGTTGGCCGTGTATTCCGTACAACACGTTGCGGGCACCGACCGCCTCCGAAGGTCTTCCCGAAACCCTCGGCGAAATCGCCGCGGAGACGCCGGGCGGACGGGGCGGTTATCGGCGGCGAGTTGCGGTGAAGAGACCGGAAGCCCCTTGACGTCCGCGAAAACTCGACTGACGTTCGTGAGCAACCTACCGTCGACGTCGCGGCGACCCGCCCTCAAAACGTGCCTGAAACGGATCCCGATGCGCCTATTTACGGTGTTCCATAGAATTTCCCGATGCCGGTCATTGGAAATATCGGAGGAATTTCTGCGGAAATTCTCACGCAGAACGAAGTCGTATTCCGATTCCGACCGTAATCCCGATCGCGATTCGGGAAAAGATTCGGATTTTTTCCATCGGACAGCTCGGATAAGTAAACGATTCCGCTTTTTTCGGGGCGACGGATTCGATACCGTTGACGGGATAAAACCCGCCGAATTCCGATCAAACCGCAGGTCATTTGTTATGGGGTTTTTGCGTAGCCCCTAAAGGGTCGACCGTTCGGATGAAGTCGTTCGAGAATCCCGAGAAACGACGGAAATCGAACGGAGGAAGGCGACGGGCTCGAATTCATTCGGACGGTCGAGCTGCGGGCGAGACAACGGCGCGTTCCGGGGATGCGGTGCGGTCTCGTTTTTGGGGCTACCCCCTACCCTTCACTCGTTTTCCTGTACGATGCGCCGTACCTTTTCGGATCCGTGTTACCCGTGTTGACCCGCGGGGATGCGGGGACTTACGGGATTACAAAGCTTTTGGTTGCGCGGGAGAGCACGCTGGATTGCCGCGTTCCGCCCGGCTCAGTTTCCGCTTCCGACACGTGTCCGTTCGTCTTCCGAACTTGTTTCGAAAACCTTTCACCGCTTTTTCAACGTCCGTCGCCATGCTGCCAAGCAAACTCCTTCGAAAAAAAACCGTTCGTTCCGCCCTTCGTCAAGCCCTCACCCAAAGTACGGCGGCCGCCGCCGGCACAACCGCCGCGGGCGGAGGCCTTCACTCCCTCCTCACCGCTCTCGCGACGGGCGTTGCGGGTACCGCGGGCATTGCGGGGGTGGCGAGCTTTACGGGACTTCACATGGCGGACGTACGGGCGATCTTCGACACGGTCCTTGCACATGCGGGCCAAATCGACTTTGCGGCGCTCTCCGCCCACGTCACAGACGGAGCGCGCACGATCGCACACATGTTTTCGGACCTCGGGCGCGATGCGCTCGTCTTCGTGAGGCACCATCTCCCCGAAGAGGCGACGCTCGAGCAAGCGGCGAAGTTCGCGCGCGAGCTCTTCGACGCCCTGCGTCACGCGACGGGCGAAGGCCTCGAAAAGCTCGGGCGGTTCGTCAAATCATAAGCATCCCGTTTCGGTACGCGATCCCTTCGAGGGGATCGAGCACCACCCGATCGGTGGGGTTCAAGGGACGCAGAATCTTCGTTTTCGACGCGAACCCCGCACGGGCTCCGAAGAGACTCGGCATGGGGCTTGCAAGTCGCACGCCCGCCCGGACGAGCGCACCGTAAAAGACCCGGGACCAGAGGAGCGCCGACGCGGGGAGCGTCTTCTTGTCGAGATGCGCCGCCCCGAACCATTCGAATCCCCAGTGAACGGAGGGGTCCGCTTCGGTCCCGCGAACGCCCTCGGGGACGAAGAGCGACGTACGGAAGTCTTCCGACACGCGGATCGTGAGCGCACGACGGGCCGCATCCGCCAAACCCGCATCGTTTTTCGACATCATGAACGCACGCGCTCGGAAGGGAGCGTGCAAAACGGCCCCGGGGTCGCAAAGCGCCGCACGCTCTTCTTCGCAGAAGTCGACTTCCGCGGGCATCCCCGCCGCGACCGCAAGAGAAGCGAGCATTGTCAGGTCTTTCGTCACGTCCCAACGACGAAGCTCCACACGGATCGCCTTCGTGCGCGAATAAAGGAGAAGCTCCGTACTCGTCGTCCAAGCCGCGTAGGCATTCAAGAGCCCGACCGCTACGGGGACGGAACCGAAATTTTCGAGCGCGAGGCACCGGACGTTTTCGTCCGCGGGGTCTTCGAAGATCAAAAGAAGGGGAAAGAGCTCTCGCCTCGCGGCCCCGGGTCGACTCTGTTCCAGGTCGACGATCGGATCGTAGGCGGTCTGAAGGGGTGCGGTCGGTGTGGAAGCGGGAGCAACGGCAGGCTCGGCTGCGGGAGCAGGTTCGGCTACACCTTGGGGCCGGGCTTGGACTTCGACGGCCTCGGGTGCCCCCGCACGGATGCGTGCCAACGCCTCCTGGAGCGCGGTGCGCTCTTCGGGCGTCAACCACAGGTCGGTGCGGCGACGGCCGAGACGCTCCTGTTCGGCGAGGAATCGGGCTTTGCGTTCCTTGGCGGTGGGATCCTTCGGCGGCATGATCGAATGTGCTCCTTTCGTTCTTTCGCTGCGAGCATCGGAGGAAGAAAAGTGTCTCCTCCCTTCTCGGTGCTCCGTTTGCGATGTTTCCATCCATTGTAGAGGCGAGAAGGACGGTTCAACGCAAACAGCCGGATACGAGCTTTCGATCCTAGACCGAGAGTACCGGCAGGCGATCTGTTCAAGGTCAATTGTTCACAAAAACCGATCAAACAAATAAGTCTTCTCAAAAGGCCGAAGACCTAGGAATATCCCTTAGTCTAAGGTGTTTACCTTAGGCATTTAAGCTTGAATTCTCCTTCGAAAACACAGTATTAGTGCCTAGGCACACAGGATGTTTTGAAATGTTTCCAGTGGCGTTTTCTGGGGTTTTCCCTCTCCGTCAGACGGCTCGGGAGTCGCTACCGTAGTTCGGTGTTTCGACCCGGACCACGCGCCCGACCGGGCGTGCGGGGTTGAACACACGTTTGCAATCACCTCAGAGGAAAGCAAAATGAATCGTGTATTCAAGACTCGCTGGAGCATCGCGCGTCAGCAGTACGTCGTCACCGACGAACATCACACCACGAAGGACCGCAGGAAAACCCTTATTGCGGCCACGGTCGCCGCTGTGCTAGGGGGGGGGGTAGCGCAAGCTGCCTACGTTGACCCCGGTTTCGTAGCTCAGACTCATGAAGACGTCGCGAAGGCGACGGCCTCTTGGGAAACCGCCGAATACCTCGACGACTGGGGCCTTAAGGCCATGAACGCCTCGTCCGCCTACGCGCTCGGCTACAACGGTGCCGGCATCGCGGTGGGTGTTATGGACTCCGGTGCCCTGCTCTACAAGCACTCCGATCTCGACGGCGATCGTTTCCATGCCGTTAAGGTCGACAATCAATCCTACGGCTCCTCGGGCAACCGCTATCCGCAACACACCACGGATGACGGCGTCTACACGTCTGACAGCGAAGTTCCGGTGAGCGGCGAATGGCAGATGGGGATGAACGACTCGCACGGCACGCACGTGACGGGTACCGTGGGCGGCAATCGTGACGGCAACGTCTTCCACGGCGTCGCTTGGGGTTCCGACGTTTATGTCGGCAACACGGGCGGCACGGATGACACGAACTACGGCCCGTTCCAGGATCCGCAGTTCTTCTATCAGGGCTGGAACGCCATCGCGAAGGAACTCTCCGCTGCGAACAAGTTCTCCGACGGCACGACCCGCGGCGGCTTCATCAACAACAGCTTCGGCACGAACACCCGCGTCGTCAACAACGGCAGCTACGGCCCCGACGGCGGCAACACGGGCGTGCACTTCCCGACCGACACGGTCTCGCAGACCGAGTATGAATACTTCCTCTTCACGAAGGACGCCGAAAACCGCGTCAACGTGGACTCGCGCTGGGACGGCAAGTCCTTTGTCGACGCCGCGTACGAAGCCGTGAAGGATGAGAAGGTCGTTCAGATCTTCACGACCGGCAATCGTGACTTTGCCAATCCCTTCTATCGTCCGCTCTACCCGTACTTCAATCCCGAAGCCGAACAGAACTGGATTGCCGTGAGCGGCCTCACGAAGGACGGCGACGACAAGTACAAGCTCTGGGGCACCGTGAACGAAGCCGGCAACGCCAAATGGTGGACCGTCGTCGCCCCTGGCACGAACATTTCCTCGAGTATCGTGAACGGCGACGGCACGCCGGGTTACAGCAACACCTACAGCGGTACGTCGATGGCGGCTCCGCACGTGGCCGGCGCCATGGCCGTCCTCATGCAACGTTATGACCAGATGGACGCGCTTCAGGTCCGCGACGTGATGCTCACGACCGCGACCCACTACAACCCCGACGGCTCCATCATGACCGGTTGGAACAACACCGACGGTACGACGCCCCTCGACGGTCAAGTCTCCGACCGTATGGGCTGGGGCCTTCCCGACCTCGAAAAGGGGATGTACGGTCCGGGCCAGTTCCTCGGCAAGCTCACCTACAACATGCGCGACAAGGACAGTCTCGACGTTTGGTCGAACGATATTTCCCAGGTCGCTCTTGACCAGCGCAAAGCCGAAGACATGGCCTGGAAGGCTGCCGCTGAAAAGTGGTATGACGCCGGCAAGCCCCTGAAGCTTGACGACACGTTCAACGCCGAAGAAAAGAAGCTGATCGGTGACATCCTTCTCGATACTTCGGACGACATCGTCGGTATCGACGAAGCGGGCGAAAAGATCGACGAAGCCGACGCCATCGCCTGGCGCGACGCTTACTTCCAGAAGCGTCTGAAGGCCATTGCCGAACGCGAATACGACGGTTCGCTCGTCAAGCAGGGCGAAGGCACGCTCGTCATGCTCGGCAGCAACACCTACCGCGGCGGCACGACGGTTGAAGGCGGCACGCTCCTCGGTTTGACCGAATCCTTCGGTGAAGAGGACGTCGTGGTTAACGGCGGCAACTTCGGCGTGATCGGCAGTTACGACGACACGTTCACGAAGACCGGTTCGTATACCGCCTCCGAAGAACGCAAGGCCAACGTCGTCGTGAACGCGGGCGGCACGTACCTCGTTTCCGCGGGCGAAGACGTCAACGTCGGCAAGCTCGAACTGAAGGAAGGTGCCGGCATCTCCGTCTGGACCGGCGAATCCTCCGATCTTCTCTCCATGTGGAACGACGGAGCCAAGCTCCAGGGCAGTGTGAAGGCGGACAACCTTACCGGTACGACGGCGGTGGGCGACAGCCATCTTGCTTTCTTCCAGACTGACGTCGTGACGGAAGGCAACAAGATCACCGCGACGATGCAGAAGCGTGAAGGCGGCATGGCCGCTGCCGCGACGACCTACAACGGTCGCGGCATCGGCGCCGCCGTCGAAAGCGCTCCGGAGAGCAAGGTCTTCGAAGAGTTCATCGGTGCGACGAAGGATCAGGCGGCCCGTACGTTCGATTCGCTCGGTTCCGACATCAACTTCGCGGCTCAGAACCTGGCCGTCGTCAATTCGCTCACCCTCACGCGCGCCGTGAAGGACCAGGCGATGGGCTACGGCACGGCCAATACCGCCAAGCTTGACAACGGCGTTGAACTTTGGGCGACCGGCATCGGCGCTTGGAGCAACGCGGACGCGGGCGGCGCTTCGACCGACCTCGACGCCGACTTCTACGCCGGTTTGATCGGCGGCAAACTGCAGGTCTGCTCCGCGACGAAGCTCGGCGTCTTCTTCGGCGCCGGCACGACGGACTTCAAGGGCGGCAACGACGGCGACATCGACAGCGACGACATCCACGCCGGTATTTACGGCGAAACCAATGTCGGCTCGATCGCGGCCTCGTACGGCTTCACCTACACGTGGCAGGATCGCGAGCTCAAGCGCGGGCTCGTCTTCATGGACACGGTGGGCATGAACACCACGTCCTACGACGCCGACATCATGCAGCTCTTCGGTGAAGTGGCCTACACGGGCCTCAACACCGACACCTACTCGGTTGAACCCTACTTCGGCTTCTCGTGGATCCACGCGAAGGCCGACGGCTTCAGCGAAACGGTGGGCGGCCACACGATGGCTTCGAACTTCGACAACCAGAACATCGAAGTCACGCACCTCGGTGTTCGCGGTGCGATGCCCTTCAAGCTCGCGAGCGTCGACATGAAGGTTAAGGGCGACGTCAACTGGATGCACTTCTTCGGCGACACCGAAGGCGTGACGCGCCTGCAGTTGGGCAAGAACGGCGGCTGGGCCGAAATTGAAGGCTCGGAACTGAAGGGCCTCTTCAACGTCGGCTTGGGTGTTACCGCTCAGGAGGCCAGATCCGCCACAGTGGGCATTAACTACGGTGCCTCTCTGGGCTCTGACCAGAAGACGCACGGCATTAATGCCACGCTGAGAATCGCTTTCTAAGACTCAGGTCTCACGAAAACCTCCAAAAGCGCTTCCCCGTAAAGCGTTTGCGGGATTCTTAATCCCCAAAAAATCCTCCGAGGAAACCTTGTCTCCCGGAGGATTTTTGTTGGGCGAAAGAAAAACGCTGCGTCAGTTCTTCTTTAAGTCGTAGAACTTCGCAAGCCGCCCTTCAATGGGCTTACCCATGCGGTCAAGAAGCCGGATGCCGCCCGGAATTGCCACCGCGTACCAGGGATCTTCGTTGTCTGCGGCCGGATAAAACGTAATCGCGCCGTTTTCCTTCATTTCCCAGTTGCCGCCGTCCGTAAAGGTGTTGGTGTAACCCTCATAGCGCATCACGCGGGTGTAGCTGCCCGCAGCACGCACGTAAAGCGACATACGGATCCCCGGGCAGTCAGCGCAGGGTAAAAGCGCCTCATAGACACCTGCCACATCGCTTGTCTTCACTTCGTTACTCAAATGACTGCAGCCGGCAACCAAAAGCGCGGCGGCAGCACAGGCGCCGCCCAAAAAAGCCCGGCGGACAAAAGAAATCGGCATGGGAGTTCTCCTTGGTGGTTAAGGTGGTCAGGACCTGTCGCTCTTGTCGTTTTTCATGCGCTTTTCAAGATTAAACGCATAAAAAAGCAGAGCGCACCCGGCAAAGCCGTGAACCATCGCCCAGTTTTCCTGACTCATCAGGTCCTGCGGCAGAAAGGGATTGAAAACAAGCACGCAGAGCGCAAAAAGCCAGGGAAGGATTGATTTGTGAAAGACCTTCCAGGCCGCGTACGTAAGGATAATGAAGCCGAAGGCAACGCCTGCGGCAAACGGAAGATACAGACTCTCAACACGTGCGGGCAACGACATCATGATGAGGCCGATCCCGACGATGTACATGACTTTAACGGGCATGACAGCAAATCCACTGAGTAATGTCCGTCATTTTAATCAGGCCCGAGCCCGCACTCTTTCGGGGGGCTTCCCTTAGGGGCGACTTAGTCAAACATAAAAATCTCATAAATTTTGAACATCCGTTCATTTTTTATAAGAAAACGCTTTATACTGCGCCCGAATCCAATTTCCGCTCGGTCCTGCCGCGCATTTTTCTCAACAAATGAACATGTCCCGGACTCTTATTGCGGCTGCCGTTGCCGCAGCTTCCTTCTCCGTTGCCGCTGGTGACCTTTCAATCGGCGCCACGACGTTTCTGAATTTCCCCGCCTACAAAGACGCTGACGTGCAGGTCTATCCCCTGCCCCTCATCAAGTACGAAGGCGATCACTTCTACGTTGACGGTATTGAAGCCGGCGCCTTTCTCTTTAAAAACGAAAATCAGAAGGTAAAACTCGGCTTGGGCTGGATGCCGCAGTACTTCGACACCAGTAAGAGTGATGATGCGCAAATCAACCAGCTCGATGACCGTAAGAGCACGCTTGCCGCGGTCTTTTCCTATGAACTTGAGGGTAAGTTCGGCAAGGTGACGCTCGGCATCACCGCTGACCTTTTGGGCGAAAGCGACGGCTACCTCGTGCACGGCGGCTACAGCTACACTTGGCTCATCAACCGTACGGCCGTCACGCCGAGCGTGGGCTTTATGTGGGCCGACTCCAAATATAACGATTACTACTACGGTATTTCCGCAGCCGAATCCCGCCGCAGCGGCCTGGCCGCCTACAAGGCCGACTCGAGCATCTCGCCTGTTCTGGGCTTAAACGTTGCGCACCGCATCGATGCCAACTGGACGGTGTTCGGAAGCACCTACATGAAGTTCCTTTCAAGCGAAGTCAAGGACAGCCCGATGACCGAAGGGAAGTCTGCCGCCTGGACCGTGGGCGCGGGCGTCATGTATCACTTCGACTAAGACCTGTTCCGGTTTTCCGGCCGCAGGGGGCGCTTCTTATGAGGAGCGCCCTTTTTTGTCGCCGGTATTTTCCGGCCAGGGAAGCTCATAGGACGTGCTACGCCCCCCGGCTCCCCGTTGTCTCAGCATCCCTGCTTGGCACAGAACCTCGATTTCTCGCCAGGCTGTCGCTCTGGACGATTTCGTCCAGCCAATATATTTGCGTGTCGTAAGACCGCCTTCCATTCCTTTTCGGCCAAATTCAAACAATTTATTAATAACCTTCTTTTGCCGAAGGGAAACATCGACATCTTCGAAACGTCTCCAGTATTCAGCCTTGAACCGGGTATCCTCCATGAGGCTGCCTGACGTATCAACTGCCGACTGAACTGCTCCTATAAACCATAAAAGCCATTCGGTAATGTCTCCGTCACTTTTTTGGGTCTTCTCAAGAATCTCGTAATACTCGTTCTTCTTATCAAGAATAGTCTGCGACAAACTGTAGTAGCGCTGGGAAAAGCCGTCATCCTGAGCCAATGCCATATCGGCAATCGCCCTTGCAATGCGCCCGTTTCCATCATCAAACGGGTGAATTGTCAAAAACCTCAGATGCGCTACAGCAGCACGAACCACGCCATCCAGTTTCAAAGATTCCTCGTTGAACCACTCAAAAAAAGACACCATCTCCTGAGGTACCTTTTCCGCCGGAACTGCCTCGAAGTGAACTTTTTCGCGTCCAAACCGTCCTGACACTACTTCCATCGCCGACGTACGCCAAGTCCCGGGTAAGATACGGTAAAGACCGTTATTACCGTCCGGAAATAGCGCCCGGTGCCATCCGAAAAGTCTTTCTTCATCCAATGGTTCTCGTTTATGGGTGGCATCAAGCAGCATCAAAACCAAATTGTCTACATTTCGGGGGGCCGGCTTCAGACCTGCCGTATTCAACCCTAAATGTCTGGCAATTGAAGAGCGGATCTCCTCCGGTCTTAACACCACGCCTTCAATCTTTGCGGTCGACAACGCGTCTGCCTCAAGCCTTTCTCCATAAACCTCAAGATTCTCATCAAACCCTAAAAAATTGAGTGTCGCCCTGAGAGCACCCTGTGCTTTTCTCAGAGTTGCGAGTGGCTTGGCCAGGTCATCAGCAGACCATGCAAACAGCGGCCAGGCAGCTTTCTGCCAGACATAGTGAAGCATAAAACTCCTTAATTCGCTTCAAAAATTGAAGCATTTATCAAGCTATTCCTACTTTCTTTGCTCATCAGGCTGAAGCTTTCAGCTGCATAAACACTTCAAAACATGAAATGATTAAACAACTTATTCGCTCCAAAATATGAAGCGATTATAACCGACAATCGCTTCATATCCCGAAAAGATAAAAAAGCGCACCAATCAGACGATCAGTGCGCAAAAAGGAGCTGCGGCAGGCAGATTGCCTGCCGGTCCTCATTACCTGAGGAAACTTTCACAGAATTTCCCGCAGGAAGCCCGGGGCTTGAGCCCCGGGAGGAATGCGGGCTTTCGAAATTTTTTTAATCTTGG
>ENA-UEQM01001131-UEQM01001131.1-human-gut-metagenome-genome-assembly--contig:-NODE-1131-length-12373-cov-7.721129_pt1 | contig 12373 bp, 9 predicted proteins | sample MGYA00242948_ERZ507948 | MGnify/ENA primary metagenome ERZ507948 (study PRJEB26167, sample SAMN06115440) | human gut metagenome | host: Homo sapiens | place: China:Hubei | collected 2015-07-28 | study... | reverse complement strand
TACAAAAAAGCCAACTAATTCGCAATACTTTGTGTATGAATTAGTTGGCTGATTTTGTAATATTTAATGAATGTCCCCCATTAGGATCCATACTTTATTAAATTTTCCAGCCAAAGGCTTCTGCTACGGCCGGAAACACAATCTTTCCGTTTACAATATTCAAGCCGTTTTTTAGTCCCGGATCGTTTTCGCAAGCTTTTTCCCAACCAAGATCTGCCAATCTGATAGCGTATGGCAGTGTAGCATTGGTTAATGCCAAGGTTGAAGTACACGGCACGGCTCCCGGAATATTTGCCACACAGTAATGGATGATACCGTCTACTTCGTAAATGGGTTCGGCATGAGTTGTGGGATGGGAGGTTTCAAAACATCCTCCTTGGTCAATGGCCACATCTACCAGTACAGTACCCTTTTTCATCAGTTTCAGCATAGGGCGTGTTATGAGGTGGGGAGCCTTTGCACCGGGGATAAGAACTGCACCGATTATCAAATCAGTTGTTGGCAGTTCTTTTTCTATATTGTGGCTGGACGAGAATAATGTTTTTACATTTTTAGGCATGAACTCACTCAACTGACGCAGGCGGGGTAATGAAATATCACAGATTGTGACATCAGCCCCTAATCCTGCAGCCATTAAAGCTGCATTGGTTCCTACAATGCCGCCGCCTAATACCAGCACTTTGGCTGGCTTGACACCGGGAACTCCACCTAGCAAGATACCACGTCCTCCTTGAGGCTTCTCCAAAAAACGTGCTCCTTCCTGAGTGGACATTCGTCCCGCCACTTCACTCATGGGAATCAGCAGAGGCAGTCCTCCTTGTTTGTCTGTTACAGTTTCGTAAGCTAGGCATACTGAACCACTACGCATCATTGCCTCCGTTAATTCTTTGTCACAGGCAAAATGGAAGTATGTAAATACCAGTTGGCTCTTACGTACCAGGTTATATTCACATTCGATGGGTTCCTTGACTTTTATAATCATCTCGGCAATGGCGTACACATCTTCTATAGTAGGAAGGATACGCGCTCCGACTTTCTCATACTCTTCATCGGAAAATCCGCTGTTTATACCTGCGGTGTGTTGTATATACACCGTGTGACCTCTCTGTACCAACTCGTGTGCTCCTGCAGGGGTTAATGATACACGATTCTCGTTGTTTTTGATTTCTTTAGGAATTCCTACTATCATAATTGTCACATTTAAGGGGTTTGACTGCCTCAAAGATAACAAAATGTCAGAAAAGTAGGTTTTGTCTGGATATGTTTTTTTCGTAATAAATGTATGTTTAGCAACATTGTTTTAAGGGATATTCTGTTTTTTATTTGTAAGTTTGCGGAGAGATTCAAAATTTTTGTGATGAGTTCTCCATAAAATAAAGAAAATGACTTTACGAAATTATATAATCATAGCAGCTTTGGGCAGTGTTCTTGCTGTACGGGCACAGGAAGAGCCGGCTGCTCCTGTATTCCGTCCTCCTTTTGGTTTTCCGCTTACTCTGAGCGGTAATTTCGGTGAACTGCGTTCTAACCACTTTCATGGAGGAGTGGACTTTAAAACCCAGGGAGAGGTGGGAAAACCTATTCATTGCATTGCCGACGGATATGTGAGCCGTGTACTGGTTACTCCCGGAGGATATGGGCAGGCTATTTTTATTACGCATCCCAATGGATATACTTCAGTATATGGACATGTGTTGAAATTTGCTTCTGCAGTGGCAAAAGTGGTGGAGGAATATCAATATCGGCATGAAACTTTTGCTGTGGATTTGAAATTCGAGCCTCATCAGGTCAGTTTCAAAGCTGGAGAAATCATTGCTTTAAGCGGTAATGAAGGGTATTCTTTCGGACCGCATCTGCATATGGAGATACGCCGTACGGATACTGGTGAATTGATAGATCCCTTACAGTTCTATACCGATAAAATTAAAGACACTACTCCGCCACGTGCGTCAATGATTATGCTTTATCCGCAGCGGGGCGCTGGAGTTGTGGAAGGCTCGCAAAGAAAAAAATCCATATCTGTTGCTTCTTTGGGACAACCGGTTTCTGCTTGGGGGAAAATAGCCGCTGGCATTAAGGCATACGACTATATGGATGGCACACATAATAATTATGGTGTGCGTTCCGTGGTACTCTATGTGGATACGACAGAAGTTTTTCGCAGTACGGTGGATGGCGTTTTGCCCGAAGAGAACCGGATGATTAATGCCTGGACAGACTATGAGGAGAATGTAAAGAGGCATAATTGGGTGATGCGCTCACAGATTCTTCCCGGAAATGGTTTGCGCATGTTACAAGCCAATGATGAAGGAGGGGTGGTTACGATTGATGAAGAACGTGATTATCATTTTCGTTATGAATTAGCTGATTTATACGGGAATAAGTCGACTTATCGTTTCATTGTGCGTGGCCGTAGGCAGCCGATAGAGGAATATCATCCGCAGGTAAAACATTATTTGGCATGGAATAAAGGTAATGTGGTTCAGGAACCGGGTATGGAACTGGTTATCCCCCGAGGAATGTTGTATGAGGATGTGGCACTGAACTGTCATGTGGTTAAAGATACAGCCGCAATATCTTACGAGTACCAGTTGCACGATGAGCCAGTAGCTTTGCAGGCTGGGTGCACGCTGATGATCGGGGTACGCCATCTTCCTGTAGAGGATACGTCGAAATATTATGTAGCCCGTAAGTGGGGAAAAAGGAAAGGTTCAGCAGGAGGAACTTATGAGAATGGTTGGATGAAGACTTCCATCCGTGAACTGGGAACCTATACCGTAGCTATAGATACCTTATCTCCACGAGTAACTCCATTAAATAAAACGCAATGGAAGACAGGTAAGGTTCAGTTCAAAATAGGAGATGCGGAAACGGGTATTAAGGATTATAAGGTGAAGATAGACGGCGAATTTGCCTTATTCGGTTTCAGTTCCAAAAATGCGAAATTGTGGATGAAGCATCCTGAACGGTTAAAAAAAGGAGTCGCCCATAAATTGGAATTGGTGGTGACAGATTATTGTGGAAACGAAACAAAAGAGGAATATGAATTTTGATGGTAAAATAAGTATTATACACAATTAAAAAGTTATATATTAATGAAGAATAAACTGATTTTAGGTGCTGCCTTTCTATTGGCGGCAATAACAGAGAGTTTGGCATGCACTAACCTGATTGTAGGTAAGGGAGCCTCGGTTGATGGTTCTGTTATCGTTTCTTATTCCGCTGATTCATACGGAATGTTTGGCGAGTTGTATCACTATCCTGCCGGTATGCATGAAAAAGGAACCATGCGTGATATCTATGATTGGGATTCGGGCAAATATTTAGGGCAAATAAAAGAAGCGCGTCAAACCTATAATGTGGTAGGTAATATGAATGAATTTCAGGTAACCATAGGTGAAACTACTTTTGGTGGACGGGAGGAATTGGTTGATTCTACCGGTATTATGGATTATGGAAGTTTGATTTATGTAGCTCTCCAGCGTTCTCGTACAGCTAAAGAAGCCATACAGGTAATGACGGATTTAGTAAAAGAATATGGTTATTATAGCAGTGGCGAATCATTCAGTATCGCTGATCCCAATGAAGTCTGGATTTTGGAGATGATCGGTAAGGGTCCCGGTGTGAAAGGTGCTGTATGGGTAGCAGTCCGTATACCGGATGATTGTATTGCCGCACATGCTAATCAGAGCCGGATTCATCAGTTCAATATGAATGACAAGGATAATTGTCTTTACTCTCCGGATGTGATTTCTTTCGCTCGTGAAAAAGGTTATTTTGACGGTATGAATAAAGATTTCAGTTTCTCGGCGGCATATAATCCTTTAGATTTTGGTGGTATACGGTTCTGTGAAGCTCGTGTATGGAGTTTCTATAATATGTTCAACAAGTCGGTGGGAGATACCTATCTTCCTTATATTCAGGGGGACAGCAAAGAACCGATGCCTCTTTATATCAAGCCTTCCCGTAAACTTTCAGTACGTGATGTACAAGCGGCTATGCGCGATCACTATGAGGGTACTCCACTGGATATAACTAATGATCCCGGTGCCGGTCCGTTTAAAACTCCTTATCGTCTGTCTCCCTTGAGTTTTAAAGTAGGAGATCAGGAATATTTCAATGAACGTCCCATTTCGACTCAGCAAACGGCTTTCACTTTTGTGGCACAGATGCGTGCTAACCTGCCCGATGCAATAGGGGGAGTATTATGGTTTGGGACAGATGATGCTAATATGACAGTGTTTGCTCCTGTATATTGTTGTTCGGATCGTATTCCTGACTGTTATAGCGGTAAAGAAGCCGACTGTGTAACTTTTTCATGGGACTCTGCATTTTGGATTTATAATTGGGTGGCCGATATGATTCGTCCACGTTATAGCCTGATGATTGATGATATGCGTGCCGTTCAAAATAATTTGGAAGATACTTATGCGAATGCACAGGCTGGCATTGAATCTTCTGCCATGAGCTTATATGAGAAAGATCCTGTAAAGGCAAAAGAGTTCTTGACTAACTATAGTTGCATGACAGCCGAATCGGCAATAGACAGCTGGAAGAAATTGGGCGAATTTTTGATTGTGAAGTATAATGACGGTGCTGTGAAAAAGATGGCAAAAGATGGAACCATACTTCGTCCTGAAACCGGTCATTGCGCTCCTTTGGTACGTCCGGGGTATCCCAAAGAATTTTTGGAAGAACTGGTAAAGGCCACCGGTGAACGCTATAAGATGAAATAGGATATATTTTTGTATGTTCTGAAAGTCTGATTAATTAGTGGAGGGGCAGGTTATGATCCTGCTCCTGTGCATAATAAGATAGTTTTTTAGATTGTATTCAGGATGCCTGGGAGCTTTCCCGACTGTTATATAGTAGTGTTTTTTTACCTTGTATGATCTTCTGCTTTTTTATGACAGATTATTTTAGGGGGATAATCCTTTATATCTCTAATTTTCTTCTTTCAAATTTCTAGGATTTTTAATTTAATTCTTTTACATTTGTCAAGACGTAAAAATCGGATGTAATTATAAACCTTATAAATAACAAAAAATTATGGAAAATGAAGAATTGATAAAGCAAGTGACAGAGAAAGCAGAGAAATGGTTAACACCTGCTTATGATGCCGAAACACAGGCTGAAATTAAGAAAATGTTGGCGAATCCCGATAAGACTGATTTGATTGAAGCATTTTATAAAGATTTGGAGTTTGGGACAGGTGGTTTGCGTGGTATTATGGGCGTGGGCAGTAACCGTATGAATATTTATACGGTAGGTGCTGCTACTCAGGGTTTGTCCAATTATCTAAATAAAAATTTTAAAGATCTCGATCAGATATCTGTTGTGGTAGGTCATGATTGCCGTAACAACAGCCGTTTGTTTGCGGAAATTTCTGCCAATATCTTTTCTGCGAACGGTATTAAAGTATATTTGTTTGAAGATATGCGTCCTACTCCTGAAATGTCATTTGCTATCCGTCATTTCGGTTGCCAGAGCGGTATCAATATTACTGCCTCTCATAATCCGAGAGAATACAATGGTTACAAGGCTTATTGGGATGATGGTGCACAAGTATTGGCTCCGCACGATAAGGGTATCATTGATGAGGTGAACAAGATTTCATCGGCTACCGACATCAAGTTTGAAGGTAACAAGGATCTGATTCAGATTGTGGGCGAAGAGGTAGACAGCGTCTATTTGAATAAAGTGAAAACAATTTCTATTGATCCTGAAGTGATCAAGCGTCAGAAGGATTTGAAAATTGTGTATACTCCGATTCATGGTACAGGTATGATGTTGATTCCGCGTGCATTGAAGCAATGGGGATTTGAAAATGTACATACCGTGCCTGAACAAATGGTGAAGAGTGGCGATTTTCCGACTGTTGTCTCTCCGAATCCGGAAAATGCCGAGGCTTTGTCTATGGCTATTGATTTGGCTAAGAAAATAGACGCTGACATTGTAATGGCTAGCGATCCGGATGCTGACCGCGTAGGTATGGCTTGTAAAAATGACAAAGGAGAATGGGTGCTGATCAATGGTAACCAAACCTGTTTGCTGTTCTTGTATTATATAATAAAGAACCGTATTGCGATGGGTAAGATGAAGGATGATGATTTCATTGTGAAGACTATCGTTACTACGGAACTGATTAAATCTGTCGCAGACAAGAATCACATCGAAATGTTGGATTGCTATACCGGATTCAAGTGGATTGCACGTGAGATCCGTTTGCGTGAAGGCAAACAGCAATACATCGGAGGTGGTGAAGAAAGCTACGGATTCCTGGCCGAAGACTTTGTCCGTGATAAAGATGCTGTTTCTGCTTGTACATTGTTGGCGGAGATTTGTGCTTGGGCAAAAGACCAGGGCAAGACCTTGTTCGAAGTTTTGCTTGATATTTATGTGGAGTATGGTTTCTCAAAAGAAACTACTGTGAATGTTGTGAAACCAGGAAAGAGCGGGGCAGAAGAGATTAAGGCAATGATGGAAAACTTCCGTTCTAATCCTCCGAGAGAAATAGGCGGTTCTAAGGTTGTTCTTGTCAAGGACTTTAAAACTTTGAAGGTGACTGATGGTAACGGGAATATAACAGAAATAGATATGCCGGAGGCTAGTAACGTATTGCAATATTTTACGGAAGATGGAACTAAGATTTCAGTTCGCCCGTCAGGAACAGAACCTAAAATCAAATTCTATGTGGAAGTAAAAGGTGAAATGGGTTGCCACAAATGTTTCGATGCCGCTAATGCAGCTGCTGAGGAAAAGGTGGAAGCCGTAAGAAAATCACTGGGAATTTAATCGAGTATAAGCATCGGGCGAAAGTCTGAGAGAATATTCATAAATAAAAGAAGGGGTGGTGGAGATGTATTTCTCTATCCCCCTTTTCTTTTATTTCCGTGCCATTTATATCAAAATCTACACTTCTTTGTTTATTTTTTGTTGTAACTTTGCCTTCTGTTTTAAATAAGGTAAAAGATATGATGTGGTTACTTCTGGCATTTCTCTCGGCTGCATTGCTGGGATTCTATGATGTATTTAAGAAACAGTCGTTGAAGGACAATGCGGTTATTCCGGTATTATTTCTGAATACGTTGTTCTCTAGTTTGATATTTCTTCCTTTTATTGTATTGTCAGTGTGGAGGCCGGGAATATTGGAGGATTCTATTTTTTATGTGCCTGTTGCAGGGTGGGAGGTGCATCGTTATGTAGTGTTGAAATCTGTTATTGTCCTTTCGTCGTGGATATTGGGATATTTTGGGATGAAGAATCTGCCTATCACAATTGTGGGACCTATAAACGCTACTCGTCCGGTGATGGTGTTGGTGGGAGCTTTAGTGGTCTTTGGTGAGCGATTGAATTTTTACCAATGGATTGGTGTGCTGATGGCTGTCTTCTCTTTTTTTATGCTGAGCCGCAGCGGAAAGAAAGAGGGAATAGATTTCAAACATAATAAATGGATTTATTATGTGGTAATGGCAGCTGTGTTGGGAGCGGTCAGCGGGCTTTATGACAAGTATCTCATGGCGCCTGTCGATCAAGGAGGTATCGGACTGGATAGAATGATTGTACAGTCATGGTATAATATCTATCAATTGTTTATGATGGGAGGTGTTTTGATGTTGTTATGGTGGCCGAAGCGCAAATCTACCACTCCGTTTCATTGGCATTGGTGTATTATTCTGATATCTATTTTTCTGTCGGCAGCTGATTTTGTTTATTTCTATGCCTTAAGCTTGGATGGTTCAATGATTTCCATAGTATCTATGGTAAGGCGTGGCAGTGTGCTTGTTTCTTTTCTATTTGGTGCAATGGTATTCCGTGAGAAGAATCTTAAAAGCAAGGCTGTGGATTTGGCACTGGTACTTATTGGTATGATATTTTTGTATTTGGGAAGTCGGTAAGCAAAAAAGACGGGGTGTGACTCATCGTGCATACCCCGTTATTTTTGATTACTCTATAATGATTTTATATTCTACATCAAACGTTTCTTTTGGTTCCAATTTCTGTATCCATTCACGGTCCTTTAATTCGCCCGAATACCCTACAGAATCGCAACGTCCATACCATGGTTCAATGCAAACAAATGGGCAATCGGGATGTGTCTTGGTAGGAGACCACAAAGCTACCAATGGAGAATTAAATTCCAAACTGATATGGGGCTTTTTCTTTTTATCCAGTAAGGTTATTTTTTTCAGTTGTTTATTGTCAAAAATATAAGTGTCACAATCAAAAGTATGAATATCAATTGGCATCAGCCCTTCTTTGTTTAATTTTAGTACATGACGTTCTGGTGATACGCACCCCTTTTCGGTTGGCATGATATATTCTAAGTCAGACTTTCGGTCAAAAACAAAGAAGCCACGATCCTTTGTAGCAGCATCGAACTCGGGGAAATAGAAAGCTGGGTGTGCTCCAATCTGGAAATACATATCCATGGCTCCCAGATTTTCTACACGCCATTTTACGGTGATTTTATTTTCTTCCAATAAATATCCCACCAGCAGGCGGAAGGGAAAAGGAAACTTGCCCAATGTATCAGGAGTGCTTTCCAACCAATATACAGCTCCTTTGTCTTCTTTATAGGTTAGTTTGAAGTCCATATCACGTGCAAAACCGTGTTGTCCTATTTCATAAGTATTTCCGGCATGACGGTATTTATTGTTCCACACACGTCCTACTATAGGGAAAAGGACAGGTGAACGCCGTCCCCAAAATTTAGCGTCGCCCTGCCAAAGATATTCTTTGCCATCCTTTTTGATACTTTGAAGCTCGGCACCATGCTCGGCTATTTGTACAGTCAGGATAGAATTAGATAGTGTTTCCATGTTTCTTCGTTTATAAATTCTTTTTTCAAAGGTAGGGATGTTTCATGACATGACAAAGTGAATCTTCATCTTTGTGTAAATTTTATCTAAAAGGCTGTTTGGGTCAAATAAATTTTAATAAAAGTATATGGTTGTGTTTATTTTTGCTTATGTTTGTCAATAAGCTATGAAGGAGGATAAGATGGAGAACATACATTTGATATTTAAATTTTTATGGTATAGTGTATTATTTTGTATATGGGGAGTATCTTGTACAAGTTCCGGAACTTATAAAAAGACCCAAATGGATATCTATATGCAGTATTATGATTTTATAATTGATTCATTGTCAAAAAATCCTAGTTATGTATGTACCCGGACTGCCAGGCAAATGTCGGTTGCCACAGATAGTGTGGCGTATTACCATTATCTTGTTCTTTTGGCAAAAGCATATATGTTTAAATCCGAGATGGATTCGGCTAAACTTAGCATGGATAGAGCGGAAGTATTTTGCGATGGAGCTGAACCGTCATCGTTAATTAATGATTTGTATGCTGAGATTTACAATATGCGGGGTAATGTATGTGTTCGTCAAGGGTTGACAGATTCTTCTGTGGTATGTTTTCAAAAAGCATTTGATTATCGTTTGAAGGGTAGTAACAGAGATATGCTTCATGATATTTCTATTAATTTGGCTGATGCTTTTGTCCGTACCGGTCATTATGATAAAGGCGCGATGTGGTATCGTAAAGCTTTGTCTTACTGTGATTCATTGAAGATTCCTGAAGAAAAACGTTTTCCTGTTTATTACGGATTGGCACAGGTTTATATGGAACTTCGTGATTTTACGTCTTGTGATCATTACTATGAACTGGCTGCCCGGCAATATGATAAGATGCTTCCATTTGAGAAACATATTTATTTGAATAATCGTGGTAATTCTTATTATTTTCGTGCTGATTATCCTAATGCTTTGGAATTTTTCAGAAAATCATTATTGTTAGCTCGTTCTTATCCGGATATGATTTTTGAGGAACATCTGACTGAAATGAATTTGGGAGAAACTTTTCTATTGATGAATCAGGTTGATTCTGCCGCATACTATTTAAACCTTTGCAGTGATTTTTTTCGTTCTATCGAAAATCAGACGGCTCTCTATTATTTGGATACCCAATTGATTGAACTTGCCTTGAAGCAGAATAATTTGTCTTTAGCACGTAAACGTATGTCTGAGGCTATACAGCCTGATTATGTGGAACCGAATATGCAGCATATCCGTAACCGTTACCTGCAACATTATTTTGAAGAGGTGGGGGATTTCAAACAAGCCTATTATTATCAAATGGAAAATCAGCGTATTGATGATTCTACACGTAATGAGCGTATTAAAATGCGTACAGCTGAAATTGATCTGAAATACAGTCAGGACACCACGCTGATGAAGCAGAAAATTTTTATCCAGCAAAAAGAGAATGAAGTACTGGCGCTGAATCAGACGCTTTACCTGTGGATGTTTGCCTGCATCTGTATTTTGGGGCTCGTTGTTTTTGTTTACATGTACAACAAGAGACAGCGTTTCCTGCTGCAAATGAAAAGTCAGAATATGATTGCCACTTTGCGTATGGAGAATATCCGTAACCGGGTTTCCCCCCATTTCATTTTTAACATTCTGAACCGTGAGATGGGAAACTACACCGATGAGCAGGCCGGAAATATGCGTGGGTTGGTAAAGCTGATGCGGCGCAACCTGGAACTGACCGAACAGCTGTGCGTTACCATGGCCGAGGAACTGGACTTTGTCAATACGTTTATCAACCTGGAACGTGAAGCATTGGGAGATAGCTTTATACTGTCCACATCCATAGATGCTGCCATCCATCTTGACCAAGAAATACTTCCTTCCATGATGATACAGATTCCGATAGAAAATGCCATCAAGCATGCCCTGAAGGACAAAGAGGGGATGAAAAGACTGTGGATTGATATCAAGAAGACCGGGGAGGGAATCTGCGTCAAGGTGCGTGACAATGGGGGAGGTTACCGGATAAACAGTGCCAACCATGGTACAGGCACCGGTATAAAAGTGATTCTTCAAACCATACAGTTGTTGAACGCCAACAATAAAAAGCATATCGACATATCCATAACCAATGTGCAGCTGGAAGACGGAGAAACCGGTTGCGAGTTTGCTGTCTTCCTGCCCCAAGGCTATGATTATAATTTGAAAAAGATGGTTTAGTTGTTATTTTTGCTAGGATAGTGTCCGAAACGGTCGCTATAGTTCCATAACCGGAGTGTCGGGTTTGTGCGTTAAAACATGTTTTAATACTTTTGTTCCGTTAATAACTAAAGCAGGATTGTTTACTATGGATAAACTATACAGGGTCGTAATAATTGATGATGATGAGTTCTCTGCGGACAATCTTTGTCTGGAGTTGAAGAAATATAACAGGCTGTCTATAGACGGGATGGCACGTAACGGTGCGAATGGCCGGAAACTGCTGGAAAAAGTTCATCCGGACTTGCTGTTTCTGGACGTGGAATTGCCGGACATGAAGGGCATGGAACTGCTGGAACAGCTAAGGGGGGCAATCACTTGGAATATGCAGATTGTGTTCTATACAGCTTATGATAAGTACATGATTTATGCTATTCGTGGAGCAGCTTTCGACTACTTGCTGAAGCCTATAGATAAGAAGGAGCTGGAAGGGATCATTGACCGCTTCATGAAAAAGGCGGAAGAGTCGGCAGCCGCATCTTTGGTTATCCCTCCGCGTGTGTATTCGGCCGGCGAGCATACTTTTATGATATCCACACCCATCAATGACTTGCGCATTCTGCGCTCCATTGACATCGGTTTTTTTCCGTTATAACTCCGACCGGAAACTGTGGGAAGTGGTGCTGAACAACCAGCTGCCTTTGCTGCTGAAGAAAAATACTACGGCCGATCATATCAAGGGATATGACTCCTGCTTCGTCCAGATCCATCAGTCGTATATCATTAATATCAATTATCTGATGATGATTAAGGAGAACCGCTGCGTCATGTTTCCCCCGTTTGAGAATATTACGGAACTTCAGGTTTCCAAGAAGTTCAGAAAAGAATTGCAGGATAGGTTTTATTTGTTGTAGTGAATCTATTGATGACGTTGAAAATACAAGTTTATAGAAAGTGATTTTAAGTCACAGTGGAAAAGCAGGAGTCGTGAGATTGCTGCTTTTTTTGTTTTTAGTGCTTAATTTTCCCTTTGCGGTATATGGAAATGAGGCTATATAGTCGTTAATTTAGATAGAATAGTATGCTTGTTAGGCTGTTTGATACTTTCTCTTGGTTTTGTGAATTTGTAAAATGACGTTAATTGTTTTTCTTTGAAGCCGCATAAGGTTAAAAAAAGACATGTATATGAATGAAGTAAAAAAAGTAATATTGTTTTTATTATGCTGTGCTATACCTTTTAGTTTTTATGCACAGAAGGCGCGCCAAAATGCTGTAACAAAGAAATGGGGATATGAGCAGACCGAAAATAAAGGATGGTGGGAAAATTCAAAATATAGGGGTAATTCTATGTTTG
>ENA-UEQM01001127-UEQM01001127.1-human-gut-metagenome-genome-assembly--contig:-NODE-1127-length-12386-cov-66.019092_pt1 | contig 12386 bp, 11 predicted proteins | sample MGYA00242948_ERZ507948 | MGnify/ENA primary metagenome ERZ507948 (study PRJEB26167, sample SAMN06115440) | human gut metagenome | host: Homo sapiens | place: China:Hubei | collected 2015-07-28... | reverse complement strand
TCCGCTCGTTTCCATATTGTTACCTATATAATATAGGCAAACGCCCAACTTCTTGATTTTCAATCAAAGTCCAATTTTGAGCGAGTTAGATTCGTTAACGTTTACCTTATTTCACCACAGAAACCCATCTTATTTCAACACAGGGAATACATAATATTCTCTATCCACGTCGAAATCCAATGCCCATTGGTCGATAATCACATTGTCATCCAATGCCTTGATATCGATGGTGTGATAACCGTCGAGCAGGGTGACGTAGAAACTCTTCAGCACCTGACCACGCCAGATGCCAAACTTGCCGTCCTTGCTTCGGGTATCCTCCATCATCTGGCAAACCACCGGTTCGGCATTGTCGATGCTCACACTCACTCGCATATCCTTCGCATTCGACAGATAACCCGGAATCACGGCCAGCGTGAAGCGGGCATCGCCCAACTGGCTGCTTGCAAATCTATAGCGCAGACTCGCTCCCTTAGGCAACTTCACGGCTTTGTTGCTGTGACCCAATAAAGGCTTCAGCTCTATATCCTGAGCTGTCTGACCCTTCAGGACTGGGGCCTTCGTATAACTCGTATAGTCGTATGCGTTCTTGGCGATGATCGGCTTGGTAAAGTTTACCAGCGGCTGAAGGTCCTGATCTCTGTCGAAGGCTTCTCCCTTCAGTTGCTTGATTTCGTTGGCAGTAAGGGTTCCCGGCAATTGTGGGGCTTGCATCTCGGCACCATTGATGCTGATGAAGTTGCTCCATTTGCCCTTGCCCAACTTCATATAATAGGCATTGAGCTGCTTCAGGGTGTTGTAGGCGCTGAGGCTCACGGCAGCGGCAGCCTTGGCTTCATCGTCATTGGGGAACAGTCCCGGACGGGCGATGTCTCTAGCCTCCTGTGCCTCCAGCTCCTTTTCGGCGATGAGGGCAGCCGAGAAGATAGGGTATTTCACGATCTCGAAGAAACCGTCGCGCTGGTTGGCTGGCAGTGTCTTCTCAATGTTCATCGTCTTCGTCTTCAATAAATCATAGTTGTAGAGGAAACGCTCCAGCTCGTTGCCGAACTCGCCCGAATGGAACTTGGTGTCGCCGTATGGCATGGCCATGTAGACTGGCTGGCGGATGCTGGTGAGCCGGTAGTACTCCTCCATGAGCGGCTGGATCTTCTTGCCGGCAATGCTTCCGAAAAGCTGGTTGAGCCACGATTGCAGATAGTTTCTGATGCCCGCCTTGAGCGCATGTTTGTTCCAGGCAAGATCCGACATCATGGCAAGCTGCAAGGGTGCCTTCTTGGGATTGGTTACGTTGGCTATCCAGGCACAGTCCTCGTCGTTATGAGCCTCGTGGCGGTGGGATTTCTCGTGGCGTTCTGATTTGGTTTCCAGATAATCCCTGTTGTTGAGCATATCGAGTACCAGGCCCGGAGCCACATTCTCGATAGGCATTTCGGCGTTATCGCAAACCATCTTCACGTTCTCGATGGTTTTTCTGTGCTTCTTCTTGTGCTTCTTGCCCGTCCATTCCGTTACCTTGTAGTTGTCGGCGATGCAGATGTCGAAACTGTCTACCACTGCCTTGTTGTAGGTGGCGTCGTGCTTGCCATCCACCTGCCAGAGGGTGTTGTATTTCAGGCGCAGCATCAGGCGGGCAATGCGGCTGTAGTTCTGCGGATTCATCCACTTGCTGCCATTCAGCGCAAGACCTCTGAATTCGATTCTCGGGATGCCTGTCCATTGCTGGTCTACGGGGGTGAAGAGGCTCTTGCGTGGCTGAGGCTTCAGGTCGTACCAGTCCTTCCAAGGTGAAACTCCTGCCATCTTCGAGAGTTCTAGGATGGCGTAGGCGGTGCCTCGGGCATTGCTTCCCACCACAATCAGCTTGTTCTTTCTTACTCCGATGAAGTAGGCGTCCTTGGTGGTGATGATTTTCTGAACGGGCGCACCGAGTTTCTCCAGACTTGAAAACTCCTTGTTGCTGAGCTGGTCGAGCTGGAATATCTGGATAGGAGCGGCGGCTTTCTGGCGGGCAGCATTTCCGGTTACTGCCTTCATGTCGTTCTCGAAAAGGTTGAGAGCGATTTTTACCACAGGGGCAGTCTTGGCGTTGATGTTGTAGCTTACCTGGCCATTGGCATCTGTCCAGTAAACATTGGGTGCTGAAGCATCCACGGCCTTGTGGCTCTTGATGGCTGCGGCAGGTTCGGTTGCCGAAAGATTCGAAGTGAATCCAGCCAAGCCCAAGGCGATGCATATTATAATCTTCTTATAATTCATTTTCTTCGTTTTTAAACGTTGATTGTTCATTAAATGACGTTGTTCGTCGATATTTTGAACCGATGTTCGTCGATATTTGAACCGATGTTCGTCTTTAAGTGCGAAACTTCACATTTTGCAGTTCTGCAAAGATACATAAAAGTGTTTAATATCTGAAATAATTTAGTTTTTATTTGCTTATTACATTATTTATTGTTACTTTTGCACAAGATAAAATTAAAAATTATGACATTATATCCAAAATTGATAGAAGAGGCTCTTGCTACGGTGATTTATCCGGGCACCAAGAAGAACCTCATCGAGAGCGAGATGCTGGCGGATACGCCTAGCATCAACGGTATGAAAGTGAAGGTGGTTTTGCTTTTCCCTCGTGATACGGATCCTTTCCTTAAGAGTACCGTGAAGGCGGCTGAGGCTGCCATCCATTATCATATCTCTAAGGAGGTAGAGGTGGAGATTGTTACTGAGTTCAAGTCGGCTCCTCGTCCAGAGGTGGGCAAAATGCTTCCTCAGGTGAAGAACGTCATCGCCGTAAGTTCGGGCAAGGGTGGAGTTGGCAAGAGTACGGTTTCTGCCAATCTCGTCATCGCACTTGCCAAGTTGGGCTACAAGGTGGGCTTGCTCGATACGGACATCTTCGGGCCTTCCATGCCTAAGATGTTTGGCGTAGAAGAGGAGCGTCCTTATTCTGTTCACAAGGATGGCAGAGACCTTATCGAACCTGTAGAGAAATATGGTGTGAAACTGCTGAGTATCGGTTTCTTCGTAAGTCCTACTACGGCTACCTTGTGGCGTGGCGGTATGGCTTGTTCTGCCCTGAAGCAGCTGATTGCGGATGCTGATTGGGGTGAGTTGGATTACTTTATCCTCGATACGCCTCCTGGGACCAGCGATATTCATCTTACTTTGCTCCAGACGCTCGCCATCACGGGTGCGGTGATTGTTAGTACGCCTCAGCAGGTGGCACTTGCCGATGCGAGAAAGGGTATTGACATGTATCAGAATGATAAGGTGAATGTGCCTATCCTGGGTCTCATCGAGAACATGGCTTATTTTACGCCTGCCGAGTTGCCAGAGAACAAGTATTACATCTTCGGTAAGGAGGGTTGCAAGAACCTCGCCAAGGAGATGAACGTGCCATTGCTTGCGCAGATTCCTATTGTTCAGAGCATCTGCGAGGGTGGTGATGATGGTGCGCCTGCTGCAACCAAGGTTGATTCCATCACCGGTCAGGCTTTCCTGAGTCTTGCCCAGAGCATCGTTACCGTGGTGAACCGCAGAAATGCCGAGAAGGCTCCAACCAAGATTGTAAGTACTCATAAGTAGTAAATAACCTATTTGGCAAGGTTATAAAACTTGAGTCATAAAATAATAAAGCTAGGATTGCCCGCAAGCAGTCCTAGCTTTATTTTTATCTCAGGGGGTTAACAGGGTTAACAGTTAACAGCTCATTTTTTATAGTTTATAGTTTATAATTTATAGTTTATAGGGCTTAGCCGTTAGCAAGATTGCTATAAACTTTTAATTCTAAACTCTTAACTATCAATAATTTCTTCTGCCTCATCCTCTTCTTCTGCTACTTCTGCTGGCAGATTCGCCTTGAGTCTTGCTGAGCGCAACTGAAGTCTGAAAACCAGGCAGGTGGCGAGGAAATACACGCCGGTTTGTATCCACAATGCCCGGAATTCAGGGAGAATGTCGGCTAGCGATGCTCCCATGCTGCTGATTCTGAGGAATCCTCTGATACCGAAAGTGGATGGGAAAACCCAGGCAAAACCTTGCCAGAAGGCTGGAATATTGCTCTGTGGCCACGAAATTCCCGTCATAAAGAGCAATGGTACTGAGGTGAAAACCACCAGAAGCATTACATTCTCACGGTATCTTACCAAGCAGGATAGCATCAGTCCGAAGAATACGCAGGATAGAATGTATGGCAGAAGGAAGCCCAGGATGGTGGTCCAGGTTACCATGCTGACGAAGCCGAACATCTTCGGCACTACCAGCGTAAGATACATGCCCAATACGGCATAGACCATGAAATAAACCAGAGCCTTGCCGAATACGATGCGGAAAATGCCGCCATAATGTTTGCTCACCGGAATCAGTTCGCGGTTTCTGTTGAGCTCTCTCGATGTTCCTGCTGCCATTCCGATGCCCAGCAGCATGGTTTGCTGCAGGATGAGCACCAGCACGCCTGGCAGGATGGCGTTGCCGTATCCGCCGGTGGTGTTGAATATCGGCACTTCATCGAATTCCAATGGATGGGCGGTAAGCTCATCGTCTCTATCCGTGAATCCTCCACCTTTCGAAATCTGAATGCCCGAGTTTATCTTGCTTGCCACATTCTGTGCCGTCTGGTAAATCGCCTTGTAGGTAAGCATCAGACTCATGTCGCAATAAACGCCCACATGTGCCTGTTCGCCACGGTTCAATCGGGTGTCGAAGTCGGCAGGAATATAGATGATTCCGTGCACCGCCTGCTTCTGCACCAGCTGCTTCGCCTCGTCGAGACTGTTGCAGTAATAGGTGGCCTTGGCATCGGGAGAGGCATCGTAGTCGCGGATAAACTCTCGGGAGCTATGGCTGTGGCTCAAGTCCACAATCGCCGTATCCACTTCTCTCACCACCTCGTTGTTGTAAATCCACGAGTAGAGCAGCGGATAACCCAGCGGCACCAGGATGCAGAAGATGAGCACACCTTCGTCGCGGAACACATTGCGCATCTCCGTCTTCCAGATGAAGCACATGTCCCAGATGCCATTGATAATCTTATATAATAAACTACTTTTCTTCATTACGGTAAGTATTTATATACCAGCATTGCCTTCTTGATGTTCCAGACGGTGAGGATAGGCAGGGCGCAGAAAAGCACTAGCGCACCCCAGTGGAGCACGGCATCGCTCATCGGGAAACCATTGAAGATGTTCATCTGGTAAATCATGTAGTAGTGACGCATAGGGAAGAGCTGGCCGATGGCTTCGATAGGGGAATCCATGGCAAAGAGCGGATAGGTGGCTCCGCAGATGGAGAAACTCACCACGCCCCACAGCGAACAGATACTCATCGACATGCGGAGCGAAGGCATCAGTCCGAAGGCAAAGATGCCGAAGCACTGGCAAGCCAGTACGCTCACCACGCCCAGGAGTACGATGGGCAGTGCTCCGCCCGGATGAGGGAATCCCAACACATAATAGATGTAGAACTCAAAGAGCAGGAAGATGCTCAGGAAGATGAGTGTCTGCGGCAGCATCTTGCCGGCGATGGCGAGATAAGGGTTGTTGTCCGACATGCGCATCCAGTCTCTGGCACGGTTGAACTTCAATTCCGTTCCTATAGAATAAGGTGTAAGCAGGAAGATGAAGAGCATGATGAGTCCCGGCACCATCACGGTGGAGAGATAGTAGTTGTAGTTGGCGTATGGATTGCCAATCATGTGCAGATCCACGGCGATGGGTTGCAGGAAGGTCATGATTTCATCATTCGTCTTTCCCAGGGCCGAGAGCTTCGCCATTCCTGCCGCAGCGCCTCCCAGGGTAGAGATGGTCTTCAAATCTCGGAAGAGCAGGGAACCTGCCGCCAGCGACACACTGCTATAGTAGAAGGAAATCTTTGGCTGTCGGGAAGCCATCAGCCCTGCCTCCGTACCATCGGGAATGACCAGGAAGGCATAGATTTCGTTCTTCTGTATAGCATGTCTTGCCTCAGCGATGTTTTCGTAATGCGATACCACCTTGGTGGTCTGGAAGGCATCGAGCTTATGCACCAGCTGTCGGGAGGTAGCCGTGTTGTCCTGGTCAACGATGCCCACAGGCATGTCTGTAGGCACACCTTCCTTCATCAGTGAGGTGAAGAAGATCACCACCACGATGGGGAAGATGACCATGCAGAAGAGATAGATGGGATTCTTCCACATGATGCTGCATTCTCTGAGGGCTATATGATATAATCTCTTGAACATAGAAGTTATTTAATGATGAGTGACATTCCCGGGCGCAAACCATCGAGCTTGGTGATAGGACGGGCCTTCACCTCGAAGGTCTTGCGGTCGTAATCGCCATTGTCCTTGGTGGCCTTCCAGGTGGCGTAAGAGCCCTGGTCCTTCAGGTAATACACTTTCATCTTGATTTCCTTGTTGAAGGCTGGCACGAAAGCGGTGAACTCATCGCCCTTGTTCAAGCCCTGCAGATGGTCTTCGCGCACATTGAAGGTGCCCCACATATCGCTCATGATAGAGATGCTCATGATTGGGGAACCGAGACCTACCAGCTCGCCTACCTTAGGATAAACGTTGCTTACCTCGCCCTCGCACTGAGCCACCTGGACAGTCTCCTTCAAGAGATTCTTCACTACATCCACGGCGCTCTTCGAAGCCTGGGTGTTGTTGGCAGCCATGCGCTTCTCCTGCTCACGGGCTCCGTTCTTCGCCATCTCATACTGGCTTCTGGCTGCTGCCACCTGCGCCTCTGTAGCCTTGTAGGCAGCGAAGGCCTCGTCGCGTTTCTGACCGCTGATGACGCCCTCGTTGTAGAGGTTCTGCATGCGGTCGTAGGTTTTCTTGGCGATGGTAGCGGCTGCTTCTGCCTGCTGAACCAGCTGGAAGGCTCCCTGAATCTGTTCCTTGCGGGCACCGGCATCAGTCAAATCCTTCATTGCCTCGGCTGCGGCATTGGTAGCCTGGAGCATCTGCTCCTGCGATTTCATCTCTGGAACTTCGAGGATGGCGAGGGTGTCGCCCACGTGAACGTAGTCGCCCTCTTTCACTCTCAACTCTACTACACGACCCGGCAGCTTGCAGGATACTCTGTATTCTGATACTTCCACTTCGCCCTGGATGGTGTCGTCCTTCTGTTCCAGAGTGAAGAAACCGATGACACCCACGAGGATGACTACTGCCGTAAATCCGATAACGGCGAGCAATATGTTGTTATGCTGTGATTTCTTAGACATATTCTTCTGATTTTTATTTTATGTTTTTATAATTACTGCAGGATTCCCAGTGCCTTGTTCAGGCCCACCTGGGTCAGCTTCACGTCGATTTCTGCGTCAATCTTCTGGCTCTGTGCCTGCTGCCAGGCGGTCTGTGCAGCCATCACGTCGGTCACCTCCATCACGCCTTCCTTGAATCCAAGGTTGGCGCATCTGAGGTTTTCCTCGGCACTGGCGATGTTCTTCATCGCCATGCTGAGCTTCTTCTGCGCCTCCTTTACCTTAAACTGGCTTTGGGCAATCTGGAGATGGATTTTCTCGCGGGTATCGTCGAGATTCATCTGGGCGATGTTGCTGGCAGCCTTGGCTGCGCGCACCTTATAGGCTCCGTCGAACCAGTTCCATACCGGCACCTGAACGATGACGCCCACATTCCATACACCTGCGAATTTCTTCTCGAAACCGTTGAATACATTCGGATTCGAGATGGTGTATCCGCCGGTTAAAGCCACGTGTGGCAGATAGACGGCACGCACCAGATTGGTGGCCTGCTTCGAAATATCGAGGGTGTTCTGCAGCATGCGCAACTCCGGACGGGTGTTCATGGCAGAATCGGATGCGGCTATCCGCTGCTGCTCAGTATCCACAGGTGTTCCAGAAAGTGCCAGCGACTCCTTGTCTTCATCGGCAAGGGTTATCTGCTGGTTCATCGGAATGCCGCAGAGCTGACAGAGCAGCATCTTCGAGAGTACCAGACCATCTTCTGCTTGAGTAATCTTCATCTCGGCTTCGTTCACCTTTACATCTACCTTCAGTCCATCCGCCTTGGTGGCTACTCCCTGCTGGATCATCTTGTGCACATCCTCGTTGAGCTTCTTCACCAGGTTGTGATAGCTGGTGGCAAGTTTGTACTTCTGTTTCAGGGAAACGGCGAGCCAGTAGGCCTGGTCGATGCTGTAGAGGGTCTGCTGGGTCTGCATGTCGAGGTCGTTGTCGGCGATTTGCTCCCCGATGTCGGCTATCTTGTTGGCTGCGATGATGGCTCCACCCATGTAGATAGGCTGTCGCACCATCACGCTACCCGCCCACATGTTTCGGGTGTCGGTGCGGAAGGCATCCACCACGCTCTGTCCCAGGGCGTTGCCCTGCTGCTGGATAAGGCCGCCTTTCTCGTTGAGCAATCCGCCAATCTTCTGCGCCTGTTCCGGGGTAAGCAGTCCTTTGCCCACCAGTTCGGTCATCATATTGTTGGCGTTGCCAGAAATGCCGCCCAGGATATTGGATCCCAGATTGCTGAAAGCTGATTTCTGACCCTCATTGAGCAGTGAAATCTCCTTACTGAACCATTCGTATCCGCCCAAGGCATCCACCTTAGGCAAATATTTCGTGCGTGCCGACTTCTTCAGGTTGGTCGCCACGTCTTTCTTGAGCTTAGAGGCATTGAGCTGCTTGTTGTTGCGCAGCGCCATGGCACGGCAACTGTCCAGGTTCAATTCCAGAGATTGAGCCTCGGCGGCAGTCATTGCTCCCATCAGCATGATAAGAGTTAATATTTTTTTCATCCTTTTACAATAATATTATATAATATCGGATGCAAAATTATGGAATTATTCTTAAATGGCAAAGAAAATTTAATTATCAAATCTTTAAGAATCGAAAAATATATTATATTATGGAAAAAAAGAACATACAAGATGAATTCTCGTTGTTCTTTTTCTCCTAAATAATATGGTAAGTTATTCTCTTTATCTTTGATAAGTTATCCTCTTTATCTTTGATAAGTTATTCAAATTCAACGTTTATTTCTCCTGCCCATTCCGGATTGAATAGGATGTTGAATCCGCCATTTCCTTTATCGTCTTCATCTTCTCCATCGCCGCCACCCGGATTGTCGCCGGAACTTTCGGCTATGCTGATGTTTGCCTTGGTGATGTAGTTGCACTTCACCTCGATGTTGTCTTTGTCCAGTTCCCTGAAGGGTTTGCCGTCGGCGTCGAGAATGCTGATTTTCATGTTCAGTCCCTGACTGTCTTCGTGCGGGAAGGTATATACGGAATAGTCTCTTTGGTCCTTTGCCAGTTTGAATATTTCGGTCTGACGGCTGTTCACGCATCCGTAACCGCTGGTAGCGTCCAGGGTGCTGCTGCCTCCCAAGTAGTAGAACTTGATGCTACGGGCATTGGCAGGGATGACGGAGTCGGTGATGTGGACCTTGAATTGTGCCACGGCTCGTTTCAGTTCTATCGTCTCTTCGGTTTCCTCGCTGGTGATGTTGAGTCTGCCGTAATAATAAAAGGTGTCGGTGAGTTTGTTGTTGCTGAATTTTATCTTTTCCGGAGAGCTGATGGTGCAGTTGCCGGCTCCGTTATGTCCGATGATGACTACCCGGTATTCGCCTTTGTCCAGAGCGACGGAGAGCTTGCCGTATTCCTTGTCTGTAGATAGGGTGTTGAGGGTCTTCACCTTTCCTATTTCGTCGAAGATGCCGAGTGAGAGTCGGGAGCATACTTTCTCTAGCGGGATGGCATTGCTGTCGGCAGCCTTGGTGTTGAATCCAGCAGCCTTAGTGTTGAATTCTGTCGACTGGTTCTTTCCCATGGAGACATGGAAGGTTACATTGGCGTTTGCATCATGTGGGTCAGTACTCGTTTCATCGAGTGCAAACTTTTCGCATGAAGTAAGCGTCGCTACTAGCATCATCAGGAAGGATGCTACGAGAGCGTAGTTCTTCTTCTTCATAATCTTTTAGGTTTTTGGATTGCTTTCTTATGCATGGGTCAAGATGTTTTCTTGTGCATGAAAGTCGAAGCAAATATACGTTTTTTCTGCGAAAGTGGCAAGGAAAATTTAAAAAATCTGCATTTCTTTTGCTAATTATCTGTTTTTTAGTAATTTTGCACCTGAAAATCAGAGCAAGATGAGGCTTACACCTCTTTATATATATTAAGGTTTAAAAGACATATTTATGGATAAGAAGATAAAAGCATTGTTTTTCGACATCGACGGCACGTTGGTGAGTTTCAAGACACACAGGATTCCGCAGAGTACTGTGGATGCTTTGGAACAGGCTAAGAAGAATGGGGTAGAGGTGTATATTTCTACGGGACGCCCCAAGCAGATCATCAACAACCTCGGTCAGATAGAGCATCTCATCGATGGTTACATCACAGCCAATGGTGCCCGCTGCTTTGTGGAGGATACATTGGTGAGCCAGCACGCCATTCTTCCTTCTGACGTGAAGAAAATCATCGAGGCTGCTGATAGAGATAACTATCCTGCCATCGTGGTCAGCGAGACTCGTTTTGCCATTCATCATTATACCGACGAGGTTTATGAGATTTTCTGCAAGGGATTGGGGGTAGACAGCAGCGTTTTCGTCACCGATATCAACAGTTTGGGTGATGAGGCTATCCTGCAGGTTACTCCTTTCTGCACCGTGGAGCAGGAGGCGCTCCTGATGCCTACGCTCGAAAATTGTACTTCCGGCAGATGGCATCCTGCCTTTACCGACATCACGGCAAGTGGTGCTGATAAGGGCAAGGGACTTCATGCCATGGCAGATTATCTGGGCTTGAACATTGAAGAGACGATGGCCTTCGGCGATGGCGGCAACGATATCTCTATCATCAAGGAAGCTGGAGTGGGTGTGGCAATGGGCAATGCCGGCGAAGAACTGAAGCAGGTGGCCGATTATATTACCACCCATGTAGATGAGGATGGAGTTAGGAATGCCCTGCTGAAGTATGGAGTAATCTAAAGTGCAGCTTTTTGATATTAATCCTTACCTTTTGTCTCTTTTTAGTTATAAATAGTTTCTAAAAGTAAATAAACATGCGGAAAATATACGAAAAAGATAGAAAAATAAGGTAATTGTGGTGTTTTGTTATCAAAAAGTTTGTTTGTTTTATAAAATGTATGTATCTTTGTACCCGAATTTGTAAGTTGTTAAACAAAAGAGGGATGATGTATGACAAAAAGTCATATTTGTGAGGCGGCTTGTCATATAAGAGATAATGAATATAAAGATATAAGGCAAAGTGATTTTGCCTCGTTGTTGACAATGTCAACACTTATATCTCTCTCGTCTTGGGGACCGGCAGTGGCCGGTTCCCTTTTTCTTTTTAGAGAGATTTCTTTCTTTATAAATAAGTACTATTGATAGATGAAGTACTATTGATAGATGAAGTAGTTGCCTCCATCGCTTTGGCAATACTTCTTCAGAAGCTGGATGATGTACTCAGCATTCTCGCGAACATGCTGTTCGTTTCCATCATATCCGTTGATGAGAACCACCAGGTGGGTAGTGTCGCGATTCATCTTGGTTCGCTCATTGTCGCTGGTTGGAGTTCCCACACCACCGATATTGTCTCGGTAAACTGGCAGGCCTTCGATGTTGATTATGCCTCTGCCGATGCCCTCGTATGGTTCGCCTGCCTTGCCCACACCTAGGGTCAGAGTGTCTCCCTCAAACTTATCGGCGTCAAAACCGCCGATACTGTAGCCGTATGCTATGCTTGCCAGATTTACCAAGTCCACCAGCGTATCTCTTTGATAGAGTTCCTTGCCCTGCAGCATTCTTCGGATGAGGGCTTCTGAAGCAGGGCGATAGCGGGAAGGGTCCTTGCCGCAGGCACGATATACCTTTCGAGTGGCAGCGATGCCGCTCATCTCTTTCAGGGATTCTGTGGTCAGCGTCTCCTTATACATCTCGCCAAGTGCATGAATCTCATCCCAGAGTTCCTGACAATATGGGGTGTTTACTACATTGGCTTCTACGCATGCACCTACAAAGGTGGGGCAAACTGATTCGATTTCTTCTGATACAATAATTTTCATGATGAATTTCCGTTTTCTGTTAAACCTAACTGATTGGTAGAGCAAAAGTACGAAGAAATATTGGAATAGCCAAAAGTTCTCCCTGTTTTTATCGTATATTAAATATGTTTGCGTATGCGTACGCCTATGGGTATGCGTGCCTGTGTGCCTGCACACACATGACATGTGTGTATGTATATTATAAGGAGTAAAAAGAAAGAAAAACGCTTATAATTGTTTATAACTGTTAAATTTGAGATAAAAATGCAACTTTTTTTCGAAAACATTTGGCTGTTTCGGAAATAGTTCGTACTTTTGCACTCGCTTTTGAGAAATCAAGTATTACTCTAAGCAACTAAAGAAAGAGTTCTTTGAAAGATTTTACA
>ENA-UEQM01001125-UEQM01001125.1-human-gut-metagenome-genome-assembly--contig:-NODE-1125-length-12395-cov-4.081994_pt1 | contig 12395 bp, 13 predicted proteins | sample MGYA00242948_ERZ507948 | MGnify/ENA primary metagenome ERZ507948 (study PRJEB26167, sample SAMN06115440) | human gut metagenome | host: Homo sapiens | place: China:Hubei | collected 2015-07-28... | reverse complement strand
CGTTCTTGATAGTATTGATAATCTCTTTTGCCCGATCTTTGTTTTCTGCTGCCTCGGCGTCATCGATTGCCTTTTGTACTTTAGCTTTGGAATCCTCGGTTGTACATTTGTCCAAGGCTCTTTTCAAGGGAACGATCATTTTGGAAACAGAACGCAACCATTCAGATTTCTCTTTTTCTTTCCGTTCTTTGAGTGCAAAGATTTCATTCAGAAGTTCCCTGACCGCACATTCAATAAATTTGGCTTTCTTGCCAGTAGGAAAATCTTTGGTCGCCTCCTCAGTCAGGGCATAGAGGACAGCGGAGCTCCAACTAGCCAATTTGATGGTCCGTTCTTTATCGTGTTGCGGAATTTCATCACGAAAGCCCGCATGGAAGATGTCGAATTCATCCTTGAAATTCTGGACAGGTGAATTCGGGTAGCTTGAAGTGTCCTCACAGGGCGTTACTGCCATCTCTTTCTGAATTTGCAGAATGACGTCTTCCCGTTTGCCGAGACCGATGATAACAGAATTGTTGGCTTTACGAAGATTAAAACGAATGATTTCAGACATGATAATACCCTTTCATCTAATTTTTTACTTTTTAACATCGTTGCGCAGGATGTTTTTCTGCGGATTGATTTAAAGTTCCAATCAGAACTGTTCCAAGGCTTGTTTACCCTCCTTTCACTCCTTGGGGGGTCAGGTTATCGAGGAATTATCTTCCTCTACCCAGCTATCGAGCCATGTTTTGCAACTGTGACATGTATTTCGATATTATTTTTCATTTTCTAGCCATGTTATTTTGATATTGATTGCTTTCTACCAGGCTATCGTACTCTGCTGACGAAATTGGGACACATGTTGCAAGAAAAAAAGGTGTTTTTCTTGCAATTTCTTAAAGTTACTCTATTTTTATCGGAGTAAGATTATTTTACTCAATATAGAGGTACGGCTAGTATGAGAGAACAATGGGAGATGGGAACGCAGACGATGCTGGATCGGCTGCGTAATACCGGAGCCACACGCGATATTGCCTTGGAACTGTTTCAATCAAAATATCGATATCTGATCTTTGCAATAGCTTCCGAATATGGCTTGAACGATACGGAAGCCAATGAACTTCTGTCGATTGTTTTGCGTGAAGTCTGGCAGCATACGGTCGCAGAACGCTATCAGGATCAACGCAAGCCGTTCAGAGCATTTCTGCGCACAGTAATCAAGCGAAGAGCACTGGATTTGATTCGTAAACGGAAACCGTGGCAGGTTTCTTTGGAGGATTCATACCAACAGCAGGACGAAGATGAAGGTGAGGATGACTTCAGTCTGGAACACCTGCCTGATGCGGATGCAGAAAATCCGTTCCGGCATGTGGAAATGCAATTCGACCGGATGTATTATCGGAACTTGATTTTATATGGCCTGAAAGAATTGCGAAACAGAATCAACGAGGACACTTATCAGATTTTTGATTTGGCTATGATTCAGCGCCGCTCAAGTAAGGATGTTGCCGATTTTTTTGACGTGACGGTCAATTATGTCAATAAGGTAAAGCGTGACAACTGCGAACGTTTACGGCAAATGCTTCAGGAATTTATAGAACATGGCGATAACCTTCCATTCAATACAGGAGAGGAATTTGAACAGGAAGTTACCGCCACGATTGCAGATTTCAAAGAATGGGTCTAAGCGTTTTCTGTTTTCCTTTTCAGTTCACCGGGATATTTGGGCTTTTCCGGAAGTTCGTCGTAATACTGTTCGATGACTTCTCGCTTGATGTTGTAAAATAGAATAATCGCCTGCGTGACCCTGTTAAGATCGGTTTCCTGTAAATATTCAGTGGTTTTTGAAATCTGTCCCAACAACTTGTCGAGCGAAGTTGTTGCTGCCGACCTTTCTTCCGGCAACAGCAGTTTGTCAAAAATGCGGCATTCCAGTTGGAATGTGTTATAAACCAAGCGTTCCCGTCTGCGAACTCCTTTTTTCTCCGCAATCCATTGGACGATTTCATGGTAAGGAACTTCGTTGCTTTTAAGCGGATAAGCGAACAGGGTGGAATAATGCCACAGGAGTTGCTTCTTGATCTCCGTTTCTTCTGCAGTAACTGAACTGAATTTCTGATCCTTCGCCAAGCCAAGTGCGATTTTCAAGGATTCTTTCTGAGTGGGGGACAGGTGCCGGAGAAAGTCGTCGAAATCATTGCTGTCCCACTTTTTGCTGAGATGGAGGTGATTGATTAGCGGTTTCAGCTTGGTATCAGTTTTGCGAGCGGCTTTTTGGATTTCCTGCCGGGCAGTAGCCAGCATAGAACGAATTGTGGAGAGATCCGATATGCGTTCCGCTGGATTCTGTGCCGCCAGTTTTCGGATGAAGTAGTTCAGGCGTTTATTTGATTCCGATAATGTGATTTCATTTGAAAGGGCAGGATATTTCTCTGCGCTTTGACCGGTAAAGAGGGTATAGAGGGTTTTACCTAAGGCATAAAAGTCATCTTCCTGAGTTAATCTGCAATTTTCGGTGTTACTCTTTTCCGGCGGCAGGAATGGCTTTGTTCCAACCATTGAGCAGTCGGGATCATCAGAAACCAGACCGATATCGCCCAGTTTGAGTTTACCGTTGACATAGATGATGTTGGCTGGTTTGATATCCCGATGTGTCAATCCGAACGAGTGTAAGGATTCGATTGCATTCAGCAGATGGTCAGCAATAGCGAAAACCTCCGCGTTTTCCAAGCGGCGTTCCTTTTGGAGCCGTTTTTCCAAGGTTGAGGGAATATAATGATCGGGATTGTCGGACAGGTTATCTGCCAGTTCCATTGTGTAATACAACAAATTATCATCTTCACCGGCGTGATAGATGGCGACCAGTTCCGGATGAGAAAAAGCGATGTTGCGGACATAAGTTTTCAGGCCGCGCCATTCTCGTTCCCAAGAATCGGTAGAAGCCTGTTTTTCCACCACTTTCAGGGCAACTCGACGTTCTAATACATCTTCCGCCAGATATACTTCCCCATATCCTCCCGAATCGCAGCTTTTAATGATTTTAAAGTCATGAAAAATCTCGCCAACCTCAAGAGCCATTGATTCCTCCTGTAATTGAACACGTCGTAATGTATTATGGCTTCAGGAATAAGGCAAGTTGGTTTCTGAAAAATTTTGTAACTTTTGCCTTTTGAGTATCACATTTTTCTTTTTCATTACGATCGCGCGCGCGTTCATTAATATATAGAACGGATGAGTGCGATTAAACAGAAAAAAACTCCGAAAATCCAAAGACGGCTCTTGCGAGATTCAGTTTACCGTTGTATCTTATTGACAAGCGGTTTCGTCCGTTGGGTTCTTTAACACCGTGTAATTTGCAAAAACGCTGAAAACCGACCAAGTTAAAAACGTATTTTTGCTTTGTTTTTTTGCTTCCCTGCTCTGTGGGTTGCTTTGTACCCGGTAGGATTGTGTCTACATCTCTTACCGGGCGCTTTCTGGCATCTACAGAGCAGGTTCTTGGTCGGACCTTCAGCGTTGTGCTTGAAAGCGTCCGCCTTTCTCGCTTTCAAGCCGATTTTCGCAGTTTTGCGAAGATCGGCTTTTTGTTTCCGTTCGTAAAGAAAAAATATCCGTTTTTCTCTTCGAGATGTGTCAGATTTCCATTGAAGTTGCTAATTAGTATATGAAGACTTGCGAACAAGGGGTTCGCAACCTGAAACAACCATTAAAAAGGAGAAGCTACTATGGATGAAGAACGCGAAATTCTTGAGGCAGAAATCACTGTTACTGAGAAAGACAAGTTCAAGACCCGCCTCAATAATACGATTCAGGTCAAATTTTCTGAACTTATGAAGAACAAAGCAGAAGGAGAAAGAGCTATCGACTTTATTGAGGCTAAGACGCTTACTACGACTGTTCGCAATATCTTCATCAACCGGCTCGGTATTGTTCCTCCACAAGTGGAAACAGCCTGTCTGATGAGCGAAGCCGTGGTAGCCCCAGATAAAATAGCGCAGTTTGAGCTTATAAAAGCAGCCCTTGGTATTGGTGGGGGAGTCGCCGGGATTGGCATTGTGATTGCTGCTGTCGGTACTGCGTTGGGCTGGGGTGCTGGTGTTATCGCTTCTGTGACTGCGTTCTTTACCGGAACGGCCATTGCCGGTCCGATCTTCTGGGGAATTGCTGGAATAGTGATTGCAGGTATTGCTGCCTACTATGCTTTTTCCGGTAGCAAGATGGAACTGACGCAGCGTTTTCTCAATACATTGGAGAAGTCTACGCAGAGTGCGGTTGATGTAATCTGGCCGGAATACGGTGAAAAACTCAGTGTCGGACTGAAATAATTTTTAGGAAAGCTTAAGAATACATCTGTCCTGACAACTTTCAAAATATGTTGGGACAGGTGTGGTTGAATCTAACCAATACTTCAATATTTCCAATCCTGATATATATTCCACGCAAAACATCGTAGAGAGAATAACAATATGATTACGTCGATGATTGCTGCAACATCACAATTTGCTTATTTATCCATTCCTGCGAGTGAACTTCGGGAGTTCTGTGACGGCATGTTTCCGACATTTGCCAAATGCTCACAAGCGGATTTCATCAGAGGAGCCTATCATCGATATAAAGGTGGACATGACATCGTGCTTGATGTTGGAGAAACTCTGCAACATGATGGTATTTCTGAAGCATTTCGCCACTTCGGACATATTGTGTGTACCGATTTCCCAACAAAGGCAGGTATTCCTATTCCGTTTTTCTCCCAAAGTGGTCTGGGAAAGGCTCTGGAAAGTGTCGGTATTTCCAAAGGTTGGTTAAATGTCAACATCTGCGACACCGGAATCGGTGTACTGGCAATTGCCGAAGGAAGTTCTGATCTTGCGGCAGCAATTGCAGGAAAGCTTGATATGGGGGTTGAGGCTTTTTTTGATACCTTTGTTGAGGGCAGCATTGAACTGACGTTGGGGATGTGGTATAAAAATCCTTTTTTAGCCTGTGGCGGCATTGAAAATATTTTGGCAGGCTGCATCGCTACTTGGAACCGTTATACTTATTACGTCGATCCACTGGATTTTCTTGGAGGAGGCTTCCTTTCGGCTGCAATTGGGTTTACTGTTTCGCACTATTTATTGGGGAATGATTTGAAACGTTCCCTGACCGATGCAGGACGTTCCGGATTGCTCGGGGGATTGTTTGTGATCTCTCCGATGTTTGCTTATGCCGCTTTGGCGGGATTTGTCGCCTATGAATACGGAAAGGCTTTAGCCAATAAGCGCAATAAGGTAATGGCCTCATGTTACTCAATCTCCCAAGAAGGATTTTTTCAATTTCTGAATGAGATTGCAGCAGGTGATGCAGGATTCAGAATTGCGTATCTACAAGCTAATTTCATTCAGCCGGAACCTGAACCGGAAGAGTTGAACTCCACGCCAGTTTTTTTCTCCGTTGAACCTTGTCAAATTCTGGATTCAACATTCCGTGAACTCTTGAACATTGTTCAACCGGAACCGTTACCATCCGTGGTTCCGGTTATGGATGATTCCCAAGAGGCATTTGAAAGCTCTTCGGTCATATTTGATGTTGAAAACAATTCAATTTTAGAGTAATTACAATGGTTCCACTTTGGTTGGGGAGCGTTTATTTTGCGAGCAAATGTATCCGGGGACTTTTTGGGAAGGAAGACCCGGATGATGATGATAATAATGGCGGTTGTTGTCTAATACTAGGAGTAATTCTTTTCGGTGTTTTTCTTGTTTACAATATGATTAAAGGTTGCGGAGAGTAGTTGATGGCATTTACTACAAGAAAAAGCTTGATTGAGCGCATCAGGGAACAGGATGGAATAGCTTGGGAGGAGTTTTATGAAACCTACGCTCCTTTAATCAGACTGCATGGAGGGGATTGGGGAATCAAGCAACCGCAAGAGGTGGAGGATCTGGTTCAGAATGTGATGTTCTGCTTTTTTGAAAAACAGGACAAGTTCACTTACGATCCGACAAAAGGGCGATTCCGGGATTATATGCGTACCATCATTCGCAATCAGGCTTGCCAAATTCATCGGAAGCAAAAAGGTGAAAAGGTGCAACTCTCTTCCGAGGAGAAAAGAGATTTCAAACCGCAGAAGGTTGAAGAGGTCAGCTCTAATCTGGAAGAACAATGGAATCAGGAATGGCGTTCTTTTCTCTATCTTCAGGCCATCGAAAAACTCAGAAATCAGGTTGATGAAAAAACATTCCAGATATTTCAGCTTTATGCACTGCGCGGAGTCCCGTGTCGCCGTGTCGCCGCTTTTATGGAGGTGTCTGAAAGTTCCGTATATGCGGCAAAAAGCCGCTGTCTGGAACATCTGAGGCAAATCATCAAGGAATTGGAGGATTGATCATGGAGTGTTATACCGAACTTGATCTTGAAAGTTTTCTGCAAAATAAAATGAAGCTTGCCGATGTCGCCCGGTGTCAGGAACACCTTCAGGTTTGTTCCACTTGTCAAGGGAAGTTGCATGAGTTAAGACGGGACGAGGAATTGCTTCAGGCATTGCGCGATAGTCAGAAACTTTTTCAAAGATATTCCAATTGAATCACCGGAGAAAAACAAATGAAAATACTGGAAAAACTTTTTCCACTGGATTACGATCCGTTCATACGTCGCTATCCGTTCATACATTACAGTATGCTCAAACATGACCTTCCTAGAAAAGCTCGTTTGGGTAGAATAGGGTATATATTCTGGCTTTTAGTCAGTGTAGGTATTGTTACGCCTTTTGTTTTTATGGCAATAACTCATTCAGCTTGGTGGTGGATAGGAACTTTTTTGACCGGATTGGTCGCATTAGTTTTGGCTACTTATGCATATATGGCAAGAATACGAGACTTGGCTTATTCTTATGAGCAAATCCAAATGCTCCACTGGTTTGGAAGGGCGGTACTGATTTTTAGTTTGGGAAGTTTATGGATACCGTGGGTTTTGATTTTTTGTTTCATTCCCGGTACAGCAGGAGATAATCTCTACGGACCTAATCCAGGAACTTCAATAAGATTTTGGTGCGCACCGAAATCCGCCGGAAATGAGCATCGCGTCCGTTGGAAGCCCTTATCGTTGATTGCCAAATTGAAAAACGGCTGGAAGAACTATCCTCAATAACTTCGGAATGCAATGTTTAAATGGAAAACGAGCAATACCATTCATCCCTCGCTCTCCGTGAACGAAAAACGGTAAAAAAAGTTGCCTTCATCTTGGATCATGGTGCTGACATCAATCAGAAAGATCAGGATGGGAATGTGATTCTGCATGATGTGCTGAAACATCGATATTCCATAAAGACCATCCAGAGATTGCTGAATGCCGGTGCAGATGTCAATGCCCGTAATCATGATGGAAGTACTCCACTGCTTGTACTTTTACAACAATTGAACAGTGTTTTACATCCGGGGAGTGATGATCCTGATTACATCCCTTTCCCGGACTCTTCGGAAGAGAAGAGCATTCAACATACAGAATGTGATGCGGAATCATTCTTTACTGAAGCGATACCGCTACTTTTAAATGCCGGAGCCGATGTCAATATCTGCAATAATCATGATGATACCCCGCTGATTATCGCCTGCCGGTATGGTGGTTCAACGATTCAGAAGATGCTGATTGCGGCCGGAGCTGATGTCAATTACAGAGATGGGAATGGTGTTACTCCTTTAATGGGAATACTTCGGAATTTTCCTGACGGTTTGGGGTTATTTAAAGACTTTGAACACAAAGGATTTGTTTCTGTATTGCCCAAAGAACAACTGCTGCAATATCTCAAGGTCAGGCTTGATACGGCAGAAGAAATAACCGCAAACTTTCTTGATTATGCCAACACAAGTGAATGGTCTTTGCGGCTTCTTGAAGCATTTTACGATCTTCAATCTGTTGCCGGAGTAAAAGTTCTGCTGGCAGCCGGAGCCGATGTCAATGCAAGGGATATCTATGGACGAACCCCTTTGATGTATGCGGTTCGGCACAATATCTATACTTATAACATCACACAGTTGCTTGAAGCCGGGGCATATCCCGATGCCAAAGATGTTTACGGCAGAACGGTTTTGCATTTTCTTGCCGAACGTCAACCCCAATTCCGTTTAAAGTTCCTTGAGGCATTACGCGAAGCTCCGGTGACGACAGATCAATTCGGTTACACACCATGGGCTTACTGGTGTTTGCAGGGTACTCATTTACTCTTCGGGTATCGTACTTGCAATGATATTCTTGCTGCTGATTTGCAGAATTTTCAGCCTGAACACTCTCCGGCTGATCCGACCTTTCAGATGATGCTGGATCGTGCTGAGATTTTACTGGAGCAAGGCGGCGATCTTCAGCTGACGCGTTCTGAATTTGTCAAAACTGAAAATGAAGTTCCGCCACAGGAAGATGAACACTTCCGTTACTTTAATTTTCCAAGTGTGTTTGCTCTGATACTTTACAAAAATTTCAATCCCCACGCTAAAGAACTGCGGCTTGCGGATCGTGATTACGGCAGATTCTATTTCCTGTACAGTAAATTGCAGGGAAATGATGAAACGTTGCTGACAAAGGCGATTGCATGGAATCCATATTGTGCCGCTTACTGGTTTGAGTATGCTGAATTGCTGAAACAGCAGGGTGATTTACAAAGATTGCGGGAAGTGCTTGGACAAATGTTTGAATTTCTCAATGATCGCCAGGACATCGGAACAGCATATCAGTATCTTGGCTATTATTATGAACAACAGAAAATGTACGAACTTGCGGCTTGTTTATACCGCTTCAGCATGGTATATGATGGCAATGATTTTGCGGCAAGAGATAAACTTGCTGAACTTTCCTGTGCCAGTGGAATCAATTTCAAGTATCGTCACTGGGATATGGCAAAAGTAAAACAACAACTACTAAAACATCATATTCCCATAGGTGTCGATAAGGCGATTTTGGATTTTGCATGTCGGCTGCATGAACAAGCTGAAGCAAAAGGCGCAGAAGAGCTCATATGGTATTTTAAATCTATTTGTATGGAGGGTGAAAAATGAAAAAAATGATCGTTGCAGTTGTTTGTTTTGCGTTTGCAATCGGTGTGGTCTGCGGAAACTCGGAGATTGAAAACTATCGCAAGGCGGCTGAACAGGGCGATGCCGTGGCGCAGCGCAAACTGGGGTATCGTTATGGCAACGGTATCGGTGTCAAGCAGGATCATGCAGAAGCGTTCAAGTGGTATCGCAAAGCTGCTGAACAGGGGGATGCCAAAGGTCAGCATAATCTTGGGTATTGTTACGAAAACGGTTTGGGTGTCAAACAGAATCACGCTGAAGCGGTTAAATGGTATCGCAAAGCCGCAGAACAGGGTTGGGCATATTCGCAATTCAATCTCGGCAATTGTTATTACATGGGAAAAGGTGTCAAACAGGATTATACCGAAGCAGTGAAGTGGATTCGTAAAGCCGCCGATAACGGCGATACAACGGCTCAATATGCTCTCGCAATTTGTTATGCCGAGGGGCATGGCGTGAAACAGGACGTTTCCGAAGTGGTAAAATGGCTCCGTAAAGCCGCTGAACAAGGTTTCGTTGAGGCGCAATTCAAGTTGGCGCAAGGATATGCAACGGGGGAACTGGGTTTACCGACCGATTATACAGAATCTGCGAAATGGCTTGAACTTGCCGCGAAACAAGGTCATGTGGAAGCGCAATATATGCTGGGCTGTTGTTATAAATACGGCTACGGAGTGGAGAAATCCGCCGAACAAGCCGATTTCTGGTTCCGCAAGGTTGCTGAACAGGGGTACAATTTACCGGAAGAAGCGTTGAAGAACAACAAAGAGTGATTTTATGTGGGCGCGCACCGAAATCCGCCGGAATATGAGTATGACCCCCGCCGGAAAACGATCATGATACTGGCTGGAGTTCTGTGAAGAAGAGTGGAGAGATGTGATCTGCCATTGGGTGTTCAAAAAATCGGCTTTTTATGGTTAACTGTTCCGGTTAAGTGATCGCATGCTTGACAAATGGCGAATCCATGCTAATTTTATCCTACATCGCTTTCCGCTTAGTATGAGTTTTTCACCGAACTCAACTTTTGAAACAGCTCAAATGAATTACTTGGTCAAGAATGAGTATATTTGAGTTGAGGAGCTTATGATATGAGTGAATTGTCATTTCAAACATTCTGCATCGAGTTTTACAGCAGACATATACAGAAAACCGGCCCGGAAGTGTATGACCTGTTTCAGAAAAGCGGCCTTTTGGAGATGCTGGAAACGGACTATGAGGACTTGCACGGTATGGGAATGGAAGCCCTTATGCAATTCTTTGATGAATATCTTGCGAAGGAATTGAAAAAATGAAGCTGTATCATGGAGGACTTACCGTAGTAAACTCTCCACGTATTATCCGCAGCGAAATCGGGCGGGATTTTGGTTTTGCGTTCTACACAACCGATATCAAAGAACAAGCCGAACGTTGGGCTTACCGTCGTCAACGAGCTGCAATTCGTAATGGATGTCCTTCCGCACAGGCTGTAGTTTCAGTTTTTGAATTTGATGAAGGCGCATCCCGAAAAGATTTGGAATTTCTGGATTTCCCGGAAGCAAACCTTGCATGGCTGGATCTTGTTGTCGCCTGTCGTTCGGATCATACCTTCACACATGGCAAAGACGTGATTACAGGTAAGATCGCCAATGACAATGTAGGAGAAACCATCTCGTATGTTATCGCCGGAATCATGCGCAAAGAGGATGCACTTGAAAGATTGAGATTTCAAAAGATCAACAATCAAATTGCTTTCTGTTCTGAACGAGCCTTGTCGTATTTGAAATATGAATCCTGCTACACCGTTGCGAAGGTTTCCCATGATTGAGCATAATTTAGTCAGAGCCACAGTAATTCCGGAAATTGTTCGCTTGATTTGTAAATATTATAAGATCAGCGAAAAGGAAGCCTTGTGTCGTTTCTACAAATCGAAAACCGCCGCCAACTATGCTGATGAAGAAACTGGAATTTACGGACAGTCCGCCCTCTACGTTGCCGGATTGTTTATAATGGAGCAGGACGGTGAGATTGATGAAAAACGTTTTGCATAAACAGCGATTGCGCCGAAATTGAAGGAAGAGTAGTGGTAAGGATATTCAAATAAGAGTTGAGGTCGACAGTACAGAGGCTTAATTTCTCCTGAAATTGCGTTATAATCATCTGATGGGAACCTTATGGTTCCGAAAATGCCCGACAGTTGTCCGACTGCCGGGTGTTTTTGTCTTTACTTTCCGGATCGGGAGGAAAGAAACGGTTATGATCGAAAAAAACGCAACTCAAGGAGGTAGAAATGAAGATTGAAAAGAAAGTATTGAATGATGCCTTGCGGATATTGGGCAAGGTGGTATGTCAGACCAGTCCGGTGGAGGTGTTCCGGGGAGTGCGGTTTGTCGGCACTCCGGGAAAAGTTCTGGCAATGGCAACTGATGGCGTGGAAATGGTTTCCCTTCGGCTTGATGCCGAAACGGAAGGTGCGGAGGAGTTCTTCGTCGAATATCGGGCGTTGCGGGAGATGGTACGCACGGCCAGAGGCAGCAGGATCGAACTGAAAGGCAGGAAAGTTGAGTATCCGGCACAGGAAGTTGTTCCTGCCGATGCGACAGTCGTCGAATTGCCGGAGAAATTCCCTGAACTTCTGGCTTCAGCCGCTCCAATCATCAATCGGAATGAACCGCGAGCAGTGTTGCAGGGTGTCAATCTCTCAAAAGACGGCATCACTGTGACAGACGGGAAACAGTTGTTGAATCTGCCGTGTTCTCTGACATTGAAAGAATCAATAACGATCCCGTTCCCTCTGGCTCTGCTGGCAGCCAGACTGCATGAGGCGGGAACCCTTGCTGCTTGGACAAGCGGAAACTCCCGGTTGTTCCAGATCACGATAGGCGATTTCATCTGGTGCGGCAAAGCTCCATCCGGCAACTATCCGAACTGGAAACAGGTGATACCGGCCGACAACGCACTCGATTACTCGATTACGTTTCACGAACCGAAACAGGTGATCGACTTTTTGAAAACAGTTCCGGACCATGAACCCTATCATGGAATCGAACTCAATGTCACCCCGGAAGGAGTTTCAGTCATTCCGCTGGATTACCCCGATATGCACTTGGAAACAACTGTCGATCATATCGGAGCACAGCCACGTGCCGTACTGGTTCTTAACAAGTACATTCTGCTCCGGATGCTTCAACAAAGGTACACGAAGTTCCGGGCACATTCGGACGGCAGGATTCCAGTTGTTGCCGAAGGCGGGTATGGACGTTATTTGGCCATGCCGATTCACATATTACCGAAACATCAACCGCAGAAGGAAGAAAAGAAAATGGAAACCACTGAAAACAAAGTTGTGGAATCGAATGATCCAGTTCCTGCCGCTTCTCCGCTGGAAGAACT
>ENA-UEQM01001124-UEQM01001124.1-human-gut-metagenome-genome-assembly--contig:-NODE-1124-length-12397-cov-2.514367_pt1 | contig 12397 bp, 12 predicted proteins | sample MGYA00242948_ERZ507948 | MGnify/ENA primary metagenome ERZ507948 (study PRJEB26167, sample SAMN06115440) | human gut metagenome | host: Homo sapiens | place: China:Hubei | collected 2015-07-28... | reverse complement strand
AGGCGGCACCCCTTGCCGATGACGGCGGTTTCGCCGATGACCACGCCTGTTCCGTGATCGATGAAGAATTCTTCATCAATGGTCGCGCCCGGATGGATATCGATGCCGGTGGCGGAATGGGCCATCTCGGAAATGATGCGCGGGATGACCGGCACGCCGAGGTTGTACAGCTCGTGCGCGATGCGGTGGTGCGTCATGGTGAGCAGCGAGGGGTAACAGAAAATGGTTTCCCCGGCGCTGGTCGCGGCGGGATCGCCCTCATAGGCCGCCTTGGCGTCGGACGCCAGCAGCCGGCGGATGTGGGGGAGGCGCTGCATGAACTCCATAGCCTTGCGCATGGACACTTCTTCGCAGCTCATGCAGTCGGTGGCGTAGCTCGCGCAGGCGAAACAGCCGCCGCGCCGGATCTGTTCGGCCAGCTTGCGGAAAATGGAGTCCAGATTGGCCGAGAGGTGGTAGCGCATGGATTCCACATGCACGCAGGAAACGCCGAAATAGCCGGGAAAGAGCGTGGCCTTGAGGCGCGACATGATCTCGCCGAGTTCTTCGAGCGAGGGCATGGGGGAATCGTGCAGCGGATGGTGCAGAACCGTCTCAAGCGAGGAAGGCGCACACAACTGTTCCACGACGAGATCCAGATCGGGCATGGACGTTGGCGCTATGGGAGCGAGTGGTTTCATGGCGTACCTCGGGAAGGTTATTCGCCGCCCGCTTCGGAAGGCTGGGGCGACAGTCCGGGTTCGAGATCCTCAAATGCGGTGTAGGAGCCAAGATAGGCGAGCGTCGCCGTGCCGATGGGGCCGTTGCGCTGCTTGCCGATGATGATTTCCGCCGAGCCCTTGTGCGGGTTGTCGGGCTGCTTGTGGTATACTTCGTCGCGGTAGATGAACATGATGACGTCGGCGTCCTGTTCGATGGCGCCCGACTCGCGGAGGTCGGACAGCAGCGGACGTTTGTCCGTGCGCTCTTCCAGTTTACGGTTGAGCTGCGAAAGCGCCACGACCGGAATATCCATTTCTTTCGCCAGCCCCTTGAGCGAGCGGGAGATTTCCGAAATTTCCTGTTCGCGGGAGTCCGTCCGCTTGGATCCGCGCATGAGCTGGAGGTAGTCCACCATCACCAGGCCCACGCCGGATTCGGCCTTGAGCCGACGGGTGCGGGCGCGCAGTTCCAGCGGCGAGAGCGCGGGCGTGTCGTCGATGTAGATGGGGGCCTGCCCGAGCACGTCGGCGGCGTGATAGAGCCTGCTCCATTCCTCGGAGTCGAGATAGCCCCGGCGCAGGTGCCCCAGATCCACCTTGCCCCATGCGCAAAGCATACGCATCATGAGCTGATCCATCGACATTTCGAGGGAGTAGATGGCGACGGGCACGTTGTCCTGCACGGCGGCGCGCATGGCCATGTTCAGGGCGAAGGCGGTCTTGCCCATGGAGGGACGGGCCGCAACGATGATAAGGTCCGAAGGCTGGAGCCCGGCGGTCATCTGATCAAGTCGGTTGTAGCCTGTGGTGACGCCGGTGACGGCTTCCTTCTGCTCGAAGCGTTTGGTCAGTTCCTCAAAAACGCGGTTGACCAGTTCCTTGGAGCTTTTGAAGACCTTGCCGGAGGTACGTTCCGAGATGGAAAAGACGGCCTGTTCGGACTCGTCCAACAGGGCATCCACGCTGCGCGACTGGTCAAAGCAGTTGCTGATGATGTCGGAACACGCGCCGATGAGGGAGCGTTGCAGCGACTTGTCGCGGACGATGGTGGAATAATATTCGGCATTGGCCCCGCTGACGACGGTCTGTGCCAGTTCCGAAAGGTAGGCCGCTCCGCCCACTGCTTCGAGCTGTCCATGATCCTTGAGGTAGCTGGCTACCGAAACGAGATCGATGGGCGCGTTTTTGCGATAGAGTTCGAGGAAGCAGGTGTACAGCGTCTGGTGCGCGGGGAGGTAAAAATCGTCGGAGGAAAGCGTGTCCACGAGCGTGTGGAAGACGCTGTTACGGATAAAAATACCCCCCAGAACGGCCTGTTCGGCCTCAACGCTGTGGGGGGGGACTCGACGAAGCAGATCGTTCGTCGCCCGGTTGGGATCGGCAGGGGATGCCATGCGGAAATTCCTCTGTTGGGGACGCGTGAAACAGAAGCGCAGAGGAGCTCACCGCCGAGTCGCCGCCCCCGGGGAAAACCGGGGGCGGCGCGAGAAACTATTCGGCGGCTTCTTCCGTCGGGGCCTCGGCCGGAGCTTCGGCGGCTTCCTCTTCAACGAGGTGCGCCTTGTCTTCGGAGACAACCTTCACGGTGAGGGAAGCGACGACGTCGGCATGCAGACGCACGCGGACAGGGTGATCGCCGAGGGTACGGATGGGATGGTCGAGCAGGATGCGGCGACGATCCACTTCGATGCCCTGAGCGGTCAACGCATCGCCGATGATGGCGGTGGTCACGGAGCCGTAGAGCTTGTCATTGTCGCCCACGCGCATGACGATCGGAAGAACGAGGCCTTCCAGCTTGCCGGCGATGTCGTCGGCGGCGGCGCGCAGGGCGTCCATACGGGCCTGCAGCTTCTTGCGTTCCAGTTCAAAAGCCTTGAGGTTACCGGGGGTGACCAGCATGGCCAGGCCCTGAGGCAACAGGTAGTTGCGGCCATAACCGGCCTTAACCGTCACCACATCGCCAAGGCGACCCAGGTTTTCCACATCGGCACGAAGAATGATTTTCATACCGGGTCTCCTTAGATGTTGCTCTTTTTCTTCACGTCAGAGGAATGGCCGGCGGTGTAGAACAGCAGAGCCATCTGACGGGCGCGCTTGATCTCGGTGGAGAGCAGGCGCTGGTGCTTGGCGCAGGTGCCAGTGATACGGCGGGCAATGATCTTGCCGCGTTCCGTGATATAGTCGCGCAGGATGTCGGGGCGCTTGTAATCCAGCGGCAGATCCGCGTCGGCGCAGAAGCGGCAGAACTTGCGACGAGGAGCAAACTTTTTCTTGAAGGCCATGTTACGCAACCTCCTCGGCCGCGTCGGCCAGCTTTACGGTAAGGAACTTGAACGCGCCGTCGCTGATGCGGATGATGCGTTCGAGTTCGGCCACGGTGTCGCCGGGGGCGACATATTCGAGGCGCACGAAGTAGCCGCGCATTTGCTTGCGGACAGGGTAGGCGAGGTCGCGCATACCCCAGTGATCCGCGGTGAACCGACCGCCGGCGCGTTCGATGACACCCGTGAAGGTGCCAAGCAACGCTTCACGCGCATCGGCAGCCAGCTCCGGGGAAAGGAGCAGCAAGGTTTCAAACTTTCTCATGCCAAGATCCTCCTTGTGGACTATGGCCTGTTCCCAGAGTCGCCCTCTTGGGCGCGATGAAACAGGCAAGGCAGAACACAACCCAATACGCAAACGGAAGCGCTCTGTCAAGCCGCTGCCCGTTTTCGTGCAACGGGTTGTGCGAAACGGACAATCATCATAAAGGATCGGCCAACCTATTTGGAGGAGGGCTTATGGATACGGAAAGGAAGTACCCGACGCGTGAGGTTGACGGTGTGGACGTCCCGCAGATGGGCATCAAAGAGCTGATCAAACAGCTTGGGTCGGCTCTTGAGACAATGGAAGGCAATCGCAAGTCGTATACCTCGCCCGAGGAAATCGAGGCGGGTACGCTTATGGTCGCTCTTTTCGGCAATTCTTTGTACTACATGCGTTTGTTTGACAAGAGCCTCCGCACGTTCGAGGCCGCACAGGACGCCGTGCTTGAAGAGCAGTTGCAGCAGGCCGATACGGTCGGCGGGATTTGCTGAGGATCGGAAGGGGGAGAGTGACGCGCGGGGGAGGGGAGAAGGAACCTTTCCGAGGAAAGGTTCCTTCTCGCCTCCCCCGGCCCCCTCATCTCATCTTCCAAAGACTTTCGACTGGCGGGGAGGCCGCGCGATGGGGGTTCCGTTGCGCGGCTTTTGACAAACATGACGCCTGAGGCGGCAAGCAGCCCGGCACTGCACAGAAGGACGAGCAGATGTGGCTTAAAGGGCAACTTCATAAAATGACTCCAACGAGACAAGCGCTGTGCCGTGAGGCGTTACGGTTGGCGTGAGTATTATTCACCCGTCTTTTACTGTTTTGACTTTTATTGGGAAGCGTCCGGTACGTTCGGATAAAGATTGTGAGTATTTATTACACAATTATATGCGATGCGGGAATAACCGAAGGGAATTCAGAAGGCCGCTCTTACGAGCGGCCAGCAGCTAGTTGCCGAGGTTGACGACAAACAGCACCGTGATGTCGGATATGTTCCAGCCACCGTGCAGCGCGGTTAGCAGTAAACCAGTCACAACGATCAGCGCAGTGATTCGCATCTCCATTGCGTGCGTTCCTGTACAGGCTACGCGGGTTCATTCTCCACCGGGAAAGGCAGAACCTGGCAAATGAGTACATTGCCGCGTATGTTACGGAACTGCTCCCGGGCCCGGTGACTGGTTGCTACACCAGCGAAGCAGGCCGAGCGCAACAGTATTACAGCCTAAATGGACTGAAAAGAGGTGAAATGCAGTTTCATTCTTTTTCATTCGAAACTGGATGGCGGCTCGTAAACACAAAATATGGGCTTGCGTATCTACATACTCAGGAGCATTATTCATGACGAGTGCATTGCCGCAAATCTGCCAACCCGGTGTGCTACCACCGCAAGGCAACAAATAAACCGCTATCAGGCGGTTTTTTTGTCCCCAAAATTCACCTCCTCACCCCGCTACACCATGCTTAACGATTCAGCAAATTTTTTAATGTTGCTTTTTTGTAAACGGATTAACACTGTGCAGAAATCCTGCTATGCTGCCCGACGCGGTATCGGGCATTTACCCTACAAACTGCTGTCTCACAGGAGCGTGAAGAGAACGCCCGCCGCATATGACAATGAGAGCGAGGAGAACCGTCGTGCTAGAAGAATACCGTAAGCACGTAGCAGAACGTGCCGCCGAGGGAATTGTACCCAAACCTTTAGATGCAACCCAAATGGCCGCGCTCGTCGAGCTGCTGAAGAACCCGCCTAAGGGCGAAGAAGAATTCCTGTTAGATCTGTTGATCAACCGCGTACCGCCTGGCGTAGATGAAGCTGCCTACGTAAAAGCCGGATTCCTTGCTGCTATCGCCAAAGGCGAAGCCACCTCCCCACTGGTTACTCCTGAAAAAGCCATTGAACTGCTCGGCACCATGCAGGGTGGTTACAACATTCATCCGCTGATTGACGCGCTGGATAACGACAAGCTGGCACCGATTGCCGCTAAAGCGCTCTCGTCTACGCTGCTGATGTTCGATAACTTCTACGATGTGGAAGAAAAAGCCAAAGCAGGCAACGTCTATGCGAAGCAGGTGATGCAGTCCTGGGCGGATGCCGAATGGTTCCTGAATCGTCCAGCACTTGCTGAAAAAATCACCGTTACCGTCTTCAAAGTGACTGGTGAAACCAACACCGATGACCTCTCTCCGGCACCGGACGCGTGGTCTCGCCCGGATATCCCTCTGCACGCCCTGGCGATGCTGAAAAACGCCCGTGAAGGCATTGAGCCCGATCAGCCAGGCAGCGTTGGCCCGATCAAACAGATCGAAGCCCTGCAGAAAAAAGGGTTCCCGCTGGCCTACGTGGGTGACGTTGTGGGTACCGGTTCTTCCCGTAAATCCGCGACTAACTCCGTGCTGTGGTTCATGGGTGACGACATCCCGCATGTGCCAAACAAACGCGGTGGCGGCCTGTGCCTCGGTGGTAAAATTGCACCGATCTTCTTCAACACCATGGAAGATGCGGGCGCCCTGCCGATCGAAGTGGACGTCTCCAACCTGAACATGGGCGACGTGATTGACGTTTACCCGTACAAAGGTGAAGTGCGTAACCACGAAACCAACGAACTGCTGGCGAGCTTTGAGCTGAAAACCGACGTGCTGATCGACGAAGTGCGTGCCGGTGGCCGTATTCCGCTGATCATCGGTCGTGGCCTGACCACCAAAGCGCGTGAAGCGCTGGGTCTGCCGCACAGTGATGTATTCCGTCACGCGAAAGACGTTGCGGAGAGCAACCGCGGTTACTCTCTGGCGCAGAAAATGGTCGGTCGCGCCTGCGGCGTCGCCGGTGTTCGTCCTGGCGCATACTGCGAGCCGAAGATGACCTCCGTAGGCTCTCAGGACACCACTGGCCCAATGACCCGTGACGAACTGAAAGACCTGGCGTGCCTGGGCTTCTCTTCCGATCTGGTGATGCAGTCCTTCTGCCACACTGCGGCGTATCCGAAGCCGGTTGATGTAACCACGCACCACACGCTGCCAGACTTCATCATGAACCGCGGCGGTGTTTCCCTGCGTCCGGGCGACGGCGTAATTCACTCCTGGCTGAACCGCATGCTGCTGCCGGATACCGTGGGTACAGGCGGTGACTCCCATACCCGTTTCCCAATCGGTATCTCTTTCCCGGCGGGCTCCGGTCTGGTGGCGTTTGCTGCGGCGACGGGCGTGATGCCGCTGGATATGCCGGAATCGGTGCTGGTGCGCTTCAAAGGTAAAATGCAGCCGGGTATCACCCTGCGCGACCTGGTTCACGCGATCCCGCTGTATGCGATTAAACAGGGTCTGCTGACCGTTGAGAAGAAAGGGAAGAAAAACATCTTCTCTGGCCGCATCCTGGAAATCGAAGGTCTGCCGGATCTGAAAGTCGAGCAGGCATTTGAACTGACCGATGCGTCCGCTGAGCGTTCTGCTGCCGGTTGCACCATCAAGCTGAACAAAGAGCCGATCGTTGAGTACCTGAACTCCAACATCGTCCTGCTGAAGTGGATGATCGCCGAAGGCTACGGCGACCGCCGTACGCTGGAACGCCGTATCCAGGGCATGGAAAAATGGCTGGCGGATCCGCAGCTGCTGGAAGCCGACGCTGACGCGGAATACGCGGCAGTGATCGACATCGATCTGGCGGATATCAAAGAGCCAATCCTGTGCGCGCCGAACGATCCGGACGATGCCCGTCTGCTGTCTGACGTGCAGGGCGAGAAGATCGACGAAGTGTTCATCGGTTCCTGCATGACCAACATCGGCCACTTCCGTGCCGCCGGTAAGCTGCTGGACAGCCACAAAGGCCAGCTGCCGACTCGCCTGTGGGTGGCGCCGCCAACCCGTATGGACGCCGCGCAGCTGACCGAAGAAGGCTACTACAGCGTGTTTGGTAAGAGCGGGGCGCGTATCGAAATCCCTGGCTGTTCCCTGTGTATGGGTAACCAGGCTCGCGTGGCCGACGGTGCGACGGTGGTCTCCACCTCCACCCGTAACTTCCCGAACCGTTTAGGTACCGGCGCTAACGTCTATCTGGCCTCTGCCGAGCTGGCAGCGGTGGCTTCTCTGCTCGGCAAATTGCCGACGCCGGAAGAGTACCAGACCTTCGTGGCGCAGGTGGATAAGACAGCGGAAGATACCTACCGTTATCTGAACTTCAACCAGCTGGATCAGTACACTGAAAAAGCTGACGGCGTGATCTTCCAGACCGCGGTGTAAAACCATTCGGTCAGCCCGGCTGACCGTTTGGCGATAAACTCCCCAATGCCCGGTGAACATTGCATCACCGGGCATTTTTATTTCCCAACCTCCTGCCCGTTACGCTTTTTTTCTTTCTGTCTGCTGCGATAATTACTGCATGGGTACAGTGCAGCGGTGACGCATTGCCCTTGCAGAGGAAAAGACTATGGACTACGAATTTCTGCGCGATATTACCGGAGTGGTAAAGGTGCGAATGTCGATGGATCACGAGGCGATCGGCCACTGGTTCAACGAAGAGGTGAAAGACAATCTTGCCCTGCTTGATGAAGTAGAGCAGGCTGCACGCACCGTGAAGGGCAGTGAACGTTCCTGGCAGCGGGCTGGCCATGAATATACGCTGTGGCTGGATGGCGAAGAGGTGATGATCCGCGCCAATCAGCTGGAGTTTTCCGGCGACGAAATCGAGGAGGGGATGAGCTACTACGACGAAGAAAGTCTCTCTCTCTGCGGCGTGGAGGATTTCCTGCAGGTCGTTGCCGCTTATCGTGAATTTATGCAGCAGCGTTAATGACGCCTTTTATGTCGGGTGGCGCAAGAGCGTAGCCCTGCTAAGCGTAGCGTGAGCAGGGGAAATCCCCGGGTAGCGGCTGGTGCCTTACCCGGGCGACCAGGCGGCGCAGAATCCCAGGCCCGGCAAGCGCAAGCGCCGCCGGGCATTTCCAATATTACACGGCAGGAATATTGCGGCCGTAGTAAATCTCGCGCATCTCTTTCCACAGCAGGTCGGTAATGACCTTGCGCTCTTCGGCGGTCAATTCTTCCGGTCGGGTATGGAACATGTAGTGCTTAAGGTCGAACTCCTTGAGCAACATTTTGGTATGGAAGATATTTTCCTGATAAACGTTCACATCGACCATGTCATACAACGACTTAATGTCATCGGACATAAAGTTCTGAATCGAATTGATTTCATGATCGATAAAATGCTTCATCCCATTGATATCGCGGGTACAGCCGCGCACGCGGTAGTCAATGGTAACAATGTCCGATTCCAGCTGGTGGATCAGATAGTTCAGCGCTTTAAGCGGAGAAATGACCCCGCAGGTAGAGACTTCGATATCGGCGCGGAAGGTGCACAGTCCACCTTCCGGATGGCTCTCCGGGTAGGTATGCACGCAGATATGGCTCTTATCGAGATGGGCGACCACGGTTTCCGGTAACGGACCTGGATGTTCGGTCTGGTCGATAAGCTTGGGATCGACAGGCTCTTCGCTGACCAGAATGGTCACGCTGGCGCCCTGGGGTTCATAATCCTGGCGGGCGATATTCAGGATATTGGCGCCAATAATAGAACTCCGTCAGGCGATTGGCATTATAGAGTTCGTCGATATAGGCGATGTAGCCGTCACGCTCCTCTGCCGTTTTGGCGTAACAGATATCGTAGATACAAAAACTCAGGCTTTTAGTCAGGTTGTTAAAGCCATGCAGCTTCAATTTTTTCAATTTAGTTCACCCCCTTACTTCGCGTCACGGTGCGGACAGAGCATCATGCAGATATTGTGGTAAGGCGAAGGCCGCCGTATGGATTGCCGGATTGTAGTAACGGCAGGTCAGGTTGGCTTTGTGAAAGCGCGCCTGAATGATTTCGCTGGAGAGATGGCGCAACGCCTCGTTGTCGCTCGCCCAGGCAAAAGTCATGATCCCGCCGTAATAGGTTGGGATGGCCGCCTGATAGAAGCTGACGTCGCGAAAATAGTGGCTCAGTTTGCGATGGCTACCGACCGCTTCGTCCTGCTGCAGGAAACAAACGCCGTTTTGGGCAACGAACACGCCCCCCGGGTTCAGGCAGCGTTTGCAGCCTTCATAAAAAGCCGAGGTGAACAGGCTTTCGCCCGGACCGATAGGGTCGGTACAGTCCGAAATGATCACGTCAAACGTTTGCGTCGTCTGGTTAACAAAATTGACGCCATCATCAATCACCAGCGTGAAGCGCGGATCGTCGTAGGCCCCGGCGCTATGGTTGGGCAGGTACTGACGGCAGAATGAGACCACCCCGGCATCGATTTCCACCATGGTGATGGTTTCGATGCTACGGTGACGAGAGACTTCGCGCAGCATCGCGCCGTCGCCGCCGCCGATGATCAGGACATGCTTCGCGTTGCCGTGGGCCAGCAGCGGCACGTGGGTCATCATTTCGTGATAGATAAACTCATCGCGTTCGGTGGTTTGCACGACGCCATCCAGCGCCATCACCCGGCCAAAGGCGCGGTTGTCGAAGATGATCAAATCCTGATGATCGGTTTTTTCGTGGTACAGCACGTTATCAACGCTAAAGTACTGACCAAAATGGTCATGCAGCGTTTCATGCCACAGTGGATTATCGGCCACGGTGAGGCTCCTCCTTCGTTAACATCTGTTACACCCGTAAAACGAGTGCAACATCATAGACAACTATAGATGAGGATGCACGGCGGTTATTGCAGCAATGCGGCAGGAATAACCGCCACCGCCCGGGGAGAGCGGTGGGGGGAGGGTTATTTCGCCGGTGCGGGTTGGCTATCTACTATCCGCACGGAATAAACCATGGTGGCGCCTGGCGGGATTTTCGGCGGTAATCCTTTACTGCCATAGGCTTTTTCGGGCGGGACGACCAGCGTCAAGGAGCCATGGTTCTGCAGGCGTTGCAGCGGGCCGCGAAACACCGGGGGATAGGCATCCAGCTTCTGGGTGAGCGCCTGATCTTTCGCTTCCATATCGTTGATCACTGTCCCGTCCGTCAGCATCTCTTTGATTACTACGGTGACCAGATCGTTACCGCTTATTTTTCCTTTGCCCGGATAATCGACGCGACTGTAGACGCCATCTTTGAAGATCACATCTTTTTTGCGCGCAAACGCCTGCTGATATTTCTTACCGGCACTGATGTTTTTCTGCTCGATTTTATTCAGGTTCTGGAAAACCTGCTGCGAGACGTCAAACAGCGCCTTGTTACGCTCCTGTTCTCCGAGACGAAGCTGGCCGCTAAAAGCATCTTCGATACCCCGCAGCACCAGCCCGGCGTCGACGGTAATTCCCTGAGTGCGACGGGTGGTGAGAACGTTAAGGGCTTCTGCTCCCATCGAGGCGCCGATCGCATAAGCCTGCTGTTCTCCCGATGCGCTGAGTTTGGCGGCGGCGCTCTCGCCGCTGCGCGTTTTAGACTGTACAGAAAGCTGTGTTCTCAGCAGTTGGATTTCATCTTCTTTCATCCGTAGCTGGGCGTTGTCTTTATCCGCCTGCAGGCGGTAGGCTGCAACAACCGCCGCCATTTCCGGCGGCTCATTTTTTGGCGCTGCAGCGGTGTCAGGGCGGGTTGTTGGCGCTTTTTCCGCGGCGGCCAACCGGGCGGTTAACGACTGCTTGTCGGCGTTTAGCGCCTTGACCTGGTCGAGAGCGGCCTGCTGTGTTTTCTCCGCGGCGTCGAGCCGGATAGTCAGCGACTGCTTATCGGTGGTCAGCGCTTTGACCTGGTCGAGGGCGGACAGCTTCTCTTTTTCCGCCGCGGCCAGTCGGCTGGCCAGCGGCTGTTTATCAGCGTTCAGTGTTTTGGCCTGGTCGAGGGCGGCCTGTTTCTCTTTTTCCGCAGCCATCAGCCGGGCGGTGAGTGTCTGCTTGTCTGTGTCGAGGGCGGTGAGCTGGCCGAGTGCGGTCTGCTGTGCTTTTTCCGCGGCGGCCAGCCGGGAGGTCAGCGTTTGTTTATCTGTATTCAGCGTGGTGAGGCTGGTGCTGAGCCGTTTATTTTCCGCTTCGACGCTCTGAAGCTGCGACGTTAATTGTTGGATCTGCTTAAGTGCGGCAGCCTGGCTCTGTTGCAGAGTATTATTCCGGGCAACGACTTCCTTTTTAATTAACGTCTCATTTTCCGCCGTGGCGGCGGTTAAGGCGAGCTGTAATTGCTTTATTTTATTATTTAACGCCGCTTGCTCATTCGCAATGGATGTATCCGGGGCTGGTGTGGCGGCAAGCTGTTTTTTTAATTGTTGGATAATTTTATCTTTTTGCGCAATCGTTGCCTGTTGGCTGGCGATTCTTTTTTGCAACTGTGCGTTATTGGCCGTCGTTTTTTTATTGTCCGCGTTCTGGCGAGCGTCTGACGCTTGCTTTGCTGTGGCCGCAGAGCTTTTCTCTTCTTGCGCCTGAGCTTGCTGAGTTTGCTGCTGGGCGTAATCGAGAAAAGCCGGCGTAGCACCGGCGTAGAATGAGGTTGAAAGCGCCAGCGCCGCGACGAGCATCAGCAGTGGTGCTTTAGGGGTCAGCGTGGCGGGTTTGTTCATGGCAGTTTGTTTTCACCACGCTGTACCAGGGTATCGATCAGCGTTTTCTGGATATCGGAACACAGTTTGATGGATTTAAACTGATACATGGAGTCAATGCCCAGTCGGGTGGGATCGGCCACTTTATCGCGCACATTGTTGTATTGCGATGCCGAACGCACCAGGGCATTGAACTCATTGCTGAGTTTAGTTGCCTGCTGTGGGTTCACCTCTTTAAGTGAATCCAGCGCCTTTCGGCAGGACTCAATACGCTCCTGTTCGCTGGCCGCTCGCTCCTGCTCAGCCTGCTGCTGTGATGTGAGCGGCGTGGTGATCGGTTTTACCTGCTGGCGAGAAGAGGTATTGCTACAGCCCACTAATAAAAATGCGGCGAGCGGGATAATACGGAGAGTCGGCGAGATATTCACAATTTCAGTCCATGAAGTAGGGATATTTTCACCGGATTCTAGAAGGGTGCTTTTTATTTTGCAATATATGGCTAATGATATTTTATTAGTTTTTTAGTCATTCATCATTATTAGGGGTTTAATTTATTTGGCGAATTGATAGGTTTGCAATTAAATAATGTTTGTTTATATACAATAATAAATATAGATA
>ENA-UEQM01001123-UEQM01001123.1-human-gut-metagenome-genome-assembly--contig:-NODE-1123-length-12426-cov-2.836100_pt1 | contig 12426 bp, 9 predicted proteins | sample MGYA00242948_ERZ507948 | MGnify/ENA primary metagenome ERZ507948 (study PRJEB26167, sample SAMN06115440) | human gut metagenome | host: Homo sapiens | place: China:Hubei | collected 2015-07-28 | study... | reverse complement strand
TTGCCACATTATGGCTCAGTTTTTTCTTCAAAGCCTCAAACTCTGCCTTGGCATCATCGTAGTAGCCTTCAAACTTATGGGAATACCAATGTGCGGACATAATTCATCGAATCTTTTCCTCCATTGAAATACTGTTTCCGGATAGCCAGATCCTCTTTCAACTTACCGTCGATGTAAAGCCGCGTAGATTTCTCGTCCCCAGTAATGGTTACCGATGCAGTCTCTTCTGGATAAAACTGGTAGTTGAAGGTATTCAGATATCCATCCCGGATAAATCCCAACTTTCCGGAAGCCGGATCAGACAGGTAAAAGACAGCATCAGGCGAACGAAACAATTCGGTTCCCTTTTCCTCCGCCTCCGCTTTGATATCGAAAGAGACGGTATAATGATAACCAATCTCTTTCAACCCCGTTTCCATTCCCGGCTTCAAAATTTCGAGGTTGTAAACGGAACGCGGCTCCGTCCCGATACGTCCGGCCACGTTCACGCCAGGTGCTTCGCTGATCGCCATACGGGCGCTGTTAAAGTCGGCATACGGAACCGTACAATCCTTTCCCGTCCACATCTTAACAGCCAACGTCTGCATAGCAGGAAACACGCGATAGTGAATATCCTTCGTGCTGATGCCGTTACCCGCATGGTCGTTCCAGACAGCAAACATACCGCCTTTGATCTGCTTATGCTTTTCGGGAAACACTTCTTTCCCTACATGGGCAGGCGTCCATTCTTTATAAAGCATTTCCGTATTCAGGTAATCATAATAATAGCCTGCTGCGGGAACGATATATAGATACCCGTCAGGGATACTAATCAGGTCATAGCCTTGTTTGATCATCTCTTTCGGATCGGCATACCCGTTATACCAAGCGCTCATCAGCACGTTTTCAGATTTTACAGGTGTTTCACCCTTTGCGTGCGTCAAAGCTCCCCAGACACAAGCCTGCTTGCCGAAGCCTTCCACAAAACGGATATAGTGATCGGTGAAAGCACGGAATTTCTCCACCACATCCTGCTTCTTATTGGAATATTCGTCCGTTCCAATATGGACACGTTTGCCGGTAAAGACGGGATTACGTCCTTCCAGGTACTCGCGGAAAAGAGCATCCACGAACTCATAAGTTTCAGGTTTGAACAAGTCAAGATGATCCATGCCATACTCTTCGCTGCCGATCTCCGGCTTATACTGTGTAAGCGCAAGCGAATGTGCCGGGACATCTATCTCCGGGATGATCTCCACACCTAGGCTATCGGCGAGTTGTTGCAGGGCAATAAACTCCTTTTTTGTATAATAGCCATCGCGGGCGGTCAGTCCGGGAAAAGTTTCGCATTCGAGGCGGAAAGCCGAATAGGTCTTGTTCCAGTCGTGATTGTAATATTGCTTGAAAGCATTATCGTTCAAGTGGATCTGGAATGTGTTCATCTTATAGTAGGCCATCATCTTCACATAATCACGTAACATGCTCATTGGAATAAATTTACGCCCGCAATCCATCATAAAACCACGGATCGCATAGTCGGGATAATCACGGGCTGCCCCTTTCGGCAAAGCCTGATTACCCTGCTGTTCGGTCAGTTGTAGCAACGTGCGGGTAGCCCAATACAGCCCCTTGCTCTTAGGAGCAGTAACGGTGACGCGGTCAGTGATCTTCATCGTGTAGCCTTCCTCTCCCAACCGGCTGTCGGACGAGAGGGAGAACACAAAATCGCCGGCAGCCGCACGACCTTGCACGACCTGCATCCGACGGCCGAACATCAGCTCGTAGTCTTCGGCAAACTGATTGGCAACACGGGCTACAGACGGATCTTTTCCGGTATACACGATCCGGGATGTAGCCGTAGGAGTGAACATCCCCCGAGCTCCTCTCCATTCCTGCAATTCAGGGATGACAAACGGTTTCTTGTTATTTGCGGCGTCTGCTTTTCCAGACAATAACAATAAAGCTGCCAAAAGCAGCCAATAGAGTTGTATCTTCATAAGTATTTGAATTTATTGCGGACAAAGATACGAATTATTCCTTATCTCTCACAATCGGAGTGTATCGCCCCTTTTTCGTTAAAAGATGGCTAAATAGCAGGGCATTTCTGATTGATTTATTACTTTTGCATCCAAAATCATTTTAATGAGTTACAATTGGAACACACGGACGGAACTTTTGTTAGGCGCCGACCGGATGGAGCGGCTGGCACATAGCCATGTGCTGGTAGTGGGACTAGGAGGTGTGGGAGCTTATGCTGCCGAACAGATATGCCGCGCCGGAATCGGCCACATGACGATCGTCGACGCCGATACGGTGAACGAAAGCAATATCAACCGCCAACTGCCGGCGTTACATTCGACGTTGGGGATGCCGAAAGCTGAAGTCGTAGCCCGTCGCCTGTTAGATATCAATCCCCGTCTGAAACTAGGTGTCCTGAACGAATTTTTGCGCGACGAACGGACGGAAGAGGTGCTTTCAGCGACCCGGTACGATTTTGTCGTCGACGCGATCGATTCCCTCAGTCCGAAAGTATTCCTCTTGTATCACGCTTATCAGAGAAATATCCCTGTCGTTTCCTCAATGGGTGCCGGAGCCAAGATGGACCCGTCTCGAAGACCTGCAACTGCGCATTGGCAAAAGCCGTACGCAAACGACTGCGCGGTCTGGGCGTCAACAAAGGGATTCCGGTTGTCTTCTCTACCGAGATAGCCAATCCTGATGCCGTCGTAGAAGTGGAAGGCGAACAATGCAAACGGACAACGACCGGAACCGTTTCCTATATGCCGGCAATATTCGGATGCTACTTAGCCTCATATGTTATTAACCAGTTGAAAGTTGAAAGTTGAAAATGAGAAGTTATTCTTTTCCTTATACAACTTTCAACTTTCAACTTTCAACTTTCAACTGATATGATACAAACAGAAGGAATAACCAAAAGCTTCGGCTCCCTGCAAGTATTGAAAGGAATCGACTTGACGATAGACGAAGGTGAGATCGTAGCAATTATCGGTCCGAGCGGGGCGGGAAAAACTACCCTGCTTCAGATCATCGGGACACTCGATGCTCCGGACAGCGGCAAACTATATATAAACGGGACCGAAACCGTCCGCCTTTCGGAAGAAAAACTGGCGGCATTCCGCAACCGGAACATCGGCTTCGTTTTCCAGTTCCATCAGCTTCTCCCGGAGTTCACGGCTTTGGAGAACGTGATGATCCCGGCACTGATCGCCCGTGAAAAACCGGCTGTAGCCGAGAAAAGGGCGAAGGAGATTCTCGACTTCATGAACCTGACCGATCGGATGTCCCACAAACCGAACGAACTGTCAGGCGGAGAGAAACAGCGCGTAGCCGTTGCCCGCGCCCTCATCAACAACCCGTCCGTAATCCTCGCAGACGAACCATCAGGAAGCCTGGATACCAAGAACAAGGAAGAGCTGCACAAGCTCTTCTTCGACTTGCGCAACCAGATACACCAGACATTCGTCATCGTCACACACGACGAGCAACTGGCAACCGATACAGACCGCGTGATACATATCAAGGACGGAACGGTTCAACAGTTGAAAGGGGAAAGTTGAAAGTGAAAAGAGGGCAATTATTTCTTAATTTTTAATTCTTAATTATTCATTCAAACATGGTGGACAACAGAGTCACATTCGGTAGTAAACTCGGAGTTATCCTAGCTACCGTAGGATGCGCCGTAGGACTGGGAAGTATCTGGCGTTTTCCTTATATGTTAGGGACGAACGGCGGTGCCGCATTCTTGCTTATCTATATTCTCTTCATGATATTCTTAGGAATTCCGGTAATGGTAACCGAATTCTTTATCGGCCGCTACTCCCGCAGCAATACGGTCGGTTCGTTCAAGAAAATGGCCCCCGGGACGAAATGGTGCTGGATCGGATACAACGGCATCCTGGCCGCTTTCCTGATCCTGGGCTTCTATGCGGTCGTTTCCGGCTGGACACTCGAATACGTCTGGCAGACAGTAAACGGTAGCCTCTACAGTACGCCGGGTGTGGACTTTACCGCCGGCTTCGACAACTTCTCTTCCAATGCACTCCGGCCGATCTTCTGGACAGCAGTCTTTATCGGACTGACGCATTTCGTGATTGCCTCAGGTGTGGAAAAAGGTATCGAACGGGCCTCCAAGATCATGATGCCACTCCTGTTCTTTATCCTGGTCGTGATGTGTGTACGCTCCGTCACGCTGCCAAATGCAGAAGCGGGACTGGTGTACCTGTTCAAACCGGATTTCAGCAAGCTGACTTCATCCGTTGTACTGAGTGCCGTCGGGCAGGCGTTCTTTTCGCTGAGTCTCGGCATGGGTTGCCTTATCACCTACTCTTCTTATTTCGGGAAAGACACCAACATGTTGGCAACAGCTTGGCAGGTGACGATCATCAATACTTTTGTGGCAGTCCTGGCAGGGATCATGATCTTCCCGGCAGTCTTCAGCTTCGGGATTGCCCCATCGGCAGGCGCCCAACTGGTATTCATCACTTTGCCCAATGTATTCGAGCAGTTACCGTTCAGCAGCTTGTGGTCGCTTATTTTCTATATCTTGCTGGCGATGGCGGCACTGACTTCTACCATTTCCTTGCATGAAGTGGTGACCGCCTATATCCATGAAGAGTTCCGTATGACAAGGAAAAGAGCGGCTTGGCTCGTTTCGATCGGTGTATTCATCTTAGGCATTCTCAGTTCACTCTCGTTCGGATTATTAAAAGAGTTCACGATAGGTGGACTGATCTTTTTCGATGCACTGGACTACCTGACGGCCAAGATCATGCTGCCGTTAGGAGGAATGCTGACCTGCATCTTCGTCGGAACACGTGTCGACAAGAAAATCCTGAAAGCCGAGCTGACCAACGAAGGGACGATCAAGTTCCGTCTCTTCTCCATTTATGTCTTCTTCATGAACTACGTTTCCCCGATCGCCATAGGCATCGTATTCCTAAACGAACTCGGCCTGCTTGACCAGCTAAAGAAACTATTTTACAATAAACCCGTAAGTTCCTTGCATATCGGCAGGGAACTTATACCTTTGTAAAATAGTATTCATTTAATAATAACTGTCTTATGGAGACCAAAACCATTCGAAAAAATACTTTCTTACCATGAACTGGCGCGACCTTCTCTACTTCTCCAAAGGCGAACGGAGAGCACTGGCTTTACTCCTTTGCCTCATCACTATTTCCTGGATCTTATTGCTTTGGACAAACACGAAACGGATGCCTATCGAAGCGCAGACAGATGCCCATCGAACAGAAAGCCGACAAGCACCGGGCGAAAGACGGATCATCACCGGAAAAAATACATCCGAAGGGGGAAAAAATTTCATCCGGAAAGAATCCGGACCTCATCCGAATAAAACCAAGAATACCCTTAAAGATAAAAGTCCTACCCTTACAGGTAACAACTCCTACCCTACAGGCAAGAAGAGGAAAGGATATACCCTATACACTCGAACGGAAAAGTACGCGCCGGGAACCCTCGTCGAGCTCAACACCGCCGACACTACGATCCTGAAAAAAGTCCCTGGCATCGGCAGCACCTTCGCTCGGCGGATCATGAAATACAGAGAACTCTTAGGGGGCTTCTACGATGTCAGCCAGTTGGCGGAAGTGTATGGGATCGATGAAGAACGCTACCAAGCCCTCGCCCCCTGGTTCATTGCCGACACGCTCCATGTACGCCGGTTAGAGGTCAACGCCTTACCCGCCGCCGCTCTCCGCAAACACCCTTACCTCGACTACCGACAGGCAAAAGCGATCGAACAGCTCCGGAAACAAAAAAGCAGGCTCTCCGGATGGGAGAACCTGCAACTGATAGAAGAATTTACAGATACGGACAAGAAACGGCTCACACCGTACCTGTCATTCAAATAAACTTTAAAACGTGACTTGTATCATCACGGGAAAATGATCCGACGGGAAACGACCGTACTGCATATCGTTGAGAACAGCATACTTTTTCACCTTCGTCCCCTTCGTCACCCAGATATAATCGATGCGGTTCATCATCTCGGAATCCGTCTTGAAGCTGTTGTAAGTACCTTCCGTACCATAACGCGGCTGCTCGCTCAGGTCATACGAGTCCAGCAACAGACCGTCGGATGCCAGCGTCACCATCGGTTCATCGGTCGGAACGGCATTGAAGTCTCCCGTCGCAAAGACCGTCGCATCCGTTCCGGCAATCTGCTTAATACGAGCGATCAGCAGTTTGGAAGATTCCCGGCGTGCCACCTTCCCCTGATGGTCGTAATGGGAATTGAAAAAATAGAACACCTTGCCACTCTCCTTATCGCGAAACTTACCCCAGGAACAAATACGGTTGCAGCAAGTAGCATCCCAGCCCTTGCCCGGAACATCCGGTGTTTCGGAAAACCAGAAATTCCCCTTGTCTAACAAATCAAAACGACTGGTCTTATAGAAGATAGCGGAATGTTCGCCCGCATCCTCGCCGTCATCGCGCCCGGCACCGATATAGGCATACCCATCCAACTCGGCAATCCCGTCCAACATGTGCTTGAACCCTTCCTGTGTCCCGAAGATATCGAAATCGTGGAAACGGATCAGTCCTTTCACCATCTCTTTGCGGTTCGGCCAGGCATTCACACCATCTTTTTCCGTATCCATACGGAGGTTGAAAGTCGCCACGTTCAGTTCGCTCCTCCCGCCTGTGGCCGGATGGGATTCTTTCATGGCCCATGACTGGAGCAAAGCTGCCAGCAGAAGGACCGAAACAAATACACTTACCGTCTTTTTCATATCCTTATCATTTATCGATTACACATTTACCAACCCGGATTCTGTTTCAGGTTTCCATTTTTGATGATTGCCGACTGAGGGATCGGGTAGTAATACTGGCGACCATCGTCGTACCAGATACGCGGATCATCGTCCGACCAAGTCAGGTTACCCGAATCCGCCCCGGTCAATCCCTGCTGCGTGCCCTCTCCTACTGAAACAGGCGTACAGGAAGCAGGCAGACCGGTCGGCTTCTCTCCCTTATAGAAGATCACGTCCGGCGTACCGTCTTTGTCGAGGTCCATCTGGACATTCAAGGCGGGAACATATATACCAGTCCAACGCATCGTCATCAGCTCACCGCGTTTCCAACGCTTCAGGTCGGTGAAGCGGAAACCCTCCAGAGCCAGTTCGACGGAACGCTCACGACGCACTTCGAGGATGACCGGATCGGAAATATTCGGGAAATAGTTTTGCTGGAAATAAGCATCCACCTTGGTTGGCTTGGCAGAAAGACCGCCGGTGATACCGGCGCGTGCACGCAGCACACCGACCGTATTCGCCCAATCCGCATCCGTCAGCGTCCCCAACTCGGCTTTTGCCTCGGCATAGTTCAGCAGGACTTCGGCATAACGGAACAACGGAATCGCATTCGTATTCAAAGCACCGGCATCGTATTTGGTATCATCCAACGTATATTTGATCGGTTGGTAGCCCGTATAGGAATAACCGTTGAAGTTAGGAGCGGCAGGCACCCCGTCGCGTTCATACCCCGGTGTGCGGATCGTCTGGGCAAGGCGTGCGTCACGGTTCTGGCATTCGTCATAGAACTCCATCGTCTCGTAACCGGCACGATCCGTAAACGGTGTCCCATCCGTATTCAGGAAAGTATTGACAAAGGTACGGATCATACTGAAACGCGCTCCGTACGTGCCTGAAGTCCACCACCAGTTAGCTTCGCCCAACACAGCCAGCCCGGCATCGGCGCAGCTCGCCAGCATCACTTCGCTAGTTACCGGCTTATCACTGATGAACAGCGAGCGGAAAGAAGCATCCGTACCCTCACCCGTATAAATAGAATGGCCGCTTTCCTTCATAACCGTTTCGGCAGCACGGACAGCCTCCTGATACCATTCGTCGGCCGAGTCGGTCAATCCCAACTCCGTATGATACTTGCGAAAAGAAGCTTCGAAGAGGCAGATACGGGATTTCAACGCATAAGCCACCCATTTCGTCACCAGAGAACCGGTTTCGTCCTTCGTCCGCGAGATATTCTCACAAGCGAAGTCCAGGTCTTCCAACACATGATCCATGACGATAGTCCGCGAATCGCGGGGAGCATACAGCAACTCGTCGTCCACACCTAACGTACGGTCTATCCAAGGCACATCACCGAAACGTACTACCATCTCGTAATAGAAGTAAGCGCGGAAAAAGCGGGCCAAGCCGATATAGTTGTTACGGACAGATTCATCGACCGCCTCGTTCGTACAGTTCTCAATAAAGTAGTTGATGTTGCGCAGATCGCTCCACGACCACCCGCTGCTCAACTCGGCCGAGTAAGCCCCTTCGCGGATAAAGTTGTCGAAGCTGGTCACCGCTCCATAATCGCACATGGCATCCTGCCTGAAACCGTCACTGACGGAAGGGAGCATATTATAGAAAGAATAGGAATATGTTTCCAGCCCTTTCTCCGTCCTGAAGACTGTGTCTTTGTCCACCGAAGCCTGCGGTGTCTCGTCCATTGAGCAGGAGGAAAGGAGTAAACAGACTGATACAAAAGAATATATAATCCGTTTCATGTCGTTGATAGTTCTTTAATTAAAATGTTACTGATAAACCTAAACTCACACTCTTCATCTGCGGATAGCTGTTCCCGTCACCGCTACCACGGTTCCCGTTCAGTCCGGACGACATATCGGCATCCGTCAGGTCGGGATCGGAACCGTAGATGTTCGTCACGTCGAGGTCACGCGTATGCTTGTAGAGCGGGGACCAGCACCAGAGATTCTCGGCCGAAATATAAACCCGTACATTCTGCAATTTGGCTTTCGAAACGATCGGCTGTGGCAAGGTGTAGCCGAATTGCAGGTTCTTCAGACGGATATAAGCGACATTCTGCAAGTAGCGGGTCTGCGGTGTAGACTTCAGGGAAGCATTGTAGCCGGCATAACGGGGCAGATAAGCATCCGTATTGTCTTCTGTCCAATAGTTGCCCTGATGCCAAGTAGGCATGTTGTTATACGGGCGGTTATACTGTCCCCAGAAAATACATTCCGAACTGGGATACCAATCCTGTTTTCCCACACCCTGGAAGAAGGCGGAAAGAAAGAAGTTGTTCCAGTCACCGGAAAGGTTGATGCTATACGCATAGCGAGGCAACGCATTTCCGATCACGGTCTTGTCACCGTGGTCGTCCACGGTATTATTGCCGTAGTCGATCACATGGTCACCGTTCAGGTCCTTGATCTTCACATCTCCCGGATAGGTGATGCGCTTGGATGAAGACTGGATCAGTGTCTGGTCGGCATGGCTGTCAATATCAGCCTGATCCTTGAACAGCCCTTCAGTCACATATCCCCAGATTTCACCTACACGCTTGCCAGCATAGTAGTCATCCAGGTTACCCGTCTGGTTGTTATAGCGGTCGATGGTCGAGATATAGTCGGATAGCGTTCCACGGATCTCGTAGTTGAACGGTTTCTCCGCCAATGTGAACTGGTCGCGCCAAGTCAGCGTGATTTCCCATCCCTTGGTCGTCATGTCGGCATAGTTGCCTTTGGGAGAAGAGGCGCCGAACACATCGGGAAGCGTTTCGCCGACCGTGTACATATCCGTTGTCTTACGGATGTAATAGTCACCGTTAAATTGCAAGCGGTTGTTCAACATGCCGAAGTCCAGTCCGACATCGGTCGTCGTTGCCGTTTCCCAGGTCAGTCCGTCAGGCATGACGGCAGGAGCACTCGTATACTTGTTCTTCAAACCGTTCAGGACACGACCGGAAGTGCTGATGCTCAACAACTCGAGGAAGCTATAAGGAGAAACATTACCATTCCCTAACGAACCGTATGAAGCACGTATTTTCAAATTGGAGAACAAATCCGGGTTCACCTTCCAGAACGCCTCTTCCGACACGCGCCATCCACCGGAGACAGAAGGGAAGAACGCCCATTGCTGATCGGTCGGGAATTTGGAAGAACCGTCATAGCGTCCATTCACTTCCAACAGATAGCGATCCTTGAACGCATAGTTCAGACGGAAAAAGCCACCTGCCACGCGCCATCTGTTATAACCTCCCGACGTAGTGATCGCATCTCCCAGCGCCAAGTTGATGTTTTCCGAATCGTCGAGCAGCAACCCGTTACGCTGCACATATGTGCTCTTATAAGTTGACTGTTCATAATTGTAACCGACCATACCTTTGAAATAATGCGCATCACCGAATGTATCCTCATAATCGGCATACAGGTTGGTCGCAATATACTCGGTCCGCATATTACTTTCCTTCAAGTCATTGTATTTGGTACTCAGTTCGACAATCTGCCCTTCGTGAGTGCTATAAGGAACCGGTACACGGCGTTGCGTTTGTCCCTCGTCCGTGTTGCGGAACGTGAAGTCGCCCCGTACGTGCAACTTGTTTTCCAGAAAGGAAGCAGTAAAGCCGGTCGTATTCTTCAACACCTTGTTATTGGTATCGATACCGTTCTTGCCATAGATAAAGTCACCGACCGAATAAGCGGCCGAGAAAGTCAGGCTACCGTCGGGGTTGAAGATAGGCGAGGTCGGATGACCTTCATCGGAAATGTTACGCCAGATGGAGCCGCCTTCGCCGACGTTGATCGGGTTATGGTAATCCATATTGGAAAAATCCATATTGTTCTCGATCTTCAGCCAGTCGAACACCTGTACGGAACCTTTCGCACGCAGGTTCATCATCTTATAATTGTCGGTATTATAGCGAAACAAACCGTCGTAGCCATAGAACCGTCCGGAAACGTAGTAGTTCAGTTTCCCGTTGTTACCGGTCACCGACAAGTTATGGTCCTGTGCGAAAGTCGTTTTCTTGTACAGGGCGTCATAATAATCCTCGTTGCCGTAATAGACATATTTGCCGGTAGCATCGACCGTCACCTCGTCAGTTATGCCCTGCTCCTTCCGTCTTTTGAAGTCTTCCAGCCAGCCGAGGGAGAATTCCTGCGTCTTGTTAATGTTCTTAGGGTCGGCCGAATAGTTGTTCCATGCATGATAGGCTTCATAGAAATGACTGGCATATTCATATCCGTCGGTCACGAAGTCGGGAACCGTCACCGGTTTCTGCATGGCGAAATTTCCGGAATAGGTAATGGAAGTCTTGTCCTTAGTCGGCTCTTTGGTGGTGATCAGTACGACCCCGAAAGTACCACGCGCCCCATAGATGGCAGCCGAAGCGGCATCTTTCAAGACAGACACGCTGGCGATATCGTTCGGGTTCAACATCGAGGGATCACCTTCCACACCGTCGATCAGGACCAACGCGCTACCACCCTGCCCGATCGAAGTCGTACCGCGGACATTATAACTCGCCGAACGGGTCGGCTTGCCGTCAGTCAACTGGATGTTCAAGTTGGGGATCGAACCTTGCAGGGCTTGTGTCACATTGGGAACGGAACGATTGTCAAACACTTCGCTGGTCACCTGTTCGACAGCTCCGGTCAGGTTCACTTTCTTCTGTGTGCCATAACCGACCACGACCACTTCGTCCAGCGTCTGCGTATCTTCCACCAAGGCCACTTTCAGCTCTTTCTCTCCTTTCAGTGTGATTTCTTTCGAGATATATCCGATAAAAGAGATGGTTAACACAGCGTCAGGGGCTACCTCCAGCGAAAACTTCCCGTCAATATCGGTCACCGCCCCGTTAGTCGTTCCTTTTTCCACTACATTGGCTCCGATAACGGGTTCTCCGTATCCATCCACAATCGTACCTGTCAGATGATACGTGCCCTGCCGGGCTACGCTTATGATTCCGCCCGGATTGGCGGAATAGATTACAGGGATTCCCTGTAATGCACCTGCGATACATAGCAAACCCGCAAATCGGGTCACTCTACTCTTAATCTCCATGTTTGTTCTTTTTGCGTTAAAACAAATATATTTTCACCTAATTAAAACCGCTGCAAAGGAACAACCGGAGTATTAAATCGCTGTTTACTATCAATTACAATATCGTTACAGAACCAATTCCCTGAACAGTATCTCCAACGTCTGGTCCAAGTCATCGGAGAAACCCGGATGCGGACGTGAAGTCTGGATAGATGCACTCCGCACTGCTGTCAGCCACCGAAACCGTTCCGGGACGTCCAGAGCAGCGATAGGACCGCACTCCTTCGTACCGGAACAGATTTTATCGAAAACATGCAGATTGGCAAACAACGATTCACGATCCAACTCAGAAGAAAACAGATTCAACTTGTTCTCGTCTACCTTATAAAGCGCCTTGATGTACTTCGCTCTTTTCGAGAACAGAATAATTCCCACATTAAAGAACTCCTCACGTTCTACTTTGGGGACCAAACGGATAACGGCATATTCATATAAGTGCTTTCCTTGCATCTTGTGCTTCTTTTATAAATGTTTCGGAATGTGCCAGTCTCCCACATAAGAACCGGATATAAATCTCTCTTATCTCTTGCGGCCTACCGGGACTTTCACTCCAGTG
>ENA-UEQM01001120-UEQM01001120.1-human-gut-metagenome-genome-assembly--contig:-NODE-1120-length-12444-cov-208.694510_pt1 | contig 12444 bp, 10 predicted proteins | sample MGYA00242948_ERZ507948 | MGnify/ENA primary metagenome ERZ507948 (study PRJEB26167, sample SAMN06115440) | human gut metagenome | host: Homo sapiens | place: China:Hubei | collected 2015-07-28... | reverse complement strand
CGCCTCAAGAAGTCCTTGATGGTGAAAGATCTGATTACAATACCTGCTCCTAAGCATCTGGAAATGAGTGACCCCATTTTGGCGTTGTGGTTGAAGAGAAGAGTGTGGAAGGAAGCATAAAAGGATAAAGCCCCTTCTGTATTCCGGGTATATGAAAAACTGGAATGCGGAAGGGGCTTTTGGGGAATTTACCTTTTCTTATTTAAAGAACCTGTTAAGCTGTTTGATGGCTTTGTCAAACTGCTTAGCTGGCAGACGGTAGTTCTTTACAGGATTCATGTGGGCATCATAAACATCCAGGGCACCATCGGCAGTCTTCTCCAGAATGGTGTCGTTGTTGATGATGAAGGCATAGTTCAGATTGCTGCCTACTACATGCCACAGTCTAGGCGTCTTATCTGTCATCATTCTGCCCATCGAATAATCGGTAGGATTGTTCTTTCATAATTGAAAGAATCCTTTCTAGACATTAATCCTTAGATTTTAACAGAGAAAAATACTTATCTAGAACCATCAGCGAGATGATATCCTCACGCTGCTTATCCTTGAATTGCTCTACATATTCGTGAGCGTGGTTGATGATAGCTTGCGCTTCATCTGGATGAGCAGTATAATAGTCCATCTTTTCCTCAAGATCAGAGAAATCAGGCTTTACTTCTATATAATGATAGTCTGGCTTCAGAGTTCCTTCCATAAACCAAGTTTCATAATATGGCTTAGGCATCACGGCGATGGAATTGGAAGACATAATCCATTTCAGATTGCTTGCCACGTCATTTCCCTCCAGTGCTATCACGTATTTGTATTTCAGATGGTCGTAGATGGAAATCTTGTCGCTCTTCCATTTTGGCTTAATCAGATCTATGGTTCCGATATCGAAGCGAGGATTTCCGAAAAACTTCTCTACAAATTGCACACGGATGTCCTTGCAGGCTATTTTCCCTCTGAAGATAGCCTGGTCTTTTTTTTCTGCAAACGAAAGCTTATCCTTCACGAAGATAAAATGGCGTACCTTGTCCATCTTGAGCAATACGGAGTTCTGGTTTTCTCCATGAATTGGGCGGCTTTTTACAATGGTAGGAATATCTTCCACATACGTGATGTCACCAGGCAGGAGATTCCATTTGTTGTTGCCGTTAAAACAGCGGGCATACTCCAAGGTATCCAGATAATATACCTTCTGGCGGGTCATCGGCTGTTCTGCAACTTTTACAGCTTTCTTTTCCCACAAATCTTTGTTGAGATGAAGATAGTTTTCTGTAAGCTTGTTGTAGTAGTTTACTCGGCTTAGAATATAGTCATAATCTTTGCGTTTCTTGGCTTTGGCTAGTAAACGCTGTCCCCTCCATATCAGGATGCAGGCAGGAGTATAAAGACGGGCGTATTCCTTGATGTAATACCAGGGTTTGCTGTTTTTTCCGCTATGGAATTTATATTTCAGTTTTTGAATATTCATTGGATTTCTTATTTTTTATGAAAACTATAATGATGTTTTTGGCTACAAAATTATGAAATATACTTTAAACTTGCAAGAAAATAGATAAAAAAAAGCAAGTATCAATAAAGGAAGAAAGATAATTTCCCTAAAATTTTGCTTTTCTGATAGTTTTTCGTATCTTTGCAACCTATGAGATATCTGGATGGTATCTAGTTTAAGAATATAAAAGAATAGTATGTTAGAAGTACGTGATAGATTAAACTTCGAGGATTATCTGGATTCACTCTTGAATAGTATAGAGAGTGATGACTTGGAGTTTAAAAGTGCTGCCGGTGGATTTCCTGGCAGCTTTTGGGATACCTATTCAGCCTTCGCCAATAGCGAAGGAGGAGTTATCGTGCTTGGAGTAATAGAAAAAAAAGGTAAGTTCTATATAGATAATCTATCTGATGAACAGATTGAGAAATATACAAAGGACTTTTGGAATAATGTGAATAATCGAGCTACGGTTAGTTGTAACCTGTTAAAAACAGAAGATGTCGTGGTAGAAGATTACAAAGGTCATAAACTTATGTTATTCTTTATTCCTCGTGCATCCAGAGAACAGCGTCCTGTTTATAGAACGTCTCAACCCTACAATGGTACTTTTAAGCGCAATCATGAAGGTGATTATAAATGTACGGAGCGAGAAGTGCAGCGTATGTTTTCAGATGCGAATGTTTCTAATCCCGCTGATAGCCGCATTTTGAGAAATTATTCATTAGATGATTTAGATATGGAGTCTATTGCTCAATATCGTCAATTATTTAAGTTGGCAAAGCCAGACCATCCTTGGTCTGTTTTGTCTGATTTTGAGTTTCTTAAAAAGATAGGTGCTTATCGTACAAATCGTGGAACGAAAGAAGAAGGTTTTACAATGGCAGGAGTTTTGATGTTTGGTAAAGAAGACGCCATTACTGATAATGAATGTTGCCCCGACTTCTTTCCTGATTACCAGGAAAAACTATCAGATAATCCTGAAATACGATGGACCAATCGTATTTGTCCTGATGGAACTTGGGAGGCAAATTTATTCCAATTCTATCTTCGTGTTCTTCCAAGATTATCAGCGGTCTTGCCAAAACCTTTCATCTTGGAGGGCAATATTCGTCGAGATGAAACCCCTGCGCATGTGGCTGTACGTGAAGCATTAGTAAATCTTTGTATTCATACCGATTATTCGGAAAATGCAACAATGGTAGTGCGTTTGTATAGCAATAAAATTGTTTTTACTAACCCGGGAACATTGTTGGTTTCTAAAATGCAATATTATGGAGAAAGTGCTAGCGTATGTCGTAACAAGACTCTTCAAAAGATGTTTATGCTGATTGGCTCTGCCGAAAAAGCGGGAAGTGGAGTTGATAAGATATTGGCTGGTTGGCGATTTGCAAATTGGAGAGCACCTATGTTGAGAACATTAAGTCAGCCTGACTTAGTGGAACTCACAATGATGATGGAGTCGATGATGGATGAAGGAACAAAGGATAGATTGGTTCGGATATTTGGAACAGAAGTTTTTTCTTTGGGACATGAACGCCTGTTGACTCTTAATGCAACTTGTACAGATGGATATATTACAAATGAGAGCTTAAGGGTTGTCCTTAACCAGCATAAGGCAGAAGTTGCCGATTTGTTGAAAGATATGTGTAAGCATAAATTGCTGGTTCAAGAGGGATATGGTAGAGGAACCAAGTATCGGTTGCCTATGACTGGTAATATTGCAAGCTCCGAACCTAATATTGCAAGTTCCGAGCCTAACATTGCAAGTTCCGAGCCTAATATTGCAAGTCCTGGGGCTAATATTGCAAGTTCCGAGCCTAATATTGCAAGTCCTGGGGCTAATATTGCAAGTTCCGAGCCTAATATTGCAAGTACTCGTGTAAAACAAAGAATGCCTTATCAAAGCTTAAAGGCTATGATTTGTACTGTTTGTTCTGAGTGGATATCTTTAGATGAATTATCGACAATTGTAAGGCGAGACAAAATTTATTTGAGAAATTTTATAATTCCTAAGATGTTAGAAGATAATAGTCTGGAAATGCTATTCCCTGGCGTTCCTAACCATCCTAGGCAAAAATATAAAAGTACTGTAAACAAATGAAGATAAAGATAAACCCAAAATACGAAGAGATGAGAAGTTTCATCGAACGCATCCCGGATGTGTTCGAGCAGGAGGGACGTTGTATCTTTGAAGGACGAAATGTTATCAAGGCTTTTCATGTAAAGTTTGATGGAAAAGAGAAAGAAGTTGTGGTGAAGAGATACAAGCAGCCTAATTTCATTCAGAAGATAGGATATAGCTTCTTCCGCTCTACCAAGGCTTTCCGTGCCTATGAGAATGCCCTTAGGCTGATGGCAGATGGCTTTGCCACTCCCGAAGGCTTTGGATATATTGAAACGAGGGTAAAGGGACTTATTGACTATTGCTACTTTATCTCTGATATTGATAACAGTATGCCTATCAACGATCAGTTGAACTCCCCAGAGGAATTCAACAGGGTGATGGCGGCAGATTATGCGCACTTTGTGAATCGATTGCACCAGAAAGGCATCATCGATATTGACTTGAATGCCGGCAATGTGCTGTATCAGCTTCAGGCTGATGGTCATTATACGTTCTCGCTTATCGATATCAATCGTATGAGGTTTTACTCAGGCTATCCGCCGATGAAGGAATGTGTGGAAAACCTGACGAGGTTTACCGGAAGAATGGATGTCTTCGAGTGTGTGGCACGAGAGTATGTGAAACTGCGGGGAATGGATGAGAAAATATTACAAAAAATAATAGGAGCAAAGAAGATACACGATTGGCGATGGGTACATCGCAAAAGTATCTTGCATTATTTTAAACGTAAAAAGTTAGGTTTATGAAAACAACATTATTGATTACGACTTACAATTGGCCTAAAGCCTTAGAACTCGTGTTGTATAGCGTGTTGCATCAGCATGTTATGCCTGATGAAGTTGTTATTGCTGACGATGGTTCTACCGAAGAGACTAAAAAACTGATAGACCGTTATGCTGATAAAATGCCAGTACCGGTAATTTGGGTTTGGCAGGAAGATAAGGGATTCAGAAGAACTTCCATTTTGAATAAGGCAATAGCAAAGGCTATGGGTGATTATATCATCCAAGTTGATGGAGATGTTGTTTTGAGTTCTCATTTTGTAGAAGACCATATAGAAATGGCTCAGAAAGGATGTTTCGTCTGTGGAAGTAGAGTGCTGCTGTCTGCCCAGATTTCCAAAAAAATTTTGGATACAAAGGTAGTCAATGTGAATCTTTGGAACATGCCTTTCAGTTATGTAAGCAACAGCTTCCGTTCTCATGTGTTCCGCAGATTGCTGGCTTTTCGCTATGCCCGTAGAATCGACCATCTCAGAGGTTGCAACATGGCTTATTGGAAAGAGGATGCCATCAAGGTAAATGGTTACAATGAGGATCTGTTGGAATGGGGACATGAGGATGCCGAGTTTGCCTATCGCCTGCATTTTGCTGGCGTTCGGAAGAAGGCGCTGAAGATGGGAGGAATCATGTACCATCTTTATCACAAGGAGGCGTCTAAAGCCCAAGAGAACATGCATAAAGATGTTTTGAACCAGGTGAAGAAGGAGCGTTTGGTTCGTTGCACAAATGGTATCGATCAATATTTATAGAGCATAGATATATGGATAAGACAAGTGTAGAACAAGAGCAGGGAAATGGCATCTCGGTGGTTATTAATACCTATAATGCCTCCTGCCATCTTCAGCAGGTGCTGGATACAGTGAAGGGCTTTGACGAGGTGGTTGTCTGCGACATGGAAAGTACCGACGATACCTTGGATATTGCAAAGCGTAATGGTTGCAAGATAGTTGTTTTCCCTAGAGGCAGTTATCAGATTTGTGAACCGGCAAGACAGACAGCCATAGATGCAGCTTCCTGCAAATGGGTACTGGTGGTGGATGCAGATGAACTGGTCACCCCAGCACTGAAACAATATCTTTATTCCCTAATAGGGAAGGAGAATGCTCCATTGGGATTGTATGTGCCACGCAAGAGTCGCTTTATGGGAAGATTCATGCATTGTTTCTATCCCGACTATCAGTTGCGTTTCTTTATCAGGAAGGATACGGTATGGCCTGCTGTCATCCATGCCGACCCTATTATCAAGGGCAGGATAGAAAAGATACCAGCAACCCATGCAGATATGGCTTTGGTTCATCTGGCAGACGACAGCATTGCCAGCAGAATGGGGAAAATCAACCAGTATACAGCTAACGAGATAGAAAAGAAGAAAGATCGCAATTATGGAATGGCAGCTTTGTTCTATCGTCCGTTGGTGCGTTTCTTCCGTGCTTATATTCAGAAGGGTGGCTTCCGTGATGGTAAGGAAGGATTTGTATGTGCCTGCTATGAAGGCATCTATCAGTTTGTTGCTGTCAGCAAGATTATAGAAGATCGCTTGAAACATAAAAAAGGTAAGTAGTAGTTTGGGCTACTTACCTTTTTTGTTTAATGAATGGTATTGTTATTTCTGATTTATTTTCCTTCGATAAAGGTCATTCCGCCTGGACCTACTTCATCACGGCAGCGTTTTAACAATTTGGCTGGCGTTTCTTCGCCATCATCGAAAGGTAATGCTACTACCGTTTTCTTGCCATAATAGTTTGCCATACCTCGGTTAATCCAATAACCTGGATAAATAGTGATATCATGGAAGGCATCGGATGGCATCTTTACGGTAAGCGGATTTAATACCAGATGATCTGCCTTGCTTTGCTTTACGGCAATTTCGCGCTGCTGCATTTCTAGGTCAAACTTCTGTGCTGTTCCTCTACGCAGCAAGGAGAGTGTTCTGTTGGTAGTAGTTGGCTTTGCTGTGATAGAAAGTACCAACACAAGCCAGTAATATACCGGTAGCCATCTGAAGTATTTATTATATTTCAGTCTGATTGCCTCTGTCAAGTTTACAATAGCAACGCTTATTGGTTCCAGATTAGCCGCTCTGCGCTGAAGAGCACCAGAAAGATAGTAGATATTGAAGCAAATCATCCACAGATGCACATAGAAGTATACATTCTGTGTTCTGTCTGCTCCTTTGGTTCCCATGGCATAGCTGTTTGGAAAAAAGAAGGCGCAATAAAGTAGGAAAGAGATGAGCAGATAAAGCCATGGATGAGAAAACCTAAAGTGGGATGCCTTGGCTAATCTTGCAAGGAAAGGTATGAGAATGGTAAACATGAGTATTTCTGTGATTTTAATGGCATCAGCGAGAAATTCTATGCCCTTTGCTATCGCAATAAAGAAGGCTGAAACCACATTCGGTTGACTGGTGACTGTGGATTGGCGGACAGTATTGCCTGGTGCAAATACACTGAAAGCAAAAGCGCAGGCATAAATGATAAGGATAGAAAGCAAGAAGAAAGGAGTCTTCTTCCTCTCCACCCACATCCATACGATTGCCATAAAGAGAATGGCTGGCATACCCAGACCGGTAACAAAGTTGCCGCCGGCAATGAATATGGCGAGTGCTGCGGAAACCAGCGTGATGATGATTTTCGCTATGATAGATTTTGTAAGATGGAATTCGATGAGTAGGGAGGCAAGAAACAAAGAAATACTATAATATAAGGTATAGTACATCGCTCCGTTATACCAGCAGAATGCATCGTAGAACGACCATACGAACTGTACGGTCATTAATACAAATAGAGTAGAAATGAAAGTGTATTCCAATTTGCTGATATGTAGCAATCTGCGTAATATTGTGTATCCCAGTGTATAGGTGGAAAGAATTAGACTTCCCAATAGAATAATCGGTACAAGCCAGTATTTGCCAAAAATTCCAGGTTGTAATGCCATCAGGAAACATGCCGAATAGGTACCCTGCCATGTCTGGTAGATATGCATGGATTCTGCCCAGGCCGCCTGAATACATGCCCCAAATGAATGGGTGGCAGTCCAAGCCTTGTAGACAGGAGCTCCGAATACATAGTCATCTGCAAACTGATGGAGATAGGGACCTATTGCCACAACAGGGATGACGGATAAGATTAGAATACAAATCGCCAATATCGTATGGCTTTTTAACAATTTCTGATTCATCGTATTATTGTTTTTGCTTATTTTTATATGTATAATAACAGAGAAACTTGTGCTTTCTTGCACTAATAGTTGTTAAATTATATAAATGCCGTTAAGACTAAAAGGAAAAAACTTTCAAGAAAGGAAATGGACATCATGTAGACGAACCTATATGATGACCATGTCTTTTCTTGCCTCGAAATTGGCGATAGTCTTGACGATTTCTTCTGATATGTCATCGGATACATACGAGAAGTCCTTGCCGGTGCGGATGGCTTTGAGGAAGGAGAGGAGCATATAGCGCAACCCTTCTCCATCCAGCTGGTAGAAGTAGCGCTTGTTGTTCTGCGGATTCTCGTATCTCACCTCGAAGTAATCGGTCTTCCACCATGGGGCTGGTACGTAGATGTATCCCTTGGTGCCCGAGATAATCAATTCGCCTTCCGACTTCACGCCTTGACCAACCTTCAGCGAAGCTACGGCATGAGGATAGAGGAAGGATATCTTGGTAAAGGCATCATAGCGCTTTGCTTCGTCCAGGAAGTGAGTGGCTATCTGTTTGTTGCTGTATTCTGTGCCTAGAAGCTGGAAGATAGGCAGGAGTGCCGTCGGTCCCCAGGCGCAGATACTGTTCCATTCGTAAAGACTCTTCTGTGAATCCTGGGTCGGGTCAAAGTCTACGAGACTGGTGCAGGTTGCATCCACCGACATGATATCACCGATGATACCGCCCTTAGCCAAGAGTAAGAGTCGGTAATAGGCTACGGAATAGGCGGTCTTGATAGAATCCATCAAGACTACCTTCTTATCTTTTGCTATTCCCTTGAGTTCTTTCCATTGCTGAGGCTGAAGAGTGATAGGCGATTCGCACAATACGTGTTTGCCAGCTTCTAATGCCTCCTTTATTTGAGCATAGTGCTTGCTTGGGGCAGAGATAACATAGAGCGCATCGCTTTCATTCAGGAGTTCCTGAAAACTGGCTGCCTGCTTTTCCGCTGCCTGCAGATTCTCTGAGAGATATTGGTCGTTGAGGGAGAAAACCTTTCCTGCCTCTAGCCCATTGACATATTGGCTTTCGCGCTCTATCTTGTTGAGGATAGGCGATTCGCCAACCAGTCCGAGGCTAACCACCTGCTGCTCGCTTCTGATCTCCGTGCTCGATACGCCCTGAGTGCGGTCTAGATAAACCACCTTGCAATAAGCGTTGAGATAGTCAAACTTGCCTCTCCAGTCAGAACCTACGGTAAAGATATCTACGTCCAGTCGCTTGATGTCGTCAATCTTCTGTCCCTCGTATTCCTCGATGATGATTTCATCGGCAATGCCAGTGGCACGCACGGCTTCCACTCGTTCCATGAGGGATTGTTGTACATTGATTTTGCCACGCTCACGGTCGAAGGTATCCGAGGTTACGCCCACGATGAGGTAGTCGCCCAAAGCCTTGGCGCGCTCCAGGAGACGGATGTGACCATAATGAAGCAGGTCGTAAGTACCGTATGTGATGACTTTAACCATAAGTTTCTCTATCTTGAAAGTTCTCTATACCTTATTATATATATTATAGCAGCCCCTTTATAGCAGTCCCTTAGCCTGCATATCCTTCAGTGCATCAACGAGAGTGGTGTTGTCTTCCGGACTCAGGTTGCCGAGATGACCTACACGGAACACCTTTTCTGCCATGTCGCCACCATTAGGACATACCCAGATGCCATATTCGTCTTTCAGCTTCAGGAAGATGTCGTAGGCTGAGGCGTTCTGTGGATGCAGAGGAGTAACTGCATTTGACATTGACTTTGATACGATGGTGAATGGCAGGTCCTTGATCTTACTTCTGAAATCTTCGGCAAGCATTTTCATGCGCTGGTTCTCGCTCTCCACACCGCCATTGCGCTCTATCTCCTTCAGGCGGGCATGAATCTGCAGTAAAGTTCCTACGGCTGGGGTGAAAGGAGTCTGTCCACGCTCACCGTTCTTCAAGGCATCCTTCAGGTCGAAATACATCGACTTAACATTGTTTGCCTCTACTCGCTTGATTGCCTCTGTATCGAGAATGATGACAGAGATGCCTGGAGGACATGCCAGTGCCTTCTGTGAACCCGTAATCATTACGTTCACGCCGAGTTCCTTCATGTTGAATGGATCCGCGAGGAAAGAACTGATGGAATCTACGGCCAGGAAAATATGGTTGCGATGACAGAAGTCGCTGATCATCTGGATGTCGTAGAGTACGCCGGTAGAAGTCTCATGTAGATTGACGAGGAAGCCGGTGTAGCCTTGTCCCTCGTATGGCTTGAGGTCTTCTGCCGTGAGTGGAGTCCCCATCTCAAGCTTGATTTCTGTATGTGGAATCTCATGAATTTCACAGAGTTGTACGAATCGGTGACCAAAGCTACCGCCATTCACTACCAGTACTTTGTCGGCAGGAGTGAATACATTCATAACCACGGCTTCCATAGAGGCTGTGCCCGAACCTGTGATAAAAACAGTGCGGGCATCGTCTGATGCCTTGGCAAACTGCTTCATCAATTGTTCGTTCTCCTTCATGATGGCGGAGAACTCTGCTGTTCTGAAATAAGGCACCTGCTCAGCGCCGATGGCTCTAACTTCATCGCTTGCCATCACAGGTCCTACTGTAAAATTAAGCATATCTTTATTCTTTTTTGATTCTTCCAAATGTCTTGATGCTGGTATATTTGCGCCAGAGATTCAGCTTTCTCTTCTTCGGCACACCATGACGGCGGATGTAGTCTTCGGCTCCGTCGAGCATGCGCTGGCATACGTTGCCGTCCAAATATGGATCGTAGTTGTCTACTATCCACTGTCTCTTGGCTATCGCCTCAGGGTCTGTGAGGGCATGGTCGTAGGCGGCAATCAGTTGATCAGGTTCCGTGATGTTTTCCCAGTAGATATCCTTGGATATGGTGCCGAGGGTGATTACTGGGCGAGAGAGCAGCAGGAACTCATAGATGGTAGAAGAAGTGTCGCTGATGAGCGTATCTGCCATCAGCTGATATTTGGTTACGTTCTCTCCCTTGTCGATGAAGAGAACATCCTTCTTGGTTGCAGCCCATTCACGGTATTCATCTACCCATTCCTGACGGGTAAGCGGATGGAACTTCATTACTATCAGGGCATTGCGCTCCTTAGCCAGCTTGCCCAACTCTTCCTTGATGTAAGGAAGCGAAGTGAGTTTTGGCGAGAAGGTTGGGGCATAAAGGATCAAGGTCTCCTTGCCGCTTTCCCTGAGCAGTTTCTCTCGGTCGGCATCATATTTATGCAGGTTTTCCTTGATCCAATCCTGCTTAGGCCATCCCGTTTCCAACACCTCGAAATCTCCATATCTCTTGGCCAGAGCCTCGAAGTGGGAAGTGAAGTAAGGACCTTGGGTGAAATAGGTGTCAAAGTAACGGCGGATAATCCAGTGATCTTTCTTCTCTGCGGCATAGCCGTGGAATACCTGTATCTTGACGCCTGGCAGATAGTAAGGCACAATGTTGCCTGGCACATAGATAGCCTCTGGCTGGAAGTCATAGACTTCTTGAATAGAGTTGGTCCATTTCACCTGGTCGGCATATGGAAAACTGTCTATCTTTGGTTTGTGGATATACCACAATATCTCGTGTGGCAAATGTTGCTTTGTCACATGTTCTTGTATCGGATTAAGTATGTCTATGGCATACTTGTTTTCACAGAAAAGAACTATTCTCATGATTCTATAGGAATTACTTTACCGTTTTTAATTTCATATCGCTTGTCAAACTCCTCCTTGGTTCGCTTCCATCTGTTATGCGTCCATAAATAATAGGGTGGATTCCGGCGGATGGTTTCTTCCAGCATCTGGAAGAAGCGACGGGTAATCTCGTGCTCCGGCAGGGAGTTCGGATTGCGGGTGATGAGCTTGTAAGTGGCTGTATAGTAGCCGCGCTTAGGGCGGGACATCTCTACATAGAACACGGCATCGTTCATCTTCCTCATGATTCTCTCGCCACCCGTAAACACAGGGGTTTCGGGATGGTTGAGGAAAGGAAGCCATAAGTGGATGTTCTCCCACTTGGGACCCTGGTCGCTGATGTAGCCGAAGATGCTCATGATGCCCTTGCGCTTGTAATCCACCAAGTAGCGGAGGATGTTTTTCTTGGGCACCACCACGCCATTCTCCTCGTGAGAACGGATGCGCTTGAAGAGTTCGTCGAAGGCTTGGTTGCGCAGAGGATGATAGATGAGACCCATCTTGCGTGACTTGGGCAGTTCGATGCCCACACATGAGAGCCACTCCCAGTTGCAGTAATGGCCCAGGATGGCTGCCACGTTCTGACCTTCCTGGAAACATTGCTCCACCTCCTCGCTGTTGATGACCTGGAATCGCTGGCGCAACCCCTTGTCACTGATGCTGAGCAGTTTGACAGCCTCGAAGAAGTAATCACTGAACCAGCGATAGAACTTCTTCTCGATGTCGATAATCTCTTCTTCTGATTTCTCAGGAAAAGAGCTGGTGAGATTCTTACGCACAATGCCTCTGCGGTACTTGATGACGTAATACATCATGAAGTACTCGAAGTCGGCAATGCAATAGAGCAGCCTGAAAGGCAGCAGCGATATTGCATAAAAGAATGCATAAACAATCTTAACCATCAACAAAACTATTTATTGTTAATTATTAATTCTCAGTTATATTACACCTGCTGCATATCGTGCAACTTTTTGTAATATCCGTCTTTTCTAATCAGTTCATCGTGGGTACCGCGCTCCACAATCTTACCCTCGTGCAATACGCAGATTTCATCGGCATGCTTGATGGTACTCAATCGGTGAGCCACAGCCACGGTGGTACGGGTTTTCATCAGTTTCTCCAAGGCATCCTGTACCAAGCGCTCGCTCTCGGTATCGAGGGCTGAGGTTGC
>ENA-UEQM01001114-UEQM01001114.1-human-gut-metagenome-genome-assembly--contig:-NODE-1114-length-12494-cov-17.301119_pt1 | contig 12494 bp, 9 predicted proteins | sample MGYA00242948_ERZ507948 | MGnify/ENA primary metagenome ERZ507948 (study PRJEB26167, sample SAMN06115440) | human gut metagenome | host: Homo sapiens | place: China:Hubei | collected 2015-07-28... | reverse complement strand
GAATGCTTTCAGTGGTCTGGAGCCGATACTGAGGTCAGTGCAAAGAAAGAAGCGATGAAGGAGGAGTTAAGCGACGTTGTCATCTACGCACTGCTCCTTGCGGACCGTCTCGGTATCGACATTGATGCCGCCGTACGGGAAAAGATTGCCGTCAACGATGCAAAGTATCCCGTCAAAGAAAGCTACGGGTCTTCCGCCAAATACAACGAACTCAAAAAGGCCGTTCGCTCATGACGATCGTTTATCAGAAAACTCTAGCTGAATTTTATGAAGATCAGGCCGCAGGCATTGTCGCCGACATGCTCGCAGGCGCCGGTCATGAGTCCTCCTCGCGCGGTTCGGCACAGTATCGTGCCTGGGAAAACTCGCTGGTTTTCATGGAAAGCATGCTTAAAGGCGCCAAGGTCTCGGGTGACTGCGGCGTGCTTATTGAATACCGGCTGCCTTCGACAAGCCGGCGGGTGGACTTCATCGTGACAGGACACGATGTGAAGGACGATCCCAACTTCGTCATCATTGAACTCAAACAGTGGTCGTGGGCGGATGTGGTGCGGGAAAAACCGGGCATTGTGGTTGCCAACGTCGCGGGCAGCCGCAACGAAGAAACGAACCATCCGTGTTATCAGGCGTGGTCTTACAAGGTTTTTCTCGAAAATATGCTCAATACGGTCGAGGAACACCACCTGCAGGCGCATGCCTGCGCATACATGCACAATTACCCGTACAAAGGCTTTGAGGTTGATCCCTTGGCGGCCGACCCTAATCATGAACTTGTGCGTGACACACCGCTTTTCGGCCAGTATGACCGCAGGGAGCTCGGCGACTTTGTTTCGCAGTACGTGGGGCGCGGTGACGGCGAAGCGATCATGGAGCTTCTGGCCGACGGCAAAATCGTCCCGGGTAAGGGCCTTGTGGACGCGGTAAGCGGCATGTTTGATGAGGTGAGTCCCCGCTCCTTTACGCTTATTGATGAGCAGAAACTCGCTTACGAAACCGTGATGGACGCGGTGCGTACAACGCCCGTCAACGACAAGCACTGCGTCATTATTGCGGGCGGCCCCGGAACCGGCAAAAGCGTTGTGGCGATGAGTGCGCTCGTTGCGATATTGAGAGAGTTCCGCAACAACGAAAAGCGCCGCAATGTACGTTTTGTCTCGCCGACCTCATCCTTTCGTATTGCCATGGTTGAAATGCTGACCAGCGGATGCACCAATAAAAAGGAGAAGGCGAGGCGCAATGCGCTCGCAAAGAACCTCTTTTGCGGCAGCATGGGCTTTTTCACACCTTCCCCCGCAGATCCGAAGGTAAACGGCTTTACCGAAAATTATTACCACTGCCTGCTTTGTGATGAATCGCACCGCCTGCACTCGTATCAGAACATGTACCGCGGGACCAATCAGATCGAGGACATCATTCAGGCTGCCTGTGTTTCAGTCTTTTTCGTTGACGACAATCAGGCTTTAAGGCCCAACGATATCGGATCCGTAGCGTCGATTGAAAAGGCCGCGCAAAAGTACAGCGCCAAAATTTCTCGCGTGGATCTTGCGGCGCAGTTTCGCTGCCGCGGCGCTGAGGGGTTTCTTAATTGGCTTGCCGTGGTGCTGGGACTTGCGGACGCCGACACCGCCGGGAATGCGCAAGGGTGGGATAAGGAGAGCTTTGACTTTGACGTGGTTGATACGCCGGAAGAAGTTATTGCGTTTGTAAACGCCAAGAACAAAGCAGCGGATGATGAGGCGCCAATCGCGGGCCAGAGCATTATTTCCGGTGCAAGACTTCTGGCCGGTTACGCCTGGCCCTGGACTAAAGAGGAAAATTCTCACGGAGAAGTAGCGGACGTGGATTTGGGCAGCGTGAAACTGCCTTGGAATAACCGTGCGTCAAGCTACAAGTGGGCCGTGGATCCGGATACGAAGGAACGCAACGAAGTGGGCTGTGTGCACACAAGTCAAGGCCTTGAGTTTGACTGGGTGGGTGTTTTTATCGGCAAAGATCTCAGGTACGATCCGGAGAAAAAGATCCTTTACGCCGATCTTAAAAATTACTTCGATACGGGCGGTAAAAACGGCTTGGGGAAAACGCCTGCGGAGCGTGCAAAGAACCTCCTGCCGTATGTTTGCCGCTGCTACCGGGTGCTTCTTTCACGCGGTGTGAGGGGTGCACGGGTTTACTGCTGTGATCCCAACCTTGCGGCGTACCTGAAAGCAGAGCTCGCAAAAGCACAGAACCTCAAGGTTTCTGAGTGACGGAAAAGGGCTTCTGAAGTCCTCAGGCCGCTCCGTCACCGGGGCGGCTGTTGCATTTTTGATGCTGTTTCATTTATCAGCCGGGCCATTTTGAAATGGCCCCGGCTCAAACCATGCACGCCGATTTTTCGTCAGGCAAAATAGTTCGAAATCGGCTCAAAAAGCCGCTGGTTTGCCATTTTTTATGTGGTTTCAGTAGCTGAGTTTATTACTGTAAGATTTCAACCACCTCAGATTTCATTGTGAAATCAATGATGTTGTTGCCTTGGAAGTAGACCTACTTTCGAAACTAACGGAGTTGCAGAAATTCATGGATTTTTTGCGAAAGTTCATATCAAATCCAACTTGAAATCTTACAGTCATAGACTCAGCGGGAAGACGTCTCCGGACGTGCTGAAATCCCCTAAAGTCAAGATTGAATCCGTCCTCTGGTAACACATACGGAATAAAAAAACATCGATAGGCTTGAACCCTACCGATGTTTTTTCTTTTGCTGAAGTCGGAACGTTACGCTCGTCGCAGTGTTCCGATATCCGCAATCAGTTCTTCAAGCACTTCCGGCTTTGTCGACCACGCCGTACAGAAGCGCACGATAAGCCGCCCGTCCTGTGTCTTCCCGCAAAGCTCGTAGCGATACTTCTTCGAAAGCACGTCAGCCTGTGCTTTCGTGATTCGCACAAACTGCTGATTCGTGGGGGAGCTGCCTTCCATCTCGCACCCGGCCTCAATAAACGCTTTGCGAAGCCGCATGGCGCCCTCAACCGCTTGCTTTCCAATCTCAAAATAAAGGCCGTTCTTCATCAAGGCGGCAAACTGCACTCCGCCCAAGCGCCCCTTCGCAAGCAGTGCTCCGCGCTGGCGCATCAGTGCCGGGAAGTCGCGCTTGAGAGTCGGGTTCTTAATTACGAGCGCTTCACACGCAAGCGTCCCGCACTTGGTACCGCCGAGATAAAACGCGTCAGCCAGTCGCGCAATGTCTTTTAACGTCACATCAGGACTGGCTGCCAGGCCGTACGCAAGACGTGCGCCGTCAATGTAAAAGAAGAGCCCGTATTCACGGCAGACAGCGGCGAGTTCTTCGAGTTCTGCGAGGCTGTAAATCGTTCCGGTTTCGGTGGGGAAAGAGATATACAACAGTCCCGGCTGAACCAAGAGCACTTTCTCTTCGTTTTCGAAGTAATCCGCGCACAGGCGCCGCAGTGCATCGGCCGTTACCTTGCCGTCAACTTCAGGGACGGTCATCACCTTGTGGCCGGTCGATTCGATGGCGCCAGTTTCGTGCGCTTCGATGTGGCCGCTTGAAGCAGATACCACTCCCTGGTGGGGGCGCAGCGCCGCGGCAATGAGCGTGAGGTTGGTCTGCGTGCCGCCTGAAAGAAAATGCACGTCCGCATCGATACCGCCGCATGCCGCACGGATCATGTCTGAAGCTTCTTTGCAGAACTTGTCTTCTGCGTACCCTGGGACTTCTTCGAGATTTGTCTCGCACAGCGCTTTTAAAACGGCGGGGTGGCATCCCGCAATGTAGTCACACTGAAACTGATACATGAAGAAGTCCTCGAAAAGAAAAATGCTCAATCTTTAGATTATGGCGCGGAAGACCTGATGTCACCAAAACCAAAAGCCCAAGCGTGCGGACTCTGCCGTGTCATTAAGATTCCAGCACCACCAGTTTTGAAAGCAGGAGCCCGCGAATGTCTGAAACTACAACAAGCGAAAAGCCTGTCATCAGTGCAGAAACGATCAAACGCATTCTGGCTTTCCGCGATGACCGTAACTGGAAGCAGTTTCACAATCCCAAGGACCTCGCGATTTCGATCAACCTTGAAGCCGCCGAGCTTCTCGAATGCTTTCAGTGGTCTGGAGCCGATACTGAGGTCAGTGCAAAGAAAGAAGCGATGAAGGAGGAGTTAAGCGACGTCGTTATCTACGCGTTGCTTCTCGCAGACCGCCTCGGCATTGACCTTGATGCGGCAGTGAACGCGAAGATGGCAAAGAATGCGGCCAAGTATCCGGTAAAAGATTGCTGGGGCAGCTCCGCGAAATACGATGCACTCAAAAAGAAAGCTCGGTCTGAAAGCCGGTAGCGCACCGGTTAAAACAGCATCATCAGAGGTCCCAGACGGGAAGCGCCGTTACATTGTCCGAAAGCTTTTGTGTTTTGCCGCAGAGGCACACAACAGCCCCCGGGCCGCGCCTCACCAGGAGGCCGTTAAGAACGCTGAAAGGCGCTGTCAGGCGCGCGTCCGGCGTTTCTGTTGCACTGACGGCTACCTGGGCCGGTGTTCGAGTGTTTTGCCGACGGCGCCGAAAAAAGAGGGAAGCAGGTAAAGGATGCCGAGAGCGCCTGCGAGGTTAAGCCGGTCACCGAGCTCATCAGAGTCAAGTCCGGTTTCAGCAAGCATTGTTTGGCTGTCAAATACCTCCGTCGTGTGACGCGCCATTACCCGCAGAAAGTCAGTAAACGCTGCCGGATTTTTGAGGCCGGCATCTCTCAGTTCCGGTTCAAGGGACGAGCGGATTAAGTCCCGGCATCGATCCGAACCAGATTCGTTCCCAAACGTCCCCTGCGGTCATCGCGGGGAGTGTTCCGCGCGTGAGAGTTCCCGTGGGTTTCCAGGGCTTTTGCCCGAGCCCTTGCCCCACGATTTTATAGAGACTCAGCGGGAAATAGATCATAAAACGCAAGACGTCCGGCCAGAGACTCATCAACCGGCTTACGGTAGCCGGGGCGTCGTGAGAAAAGCTTCCGGATCGTCTTGGGCAAGCTGCCGCTCGCAGTTGGTGAGAAGCGACACACACGGGCGGGCGTCAGAAAGTGCGGCAAGCAGCGTGTGTTTCCCCGCTCCGTGCATCCCATTGATGAGGACGCCCTTGAATTGTCCCGAAGCGCGTTTGACGGCGGGCACCAGGGTACGGAGAAGATAAGCCGGATTGTGAGAAGTCTCTGCGGACATGGCAAATGAACCCAATCGATTTCAGAAAGGCGGAAACACGGCGCCCGGTCAGAGGAGCGGCGACAGAAGATAACAGATCCCCTCAAGCAACCTGTCTTTCAGAGGCCTCTTGTGCCAGGTCACCGGATCGACTTCCGAGCACCGCGCTTCATAGCTTCTCAGCAACCGCACCAGATCCGCCACGAACTTGGGGTCAAACACAAGAAGCATCATCTCGAAATTGAGATGCAGGCTCCGGTTATCGAGGTTCACAGTTCCAAAGAGCGCAAAGTCGTCATCGACCGTAATGGCTTTGGTGTGCAGCAACCCCGCATTAAACCGCAGGATCTTGACGCCCGCCGCCATCAGGCCCTCAAAGTAGTGATGCGAAGCCCACTGCACAAACTGCGAGTCGTTTTTCGCGGGCAACAAGAGCCGCACATCCACACCCCGCCACGCTGCGTTTTGCAGCGCCACGGCCATCGCTTCATTGGGCACAAAGTAGGGCGTTGAAATGAGGACACTGCGGCGTGCGCAGTTAATCGCTTCGATGATCACGCGCATGTTGGCGTCATCGGGCGCCGTGGGCCCGGAAGGCACGACCACAATACGGGCGTCGCCTTCCGGCGGCACCGCAGGCACCGGCAGAAACGAAAACTGCTGTCCGGCGTCATCGGGCTGCAGCGCCCAGTCAAAACTGAAGACGAGGTTGAGGTCCGCGACCGCAGCACCGGTGATTCTGGCCATCGCGTCAATCCATTCGCCGACGTGCTCGTTTTGGTTGAAAAACGCCGGGTCGACCATGTTGAGACTTCCCGTGTAACCCACGTGGTTGTCGATCACAATGGTCTTGCGGTGCAGCCGCAGATCGAGCCGGCCCTGCGTCGGCGCAAAAAAGCGCACAGGCAAAGCTGACAACACATGTACGCCCGCCGCCTGCAGGCGCTTGGGCCAGGCGGACTTAAAAAAGCTGTGCGAGCCGATGTCGTCCAGCAACACCTTACACGCCACACCGCGCCCGGCGGCCGCAATCAGCGATGCAGCCACGGCATCCGCAAGACCCCCGGCGCTCCAGATGTAAAACTCCATCGAAACGCTTGTTTTCGCCGCATCGATGTCAGAAATGATGCGCTTTAGGGCGGCGTCTGTGTCACCAATGAGTTCAATCGTGGATCCCCGGCTCATCGGAATGTCGCCCAACTTTTGCGCGAGCCTTACAAGGCCCTTGTGGCGCTGCCCCGCGGGGAGTTCTCCCACGTAGGCTGCGGGCTTTTGCGAAAGCACCGCTTCCCAGCGGTAAAGCGCCTGGCGCATCCGGAATTCCCGCCAGCGTCCGATGGGCTTTTCCCCGATGAGGAGATAGAGAATGAAGCCCACGTAGGGAAGCGCAAGCGTAAGCACAATCCACGCCAGGGAAGAGGCCGGCGGATGGCGCGTCAGAATCACCCGAAGTACCACGCCCAAGGTGAGTCCTGCCTGAATGACAACCGCAACCGCACCCCAGAGGGTGACGGTGTTTAGGCTTGCAAGGAGCTCCGTCATACCGTTTTCTTCTGCGCCGCGGCTTCCGACTTTGCGGTGAGCTCTTCCCAACGGGCATACGCGGCTTCAATGAGCGCGGGCAGCGCGTCACTTCTCTCTTTATCCGCCTTTTGCTTTGCAACGTCCGTCTTAAAGTAGTCTGCTGCGCACATCGCGGTCATCAGGTCACTTTGTTCGGTTTCAAGCGCCTCAATTTTGGCGGGGAGCTCCTCGAGTTCCTTGGTTTCCTTAAAGCTCATCCGGATGCGCTGCGGGGGTGCGTTCTTCACGGGGCGCTCTGCCGGGGCTTTCACCTTTTCAGAGGGTTTCGCGGGCATTTCCACCGCGGGCCTCTGTTGCACCCAGTCCTCGTAACCCCCGATAAATTCCATCCAGCGGCCGTCGGGCGCGGGCCAATTGACGGGCGCCAAAACCTGCGTGACGACGTCGTCTAGAAAACGCCGGTCGTGGCTCACGAGAATAATCGTGCCTTTGTAATTTTCGAGTGTTTCTTCGAGCAGTTCGAGCGAATCGATGTCAAGGTCGTTGGTGGGTTCGTCAAGCACCAGAAGGTTTGCAGGAAGCGCAAAAAGGCGAGCCAACAGCAATCGGTTGCGCTCGCCCCCGGAGAGGTTACCCACAGGGACGTTTGCGCGCTGCGGCGAAAAGAGAAAGTCCGCGAGGTAACTCATGATGTGCTTGCGTTCGCCCGCGACTTCCACCCAGTCGCTTCCCGGGCTGATCGTTTCCGCAACGGTCTTTGTGTCGTCCAGCTGTTCGCGCAGCTGATCGAAGTACGCAATCTGCAGGTTGCTGCCGAGCTTCACGGTTCCGCTGTCAGGCGCAAGTTTCCCCAAAAGGAGTTTGATAAGCGTTGATTTTCCCGCGCCGTTGTGGCCCAAGAGCCCGAGCTTGTCACCTCTCATCAGCTTGAAGTTAAGACCCTTCACAATGGTGCGGTTACCGAACGCTTTCGTGAGGTCTGTGACTTCCGCAACGACTTTGCCGCTTTTTTCACCGGCGTCAATCGTGAGATTGATGCTCCCGATCCGTTCACGGCGTGCGGCACGCTGGCGCCGCAGTTCTTCGAGGCGCTTCACACGGCCTTCGTTACGCGTCCTGCGGGCTTCAATCCCTTTGCGGATCCACACCTCTTCCTGGGCGTGGAATTTGTCAAAGCGGGCGCGCTCCAGAGCTTCCGCGGCAAGCTCTTCTTCCTTGCGGGCCTCGTAGGCGGCAAAGTTTCCCGGGTAGGATCTGAGAACCCCGCGGTCCAACTCAATGATGCGCGTGACGGTGTCGTCCAAAAACGCGCGGTCGTGGGTGATCACCATCAGAGACCGCGAATTTTTAAATTCACCCGTCAGAATCGATTCAAGCGTGAGAATCGTTTCGACGTCCAGGTGGTTTGTGGGTTCGTCAAGTAAGAGCAGATCAGGCTTAAGGCTTAACGCGAGCGCTAAAGCCGCGCGCTTTTTTTCGCCCCCGGAGGCCTTTTGGGGATCGGCGTCGCCGGGAAGCGAGAGCTTTTCAAGATACTCATCAAGCCGCGCGTACGCGGTCCACTTTTCCCGGTCGTCGGCAATCGCGTCCAAACCCCCGCGGGCAATGAGGCTTTCGCGGAAGGTGGGGGCAGCAGGCAACGCTGGTTCTTGTTCAACGTACACCGCGCGCAGGCCGTCCTGCATACGAAGCTCCCCTGCGTCCAGCTTTTCTTTTTTGGCAATGACCTGCAGAAGCGAGCTTTTCCCGGTGCCGTTGCGGCCGATGAGGCCCACGCGCTCTCCGGCTTCAAGGCTCATGGCGGCGTGATCCAAAAGCGCCGCATCACCCCAGGCGAGCTGGGCATCCATCAGTGAAAAAATCGACATGACGCGTCTTTATGAGAAACAGTTGTGCGCACTATAACAGCGAAAAATGAGCATTTTTCGGATTCTTCGGGCATATGTGTGGGTAGTTAGTCCCCCCGATTTTGGGCAACGAGAGCCTGTTAACAAATACGGAGAGAGCCCCCGGTAGTCGCGTAGCGAAATACCGCGGATCAGGCCGTGTTGCACATTCTCCGTTTGGAGTGTTTCTACCGGGAAACCCTCAAAATTGAGATGAATATGGGGATGGCTAAATTCCCGTCACAGGCCAGCATTGAATCTTTCGATTTCTCTTGTTCTCAGCTCGATAAATCGGAGATCTTGTCCTTGGCTAAGTGTGATTGGATCGCCTCGCACGAGAACGTGCTTTTTTACGGCCAGCCCGGGCTTGGGAAAACCCATCTGGCCATAGCTCTTGGGAAAAAAGCCATCGTCGACAAAGCTTACAGCGTGAAATTTATCAGCGCAAATGACCTGATGGCCGAGCTCGAGCAGGCGCGGCAACAAAAGGCCGTGGACGACTACCTGAGACTGATCAACCGCGCCGATCTCATCATCGTGGATGAGTTTGGTTATCCGCTGATGGAAAATCACCCCAGCTACGCTGCCCTGTTTTATGCCTTCATTTCCTCTCGCTACGAAAAAAAGAGCACCATCATCACAACCAACCGCTCAGTCACTGACTGGCCCAGGTATTTGGGCAATGACAAAGATTGCTGCGGCGCAATTCTTGACCGCTTCTTGCACCACTCAATACGCGTATGTTTTAAGGGCCAAAGTTACCGGCAGAGGCATATGAGGCAAGAGCGATTGTCCGCCAATCCTGACAAAGCCACATTTGCCAAGAAAATGACAACTGAATAGCGAATTTGCCGCCGCCTCGGCTGTGGCCGGTGCGGCGGCCTGCCCACGCTCAAGAGCGTTAATTTCTGACGCGCCACAGCGTTAGTTTTTACTGCACCTGCTGTGTCTCTTTTTATCAGACAGACGGCATCATTTTTTAACGCACTTCTGTATCTGCTATTGACGCCCTTTTGCATCATTTTTAAGCGCACGTGCGTATCAGCTTTTAACGCCCATTTACCGTCAGAACTGACACAGTTAACGCACCAACTGTGTCAATTCCTCACGCTCCATAACAACTCAAAAGCCGGTTATCCAGAGCAATGACAGAGATCTGACCGCGCGGAGGAACACGGTCCCGTTCGTAGTAGTGGTTGACGTAATCCACGGGATCATCGTATTGCGTTGCATCCGGAACGGAGGCGCAGCCGGAAAGGATCAGAACCGGCAGGCAGAAAAGCCCGATTCTTGAAGAAAGTGTTTTCGTGGGGAGCAGCAGCTCAAAAGAAAAACAAGTTCTTACATTTTAGGACCGGCTTGTGGTTTGCGAAAGAACCCTGTTGTCGCTGAGCCGCAAGGTGGGAATCTTCCGCCATCCGGACAATACCTGTTATGCGGGCCGGTGCCTGAGCCCGTTCCGCAGGAATTGACGGAGCATCTGATTCATCCGTGTCTGGTTCGCCTTGCCTTCTGAACCAAACCCGTGAAGTAAGGCGTTGGCAATGCCTGAGATTCAGACTTCTTCAGAAGGCTTTTCGCACCATCAGGTTTCCCGAGGCGCCCTCACGGTCGCCGGCATAGCCCTTGATGCCCACCTCAAAGGACCAGTTTGACTGCGCCGTAGGTTTGACGGACACCGTGAGTTCGGCAATGCCGGTGTTGCCCTGAAGTGCGGGGACGTCAAGGGACAGTCCGTTCACACGCGATTCGGCTTTGCCGCCCGCAACGTGTTCCCAGGCCAGGCCCGCACGCCAGATAAAGACCTTGCGCGTGGTGCCCGTGAGGCGTGCTCCGACGCGAAACGCACGCGCCGTTGTTTTGGAAAGCGTAAAGTCCGAGCCCATGCGGTCGTCTCCGCTCGTTCGTGCCGATCGCTTTTTTGTGGCAGACTGTCTCTCCGGTCTGCGTTGCCTGCAGATAGGCAGCGCCCCCGGTTCTTTCGAACCGAGGGCGCTGCCTTCTAGCTAAGTCAAGCTTTTGGAGAGAACTCGACTTTTAGAAGCGGTGACGCAGACCAACCATGACCGTGGTGGCCGTGGGCTTGACGTCTTTATCGCCTGCGGCGGAAGGTTCAAGCTTGTCCTGCATGTAGGAAGCCACACCGTAGAGGTTGGTGCGCTTGCTCAGGTTGTAGGTGTAACCGGCAGAAACAACCCAGCGGGAGAGGTCGAAGTCACGAGCGGAATTGCCGTTGTCGGTCACGCTGTCAGCAGCGCTGGCGTCCGTGTAGCCGACACCGAGCATTGCATTGCCGCCGGCAACAGGAGCGCTGGCGGAAACCGTGGCGGCCCAGCCCTTAACCTTGCCCGGCTTGTAGGCGGAAGCGCCGATCCACTTGCCGGCCACTTCGTCGAAGTACTGAACACCGGCGTAGAGCTTGGCGACGTTGAAGTCGTAGTTACCGCCGAGGGTAACGGTCAGGCTGTCATCGGTATCCTTGGCGCTGTACTCAGTGGTGGAGTCACCAACGGGCGTCCAGGAAGCGTAGTTCGTGGAGTCAACAGCGAAGAAGAGCTTGGCAGGGCCGTTAGCGTATTCAGCGCCGATAGCGTAGTAACGATCCGTGGAGGATTCGTTTTCAACCATCGTCGTGGGCTGAGACTGAGACTTACCCATGCTGTACTGAGCGTAAACCGTGACGCCGCCGAAGGACGGGGTCGAGTAAGCGATCATGTTGTCGTAAACGGTCGACGTTGCGAAGATCGCACCGGCCTGAGCGGCGTAGTTGCCGAAGGACGTGCCGAAGGCGGAAACAGAACCAACCTTACCCCAGGAAGACACACCCTGGACGATCGAGCCGAGCTTACCGAAAGCAACCTTACCGAAGCCGCCCTGAACGAACAGAGAAGCTTCACGATCAAAGAGCGTGTTGGGGGTACGGAAAGAACCGTCGTCAACGTTGAAGCCGCTTTCAAGGATGAAGCCGACCTGGACGCCGTTACCCAGATCTTCAACGCCCTTGAGGCCCCAGCGGGAACCGGCCTGGTTGCCGGACTTCATTTCAAACTTATCGGTGGCGTCAACACCCTGAATGTCCTGGTCAAGATGCGTGTAGACCAAACCGGCATCGACCACACCATAGAGCGTGACATCAGCAGCGAGAGCAGAACCGGCGAAAGCGCCGAGAACAGCGACTGCAACAACTGTCTTTTTCATAATGAGGAGATCTCCAAACTAAATTCTTTTGTGCCGCCGGTGTAGTCATGTTCCTTAAAACTCTTGCGGAATGAAAAAGGAACCGCCGGCGGGCCTTTCAACTCAGGCAACCTCATTATCGGTTTAGTTAATTTGCCTTAACAAGAAAACCGCAAAAGTCAATAGCCTGGGGGGGGGTTATCCCTGAGAATAAAAAGGAACAAGACCGGAAAACCAAGGTGCCAGAAGAGGTCCGGAACGCCCGCCGTTCATGACTTTGCGGGTGTCTGCGCGTGGTTTTCGCTGGTTTGCGGTTTTGAAAAGGAATGCTTATTGATTGGCTGTCCGGGGCCGGTTCGGCCATGGTTTATACTTTCCGCCAACTGAAGTTCTTTCCTGTGCTCCTTTGTGAGTGCACGTTGATAAGCCTGTAACCAACGTTAAGTTCAGGCGGGACTGAAGTACCCGGCGCGATGCCGCAACACTTCAACCAAAGCGGTCGCAGCCGCTGAATAAATGTGCCGTATCCGGGATTTCATAAAACCCTGCAAAGCTTTTTAACCCGCCTTCCTTAACAAGGGCAAGGCAATAAATCCGACGGGAAGAAGTAAATTCTTTCACTACTGTCCAAAACGGATTTGTGCATCAAAAAAATAGTTTGTTGATTTAAAAGAGAAAACGCGAATTTTCGGTTTTAGGGGCCTACTTTTCCGAATGGAAGCTCC
>ENA-UEQM01001111-UEQM01001111.1-human-gut-metagenome-genome-assembly--contig:-NODE-1111-length-12512-cov-41.622919_pt1 | contig 12512 bp, 9 predicted proteins | sample MGYA00242948_ERZ507948 | MGnify/ENA primary metagenome ERZ507948 (study PRJEB26167, sample SAMN06115440) | human gut metagenome | host: Homo sapiens | place: China:Hubei | collected 2015-07-28... | reverse complement strand
GGCATGAAGCAGATGATCATCAGTCTGCAATCACAGAACAAGCCACACAAGGCGAACACGCACATACCTATGAGTGTAGAGGAAGCATCGGCATACCTGAAAATGCCGATGGCAACTCTCTACATGAAACTTGGAAACGGCAGCATTCCTGCCACCAAGCCGGGCAAGCGTTACTGTCTTTATCAAGATGAACTTGACAAGTGGCTGGAGACTAACCGCAAGAATCCTGTACCTCTCACGGCAGAGGAGGAGAATGCAGCCATTCTTGCAGGAAACAAGCGCAAGCCGAAACCCTTAAACTGGTGATGTCATGGATGCGCTTGAAATTTGTAACAAGCTACGCTCGGAGGCTTCGGGCGTAGCCACTTCTGGAATTCCGCTTGACGTATTCCCCCAGAAGATGCAGCAGATGATTCTTGATTTGGCAAGGACGGAGAACTATTCCATTGAGTTTACCGCTACTTCCCTTATATCCGCTATGGCAGCAGCCGTCGGCAACTCCTGCTATATCCGGATTAAAGGCAATTGGATTACTTCACCTATTCTATATGTCATTCTTGTTGGCAGACCAGGAGTCGGCAAGACTCCACCTTTGAGCTTTGCCTACAAGCCGTTGCACGACATTGATACTGAGGAGCACCATAAGTTCAAGGCTCTAAAGAATGAGTATGCAGCCATTGTGGAGAGAAACAAGGGCAAAAAACGGACGGAATGGGAATCGTTACCTCCTGTACCAGTCCTGCATAAGAATATCATGAATGACTTCACGCCTGAGATTCTGATGCGCAATCACGATGCCAACCTCAGAGGTGTGGCAGTTGTGGTGGATGAGATAATGGGGCTGTTCAACACCATCAACCGATACAACAACAGTTCTTTTGTACAACAAATGCTGTCGGCTCACAATGGTTTGCCAGTAGATGTGTCTCGTTGTAATCTTGATTGTCCTTTACGAATTGACTATCCTTGCATACAGATTGTGGGAACTATCCAGACTGGTATTGTGCATGAACTTTATGATATGGGATTCAAGAAGAATGGTTTTCTTGACCGTTTTCTGATCACATGCCCAAAAGGTTTGAAGATTGCTCCTTGGGTTAAGGTTCCAAAACAAGATGCTGCAATCATTGAAAGACCATTCCGTGTATGGAAAGAGATCATAGACAAGGCTGTGGCTCTTCCTTTTACGGAAGGCATCTTCAATGTTCTTGACTTCTCTGATGAAGCCATCGACATATTCTATGATTGGCAGAATGAGGATATAGAACGGCAGAATGCCATTACGGATGAAAAAATGATAGACTCACGTGCTGCAAAAGTTCCTTTGAATACGGCTCGGCTTGCCTTGATATTCCAACTGTTCCGTTGGGCTTGTGATGAGTCTCACAAGGATTTTGTTGATGCGGAGTCCGTGAATGCAGCCATACGGATGAGCAATTACTTTGAGAAGTCATACAAAAGGATGGATGACCTCGTTTTAACCGAGGCTACCGACCCTGTGAAGAAACAGGTACTTGACTCGTTGGGAAACAAGTTCGTAACTGCTGAAGCAGTAAAGGCTGGAGCGGATTTCGGTTTTGCAAGACGTACTGTCATGTATATGCTCAAAGACTTCTGTCAGAGAAACTTTATCATCAAAGACAAGCAAGGCAATTATGAGAAAGTTCAGAAGTAGAACCACCACCTTGCACCGTTTGCACTTTGCACTTCTTGCACTCTTGCACAAAAGAAGCTGCATTTTGTGCCAAACAAGTGCAAAAGTGCAGAAAGTGCAAGGTGCAACAAGTGCAGAGCCTTATGAGTGAGTATAGATTCCATCTACAGAAATACAAGCTGGGCAACCGATATGCTTGCCCTCAATGTGGGCGTAAGCGTTGCTTTGCAAGATATATTGACGAGGAAGGACAGATTGTATTCCCTGACAATGTTGGGCGTTGTGACCATGAACAGAGTTGTGGCTACCATTATTCTCCGTCTGATTATTTCAAGGACAATCCCGATGCCAACTGCAATGATGATTGGAGATATAAAACACCAATCAAAGAGTGCAGGAAAGAGAAACCTCTTCCAACTTTCATTGATAGCAAGCTGGTGGAGCAAACACTGCATGGTTATTCTGTCAATCCTTTGTACCGATACATTTCAACGGTCTTTGGCAAAGAGGAGACAGAACGACTGTTTGCCTTGTACAAGGTCGGAACTTCAAAGAAATGGGGCGGTTCAACTATCTTTTGGCAGATAGATGTCAATGGGAGTGTGCGCACTGGCAAGATAATGAAGTATGATGACAAGACAGGACACCGTATCAAGGAACCACACAGCCTGGTGACTTGGGTACACTCGGAACTAAAACTGCCAGACTTTACACTTCGGCAGTGCTTCTTTGGCGAACATCTGTTGACAGATAAAACCACGACCGAGACAATAGCCATCGTGGAGAGCGAAAAGACAGCCATCATTGCCACCCACTTCATATCTGATTTCGTATGGTTGGCTACTGGAGGCATGAACGGATGTTTCAATAAAGATGCAGTCGAAGTCCTAAGCGGCCGGGAGGTTGTTTTGGTTCCAGACCTTGGGGCAGCGGATAAGTGGAAAAGCAAACTTCCGTTGCTGCAATCAATATGCAAGCAAGTACTTGTCAGCAACATCTTGGAAGACAATGCCACCGATGAACAAAAGGCCAATGGTCTTGACATTGCCGACTTCCTGTTGATGACGGAAACACCGCAGATGGCACTACAAAGGCTGATAAGGCAACATCCGCCACTCCAGCATCTGATAGACAGTCTCGGGTTGGTGTTGGTGGAAGAGCCATAGCACTACTGGCAGCAGTTATAACGAGTTCGCTTGCGAACATATCCCTTGGGTGGAACCTAATACACCGAGCAAGCTCAGTAATTAGGGAAAACAGCCAATATATGTGTACAGCAAGCTGAATTTCATATGTACAATCAAATTAAAACAAGCAATTTCATGAGCGATAATAAGAAACAGATGATGGACATCCAAAAGGTCAAGTCTTTCAGCGTTGCCGTCAGCGATGAGCATCAGCGTAATTGGGGCGATGACCTTTTTTCAAGGAAGGAGAACGATCCGAAGTACAACTATGACCGTAGCCGCACCCGACTTAACTTTCAGGTATCGAAAGGTGGAGAACTTGGACCAATAGACAAGAGTAAGTCCATAACAGACAAAATCGAGCAAGCCATCAAGAATAGAGTGACAGGCAGAGTGAATGCCACATCAAACCGTGCCGTGAGCATTGTCTTTGGTGGTAACCGCGAGCAGATGCGCAAACTCGCATTTGGCGACCAGACAATCAGTGAGAACGGTAACAACTGGGATGTTGACAGTTGCAGCGGCATAGACAGATGGGCAAAGGACATATATGACTTTTGTCGTCGGGAGTTTGGTGAAGAAAATGTCGTTTCGTTCATTGTTCATTTAGACGAACTCAACCCTCACGCACATGCGGTCATTGTCCCCATCACAAAGGACGGCAGACTGAGCGCAAAAGATATTTTTGGTGGAAACGACATGAATCAAGCAAGAACAAGGATGCGTGAACTTCACAGCCGACTTGCAGAGGTTAATGAAAAGTATGGACTGGAACGTGGTGATGACATCACCATAACTGGAGCCAAGCACAAGTCAACAGAAACTTATCGCAGGGAGTTGGCTGATGAATGCCGCACTTTGTCAAATGAAATAGGCATGAAGAAGACGCTTCTTTCAGGTCTTAATCGTAGCATCACAAAAGCAGAGACCAAAATCAAGGTTCTGCAGACTATGGTCAGCAATCTGGAGAAAGCGGAAGCAGAGAAACAAGCGACCATAGCCGAACTTGAAGATTACATGAAGAATCATCTTGGTGATGCAGTTGAAATAAAGGCAAAGATTACCGCCACCAGAAAGGAACTCTGGGATGTTCGTGACAAATTGAACGACAAGAAAATGAAACTTGAACAGGCTAAGTTGCAACTTAATGAGTTGCAGAAGAATACCTCCCACATCGAAGCAAGAAACAGGGAGATTAAAGCCGATTTTGAAAAAACAGCTGTTTCATACCAGCAACAGATGATCAATAAAATTTGGGCGCAGGCTGGCATGAAGGCGTTGGCAGAGATAGCAGACATCTATCCTCGCATGACGAGCATTCATGACAGCAGTCTATTTGACAATAGTTTTGCAATGGATTTCATCAATCATGGCGATAAAATTATCTATTGTGCAATGTACCTCTACATCGGCTACGTCAACGAGGCTACCAACTTTGCTGAAAGCCAAGGTGGTGGCGGTAGCGACACCAAAGACTGGGGACGTGAGAAGGACGAAGATGAGATAGAATGGATAAGACGATGCTTGCGACAGGCGACAAAGATGATGAAGCCAATGAAGAGAAAAGGCTTGAGTAGATAAAATATTAAGGGAGGAGCGCATTTCGAACACGCCCCTCCCAAATTATTTTACAACTCGCAATGATCTTGCGAATCACTATCCTTAGTAACGACTTGAATAGTGAGACGAGTGTGAGCTATGCGAGCTGTGAGAACTGTGTGAAGAATGAGAACTATGCGAATAGTGACCCGCAAGAGAACTCTTTACCATGTCAATGGCTTTCTGCAAAACCAAAGGCTGGTTCTTCTGCTTCTCAATTTGTGTTGTTTCGTCATTATTGCCCAATACGTTCATGATGTTATCAGAAACGTTGGCGCAATAACTCGTTGTAGCGATAAATGCCGATAGTGCTGTATCGGTACCCTTTTATCTCAAATCATTAGGATTTGGGATAAAAACTTGAGCGATATTTTTTGATGTATATATACTAGCATCGCGGATACGCTTACAATCTTTTTTGCTTTTAAGTAAAAAGTGGCAATCAGACGTGGGGCAGCTCAACGATGAAACTCGTGCCTCTGCCTTTTTCCGAGTGTACGGCGATGTTGCCTTCGTGCAGCTTCACAATCTTATGGGCGAGCGTCATGCCGATGCCGTGACCCTCTACGGCGTTCTCTTTCGCTCCGCGATAGAACAAGGTGAAGAGCTGCTGTTTGTCTTCTGCCGACATGCCGCAGCCGTTGTCCGACATACGCACTATGCTCCAGCGGTTGTGGAACGAAATCTGCACGATTGAGGAGTGGTTGGCAGAGTACTTGCAGTTGTTTTCTATGAGATTGGCGAAGGCAATGTTGAGCAGATAGGGGTTGCCGTGCGTGGTTATGAGTCGGTCGTCGTCCTCCTCCTCGTTAGAGAAGAGCAGTTCGATGGAGTAGTCGGGGTGCGCACGCAGAATGAGTTCGCGCACGTCGAGCAGCAGTTCGTCGAGGCGTACCTCGTGCATGCTAATCTTCTCCTTGCAGTAGTCGGCCTTTGCCAGATTGAGCAAGCCGTCGATGAGTCGGGTCATGCGCTTTGCGTCCTGCAGGATGTTCTGCATGGCGTGTCTGTACTGCTCGTTGGTGCGGTCTTTCTGCAGCGACACATCCAGTTCGGCGGTGAGGGCGGCAAGCGGAGTGTGCAGCTCGTGCGACACGTTGCTGACAAACTGCTTCTGCGACTCGAACGAAACCTCAAGTCGGTTGAGCAGCGCATTGAACGCAATGCAGAGTTCGCCCAACTCATCCTTCTCGTTCTTCACCGGCAAGCGGCGGTCGATGTGCGAGGCGGTGATAGTTTCAGCCTCGTTCACAATGTTCTGTATCGGTTTCAGCGCAAGGCGTGCGAGGAAGTAGCCCGCAACGAAGAGCAGCGTGAGGCCTATTATGAAGAGAATGATAAGCGTGTTCTGCAGGCCCGATAGATTGGCATGGCCGTAGCCGTCGTAGGCGGCGGCGGTCACGATATATTCTTTTCCTTTGTAGAGGTACACCATGCCTATGCCCTGATACTTGCCTATGCTGAACTCTATCTCTCGCTGTCTGAGTATCTCGTTTATCATCTGCTGCGTCTCCTTCACTATGTCGTTGTGTATGGCATCGTGGTAGAGCATGTGGAAGTCGGTGGTGTATACAGCCACCTCCACCTCGTTGATGAACTTGCGGTTGTTCAGATACACCGACTGCATGGTCTGTGCATCCACTTGTCCGGCAAGGAACAGATTAGCCTTCGTTATGCCCTCGCTCTTGAGGTCGCGGAAGAAAGTCTGCGCGCGGGTGTGCTCGCTGAGCAGGTATATGAGAACCGTGCACAGCAGGAAGATGGTAGCTGTGACACAGGTATATTTCAGAGTGAGGGTTGTACGTATTTTCATTATAGTCTGCTTGTTAGTATGAAGCCCACACCGGGCTTGGTGTGTATCAGTTTCACGTCGAAGTTCTTGTCCATCTTCTTGCGCAGATAGTTGATGTATACGTCGATGAAGTTGGTGCCGGTGTCGAAATGCGTGCTCCACACCTTCTCGGCTATCTCTATGCGGCTCACCACCTTCTCGGCGTTCTCCACGAGATACACCAGCAGGTTGTACTCCTTCGGCGAGAGCTTTATCGGCGTGTCGCCGCGCGTCACCTCCTGTCGCTCAAGGTCTATCTTCAGGTCGGCGTAAGCAATCTGCTTCGGCGCTTCGGTGCCGCTCACGGCGCGCCTCTTGAGTAGCACGCGCACCCTTGCGAGCAGTTCGCGGAAGTCGAACGGCTTCACCATATAGTCGTCTGCGCCCACGTCGAAGCCTTCGAGCTTGTCGTCTGCAGTGCCCAGCGCCGTGAGCATCAGTATGGGTATCTGCTCGTCGTGCTGGCGTATCTGTTGGCACACCTCGAAGCCATTCAACTTCGGCAGTATGATGTCGGAGATGACGAGCTGGAAGGCGTTGTTCTGAAAGAGGCGCAGCCCCATCTCGCCGTCGTACGCCACCATTATCTGATAGCCGTTTTCCTCCAAACCTATCTTCAGAAGGTCGGCCACACGCTTTTCGTCCTCTATAACTAATATGCTGATCATAGTTGTTCTGGTTTGTGATTTACACTTTTCGACACATGAAACTGCTGCAAAGTTACACTTTTCTTTCTTTAAAACTGCTGAATTGCAGCTATAATTAGCAAGAATTTATGTAGACTGTGTTAGTATGGTAGGAAAGTTAATTAACTCTCCTAATTGGTCAGAAACTGCAGCACAGACGTGCGCTGAGCACAGTGAAGCTACCTGCCTTGTTGTTGATGTATTGGAACGAGGGCTGCAGAGCGATGTGTCGGTTCAGTTGGTGGCGGTATGTCAGTTCAACGGAGCACTCTGTGCCCTGCTTGAATCGGGCGCATTGAACGGTTGCGCCGCACAGGTTGAGGCTGTCTGTGTATGCGCAGCCCGCCTCGGCGTATCTGTAGCAGGCACTTTGGTGACAGGTGTTCTCAGAGTATTGCGCCATGCACGTCACGCTGCGCTCGGCTGACGACCATACCGGCTGTTCGCCGTACACCCACCATGCGCAGGTAGTCTTGCGCAGCGCCTTGTCGGCAGACACCATCTCGCCATTCTCCTGCACAGGATATTGCCGCGAGTGTACAGCTACGCCAGCGAAGTAGTGCGCACCGCGGTTGGCATACTCCAGTTGCGAGATGTTGAACACTCCGTCTCGCTTCGGGTGCACCACGAACGGGTTGTCCTTGCGCTTCCATCCGTTGTAGCCTGCGCCGTTGTACAGACTGTTCTTGAAAAGCCAGTTGCCCTTCGACACATCGAAATAGACGGTAAGCCCCGAGAGCGGATAGTTGGCTATGGGATAGCTTGCGGCGATGGTGGGGAAGATGCCGCACGAACTGTTGGTGAATAGCGACGTTACGTCGGACGTGAAGAAGTCCTCGTTCACGTTCCTCACGCCTACGAACAGATGCGCCGCCTGCCACTCGTGCATGTAGCCCAGTACGGCGAGGGTGGCAACGCGGTTGTCCTCCTCTATGTTCGAGAATGTCTGCCAGTCGTCGGCTATTCTATCGTTGGTCTTAGCGATGTGTAGAATTGAGGCCTCAATGGTGCCCTTGCCGTCGAAGAGCTGTATGTCCATGTTCAGGCGCAGCAGGTTCACCCAGTTGGTCTTGCGTTTCATGTCCCACTGCCATTCTGCGGTGTATTCGCCCGAAAAGGTTTGTGCAGCGCAAAGGCAGGGGAAGAAGCTGCTTATAATAATAAGAATACGTTTCATTTCTGATGTTTTGTGTTTTGCACACCCTCCTCCTATTATAGCCAGCGCTTGAACACGTGGATGTACAGCGTCTTGAGCCACTGCGTGAGCACGCAGTAGGCGAGCAATATGCCGACGAGCCACGGGAAGTAAGACAATGGGAGCGGCGTGAGACCAATCGAACTGCCGAACGGTGTGAACGGTATGCAGATGCCCACAGCCATGATAGAGAACGTCATGAGCATTACGGGCCACGAAGCCGAACTCTGCACGAACGGCACCTTGCGTGTGCGTATCATGTGTACGATGAGTGTCTGCGAGAGCAAGCCCTCTACGAACCAGCCCGACTGGAACAGCGACTCCATGTCCGGACCCTGACACTTGAACACCCACCACATCACCAGATAAGTAGCGATGTCGAATATCGAACTGATCGGACCAATCCATATCATGAAGCGGCTCAAGTCGCCCGAATCCCAGATGCGCGGACGGCGCAGATACTCGCTGTCCATGCGGTCGAACGGAATGGTGGTCTGCGAGATGTCGTAGAGCAGGTTCTGTATGAGCAGATGGATAGGCAGCATGGGCAGGAAGGGCAGGAAGGCGCTCGCTGCCAGCACGCTGAACATATTGCCGAAGTTGGAGCTGGCGGTCATCTTCACGTACTTCACAATGTTGCCGAACGTCTTGCGACCTTCGAGCACACCGTTCTCCAGCACCATCAGGTCTTTCTCCAACAGGATGATGTCGGCACTCTCCTTTGCTATGTCCACAGCCGAGTCTACCGATATGCCGATGTCCGACTCGCGCAGTGCTGCAGCGTCGTTGATGCCGTCGCCGAGGAAGCCCACTGTGTTCTGGTTCTTCTGCAAGAGCTGTATGATTTCAGCCTTCTGCATCGGTGTCAGCTTAGAGAAGATGCTGCACTTCTCCACCATTTGCGTCTTCGCCTCCTGGCTCATCACCTCCAGTTCGGGTCCGGTCGTGGCGTTAGCCGTGTCGATGCCCACCTGTCGCGCTATCGACTTCACCACAGCGTCGTTGTCGCCCGAGAGCACCTTCACCTCTACGCCGTGCTCGTGCAGCTGCTTTATGGCTTGCGAAGCCGACTCCTTTGGTGGGTCGAGGAAGGCGAGATAGCCGATGAGCACCATGTCCTTCTCGTCCTCGATGGCAAAGTTGTTCTCCTTGCTCAAGAAACTCTTCTGCGCCAAAGCCAGCACGCGCATACCCAGCTCGTTCATCTCCATCACGAAGCGCAGCGCTTTCGCACGCATCTCCTTTGTCAGCGGCAGCACCTTGCCGTCGAACTCGGCATGAGAGCACACGCCGAGCATCTCCTCCACAGCGCCCTTTGTGATGATTTGTCGCTTGCCGCTGAGGTCCTCCACCACTACCGACATACGGCGGCGTTGGAAGTCGAACGGTATCTCGTCCACCTTCTTGTACGAACGGCTCAGCGACTCCAGTCCCAGCTCCTTCACGTGCGAGAGAATGGCACGGTCCATGAGGTTCTTCAGTCCTGTTTGGAAGTAGCTATTGAAGTAGGCGTGGCGCAGAATGCGGTTTGCCTTGTCCTCCGTGCCATCCACGTTCACGTGTCGCTCCAACACGATGTGGTCCTGCGTCAGCGTGCCCGTCTTGTCGGTGCAGAGAATATTCATCGCGCCGAAGTTCTGAATGGCGTTAAGGTCCTTCACGATAGTCTTCTTGCGCGACATGGCAAGCGCACCCTTCGAGAGGTTCGCCGTCACGATCATAGGCAACATCTCCGGCGTCAGACCCACAGCCACCGATATGGCGAAGATGAACGCCTCCATCCAGTCGCCCTTCGTGATGCCGTTCACCAGAAACACGATAGGCACCATTACGAGCATGAAGCGTATGAGCAGCAGACTCACCTTCGTGATGCCACGGTCGAACGCCGTAGCCGCACGATGTCCCGCCACGCTCTTCGCTATAGTGCCGAGGTAGGTGTGGTTGCCCGTAGCGAACACGATACCCTTGGCAGAACCGCTCACCACGTTAGAGCCCATGAAGCAGATATTATCGAGGTCAACGATGCTGCCCGAGTGCTCATGCGGCTTCGAGAGTGTGGCGAACTTCTCTATCGAGTCGGACTCGCCCGTCAGACTTGACTGGCTCACGAACAGGTCCTTCGACTCTATAAGGCGCACATCTGCCGGAATCATGTCGCCAGCCGATAGCATCACAACGTCGCCCGGCACCAGTTCCTCGTTGCTTGTCTCGTCGCCCGGTGTTCCGCCTCTGCTTGCCGTGCCTGCACGCACCACGTAGCACGTGTTCGTCACCATCTTCTGCAGAGCCTCGCTCGAACGGTTAGCCTTCCACTCCTGTGTGAAGCGCAGCAGCGCACTCAGCACAATCATCGTCGTCACGACAACAATGGAAGTCCAATCCTTGTCACCCGGGTCAGCCATCCATACGTCCATGACGAACGAGATAGCCACCAGCACCGTCAACACACCCACGAACGGATTGATGAACGCCTTGGCGAGCATCACCAACGGGCGCTTCTTCTTCTCGTGCTCAATCTCGTTCTTGCCGTACAGCCCCTGGCGCTTCTCCACCTCCTCGTCGGTCAGACCCCGTGATCTAGTCTGGAAGTGGGTGTATACATTCTCGAGTGGCACCTTTGCTGCCATCAGTACCCTCTCGGTATTGAAGGCAATCTTACTGTTTTTCTTTTTTGTCTTCCACATAATTAGTTCATTTTAATGGGTTGTTGTTTTCGTTTCGCGCTGCAAAATTACTCACACAATCCGATAGCGTCGGTTAGAAAACTATTAGAGCCGTATTAGAATTCCATTAGAACAGGCTCTAATGGAATTCTAATACGGCTCTAATACATCTCTAATATAATAAAACAGGAAAAGACCGTAACTTTGCCGAAAAACAAATAGTTATGATTCTCTTTACTGAATTTCTTACAAGAATAGGATGTGCTTTTCTTATGGGTACACTGATTGGAGTGGAGCGACAGTACCGCCAGCGCAATGCCGGACTGCGCACAAACATTCTCGTTGCAGTAGGCGCAGCCGCATTTACGGTGTTGTCCTATTCGATGACGACAGGTAGCGGCGATCCCTCGCGTGTGGCTGCGCAGATAGTGTCGGGCATTGGCTTTCTGGGTGGCGGATTGATTCTGAAAGACGGCTTCACCGTGCGTGGGTTGAACACTGCTGCTACGATATGGTGCTCGGCAGCCTGTGGCACGCTCTCGGGTGTGGGTGCCTACTGCGAGGCTGCCGTATTGGTGGCGTGCGTGTTGATTACGCATTGCCTTTTCCGTCCGTTGTGTACATTCCTCGAAAAGCGTACAGCCAAGGTGTACCACTACTCTGTGCGTGCTGAATGTCAGCGCAATGCGTCAGGCAGCGTGCAGAAACTCATCATGGATACGCTTGCTTTCGACCAGGACGTAAAGCTCAATTCGCTTTTCTATAAAGGCGATGACGACCAAGTAACTGTTTGTTGCGACATAGAAACGTTAGGCGAACACAAAGTGCTCTTAGATCTCGTTGTGTCGCGACTGCGCTCACGCTTGGAGGTGTTCAACGCAGGATAGGAGAAAGAAGAATCGCCACAGGAAGACTTCTGATTATTACATATTGCTTAGAGTGATTTCCGATGTGATTGAAAGTTAAATACGTTAAATATTCACCTTTTCGTATCTAATCAGAATCCATACAGTCACTTTTCTACCGTTTAGAGCGTATAACACTGATAATCAACTAATAATAAATTCTCTAATTGTATTCTTAAAGTACTGAATAGATTACTGTTTTCTCCTTTAGACAATTGTTGCATGGTTATAAATATCTTATCAACAACCTCATTCTTATTTACTCTCCCCATTACAGGATTGATTGTGTTTCCTAAAACCATTGGATGGCTGGAAATATCTATTGCATTGTAAGCAAGATAATACACAATCAGAGGATTAAGTCCATTGATGTTGAATGAGTTCCTACTTTCAGGCAGATTTATACTATACTTGGTAGCATGGTCTTTAACCTCTTGGATAGATACTGTTACATCATCTATCAGCTTTAATCCATTTTCCTTAAACACCTTTTGTGCTTCTGACAATGTGTATAAGGAATCTTGCTTGGCTGTCAATGCTTTATTCTCTTGGTATAATGATATATTATAAGAGATTGAAGCTACTAATACAAAGCCTAATAGGATGGATAAAATTACAAAACCTTTCTTCATTTGTATGTCTTGTTTTTAGTCAGTTGTTCTTATTGTCAATTTATCAAAGTCAAGAATCCATTTGTTTTTCACAAGGAAGTCTGTACCCTAAATTCCGCAGCATTTTAGTTTAACTTATTTTATAAGTACCTGAGCAACAAAAAGTTGCTCAGGATTTTGC
>ENA-UEQM01001106-UEQM01001106.1-human-gut-metagenome-genome-assembly--contig:-NODE-1106-length-12534-cov-3.066067_pt1 | contig 12534 bp, 6 predicted proteins | sample MGYA00242948_ERZ507948 | MGnify/ENA primary metagenome ERZ507948 (study PRJEB26167, sample SAMN06115440) | human gut metagenome | host: Homo sapiens | place: China:Hubei | collected 2015-07-28 | study... | reverse complement strand
AAATCCTCATCGTAGATGATGTGATGTCCAACGTATTGTTGTTGAAAGTACTCCTGACAAATGAGAAGTTTGCGATTGCTACGGCAAACAACGGACGGCAGGCCTTGGAACAAGTGGATAAAGAACATCCGGATTTGGTGCTGCTGGATGTAATGATGCCCGATTTAAGCGGCTTTGAAGTGGCGCAACGTCTCAAATCCAATCCCGATACAGCGGATATTCCAATCATCTTTTTGACAGCATTGAACAGTACAACGGATATAGTGAAAGGGTTTCAGGCGGGTGCCAGTGACTTTATTTCCAAACCTTTCAATAAGGAAGAGCTGATAATCCGTGTCACCCATCAGGTTTCATTGGTGGCGGCCAAGCGTATTATTCTGAATAAGACGGAAGAGTTGCAGCGCATCATTGCCGGGCGCGACAAGTTGTATTCTGTAATTGCCCATGATCTGCGTTCTCCGATGGGCTCTATCAAGATGGTGCTGAACATGCTGATGCTCAATCTGCCCGTTGAGAAGATTGGCGGTGAGATGTACGAACTGCTGACAATGGCAAACCGGACAACGGAAGATGTGTTTTCATTGCTGGATAACCTGTTGAAGTGGACAAAAAGCCAGATTGGCAACCTGAATGTTGTCTATCAGGATGTGGATGCCGTGGAAGTGGTAGACAGCGTGATTGATGTGTTCAATATGGTGGCCGGCTTGAAGAAAATTACCATCCGTGAAGAAAAGCCGGAGAAGTTGCCTGTCTGTACCGATATTGATATGCTGAAAACCATTATTCGCAATCTGTTGAGCAATGCCATTAAATTCAGCAACGAAAATTCGGAAGTGTTGGTGAAGATGGAAGAGCAAGGAGATACAGTGGTAGTCAGTGTAAAAGACAGCGGTTGCGGCATCGATGAAGAAGGACAGAAGAAACTGCTGCATACAGATACGCATTTCAGTACGTTCGGCACAAATAATGAAGAAGGTTCCGGATTGGGATTGCTGCTGTGTCAGGATTTTGCAGTGAAGAGTGGCGGCAAGTTGTGGTTTACATCCAAGAAAGGAGAGGGTTCGACATTCTATTTCTCCATCCCGTTGAAGAAATAAAAAAGAGGACAATAAAACAATAGGGTGCTAAAGTGATATTGGCTGCAATATGATTCCTCGGATTTTATTACTTTAATTGCCCTATTGTTTTATTGTACTCCTCTATTTCTTGCACAGTCTTTTAAAGTCACAGTATTCGCATTTCTTCGCATCTTCCGTTTGGGTAAAAGGCTCTTCGGGATTGTATATCTCCTGCAGGAGCGCTGATAGCCGTTCGCGAAACTCATCTTCATAAAACGCAAAATTGTTGACCGGTACTTTGGGCTGGCGCGGTGCGCCCATCTCGATAACGGGCGAATAACTCTCGGATGCCGCACGGTGGATGTACAGCAGGGATGGAGCTACCTTCAGTCCTTGCTTGCGGCACATAATGGCAGCATACAGGAAAGTCTGGAAGATGTAGTTCGGACGGTTGTCGGCAGGGGTAAACAACTGCTCTATGCTTTCGGGAGTCTTGGGAGTGCCACCCGTCTTGTAGTCCACGATGCGCAGGGTATCGCCTTTGCTGTCCATACGGTCTATCGTTCCGCCGATATTCAGCGGAAGTATTCCGGAAGGAGTATCTATCTCCAGGGTTTCCGTTACTTTTTGTTCCATGCCTTCCATACGGAAAGGGGCGTACTGCAGGTCGTTGCGGAGCAGTTGCCGCAGATAGGATGCGATTACTTTGGAGTGGATAAGCTGTGTGCCGTTGTATTCGGGTTGCTCGCCGGCAGGCACATGGAAAAACTCTTCCTTGAAGGCGGTGTCTACGTATGCCTGCAACCTTACGTCGTTGCGGAGCAACTGCTCCAGGTCTTCCCGGCGTATCTCCTTTCCGTTGGCCGTGAGGTCCTGGTATACCAGCTCGGCGGAACGGTGGAAGATGGTTCCGAACAGGGCGGAGTCTATCTCTGCGCTTACCTCGTCGGGAGCTTTCAGTCCGGCAACGTAGCGGTAGTAGAATCTGAGCCGGCAGTCGAGGTAGGTGTTGAGTGCCGAAGGCGAAAAGAGTGCGTTGGGATGCCGGCGGATGTCGTATGCGTTGTACATCCGTTGCAGTACCTCGTCCGTCTTGTGTATTTCAATCTTGAGGCTTTGTTGGGGAGATTGCCCGGCTTCCAGATATTGGCGTGAGATGTCGTGGGGAGACTCGACGAGAAACTGGAGCATGAAGCGCGACATCTCACCCCGGTTCAGTCCGTCGGATGCCGTATTGTACAGCAAGGTAATGTTCTCCGCACGCTGTATGAGGCGGTAGAAGTAGTAGGCATACACGGAGTTCTTATGCTCGATGGTAGTCATGCCGAACGCCTTGCGCAGGTTATAGGGGATGAAAGACGAATCGCCGCCCGCCTTGGGGAGCTGCCCTTCGTTGAGGGACAGCATGATGAGGTTGCGGAAGTCGAGGTTACGCGTTTCCAGTACGCCCATTACCTGCATGCCGATGGCGGGTTCGCCGTGAAACGGGATCTTGGTGGCGGTGAGCAGGCGGTTCATCAGACGTTTCAGCGTGTCTGTATGTAGGCTCAGCCCATCATTCTCTATCAGACTGAGCAGGCGGTTGATGAGGGTGTAGCCCTTGAATAGGGATTCCCGGTAGAGCTGGTTGAAGATGTCCTCTTCGTCTTTCTCCTGACGGTATATGACGGCCACTTCGCGCAGCAGCTCGGTGAGATAGCGGCAGATGGCAGCAGTTCCGCTCTGCGGGGTGAATACCTGTTCGAGAAAAGCGTCTTTTTTAAGCTCCGACGGGAGAGGGTAGAAGCGGTTGTCCTTGGTGAGCTGCTTCTCCAGGTCTTCGGCCGTGGCGGACAGTTGCCGGGTGTAAGGATGCTTCAGTACGGCAAGTGCGGCTTCGTAGGTATAGCGTCCCGTATCCCTGCGGTAGCCGGCGGTTTGCAGTTCCATAAGGGCGTTGATATAGCTGTATACGGGTGTCTGCGCCAATGGAAATCCCATGGTTATGTTTACGTTCTCCACTTCCGGCGGGATGGAGTGCAGCACGGGCAGCAACAGTGCCTCGTTGCATAGCACAATGGCGTTTTCCTTCTCCTTGCTTGCTTCGGTATCGCTTTTCACGACCGTGCGCACCCATTGGGGCAGGTAGCGGGCCTGCGCATTCTCCGTAGGAGCGGATATGAAACGTATTTTCTTGGGATGCCGCAAGACATCGAAGGCAGTTTCGGGCAGTTGGTTGGGAAACAGCTTCAGGTTGCGCAGGATAAATTCGCCCGCTTCGTGCACGTAGGGCGGTTGCTGTTCGTGGGGCAGGCGGGTGTAGAACACGTCATAATCCCAGTAGAACATGGCTTTGCCCGCATCCTGCAGGCGTTGGAAGAAGCGGGTTTCTACCTTGTTCAGCACATTGAAGCCCACGAATACGTAGCGGTCGTAGCGCAGCCGGTCCGTATCAAGCTCCTCTATTACATGGCGGTACATCATGCCTTCGTATGCGATGCCCAGTTCGGAGAGGTTCTTCCGGTAGTGCCGGTAGATGTCTCCCAGCTTGTCCCAAAGGGAGATGAACTTCTCTTTGAGCTGCGTGCGTTTGTCGATGGAGAAGTTCTGGAAAAACTGTTGTATGGCTTCTTCCTGCTCCTGGTCGAGGAAGTCGTAGTCGTCCATGATGTTCTTCAAATCCTGCAGGTTGCTGAACAGCTTGTCGGCATCTACCAGGTTCTTGTCGGCATCGTCGAAGTCGCTGATAAGCAGCTCGCCCCAGAAATAGAAATCATCCAGAGGCTCTTCGCTGTGCGTTTCTTCGCGGAACACTTTGTACAGTTCGCACACCAGCCGGATAGGGTCGCCGGGTTTCAGAGGCGAAAGGCTGCGGAACAGTTCGCTGATGTTGACATATGCGGGAGACCACAACGGGCGGTCGCTCTGAGCCGCCAGGTATTCGTTGAAGAACAGGCTGGCACGCTTGTTGGGGAATACGATTGCCGTGCGCGACAGGTCGTTCCCTATCTTGGAGTATAGGTCTTGGGCTACTGATTGAAGGAATGTTTTCATACTTTCTCTATTATTTCTTCTTCTACATACCACAGATACCCGCTGATGGCATTGGCGTCATATCCCATGCGGACAAGTAATTCCATATACCCTTGTACCTGTTTGTTATATTTCTTGTTGGGCTTGCCGAACTTGAAGTCTACGACCACAATTGCACCGTCGCGCATCATTACGCGGTCGGGGCGGCGGTTGCGGAGTTCTCCGTTCTCCTGCCAGATGATGTCGCATTCGTTGAACAACTGCCAGGTTCCCGAATACCAGTCCTTGATTTGCGGTTGCGCAAATGCCTTGCGGGTGAGTTCCCGTATCTCTTCCTCTGTCTCGGCACGGCCGATGATACCTTCGAATACCAGACGGTTGACGGCATCGTCGATGTCCGCTTCCGTTTCAATGACGGAGAACAGCGTATGCAGCAGACGCCCCCGGTTGATGAAGCGCCGGCCGGACTCGGCTTCGTCCACTCCGGCTATGAAGTCGGCGGAACGGTTGGACTGCCGGAATTCGATGTCGTGGCGCATGCTTTCCGTATGTACCGGAAGTTTGACGGGCTTCTGTGCAAGCTTGTTCACAGTGCGGCTTTTCCCGTCCGGAGTGTCCGCATCCTTGTTCTTTCCCTTCCGAACGCAGTGAAGGAGCGCCTCTTCCGACGGATATACCGCTCCGCTTTCATAGATGCTCCCTTCTTCGTCCCAACTGCCTTCTTCCGCTTTGGCCACTTGGGGCAGGGCGGCGGAGAGAAGTTCGGACATAGTGCCTTTCTGGTCTTTCCGGCTCCATACGATAAGATTCTTTCCGGCACGGGTGAATGCCACGTACAGCAGGTTCAGGTTATCCACCCACAACTGCAACCGCTCGTTGAGGTAATCCTGCCGGTAAACGGACTCCGCCATTGTGGACGAGTAGTTGACGGGTACAAGGTCTATGGCATTGTACGGCGCTTCGGGGGCGGTGCACCACACCAGTTGGTTGTATGTTTCGTTCTCCAGTTTCCAGTCGCAGAAGGGGATGAGCACGGTATGGAACTCCAGTCCCTTGGACTTGTGGATGGAGAAGATGCGTATGCCGTCCATTTCTCCGCTGGGAATGGTTTTGTTGCAAAGCGTCTCGTCCCAGTAGCGGATGAAACCGTCGAGGTCGGATGAGTTGTTTTGCAGGTACTCTGTCACCGCATCGAAGAAAGAGAACAGATAGGCGTCCTGTTTTCCGATGCGCCCCATGTCGAACAATGTGAAGAGTTCTTCCAACAGTTCGTACAGAGGCATCAGGCGCAATTCGTCCATACGGGCGACGAACTCTGCGGGAAGCGCGGTCCTTGCATCGGCGGTCAGCAGTTTGTGCCAGTCGGCAGGTGCTGCAAGGGGAGCTTCTGCTTCTCCCTTACCGGTAATCTGCAAACTGTAATTCGTGATTAGCGAGGCTCTCGCTATCTTCTCTACCGGATTGGACAGGTAGCGCAGGGCATCTATCAGCATGCAAATGGCAAGCGAGGCATCCAAACGGAACGCTTCGTCCGATACAACGGGCAGGTGCAGCTCTTTGTCGAAGTAATCCGCAATGGGCGGTATATTCTTGTTTTTGCGCACAAGAATGGTTATATCGTTCAGCTTCACGCCTTCCGAAAGCAGCCTTTGCACTTCTTCGCCCATAGCCGACAGGGTCTTTTCCGTATAGTTCTGTTCTTCATCGGGCTCCAGGAAGGAGACTTTGACATAGCCTTTGTTTTCCGTCTTGGGAGATTCCTGGGCTACATCGGCATAGGCGCGTTTCAAGGGGATGCACTCTTCCTTCAGCTCTTCCAGATGCAATGCGTTCAGATAGTCTACTGCGGCGGTAAATAGGCGGTTGTTAAAGTGGATGACATTCGTTTCGCTCCGACGGTTTGTCTTCAAGGTTTCCACGCGCACCGGGAAAGGGAAGGGGAGCTGGACACCGCTTTCGCAGTGTAGGGGTTTAGCGTCGTAAAGTGGCACTTCAGCATCGTAAAGTGGCACTTTAGCATCGCAGAGTGGCACTTTAGACTGGTCGCTTCCCAAGCTGTTCAATATCCCCCAGTCGCCATTCCGCCAGCGGTATATGGACTGTTTCACATCGCCCACAATGAGGCTGTCCGCTCCCTGCGAAAGCCCTTCGAGCAGCAGCATGCGGAAGTTGTCCCATTGCATGCGGCTTGTGTCCTGGAACTCGTCTATCATTACGTTGCGGATGTTGGCGCCTATCTTCTCGAATACGAAAGAGGAGTCGCCTTCGTGCACTAATTTGTGCAGCAGCGCATTGGTGTCGGACAGCAGAAACCGGTTGTGCTCGCGGTTCAGGGTGCGTACTTCTTCGTCGATGTGATTGAGCAGTTGCAGTTTGTTGAGGTGTTGCAGCGAGAGGCGGCAACTGTTTATCGTGCGATTCTTCTGCGGGCGGAACCTCTCCGCATCCTGAAGCAGGGGTATCAGGCTGGTTTCGGCAAGGCGGATAATCTCGTCCTTGCGCGAAGATGTCTTGGTAGCCCAGTTCTTGGCGTCCACCAGGCAGTTTTGCAGGGTGGCATTCAAAACATCCTTATCCGCCAGCCGTCCGTCGCGCAGCTTGCGGAAATAGCTGCCTATGCCGCGTGCACCGCCTTTCAGGTCTTCGGGCACAAGGGCATGGCCTTCCAGCTCGCCTTCGAACTGGTCGTAGAAGCCTTTCATCTGCTCCAGTGCATCGGTCTCCATTTCACGCAGTACGTCGCGATAGAGCTTTATTGTTTCGGGAGAGCGCAGCTTGAACCGCAATCCTTCGCCGCGTTCTATGTAGCTTTCGTCGAAAATGTTCCGTCCGAAGCTTTTTACTTCGTTGGACACATTCCAGCGTTTGTCATCGGCAATGCGCTCGTTGATGTAGTCCAGCAGCCAGGCCAGTACGGGCGAAGAGGGGGTGAGCTTTTCAATCATGCTGTCTACGGCGTCGCTCAGCACCTCGGCGTTGTTCAGCTCGATGTTCAGGTTGGGGCTGAGTTCCAGTTCGCGGGCAAGGTTGCGCATGACCGACTGGAAAAACGAGTCGATTGTCTCCACGCGGAAGCGGCTGTAGTCGTGCAGCATATACTGCAATGCCATTCCGGCGCGTTGGCGCAACTCCCTGTCGGAAAGAGAGGCGGTTTCCGGCTTCTTTGCCAAATCTTCTTTGATACGTTTCAGGTAGGCATCCGATGCGGGGTCTTCCTTCCAGATGCCGTAGAGCTGCGTCAGGATGCGCTCTTTCATTTCCGCCGTAGCCTTGTTGGTAAAGGTCACGGCAAGTATCTGCCGGTAGGCGCGGGGATTGAGCATCAGAAGCTTGATGTATTCCACTGCCAGTGTGAAGGTCTTGCCCGAACCGGCTGAGGCTTTGTATACTAATAGTTCCATGTAGGCATGCAGGTTTGAAGTTTGGTTGCAAACATACGGAAAAATCATGAGAAAGACTCTTAAGTGCGCCATGAAAAAGAGGCATGCAAAAAGAGGTGCCTTGAAAAAAAAGGTTTATTATCCATCTCTTTTCAGACATGAGTTGCACGGATTTCACAGAAAAAGGATAAGGTAAATCTGTGAAGTCCGTGCTTGAAAGAAATTGTCAAGTGCATTTTGACAACTTCGTTTATGTATAAGCCTTATCTCAGAGAACCGGTGTCTGGAACAGGAACGTGAAAGAAGGGCTGTCTTTCAAATCCTTTACAGCATCTCCCGCATAGACCTCTCCGTTGGTCAGCGAGAGTTTCTTGACCTTGGCTTGGGGGCTGAAATCCATCTTCTTCAAATCGAGCCAGAAGAGGTTGGGAGTAAGGGTGGATTCAAAGTAATATACCTTATCTTTCTGATTGGCTACCGAGCGCCAGCGCGTGGAAGAGATGTGAGGCTTGTCGGGCGTAGTGATTCCGAACGGTACGGATACGTTACGCATCACACTCAATACGCTGGGGACTGCAATCGCCGCGTCTGCTGTCTGCGGAATGGCATGAATGTAGAATGACGCGCGTACAAAGCGGTCGCTGGAGCGGTTGGTTCCGGGCAGCATCTGCAATCCGCCGACTTCCTTCCAATAGTCGTTGACGGCCAATTGGTACTCGTATCTGGGCGAGTTGGTCATCACCCGGTATTCCTTGCCCTCGTGGATACTTAGTTTCCCGTCCAGATATTCCAGGATAGCGGTATTCCCCGTTTCGTCCGTAATAGCCAGATGAAGGGTGGAAGCCGAGCCGTTGGGCATTCGGGGAGCGTCGATGCGGAAGGTCTCCTTCTTCAGTTCGTCCACGGCTTCGCGCACGGTGGCGAAGTTGTCGAGCACATACTGCGTCCAGATGCTGATGCCCATTACGGGGCGGGTGTCTCCGGGACGGTCGTATACGGACTCCGGCAGGAACAGCAGTCCGGCCACCAGTCCTTTCTCGTTCATGCCGTCGCACGTACCTATATCATAGCCCGTGGCAATGACACTGCCGTACTTTGAAGTCCATTTCACTGTTTCGCCTTTATTGTAGCCGGCCCGTTGTATTCCTCGCGGAAACACGTAGATGTTGCTCATGATGTCCTCTTTCCAGTCCATCGTACGGCCTGTGATAACCAGATTCTCCGGTCCGATGTAAGTGGCGCGCGTGCATGCGTCCGCTTGCTGTATGGTTACTGAAAACAGGGCAGCCAAGGCTGTCAGCGCTACCGTTCCTCTTTTTTTATTCATAATCTTGTTTGTTAAATGGGTTATATGCAAAGAGTAACAAATGCGGCGTCAAACAGTTTGATACAGACAGGCTTTTTAGCTTCTATTCCGTTTTTTCTTTCAGCAGTTCTTCCATTTTCAGTACTTCGTCGCGGTATTGTGCGGCTTCGATGAAGTCGAGTTTCTTGGCAGCTTCCTGCATCAGTTTCCTGGTGCGCTCGATGCTCTTTTCGAGTTGGGCGCGGCTCATGTACCGGACAATCGGGTCTGCGGCAACCGTGGTGCTGCTCTCTTGTTCCACATAGGGACGGGGCGCGGTTGCCGGGGATTTTTCCTTGCCGGTTCCACCTTCGGCAAATCCTTCCGTGCCGGCAAATACGTTGAGGTTCTTTGCTTTCCTGATTTGCTGAGGGGTGATGCCGTGCTCCTCGTTATATTTCAACTGCTTCTCGCGGCGGCGGTTGGTTTCGTCGATGGTGAGCTGCATGCTTTCCGTTATCTTGTCGGCATACATGATAACCATGCCGTTGACGTTGCGGGCGGCGCGTCCCGCCGTCTGTGTCAGCGAGCGGTGGGAGCGGAGAAATCCCTCCTTGTCGGCATCCAGAATAGCCACAAGAGACACCTCCGGCAAGTCCAGTCCCTCACGCAGAAGGTTGACACCGACAAGTACATCGTACTCGCCCTCGCGCAAGTCGCTCATAATCTTTACACGTTCCAGCGTGTCTACGTCGCTGTGTATGTAGTTGCACTTTACGCTGTTGTTGAGCAGATACTCCGTCAGCTCTTCCGCCATGCGCTTGGTCAGCGTGGTGACGAGGGTGCGCTCGTTGCGTTCGATGCGCAACTGGATTTCTTCCATCAGGTCGTCTATCTGGTTGTGGCTGGGACGCACTTCGATAATGGGGTCCAGCAAACCGGTAGGACGGATTACCTGCTCCACAACGATGCCTTCGGATTGCATCAGTTCGTAGTCGGCAGGGGTGGCGCTGACGTATATCACCTGCTTTGCCATCGACTCGAATTCCTCGAACTTCAGCGGGCGGTTGTCCATTGCGGCGGGAAGCCGGAAACCGTATTCCACCAGGTTTGTCTTCCGGGCACGGTCGCCGCCGTACATGGCGCGTATCTGCGGAACGCTGACGTGACTTTCGTCAATGACGATAAGAAAATCATCGGGAAAGAAATCCAGCAGACAGTAGGGGCGCGTACCTGCCGCACGCCCGTCGAAATAGCGCGAATAGTTTTCTATGCCCGAGCAGTGACCCAGTTCGCGCAGCATCTCCATGTCGTAGGTAACACGCTCCTGCAGACGCTTTGCCTCGAAAGGACGGCCTTCGCTTTCGAACCACTGCACCTGCTTGTGCAGGTCGTCCTCTATCTCGTGGATGGCGCGCAGGGTGGCTTCTTTGGTAGTCATGAAGAGGTTGGCGGGGTATATCTTGTAAGCATCGAAACGGGCGATTGTAACACCGCTCACGGGGTCTACCTCTTCGATGCTGTCCACCTCGTCTCCCCAGAAAACGATGCGCAGAAGGTTGTCGGCGTATGCAAGGTAGATGTCTACGGTATCGCCCTTTACACGGAAGTTGCCGCGGTTCAGGTCGATGTCGTTGCGGACGTAGAGGCTGTCTACAAGACGGCGCAGGAATACGTTGCGGCTGTAGGTTTTTCCCTGCTGCACTTCGATTACGTTGTTATAGAAATCCGCCGGATTTCCCATACCGTAGATGCACGATACGGAAGATACCACCACCACGTCCTTGCGTCCGGAAAGCAGGGCGGAAGTGGCGGCAAGCCGCAGCTTGTCTATTTCGTCGTTGATGGCGAGGTCCTTTTCTATATAGGTGTCCGAAGAGGGCAGGTAGGCTTCGGGCTGGTAATAGTCGTAATAGGATACGTAATATTCCACCGCGTTGTTCGGGAAGAATCCCTTGAACTCGCTGTAGAGTTGTGCCGCCAGCGTCTTGTTGTGGCTCAATATGAGCGTAGGCTTGTTGATGTTGGCTATGACGTTGGCAATGGTGAATGTCTTTCCGGAGCCGGTCACGCCCAGCAAGGTCTGTGCGGGAACTCCCTCAAGCACTCCTTCGGTGAGCTGTGCGATTGCTTCCGGCTGGTCGCCGGTGGGGCGGTAGGCGGATGTTAACTCGAATTTATTCATTTCATCAGGATTGTCGGGCAAAGATAGGAAAGGTATGAAAATAAAGCAACTTAATGGGTCTAAAAACGTCAGTCTCATTCCCGATATCATTGCAGAAGAACTCGGCAGACTGAAAAGAATGTAAATATATCATATCTTTTTCTACTCCTTGATGAATGTTGAAGTTTTTGTGCTGAAAATTTGCAAATCAGTAAGTAAAACATAACTTTGCGGTATCAATTTAACAATAACCATTAATGTAATACAACAAAAACATGATTTGGAACGAGAGTATCGAATGCATGGACCGCGAAAGTCTTCGTAAAATCCAGGGCATTCGTCTTAAAAAGACAGTGGAGCGTGTGTATCATGACACTCCTTTCTATCGCAGGAAAATGCAGGAACTGGGCATTACCCCCGATGACATCAACAGCATCGATGATATCGTGAAACTTCCTTTTACCACCAAATACGACCTTCGCGACAATTATCCTTTCGGGCTTTGTGCCGTTCCCATGAGTCAGATAGTCCGTATTCACGCATCTTCCGGAACAACGGGGAAACCTACCGTGGTGGGGTATACACGTAAAGACCTGTCGGTATGGTCGGAATGCCTGTCGCGTGCTTTTACGGCATACGGTGCGGGCAGCTCGGACATTTTCCAGATATCCTACGGATACGGGCTCTTTACCGGCGGACTGGGTGCGCATGCCGGTGCCGAGAATATCGGTGCATCCGTCATTCCGATGTCCAGCGGCAATACGGAGAAACAGATTACACTGATGCACGATTTCGGTTCGACGGTGCTTTGCTGCACGCCCTCTTATGCGTTGTATCTGGCGGATGCCATTAAGGACTCCGGTTTCCCGCGCGAGGAGTTCAAGCTGAAGTTCGGTGCATTCGGTGCAGAGCCGTGGACGGAGAATATGCGCCGCGACATCGAGGCGAAGTTGGGAATAAAGGCTTATGATATTTACGGGCTGAGCGAAATAGCAGGCCCCGGCGTGGGGTACGAGTGCGAATGCCAGCATGGGACGCATCTCAACGAAGACCATTATTTCCCCGAAATAGTAGACCCGAACACTCTTGAACCGGTTGCTCCGGGCGAGACGGGCGAACTGGTGTTTACCCACCTCACCAAAGAGGGCATGCCGCTGCTGCGATACCGCACCAAAGACCTTACCGCCCTGCATTACGACAAATGTCCCTGCGGCCGTACACTGGTGCGTATGGACCGTATTCTCGGGCGTAGCGATGATATGCTCATCATCCGTGGCGTGAATGTATTCCCCACGCAGATTGAATCCGTCATTCTCGAAATGCCCGAATTCGAACCGCATTACCTGTTGCTCGTCGACCGTAAGAATAATACGGATACCATGGAACTGCAAGTGGAAGTCCGTCCGGAATACTACTCGGATGAAATCAACAAGATGCTGGCTTTGAAGAAAAAGCTTACCGCACGCCTGCAAAGCGTACTGGGCCTGGGCGTGGATGTCCGCCTGGTAGAGCCGCGCAGCATCGAGCGCAGCGTAGGTAAAGCGAAGCGCGTAATCGACAATCGTAAATTGTAAATCGTAAAATAGTAAACTTATGGTAGCAAAACAACTTTCTATTTTTTTGGAAAACAAGTCC
>ENA-UEQM01001100-UEQM01001100.1-human-gut-metagenome-genome-assembly--contig:-NODE-1100-length-12597-cov-4.836821_pt1 | contig 12597 bp, 8 predicted proteins | sample MGYA00242948_ERZ507948 | MGnify/ENA primary metagenome ERZ507948 (study PRJEB26167, sample SAMN06115440) | human gut metagenome | host: Homo sapiens | place: China:Hubei | collected 2015-07-28 | study... | reverse complement strand
ATTCTGTTTAAATGTATAGAATATATCGGTATAATGTTCAAAGTCAACCAATGCATATTGGGTTTGTCCTTTTTCTACCAGATTCAACAATTCTGCAAAAGCATCAGCAGCCTTCTTGCAGTAATCCGCATTATAACTTCTGCTATTCTGAGACTCATAGTTCATCAATGGACTACCAGCCCACAAATAGTTCTTTCCTAAATAACCCAAAGCCATAATCTTATTGATACGCTGCTGGTTATTTCCATATGTAGCCTTACCTGTAGTAGTATCATCCCAATCAATAGGTAACAGATCTGCTGCACGACGGAAATCTTCGGCTGCACGGTCGGCACATTCCTGATAGCTCAAACGTGGGTTACGCAATGGTTCAGAAGAAGATGGTACAGAATCAATATAAGGTAAACCACCGAAATACTGCATCAGTTCAAAATGGAACCATCCGCGGAAGAAATAAAGCTGACCTAATATCAAGTCACGCTGCTCTTCTGTGGCTTCCACCAGTTTATCAATATTTTCAAGGCCTAAATTACATTTACGAATACCATACCATGCCAATGGCCATAAAGATTTTTGCATACGGTCAGTAGAGTTAGCCACCGTATTGCTACGGTCCATCCAGCCACATTGCCAGCCATCATAGCTTGACTGCCAGCCCCAGAAATCTCCCATATCAACCTTGTATCCCATATGATAGTCGATACTAAAAGAGATAAGTTCATCTTCTCCCCAGTTGAATGAGTTGTTCCAGTAGCCATGTGCAAAATCAGGAATACAGTAATACAGTTCTTCCGTAAAACCCTGGAAATTCCGGAAATTTTTAAAAGCATCCTCAGGGTTCACACTACTTTCAGGTGCTTTGTCAAGATAATCTTCACAAGAAGTCATTCCTACACAGCACAATGAAAGAAGTCCCCCATAGAATAATGTACGTATATTGTTTCTTTTCATTTGACTTTTCATTTTATAATGTGAATTTTAAACCGAAATTAATACGTTTCACCGTAGGATAAGCACCCTGAGAAGCCCAACCTGTTCCTGCAAAATTTGATTCACGGTCATCAGGCATACGAGTCCATACCCAAAGGTTATTACCATTAACATAAAGTTTCAAATTAGAAAGTCCTAAACTCTTGATCCAACCACTAGTAAAGGTGTAAGACAATTCTATATTCTTCAAACGAATGTATGAACCATCATAGAAATAACGAGCTGCATCATAATAACTGTTAGTCGTAGAACCAAAACGTGGCATCGGTACATCTGGATTTGGATTATATTTACTCCAACGAGAACCTTCATCATAGGCAATCAACTGTTTCTGACCAAATGTAGAGAATACTACCTGACGAGTTACGTTATTTACACCATAGAACTGAACGAAGAAGCTCCATCCCTTATAATCAAAACCTAATGAAGCACTGTATGTATTCTGAGGACTGCTAGAATATCCATAAGGAATCTGGTCGTAAGAATTAATAACTCCATCACCATTATAGTCAAGAATATAGTAAGTTCCAGGCAATTTCTGATCATCATTTGACTCAAATGCTGTACTTCCGTAAATATCATCCATAGTCTGTGTATAACCATGGTCTACATAAGTATGAGTCTGACCAATTGACTTTCCGGCATCCTTCTGGTAGTCGGGTAACAATTCTGGATCATCAGCTTCAATAATTTCATTCACGGCATGAGTCATATTCATATTAGCCCATAAATGCAAACTATTTCTCAGAGTCTTGTTAATACGAAGTTCCAGTTCATAACCACGGTTTTTAACTTTACCCATGTTCACCCAAGGTGCATTCACAATACCTCCAAAATAAGAAGGCATAGCACGATCCGAACCGCTGATAAGAATATCCGAACGTTTATCTCTAAAAATTTCAATATTACCAGCAAACAATCCGTCTAAGAATGAATAATCAATACCAAAGTTAAATTTACGAACAACTTCCCAATGAATATCCGTATTACCTACAGTCTTCTGACGATAAAAAGTATAAGGACTTGCTACATTATACAAACCAGTTGCAATGTTGCCTCCTGTTTCCCACTGATCCATATAAAGCCAACGACGGGTTGTATCCCATTCGTCACCGATTACGTCATTACCGATTTCACCGTAAGAAGCTCTCAGCTTCAACATATCAAGGAACTTGATTTTCTTCATGAACTTTTCTTCACTCAGCATCCAGCCAATGGCACCTGAATTAAAGAATACAAAACGATTATCAGCACTAAACTTATCAGAACCATTATATGCACCGTTATATTCCAAGAAATACTTATTGGCATAGTTATAGGTAACACGGAAAGCCCAGTCCTCACGATAATTAGGAACAATACTACCTTTCGCACGCTCCTGACGGCTGAATAATCCCATAGCACCTACCGTATGATTACCAAATGTATTGTTATAATCAATCTGGGCAGAATAATAGAGATGACGTTCCGTAGCATTATTATCAATAGAACCACCTTCAGCAATCCAGTTAACTTGTTCATGGAAATCAAAGTTATGACTACCCTGGCTTGGATTATAGCTGACTGCACCCGTTTCTGGATTAATGTATTTGTACAACGCCTGATCAGTTGAGTTTACACCACGGTTTTGTTCGTAAAATACATTGTCCCATGAAATAGAAGCTTTGGCACTTAAACCTTTTACAATAAAGTCCAGTTTCTGTTCCAATGTAAAGTCAGTTGTCAAACGAGTAGTTGTACGTGTATTCTGTCCGGCCAAGGCCAATTGAGCAACTGAGTTATTGGCATTGTTTATCGGGTCATATCCCCATGTACCATCTGAATATTGAGGATAAAATACATTAGGAGGTGTACTATAAGCACTACCCCAGATGTTATATTCATAACTAGTACGAGGTCCTTGTTTTACCCCATGTGAACCTGAAAGGTTCGTCTTTAACAATGTTGTCTTGGTAAGCTGGAAGTCAAGGTTACTACGCATATTCACACGGTTATAACCATAAGTAGTCTGATAACCACGTCCATTATCATATTCCTTAAACAAGTCACCTTCGTGCTGATAGTCAATGGCTGCATAATATTTCACAAAACGTGTACCACCACTCACACTGACATTGGCATTTTCAGAAAATGCATAATCCTTAAACATCCAATCTGCCCAGTCAATATTAGGATAGCGTTCTGCTTCTGCCTGATTTGCAGGATTACGATATTTATTCATTTGTTCCTGTGACATCATGTACATCCAAGAATCAGGAGTCAAACCTAATTCATATTCTACTGCATCATTACGCAATTGGAATGCATCGTATGAATCAAGTTTGTTAGGCAATTTGGAAGGCATCTTTAATGCCATACTACCACCTGCATTAATAGTTGCCTTACCTTCCTTACCACGTTTAGTAGTAATCAAGATGACACCGTTAGCACCCTTTACACCATAGACAGCAGTTGCTGACGCATCTTTCAACACTGAAATAGATTCTACAGAGTTTACATCGATACCTGACATCGGACGTTCAATTCCATCGACCAAAATCAACGGAGCGCTATTGTTCCATGAACTTGCACCACGAATGACAATTTGCGGATCTTCCTCACCCGGCATACCTGTTGAAGCTGTAGTAACAACACCTGGCAAGTTACCAGTCAACGCAGATCCCAAATCAGAAACTCCACCGGCACGTTCCAGTACTTTTGAAGAAGTCTGTGTAATAGCTCCAACGACAGATGCTTTTTTCTGTTGTCCATAACCTACTACTACAACCTCGTCCAAAACTTCTGTATCTTCACGCAGCACGACTACAATCATCGTTCTTCCGTTAACCTTTACATCTTGTGGAGTCATTCCCAAATAAGAGACTGTCAAGACTGAATTTCTATTGGGAACTTCAAGGGTAAAATTACCATCAAAATCGGCAACTGTTCCTACATTCGTATTACCTTTTAATACGATTGCTGCACCAATCAAAGGTTCATCATTTGCATCAAGCACCTTTCCTTTCACTACAACACCATTCTGAGCCATTAAAGAAACGCTACAGAAAAAAAGAAGTAAAAAGAAAATACGGCTTCGCGTGAGAAATAGCTTCTGGTTAGAAGAACTATTCTCGAGAAACTTTTGTCTTATGTTTTTCATTATACCAAATAATTAAAAATAAAAAAATTACAAAGAGTTACCTAATAGTATCCTTTCGTTATCCTCCGTCTTTTTTATTAACAACCATACGCATTTCATTTAAGATTACACAATTATAAATCATTTAACACAACGCAAATGTAAATCTTAATTAATAAAAAGGAATTATACCATATTACCAACACCTATGTTACATGTTACATCATTATCCCGTGTGTAACATTTTCTTTATTCTACGATACATTTAGGCTGTACAACATAAAAAGAAGGGCCCCATCTTTTACACAATCTTAATTTCTATACACAAACGTAACTTTGTGTTACATATCAAACACAAAGGCGCTCGACTCCAAACGCAAGTACATTTCAATTAAAACGCCTTTGCGTTTCAACTAAAACGCAAGTGCATTTAAAACAAAACGCAAGGACGTTTGACTTCAAGCGCCCTTGCGTTTTGTTTATAAAAGAAACCACCGTGATAAATCACTATTCCGCAAGCGTTTTTCCCTTCCTACGAGAATAAGCCAAATGTTTCGGACTGCCAATCAGCTGAGCTGTATAAATGCCGGTATGACCGGAGAAAAGGTAAGCTACCACACAAGCTATGCCTAAATAAAGACCTGGCTCTGCCCCAAAAAGTTCAATTCCCATCAGCGTACATGCAATGGGGGTATTCGTTGCTCCGGCAAACACAGCTACAAAACCAATTCCAGCCAATAGTCCCATCGGAAGGGGTACCACAGCCGACAACGCACTGCCTAAGGTGGCTCCCACAAAGAACAGAGGAGTAACTTCACCCCCCTTGAATCCAACTCCAATCGTGAAGGTCGTAAACAGAATCTTCAGCAGGAAATCATACCACATCTGCTGCTCCGAGAACGAAGCCACAATGGTAGGTACACCCAAACCGATATATTTCGTCGTTCCTATCATCCAGACAGCTGCAGCAATCACCAGTCCTCCTATCAGCGGACGGAAAGGGGGATAGCTGATGCGCTTGGCCATTCCTGACCAAAAACCGATGGAACGTGAAAACAACATGGCAGCCAGTCCGAACAGAATACCTGCACCAATGGTCCACAACAAATTAGACGCATCCGGGAAAGGAACTTCAGAAACTACATAATGCGTATGCTCCACTCCCCACGCATGACAAACCATGCTGGCCACGGCAGCCGAAAGAAAGCTCGGCAGGATAGCTTCATAGCGCATACGTCCCACCACAATGACTTCCAAGCCAAAAACAGCTCCCGCCAGTGGGGTACCAAACACAGAAGCAAAACCTGCACTGATACCAATTGCTACCATCAGACGATGGTCTCTGCGACGCATACGAAACAGACGGGAAAACTGGTCGGCTATAGCTCCTCCCATCTGTACACCGGTTCCTTCTCGTCCGGCAGAACCACCGAACAAATGGGTTAATACAGTTCCGATATATACTAACGGAGCCATACGGAAAGGAATAATATCATGAGGTGAACGGATTTCTTCAATCAGGTAATTGTTTCCACGAGACGCTGTTCCTGCCCAATAATGATACATCAGGCCGATAAGTAAACCAGCCACTGGCAAAAGAGCAATTATCCACAGATGATGTTCACGATACTGCGTGGCCCATTCCAAAGATACCAACAGCAAGGCAGAAGCCGAACCTATACAAGCCCCCGACAAAACCGAAAGAAAAAGCCACTTGCACAAATAAAGGAGTAACGGAAGCTGTTCAAACTTCCACCAGTAATTCTGATTTCTTAAAGTCTTCATATTCTTCTGTATTTTCTCGCATCAAGTTTTCGCAAAAAAAACTGTTCCCCGACTCTCGTCGGAGAACAGCCACAACACAAACACAAAATAAAACACGACAAAACTACTATGCAAAAATACAACTCTCTGCTTTCATTTCAGATGAAAATCTGCTGCCGTTCATTATCTATATCACATACACAAGAACCGCAAGAGCTGTATATTACATGTAACGTTCATAAAATATCTTTAGTTCAGTATTTTTTATTTTATTAAGAATTCAATTTACATGATACCTTTTTCACGGAGGTGAACCTGCCATTTCCATGCAGAACGCAAGGTATCTTCGATAGATGTTTCAGCTTTCCATCCCAATTCAGAGTTTGCATAAGAAGGATCAGCCCAAACTTTCACAATATCACCTGCACGACGAGGAGCAATCTGGTAGTTCAACTTCACGCCGGTAGATTCTTCAAACTTATGAATCAGTTCCAATACAGAAAGACCACGACCAGTACCCACATTGAATACTTCTACTTTATCTTTCTGCTTGTCTTCCAAAATACGGTTCATGGCAATTACGTGTGCCTTTGCCAAATCTACTACGTAAATATAGTCACGGATACAAGAACCGTCAGGAGTATCATAATCGTCACCGAATACGCTCAATTTTTCACGGATACCCATTGCAGTCTGAGTAAGGAATGGAATCAGGTTCTGCGGAACGCCGTTCGGAAGTTCACCGATCAGAGCTGTTGGATGTGCACCAATCGGATTGAAATAACGCAACATCACTGCATGGATAGGAGAACCAGAAGCAACGGTATCGCGGATAATTTCTTCATTAATCTGCTTCGTATTACCGTATGGAGATTCAGCCTTCTTGATAGGAGCTTCTTCTGTAACAGGCAATACATCCGGCTGGCCGTATACCGTACAAGAAGAAGAGAAGATAATACCTTTTACTCCGTGTTTCGGCATCAGTTCCAGCAAATTAATCAAAGAAACCAGATTGTTACGATAATACAGCAACGGTTTCTGAACAGATTCACCTACAGCCTTGCTTGCTGCAAAATGAATGATTCCCTGAATACCAGGATATTTAGCAAACACATTGTCCAGTCCTTCGTAATCAAGACAATCTACTTTTTCAAAAGCTGGGCGCACACCTGAAATCTGTTCGATGCTGTCCACTACATCAGCGCGCGAATTGGAAAGATTGTCTACAATTACCACTTCGTAACCGCTATTCTGCAATTCAACCACAGTATGAGAACCAATGTATCCGGTTCCACCTGTCACGAGAATTCTTTTTTTCATAACACTAAGGTTTATCTTATATTTAACTCCTTTATTAAAGTCATTTACTATATCTCTACAAAAGTAAAAAAAAGTATTGGAATGTCCATGTGACTCCCATTAAAAAATTAAAAAAGTGTTATTCGAAATATTCCGAATAACACTTTCTCAATATATTACTGCCTAAAAGACAGAATTAATTCAATCCAAACAGTACTGCCAGACCTTTATCTACGCCTGAGAAACCCATGAATGCCATAGCCAGCAAACCGGCTGTGACCAATGCGATACTCATACCTCTCATGCCTTTCGGAATGTTTACCAAGCTCAACTGTTCGCGAATACCGGCAAACACAATCAGCGCCAAAGCAAATCCTAATGCAGTAGAGAAGGCATATACTACTCCAGTCAGCAAATCATAATTTTTCTGGATTACCAGGATAGTCACACCCAGAATACAGCAGTTAGTTGTAATCAAAGGCAGGAACACTCCCAGTGCCTGATACAAAGAAGGAGAAACCTTTTTCAAGATAATTTCTACCATCTGAACCAATGCGGCAATGACAAGGATAAAGGCAATGGTCTGCAAGTATCCCAATCCGAACGCGTCCAATACAAATTTCTGGATGACATAGGTTACGATGGTGGCCAGCGTCAACACGAAAGCTACCGCTGCTCCCATACCCATGGCAGTTTCCACTTTCTTGGAAACTCCCAAGAACGGACAGATACCCAAGAATTGTGACAACACTACGTTGTTCACAAAGATTGCGGTGATAAATATCAATATAGATTCCATATCTTTCTATTTTTAAGGGTTATGCTTTTTTCAAGCGGTTTACAATCGCAATAAGGTATCCCAATACGATGAAAGCACCTGGAGCCAAAACGAAAATCAGCATTCCGTAATCTTCCGGCATGATGGCAATGTTAAACAATTTGCCAGTTCCCAAGAATTCACGAACACCACCCAGCAAAGTCAAGGCAATGGTAAATCCAAGTCCCATACCCAAGCCGTCGAAGAAAGAAGACAAGGGGTTATTCTTAGCTGCAAATGCTTCAGCACGACCCAGCAAAATACAGTTTACCACAATCAACGGAATAAACAATCCCAATGTAGCGTACAATGCCGGTACGTATGCCTGCATCACCATCTGAAGCAAGGTTACGAACGAAGCAATTACTACCACAAAAATAGGAATACGTACCATGTCGGGCACCAGATTCTTAATCAGAGAGATTACCACGTTTGAACAAATCAGCACAAACATAGTAGCCAGTCCCATACCCATACCGTTGATGGCAGAAGAAGTTGTACCCAGAGTCGGACACATACCTAAAAGGAGTACAAACGTAGGATTTTCTTTTACAATCCCATTCATTAACACTTTAAAATTATTCATAGCCTGTCCTCCTGTTATTTAATGGGTTCCACATTTGTTGTATCACTCACAGCTTCTTCGGCCGGTTTTTCCTGCTGAGTAGCTCCGCTGGCTCCATCTACATACTGATTCTTATAGGCTGCATACGCATTGTTTACAGCCAGCAAGAAAGCACGTGATGTAATGGTAGAAGCCGTAATGGCATCAATCTCTCCGCCATCCTTGCTCACCGTTAAAGGAGCTTCACCCGGATTCTTTCCGGTAATGTCGCCTTTAGCTCCCTTTTTAAACCAGTCGGCAGCCTTCGAACCCAATCCCGGAGTTTCTGCATGACTTAACAGAGAATAATCGATGATATTTCCATCATTATCAAAACCAACCAATACGGTCAGCGCACCACCGAATCCGTTTGCCGACGACTCTACGGCAGCTCCTATCGGCTCTCCGCCTTTAGTTGCTTTATAAATCTTATAAGTAGCACCGTTTACCTCTACAGTTTCGGGCGCTTCGGCAGGGTTGTTGTCAAATCCCGGAACCACTACAGCAATTGCATCACTCAATGTTTTAGCATTTGCCTGAGCAATCGGCTCAGCGGTAATATCGTTCACCCAGCCCAATAAACCTCCGGCTACTACAGAAAAGCCTGTTAGTGCCAAGGCCATATTCTTTAAAGATGATTCAAGTTTTTTCATTTCTTTACTACCTCCCCGAATCGTTTAGGTTTACAATAAGTGTTAATCAACGGAGTAAATGCATTCATGATGAAAATAGCGAATGACATTCCTTCCGGATAAGCACCGAAAAGACGAATTACCACTGTCAGGAATCCGATAGCTACACCATAAATGATCATTCCTTTATGAGTCATAGGTGAAGTAACATAGTCGGTAGCCATAAAGATTGCTCCCAACATCAAACCACCGGTAAACAGGTGAACGAACGGAGATGCATAAGCTACAGGGTTTGCCAGATGCATCAAGCCTGAGAATACGAACACTGTTGCGATGATAGATACCGGAATATGCCATGAAATGATTTTTTTCCATAACATATATACCAGACCGATAAGCAAAGCCAATGCACTGATTTCACCGATACATCCCGGATTGTTACCCAAGAAAAGACTCATTGTATCGGGCAACTGGCTCAATGCATTTGCATCGCCATGTACAGCCTGCTTCATCAGAGCAAGTGGAGTTGCAGCTGTTTCAGCATCTGTATAGCTTGCCCACTGACCGGTAACAGGCCATGAAGTCATCTGTACAGGGAAAGAAATCAGCAAGAAAATACGTCCTACCAAAGCAGGGTTGAACGGGTTACATCCCAATCCGCCGAAAGTCATCTTACCAATACCGATAGCAACCAGCGCACCGATGATGATAATCCATAAAGGAAGATTAGAAGGCAAGTTGAATGCAAGAAGAATACCGGTCAGCGCAGCAGAACCATCCATAATGGTAGTACGTTCACGCTTCAAGATATACTTTGTAATAGCCCATTCGAAAAACAGACACGCAATGACAGAAGTCAACGTGACAATGACAGCCCCCAGACCGAACATGTAGAATGATACAAGCAAGGCAGGCACCAAAGCGATGATTACACCATACATATTCTTCTGTACGCTGTCACCGCTATGCACGTGGGGTGATAATGATACAATTAATTTGTTTGCCATAATTAAAATTCAATTATTTTTTAGCGTTACGTGCACGGATAATTCCGCCCACCTTACCTTTACCTAAACGAATATAGTCCAGCATCGGACGATGAGAAGGACATGTGAACTGACAAGAACCGCACTCGATACATGACATAATCATTTCATGTTCTACACGTTCCCAGTCGCCATGAGCCGAGCAAGTAGCCAGCAAGAACGGTTCCAGTCCCATCGGACAAGCACTAACGCACTTAGCGCAACGGATACATGGCTGAGGTTCTGCACGACATGCTTCCTTATCGTTCATGATTAATACGCCCGAACTACCTTTGCAGATAGGAACTTCGGTATTGGCCAGTGCCTTACCCATCATCGGACCACCGCCGATTACCTTTCCTGTGTCTTCGGGCAGACCGCCGGCAGCTTCAATAAGCTGGCTCATCGGAGTACCCATACGTGTCAGGAAGTTTGAAGGGTTCTTCAACGATTTTCCTGTAACGGTTACGATACGTTCGAACAAAGGCTTGTTTTTCTGTACAGCCTCGTATACTGCATAAGCAGTTCCTACGTTCTGAACGACTGCACCTACATTAATAGGAATTGCGGGAGGAGCAGGAACCTGACGGCCAATAACAGCATCAATCAACTGTTTTTCACCTCCTTGCGGATATTTCACTTTCAAAGGAACAATCTCAATACCAGGATAAGCAGCAGCCTTCTCTGTCATCAGCTTGATGGCATCCGGCTTATTATTTTCAATGCCGATATATCCTTTGGTAACCTTAGCTGCTTTCATCAGAATCTGTACGCCAACCAATATTTCATCTGCCTTTTCCAGCATCAGACGATGGTCGGCTGTCAGATATGGTTCACATTCTACTGCATTGATAATTACGCAGTCTGCCTTACAGCCCGGAGGAGGAGTAAGTTTTACATGAGTAGGGAAACAAGCACCACCCATACCAACAACACCTGCATTTTTTATCTTAGCAACAATTTCTTCAGGAGTCAGGTTACATTCTTTTACCAGTTCGCTGCTGCGGTCGATGCTTTCTTCCCATTCGTCACCTTCCACATCAATAAAAATAGCCGGTTTACGATAGCCACTGGCGTCGATAACGCTATCCACTTTGTTTACTTTACCAGAAACAGAAGAGAAGATAGCGGCAGAAACAAAGCCTCCTGCTTCAGCAATCTTGGTTCCGACCTTCACTACATCACCTTTTTTTACGATAGCAGTAGCGGGAGCACCGATATGCTGTGACAAAGGGAAAACAGCCTGCTTAGGAAGAGCAAGCGTTTCGATAGCTTTGCCTGCTGACAATTTATTTTCTGCTGGATGAACTCCACCAATTCTAAATGTCTTCACTGTAAATATCTTTTTAATTTAATTACTAATTTTGATTAAGCCTCAGTTTTAGGAGCTTCTTTCGGAGCTTCAGCAGCTTTAACTTCCACTGTTTCCTTTTTAGGTTCAGCTACAGGCTGAGCAGCCTTTGGTGCAGCAGAAGCAGCCTGTGCTGCAGGAGCAGCGTCAGCAGGTTTAGCCTTGCGAGGAGGGAAATTTACTGCAACAATTGCATTCTGAGGACATTCAGTTTCGCACTTGCGGCAAGATTTACACTTAGCCGGATCGATGTATGCCAGATTATTTTCGAGTGTAATAGCTTCGAACGGACAAACCTTCACACACTTGCCACAGCCGATACATGCAGCGGTACAAGCCTTACGTGCAACAGCACCTTTATCTTTATTGACACACTGTACGTATACACGACGGTTGTTCTTTCCTTTCGGACGGATTTCGATAATGTTGCGCGGACATGCTTTGCTACAAGCACCACAAGCAGTACATTTACTTTCATCCACTTCGGGTAATCCGGTTTCCGGATTCATGTGAATGGCATCGAACTGGCAAGCACTCACACAGTCGCCACATCCCAAGCAGCCGAATGTACATCCGGTTTCACCTCCATAAGTGGAATTAGCTACTACACATGAACGCACACCGTCGTACTGAGTAAGTTTAGGACGGTTGGCACATGTACCGTTACATCTCACTACCGCTACTTTAGGTTCTGAAGCTGTAGCCTCCAGTCCTAAAATACCAGCAACCTTTTCCATGGTAGGCTGACCGCCCACCGGACACAGTTTTCCTTCGAGTGAACCAGCCTTCACGCAAGCAGCGGCAAAACCAGAACATCCCGGATAACCACATCCACCGCAGTTAGCTTGTGGAAGCACTTCGGCTACCTGAGCAATTCGCGGATCTTCATACACAGCAAATTTCTTTGAAGCCACAAACAAAATAACTGCGGCAATCAAGCCAATGGCCCCCAATGAAATCACTGCAACCAAAATTAAGTTCATAAAAATATAAAGTT
>ENA-UEQM01001089-UEQM01001089.1-human-gut-metagenome-genome-assembly--contig:-NODE-1089-length-12695-cov-11.576478_pt1 | contig 12695 bp, 8 predicted proteins | sample MGYA00242948_ERZ507948 | MGnify/ENA primary metagenome ERZ507948 (study PRJEB26167, sample SAMN06115440) | human gut metagenome | host: Homo sapiens | place: China:Hubei | collected 2015-07-28... | reverse complement strand
CAAAATAACGAGGAACGATAGTGACGAAGCCGAACGTAGAGAGCGAAGCCCCCCTGGCGTAGTGAGCGCAGCGAACGCTGAAGGGGTTGGCCGCCGCAGGCGGACAAGTAAGCGGCGAAGCCGCGCCCGCGAGCGGAAGTGCTCCGCAACCGGCCCGGCCCCCGCCACCGGCGAGGGGGGGGCCGGGGGACGTGCGCGACGTCCCCCGGAGCCATCCGCAAAATGCCAAGCCCGTGCTCACTACCCTCCGGGCACCATGCCTGTTTTTGCACTTAATAAAGCAGTACCTCCGGGAACCATGCCTGTTCTTGTTTTCGATGCAAAATCAAATATAAGACTTGCGTGCGATTTGAAAGCGGAGATGAATCTCCGCACTCCAAAGACGCTTCGCGTCGCAGGAGCAAGCCTAAAGGCGACGCACTCCAAAGACGCTTCGCGTCGCGGGAGCAAGCCTAAAGGCGACGCACTCCAAAGACGCTTCGCGTCGCAGGAGCAAACCGTGCACACTGAAATTTAACGAAAAAAATCGGTTTGAGTCTTGACTTTCGCGGTCTTCTTTGGTATAATATAATTGTTCAAACGTTTTAATGTGGTTTTTGAACGACTCAATGAGGTAAGAATATATGGGACGCAACGGCAGGGCGACGCTGGCGGATATCGCGCGGCTGGCGAAAGTGGACAGTTCGACGGTTTCGCTGGTACTGAACCGCAAACCGCTGGCGGAACGTCTTTCCGCCGAAACCCGGGAACGGGTTTTCGCGGCGGCACGGGAACTGAACTACCAGCCGTCGTTCGCGGCGCGGACGCTGAAAACCGGGCGGAGCGGCGCATTCGGGATGGTGGTCGGCGACCTGCGCGATCCCTATTATTCGATGCTGGCTTATCACATGATCGCAGCGGCACAGGCGCGCGGCTATCAGGTGCTGACCTGCGCGACCGGCTGGGACCCGCAGAAGGAGGTTGAACTGCTGCGGATGCTCTACGACCGCAACGTGGACGGCGTCTTTTACGTACCCGGTTCGCTGAAACGCGATCCGGCACTTTATGAAACATTGTGTGACCAGCGTTTTCCGCTGATCACCTACTGTACGGACGAGTCTGATTTCGCGACGGCGGCAATCGATTACAGCAAGGGTTTTCGACTGGCGGTGGCGGATCTCGCAGGGCGGCACCGCCGTATCGGCCATATCTCCTCTGTCAGTACTTGCTATCGCAACCTGCAGGAATCCGTGAAGACCGCCTGCCGGCTGGCCGGAGTCGAATTGATCGAACGCCGGTTTGAAGGAATCGGCCTGCCGGAGTGTGTGGAGGAGATCGCCGATTACGTCCGTGCTTCGGATATTTCCGCCTTTATCGTAAACGGTTCGGTCACGGCGGTCCGGCTGATCAACCGGCTGGAGCAATTCGGCCTTCGGGTGCCGCGGGACCTCGAAATCGTCGGCGTCGGCGACCTTGAAGTGCTTTCGCTCTGCCGTCCGGCGCTCTCCTGCATCAACTACGACACCGCCGCGCTGATGGAGCAGGCGGTCGAACTTCTGATCCGTTACCGGGAGAGCGGCCCCGGCCAGGTTGCGCTCGTCCCCTCCGGATATATCGCCCGAAACAGTACACGATCAACCCTGGAGAAACCGATATGAAGCATCGAAAACCGCATGTATCCCAACCGGCGCGAAGCGATTCGCGGCTGTGTGATTACTTTACATTGATCGAATTGTTAGTTGTAATTGCAATCATCGCGATTCTCGCCTCCATGCTGTTGCCTGCGCTGAACAAGGCGCGGGAAAAAGCGCGGGCGATCAAATGCACCGGCAATCTCAAACAGGTCGGACAGGTGGTTGCGCTTTACCGGGACAATAACAAGGATATTTTCGGAAGCTATCTGCATGGTGCATCAGGAGGTTCAACCACCTGGGCGGCGGGGCTGGCAGCGCAGGGGTATGCTCCGGAAAAGGCCGGAGTCAGAAGTTCCTTCCTGAATTGCCCGACACTGGCGCTTCCCACTGCAAACTGGGAGTGGACGTTCCCCTATGGCGTGGTCACCTATGCCGGAGGCACGGCCCGGACTCTGCCCGCGCCGATCGCCCTGCGCAATGTCGCTCCGCTCAACGGCGGCGCCGCTCCGATTGATTTCAAGAAGGTCAGGAATGCAAGTGATTTTATTGTTGCCGGCGATACCATTCAGTATTACTCCGGTACGGATTGCGGTAGAAATTGGATTCAGCAGATCGGGCTGTGCCACAGCAGCCGGGGCAACCTGCTGTTCGCGGATTCCCATGTCGCGGCCAATTCCAAAGAGGAATACAAAGACAAAATATATAAGACTTTTGAACTGTACGACGACCTCGGCAGTTATCAGGGAGCTTACTACGTGCTTCCCGGCTCGAACGGGCTGGTACTGGAAATTCACTGATGAGGAGGATCAATTGAAACGTTCAACCTGTCAATACTTGTTTGTGACCGGAATCGCCTTGATGGCGTGCGCCTGTTTCGCGACGACTCCGAATCTGCGGGGCGGCATCGTCAGCGATACCCAGAGTTATCCGGGGCGCAAAACGGATTGGGGGCAGAAAAACCTCTGCGGTGCCTTGCGGTATCTGAAAAACAAAAAGATCGACGTCCTGATCTACGCGGGAGACATCGCGAATAACGGCCATGCGACGGTATATCGTGAATACCACGAAATCATGGATGAAGTTTTCGGAAAAGAAAAGCCGGAAACTGTGGTTATCATGGGAAATCATGATTTCTGGAAAGACGGCAACATGAATACTCCGGGGCCGGAAGCCATCGCCACATTCAAAGCCGGGATGAAGCTGGACTCCATCCATACCCATAAAGTCGTGAAAGGATATGACTTCATCGGCTTGAGTGCGGAAAACAGCTACCAGAGCGGCTGGAACAAACTCTACGGCGCTCCGGCCCGGAAGTTCCTGAAGGAAAAAATCAGCGCCGCCTTGAAGCGTGCCCCGGAGAGGCCGGTTTTCGTGGTTACCCATGAACCTGCCGCCGGTACGGTTTACGGTTCGTCATACGGCGGCCATCCCTCCCTCGCGGCCTGCCTGACCCCTTATCCGGGTGTGGTGCACTTCGCCGGGCATTCGCATTTTTCCCTGGAGGACGAGCGGTCGATTCACCAGCGGGATTTCACGGCGGTCGGTACATCCAGCCTCAACTATTGTGATCTGGAGGAAGGCCGGGAAAATGGTCCCCGACCACCTTACGCGCGTGAATGTGTGGAGTTCCTTTATATGGAGGTTTTCGACGATCGGCTCGATCTGCACCGCCTGAATCTTCTGCATGGCTGCCGGGAAATCAAGCCCGGAAAATTGTGGAGCGTCCCTCTGCCGCTCTCCAAAGAGACGTTCTTTTATACGGAGAAAAGAGCTGACAGCCGCAAGGCTCCGGTATTCCCGGAAGGGGCAAAAATCGAAGCCGTTCCCGACCGGATTCCGTTCACAGGTATCCGGCTGAAATTCGATGCGGCGACACACGATGATTTCGTTCACACCTATATCGTCGACTTGCAGGAATATCGGCCTGACGGCTCCTGGGGTGAAGCCTCCCGTTTGTTATACTTTTCCGACTTCGCCCGCGGTCTTGACCGGATCACTTCACAACCGGTTCTGACAATAAAAGCCAGACATTTCAAAGGAAATTCCGAATACAGGATTACGGTGAGCGCGATGGAGTCATTCGGAAAGATCGGTAACTCGATCTCCACAATGATCAGGACACCGGAACGTGCCGTAATTCCGGGAGAGAAATAACCGCCGTCCCGCTCTTTCCGGGAAATCCCTTTATAACATGCGAATTGAGGAATCAAGATGAAAAAACTGATATTGCAACTGTTGCTGCTGACCGTGGCCTGCTTATATTGCAGCGCCTCCATGGTCGACCTGCTGCGGGTTCGGCTCGGCAAGCTGCCCGAACAGGACTTCGCCCGCATTGAAGCCACCGACTTCGGAGACGCACTTGTGGTGACCGTCCCGGAGAACCGGAAGCAAGGCTCGCATTGGATCATGATGAAACAACTGGACCTGAAGCCGTTCCGCGGCAAGAAACTGCTGTTCACCGTATTTGCGAAGGGGGAAAACATTGCCAGGGCTCCGGCATATTACCTCGGTTTGAAATACATGTTCGCCGTCAGGACGGAAACCGGGAAAAGCTATCCGCAGGCGCCGGGACTCGCCGGGACGTTTGATTGGAGGAAACTGAGTTTCGAGGTTCAGGTGCCGCAGGATGCGATATCGGGCGAGCTGGTCGCCGGTTTGCAGGAAACCTCCGGCAAGGTATGGTTCCGCAACTTCATGATCAGCCAGGGTGGTTTCCTGAAGCCGCCGGTGGAGCTGCCGCCCGGTTTCCGCTGCGAATATACCCCGGAATTTCTCGCCCGTCCCATAACCCGCGGTGTGATGAGTCCCGATCCGTTGAAGGTCACGGAAAAGGATGTCGATGACCTCGGTTCATGGGGCGCGACCAACATCCGCTGGCAGTTGAAAGGAAGCAACGAACAGGCAGTCGACCTCGAAGTCTACAACAACCTGATCGACCGTCAGCTGAACCGGCTGGAAGAACTGCTGCCCGCCTTTGAGCGGAACGGCATTCATATCATCATCGACATGCACCTGCTGCCGGGTGGACGCATCGATTACGCCGGCCCGCTCGGCACCGCCGGCGAGGAGGCGGTCGCCGCCTACGGCAATGCCGCCGCCAACCGGGCGCTCGGCGTGGAGAAATACTACCGGGCTTATCTGGACACCTGGCGGAAAATCGCCCGCCGTTTCAAGCCGTACCCGATCGTGATGGGGTACGACCTCTTCAACGAGCCGGTGCAGAGTTGTGAAATGCCGCACGATTATCTTTCGATCCAGTATGACGCGGCCCGGGCGATTCGCGAGATCGATCCCGAACGCATGATCGTGATCAGCCCGAACAACTGGGGCGGTCCCGGCGGTTTTGCCGGCCTCACGCCGCTTCCGCTCAAAAATCTCGTCTACCAGACCCATTTCTATGATCCGGGAACCTACACCCATCAGGGAATATTCAAAAACGCCCGGATGGGAACCCGTTATCCCGGAATGATCGACGGAGTGTATGCGGATAAAAAACTGTTGAAAAAGTACCTGAAACCGGTCGTGGAATTCCAGAAAAAATACGGTGCGCGGATTTACTGCGGTGAATTTTCCGTTGCCCGCTACGCCCCCGGCGGCGCGCAATACCTGAAAGATGTGATTTCCATCTTCGAGGAATACGGCTGGGATTGGAGTTACCATGCGTTCCGCGAATCTCACTACTGGAGCGTCGAACATGCCGGTCCCGACGGCGCTCACCCGGTCCCCGCCCGGGACACCGACCGCAAGCGCGTCCTGCTGGAGGCCTTCAGGAAGAACGGAGAACGAAAATGAAAGTGTTGCCGCTGCTGCTTGTCCTGTTGTCCGCCGCGTCTCTGGCGGCCGAAACGGTACTGTTCGCCCCCGATCCCGGACCGGCCGGACAGTGGAGCGTGTCGCTGCCGAAACCGGGCCGCCGCAGCGCGGCGTCCATTCCGGTTCCGGTGGAACGGATCGCCGGAAAAAAAGTGATGCTCGCCGCCGAAATCGAACAACAGGACGTTTCGGCCAAACCCAATTACTGGAACGGTGTGAAGCTGATGCTGGTCCTGAACCATGCCGACGGCAAAGCCGGCTACCCGCAGGCCGGAAATTTTTCGGGAACCCGGCCGTGGACGCCGCACGCGGTCGCTGTGACAGTCCCCGCCGATATCAGTTCCGCGCGGATCGAACTCGCGTTGGAGGAGGTTTCCGGGACGGCCCGGTTCCGCAATGTCCGGATCATCGAAGATATTCCGGCCGACTGCCGCGGCTACCGGCTCACCGGTTCCATCGACCGGGCCAATGCCGAATACCGGGCCGGTGAGGAGATGAAATTCACCTTCCGGCTCACCAGAGACGGCAAACCGGCTTCCGGCTTCCTTCAGATCGTCTGCGCGGGTGACGACGGCAGAAGCGAAACGCTCTGCCGGAAGCTCGACAAGGCCGGAACTGCCGTCGTGACCCGGAAACTTACCCGGCCCGGTTTTGCAATGGTCAAAGCCACGCTGCTCACCGCCTACGGAACTCCCGCCCAAAGCGGCGGCCGTCCCATCCAATACGGTCTGGGCGGCGGTGTGGCCGCAGATACCCTGAAACCCGGAGAGCCGGAGCCGGAGGATTTCGACGCTTATTGGGACAGACAGAAGCGGGCGCTCGCCGCCGTTCCACTTAAAGTGCTGGAGAAAAAATTCGTCCGGGAGAGCAATCACTGCCTGATTTACGACCTGAAAATCGCCTGTGCCGGCAGGCGGCCGGTATCCGGCTATCTCGCCATCCCCAAAAATGCCAAGCCGAAATCGCTGCCGCTGCGGGTCTTTTATCAGGGCTACGGCGTCAGCGGCGCAACATTGCGGGAGAATCCTGCTGAACTCATCTTCTCCGTCAATCCGCACGGGATTGAAAACGGCCGGGAACAGGCGTATTACACCGCGCTCGCCAGCGGCGAGCTGAAAAGTTACGGCTTCAGCGACCGGGAAAACGCCAGGCCGGAGAGCAGCTACTTCAACGGAATGATTCTGCGCGACCTGCGCGCGCTGGAATTCTGCCGCACCCTGCCGGAATGGGACGGCGAAACCATCCATCTCTCCGGCGGCAGCCAGGGTGCCTTCCAGACGGTGGCCGTCGCAGCGCTGTCAGATGGGATCAGCAGTTGTTCGCTTGAGGTGCCGTGGCTCTGCGACCTCGGCGGCGTCAACATCGGCCGTATTCGCGGCTGGCGGCCGAACCTCCGGCCCGGACTGGGCTATTTCGATACGGTGAATTTCGCCGGACGGGTCAAAGCTCCGGTAACCATCAAGGCTGGCCTGAGCGACTGGGTCTGTCCACCCTCCGGCGTGTGGGTGCTCTACAACAGCCTGAAAGCGCCCGCCAGGCTGACCATGTATCAGGGACGTGATCACGCCGTTTACCCGGCTTTCGACGAACGGCAAACGCCACAAACCACATATTGTAAATAAGAAAAAAGAAATCCAAATGACTCCGATCCATACCCGCATCACCGTCGGCGTGGCAAAGCCGCTGCGCTTTCTCCACGTAACCGATTCGCACCTCATCTCCGCCGATGAGCGCGACAGCGAACGCAAGCGCGAACTCGCCCGGCAACGGCGTGAAGCCTATGACAAACACGGTTTCGACTGCTGCCGGCGCGGCCTCGACGCGGCGTTCGACTACGCCCGCCGCCGCAATGAACCGGTCCTGCACACCGGCGACCTGATCGACTTCGTGTCATACCGCAACCTCGAACTCGCCCGCGAAAAGCTTTCCACGGTCGACTGCTTCTTCGCGGCGGGAAACCATGAATTCAGCAAGTATGTCGGGGAGGCGCAAGAGGACGAAGCGTACAAGCTCGACAGCCTGCCGCTGGTCGCCCCCGCGTTTCCGAACGACCTGCGCTTCGCGGCCCGTCTGGCCGGCGGCGTGAACCTCGTCGCCGTCGACAATACCTATGGACAAGTCCGGCGTCAGGAGCTGGAACGGTTCCGGGCGGAAATCGCGAAAGGGTATCCGATTCTGCTGCTGCTTCACGTGCCGCTCTACACCCGGGAATTGTACCGGGAGCAGATCGAAGTGCGCAAGGCGGAATCCGCTTCGCTGATGGGCTGCCCGGCGGAACATCCGGCCCGGAACGACGCCCAATGCCCCGATGCGGATACATTGGCATTCATCGACTTCCTGAAGCGGCAGACGCTGGTGAAGGCGGTGTTGGCGGGGCATCTGCACTATGACTGGGAAGGACCGTTGTACGGGGACGTCACCCAGTACGTAACCGCCGGCAGCTTTCTCGGCCGCGCACGTGAAATCGAGGTCGCGTAACTCCGCGCCGGCACGTTGCCGGTCGTGGTCCAGCGGCGAAAGCGCTGGCCGCCGGAGGCTGCCCATGCGCGCAGCGCCCAGCTACCGGAGCTTGATTGCAAATCAAGCCGCGTAGCGCATGAGGTCTGGAGGCCGTAAGGCCGTAAGACCTGCCTGCCGCGAAAGCGGCATGGCTTCCCATCTCGCAGAATCATGAAAAGTGAAAGCCTCACGGAGTTTCTCGTGAGGCTTTTTGTGATTCTGTTTACTTTTTGAGCTTTATCGTCGGGGGAAAGCCTGCCATTTTAAAGGCAGGCAGGGTCTGTCTGCCCTTCGGGCGGCAGACCTTGTGCGCCACGCGGCCTGATTTACAATCAGGCTCCGGGGGCTGGGCGCTGCGCGCACAAGTGTCTCCGACGGTCGGGGCGCTTCGCCCCCGAACCCCAGACCGGCAACGTGCCGGCGCGGAGTATTTTCCCCTACTGCAGAATCCCGTTGATTCCGAACCAGCCCTGGATCATCGGCGAGAACTTGATGAACACCGGAGCAAACACGATGCACACCATGCTCATCAGCTTGATCAGGATATTCAGCGCCGGACCGCTGGTGTCCTTGCAGGGATCGCCGACCGTGTCGCCGATCACCGCCGCGCCGTGAGTCGGATTCTTGGAGCCGTCCGGCAGCTTCTTGCCGCCGTGCGCGCCGTTTTCGATGTACTTTTTCGCATTGTCCCACGCGCCGCCGGCGTTGTTCAGCATGGTCGCCAGCACGAAGCCGGTCGCCAGACCGCCCGCCAGCAGCCCCATCACCCCCGGAATGCCGAGGATCAGGCCGGTCGCCACCGGAATCACGATCGCCAACAGCGACGGCACCAGCATCTCACGCTGGGCGCCCGCGGTCGAAATCGCGACGCAGCGGGCATAGTCCGGCAGATCCTTGCCTTCCATGATGCCCGGCTTCTCCTTGAACTGGCGGCGGACTTCCTCCACCATCGAACCGGCCGCACGGCCGACTGCCTTCATCGTCATCGCGCAGAACAAAAACGCCGCCATGCCGCCGATGAACAGTCCGCCGAGCAGCAGCGGGTTCATGATGGTCAACTGCATTTTATCCACGAACTGCAGAATCGTCATCTTGCTGGCCGCCGCCATGTCGATGCCCGCACCGAGGCCGGAATCGAACTTGCCGAGCCAGATTTTGGTCTCTTCGATATAGCTGGCCAGCAGCGCCATCGCGGTCAGCGCCGCCGAACCGATCGCAAAGCCCTTGCCGGTCGCGGCGGTGGTGTTGCCGAGCGAGTCAAGCGCATCGGTGCGCTGGCGGACCTCCGGCGGCATGCCGGACATTTCCGCATTGCCGCCCGCGTTGTCCGCGATCGGGCCGTACGCATCGGTCGCCAGCGTGATGCCGAGAGTCGAAAGCATGCCGACCGCCGCGAAGCCGACGCCGTAGAGTCCCATCGAAAACGCTCCCGGGGTCGGGGCGAAGCCGCCCGCGAAACCGTAAGCGCACAGAATGCCGACCACAATCGTGATCACCGGAACTCCGGCGGAATACATGCCGGTCGCCAGACCGTCGATAATGGTGGTCGCCGGGCCCATCTTGGCCTGGAACGCGATACCCTGCGTGGGTCTGTACTCCGCGCTGGTGTAGTATTCGGTCGCCTGGCCGATGATCACGCCCGCGAGCAGGCCGGAAACCACCGAACCGAAGATGCCCCACGTAATGAAGCCCATGAAAATCAGGAACAGCAGCGCGATCAGGATCAGCACCGAACTGCCGAGCGTACCGGTCAGCAGACTGCGGAGCAACTGCTTCTGGCTCGCCCCCTCCTTGCAGCTGACCATGCGGATGCCGACCAGCGACAGCAGCGTGCCGAAACCGGCCACGATCATCGGGGAGAGCACCAGCTTCAGCGCCATGTCGGTGGTCGCTCCGGCGGTCTGGGCGGCATAGGCCGCGCCGAGCGCCGCGGTCGCGAGGATCGAACCGCAATAGGATTCGTACAGGTCCGCGCCCATGCCCGCGACATCGCCGACGTTGTCGCCGACGTTGTCCGCGATGGTGGCCGGGTTGCGCGGGTCGTCTTCCGGGATGCCCGCTTCGACCTTGCCGACGAGGTCGGCGCCGACGTCGGCCGCTTTGGTGTAGATGCCGCCGCCGACACGGGCGAACAGCGCCTGCGTCGAAGCGCCCATGCCGAAGGTCAGCATGGTCGTGGTGATATGAACCAGCTTTTCAACTTCGGAACAGCCGGCGGGAACCAGCTCCATGCCGAGGAAATGCAGCCCGTTCGCCATGTGTCCGGCTGTATAGACCAGTTTGTCGAGAATCAGGTACCACAAACAGATGTCGAGCAGGCCGAAGCCGACCACCACCATGCCCATCACCGCGCCGGAACGGAACGCGACCTGCAGGCCGCGGTTCAATCCCTCGCTGGCCGCCTGCGCGGTCCGGTTGGAAGCGCGGGTCGCGGTTTTCATGCCGATATAGCCGCAGAGGCCGGAGAAGAAGCCGCCGGTCAGGAACGCGACCGGCACAAAGGGATTCTGCACCTTGAAGATCGCCAGCACCGCGAAGATCACGAACAGCACGAAGAACACCACGCCCACCACCTTGTACTGGCGGTAAAGGTAAGCCATCGCGCCTTCGCGGACGTACCCGGCGATCTCCTTCATCCGGTCGGAACCTTCATCGGCGGCGATCATTTTCTTGTAGAAAACCGCCGCCATCAGCAGCGCCAGCACCGCCGCGAACGGAGCGCTCCACCACAGCGTCGGCATTCCGAGCGCCATGGTCATGGCTGATTCGCCGCCGCCACCGATCGCGATCTCTTCCACGGCTTCCTCCGTTACGACCGTGTCGGCCATCGCGGCGAGACCGCACATGACCAGACACGCTGACAGGAATTTTTTCATAGAACCCCCTGGGATTTGGTTATTATGTTACATGGCAGTCGCCATGCGGACACCCGGATTAATGATACTGCTGCGGAGGAAGAAATAGTATGGATGGAAAGGTGATTTATCTGGACAATTCGGCAATCGACGTGTCATTCTCATAAAATCCACCGTTGAAATACTTGTTTTGTTTACAATAGTTTCATTTTTTTGAATTGCAAGATGCCGGGAATGGTGTTACATTAATTTTGTCTGTTTTATTTTGCATTCAACCTTCAAATAAGCGGAGTCATCACAAAAATGAGCGATGAAACGAAGAATGTCCCGGCCGCGGAGCCGGCGGAACCGGATATGCACATACTGTTCGCCCAACGCCTCGCCAAGCTCAAGGAGCTGGAAGCCGCCGGGATCGATCCCTACGGCCAGGCTTTTCCCGGCGCACAGATGATCGAACAGGTCCGCGCCGATTTCAAGGCTCCCGCCGAAGGCGAATTCGGCCCCGAAGTCGTGGTCGCCGGCCGGCTGATGGCCAAGCGCGGCATGGGCAAGTCGATCTTCGCCGACCTCAAGGACAGCACCGGCAAAATCCAGCTTTTCGTCGGAAAGAGCGAGATCGGCGAAGAGGCGTTCGCCATCTTCAAAAAGCTCGATATCGGCGACATCGTCGGCATCAAGGGACCGACCTTCGTGACCCGCATGGGGGAATTGACCATCCGCGTCCACGAGTGCACGCTGCTCTCCAAGTCACTGCGTCCGCTGCCGGAAAAGTATCACGGCCTCGTCGATATCGAACAGCGCTACCGCCAGCGTTACCTCGACCTGATCACCAACGAGGAGAGTTTCCGGGTGCTGAAGCTACGCAGCCGCATTCTGGCCGAGATCCGCAATTTCATGAACGGGCGCGGCTTTATGGAGGTCGAAACCCCGATGCTGCAGGCGCTCGCGGGCGGCGCGTCGGCCAACCCCTTCACCACCTATTACGAGGCGCTGAGTTCGACGATGTACATGCGCATCGCCCCCGAACTTTATCTGAAGCGGCTGCTGGTCGGCGGCTTCGAGAAGGTCTACGAACTCGGCCGGAACTTCCGCAACGAGGGCATGGACCGCCGCCACAACCCGGAATTCACGATGATGGAAATCTATCAGGCCTACGGCGACTGCCGCACCATGATGGAGCTGATCGAATCTCTGATCACCACCGTCGCGATGAAGACCGTCGGCACGTTGAAAATCGACCACGGCAACGGCAAGGTGATCGACCTGACCCCGCCGTGGCGCCGCGCGACCTACAACGAACTCTGCGAGGAAAAGGGCGGGGCGGACTGGTTCCAGCTCACCCCGGAGGAGCGGATCAAACGCGGGCAGGAGCTGAAACTCGACGTTCACGCCGGCATGTCCGACCTCGATGTGACCAACGAACTCTACGAAAAGCTCGTCGAACCGACCCTGATTCAGCCGACTTTCGTGACCCGCATTCCGGTCGAACTGCTGCCGCTCGCCAAGGGCTGCCCGGACGATCCGACCCATGTGGACGTTTTTGAACTCGGCATCAACGGCGTTGAAGTCGCCCCCGCCTACTCCGAGCTCAACAATCCGATCATCCAGCGTCAACGCCTGATGGAGCAGTTCGAGAAAAACAAGCAGGAGGGCGATGTGCTCGCCGAAAAGGTGGACGAAGACTTCCTCGTCGCCCTGGAACACGGTATGCCTCCCGCCGGCGGCATGGGCGTCGGCATCGACCGTCTGGTCATGATCCTGACCGGTGCGGAATCCATCCGCGACGTGATCCTGTTCCCCCAGATGAAGCTCAAAAAGTAAAGCTCCACACTCCGGCATCGGGGATTTCGCCTTCGGCGACCAAGGCGCTTCGCCCTTGGAACCCGACCGGCAAGGTGCCGGTGCCGAATACTTG
>ENA-UEQM01001086-UEQM01001086.1-human-gut-metagenome-genome-assembly--contig:-NODE-1086-length-12737-cov-2.293839_pt1 | contig 12737 bp, 16 predicted proteins | sample MGYA00242948_ERZ507948 | MGnify/ENA primary metagenome ERZ507948 (study PRJEB26167, sample SAMN06115440) | human gut metagenome | host: Homo sapiens | place: China:Hubei | collected 2015-07-28... | reverse complement strand
GAGAGCACCATCGAGAGGAAGGTGGAGTCGCATTCCCGGTATTCGTTATCGGTCCGTCGGTTGAACGAGAGCCCGGCATGGTCGAAAGCGTTACGGAGCGTATCGCTCCAATGCCCGTAATCACCCCCGATAGCGGTGGTGATGGTATCCGCCTCGGTCTCGAAAATGATACCGGTGCCGTCCGAATCGATGATATTTTGCAAGATACCCGTCCCGGTATTGTTGCCGGAGATGATAAACATACTGTTTTTAGGCATCTGGGGCATCTCCATCTTGGCTTTCTCCTTGCCTAAGGCATGATAGGCCACCAAATCTTGGCGGTACTGTTTCATCGCTAGGTCCACTTGTTGGCGGATCTCCCGGTGGATAGGCTCGATAAACTTACGCAGCCACGCCATGATGCCCTTACCCGATGCGGGCGGAGCGATCACGAAGAGCTGGATACAGGGATAGATCCAATGCATCCCATAGAGGCAACGCACTGTCTTGCCCAAGGTGGCGCCTAGGGCGGTGAGAGCCGTGAGCAAAAGGATATCCCGCTGCTCGGCATTATCGGCGAAACCGAGGATGTCCCGTAGCAACGAGGGCCATGGATAGCCGGGTACCAGCCGTGGCAGGGAGGTGTAAGGCTCGCTGCCGATGTGGAGTGGGGCGTCGTTTGCCTCGGTTTCCCGATCGCTGGTCTCGTGGGCTTGATCTACCGTATCGGCTATATTATATGTACTCACACGTGTGTGTGAGGAAAAGGGGTTCGTGAAACCTTGAAACTTGAAACCTATTTCCACGCCCGCCAGCTTGGCCAAGTGGAAAGCGGTGCCCAGATGGACATTCTGGTTTCCGGTGCGCCAGGCACTGGAGAAAAGCTTGTTGGCGTGTAGGGCGTTGAACTTGGGCGATGGCTCGCAGAGACTGATGAAGTCGCTACGTCCTGCCTCCCCGCAATCGGTGGCGATGGCGAAAGCCAAACCGGAACAGAATTTCCTCGGCATTGAAGTGCATTCCCCGGGCGTTGGCGCCTGTCTGGCTTCCGCTGAAGAAGAAGGTGTGCAAAATCTGCGCGTGATGTGTCACGATGCGGTGGAAGTGCTGCATACCATGATCCCGGATAACTCACTGAATATGGTGCAGCTGTTTTTCCCTGACCCGTGGCATAAAGCGCGTCATAATAAACGTCGTATCGTGCAGCCGCCTTTCGCTGAGCTGGTCAAAAGCAAACTGAAACTCGGCGGCGTCTTCCATATGGCGACCGACTGGGAAGCCTATGCCGTGCATATGCTGGAAGTGATGTCCTCGCTGGAAGGCTATCGTAACCAGTCGGCAAGCAACGATTACGTACCGCGCCCGGAATCGCGCCCGGTAACCAAATTTGAACAGCGTGGCCATCGTCTCGGCCACGGCGTATGGGACTTAATGTTCGAGAGGGTGAAATAATGGCAAAGAATCGTAGCCGTCGTCTGCGTAAAAAAATGCATATCGATGAGTTTCAGGAGTTAGGCTTCTCCGTCGCCTGGCGTTTCCCGGAAGGGACCACCGAAGAGCAGATCGACCAGACGGTCAACGATCTGATCGAAGAGGTGATTGAGCCGAACAAGCTGGCCTTCGACGGTAGCGGCTATCTCTCCTGGGAAGGGCTCATCTGCATGCAGGAGATCGGTAAGTGCACCGAAGAGCATCAGGCCATCGTACGCCAATGGCTGGAAGCGCGTAAGTTAGAGGATGTGCGCACCAGCGAACTTTTTGACGTCTGGTGGGACTAAGTTTGACAAGGGTCGGCAACTGCCGGCCCGTTTTGTCTTAAGGGAGTTTTATGATGCGTAAAACGCTGCTGGCGGTGGCGCTCTCCGTCACCGCTTTGTCTGCCCATGCGGACTACCAGTGTAGCGTCACGCCGCGTGACGATGTGATCCTCAGCCCGCAGCAGGTGCAGGTGAAAGGGGAAAACGGCAATCTGGTGATAAAGCCGGACGGCAACCTGACCTTTAACGGTAAAGCCTATACTCTCAGCGCCGCCCAGCGCGAGCAGGCGCAGGATTATCAGGCCAGTCTGCGCAGCAGCCTGCCGTGGATTGACGAAGGCGCGCGCTCGCGAGTCGAAAAAGGCCGCAAGGCGCTGGATAAAATCATTACCGAACAGGTTGGCGCCAACAGCAGCATGCATGGTCGCCTGACCAAGCTGGATGCGCAGCTGAAAGAACAGATGAACCGCATCATTGAGCGCCGCAGCGATGGCCTGACCTTCCACTATAAAGCTATCGACCAGGTACGTGCCGATGGTCAGCAGCTGGTGAATCAGGCGATGGGCGGCATTCTGCAGGACAGTATTAACGAGATGGGCGCGAAAGCAGTGCTCAAAGGCGGCGGCAACCCGCTGCAGGGCATTCTCGGCAGCCTCGGCGGCCTGCAAACGGCGATTCAGGATGAATGGAAAAACCAGGAGGCCGATTTCCAGCAGTTTGGTAAGGACGTCTGCAGCCGGGTGGTCTCGCTGGAGGATAGCCGGAAATCGCTGGTTGGCTCGCTGAAATAATGACATGGCGGTCCGCTTTCCGGCAGGACCGCCTCTGCGTTTACTCGTTCAGAAATAACTCAAGCAGGGAATTCAAAAACAGCTTACCGTGCTCGGTAATCTGCCAGTTCTGCTCGTCTTCCTGCAGATAGCCCTGGGCTATCGCCGCGTCCAGCTGCGGGCGGATCGCCGCTTCCTCAAGACCGGTATAGCGGCTAAATTCTGCGCGCGGCGCGGCTTCCAGCAGGCGGAAACGGTTCATAAAGAACTCGAACGGTTTATCCGCCTCTTCCACATCATGCTGACGCTCGAGGTAACGGCCTTCCATATACCCGCGCGGGTGGCGGGTTTTGGCGGTCCGCAGAATGCGTCCGTCAGGGAAGGTTATCTTACCGTGCGCGCCGCAGCCGATGCCGAGGTAGTCGCCAAAGCGCCAGTAGTTGAGATTATGCTGACACTGGAAGCCCGGTTTGGCGTAGGCGGACGTCTCGTACTGCTGATAGCCAGCGGCGCTTAGCAATTGATGTCCCTGCTCGAAAATATCCCATAGCGCGTCGTCATCCGGCAGCACCGGCGGCCGGGAGCCGAACAAGGTGTTCGGCTCAATGGTCAGCTGGTACCACGACAGGTGCGGCGGGTTGAGGGCAATCGCCTGACGCAGATCGTCCAGCGCCTCCTCCAGCGACTGGTCCGGCAGACCGTGCATCAGGTCGAGATTGAAGCTGCGCAGGCCGAGGCCGCTGGCGAGACGTGCTGCGCGCTTGGCCTCCTCCGGACCGTGGATCCGCCCCAGGCGCTGCAGCTTCGGTTCGCTAAAGCTTTGTACGCCGATGGAGATACGGTTCACCCCGGCGCGCTGGTAATCAACGAAGCGATCGGCCTCCACGGTGCCCGGGTTGGCTTCCATGGTGATTTCCGCCCCGGCGGCCAGCGGCAGGCAGGCGCGGACGCCATCCAGCAGGGTTTGCATGGCCGGGCCGGACAGCAGGCTTGGCGTACCGCCGCCGATAAAAATAGTGCCTATTTCCCGTCCCTGGGCATATTGCGCATCGGCCTGCAGGTCGTTTAGCAGATGCTGGACGTAATCGTCATGCGGCACCTCGCCTTTCAGCGCATGCGAATTAAAGTCGCAGTACGGGCATTTCTGCACGCACCAGGGAATATGAATATAGAGACTCAGCGGCGGCAAATTAGCCATTACGTAATGCTTCCAGTAACAGTTTTAGCGCTTGCCCACGATGGGAAATCGCACTCTTTTCTTCACGGCTCAGTTCGGCCGCGGTTTTCCCTTCTGACGGGACGAAGAAGATCGGGTCGTAGCCGAAGCCACCCGTACCGGCGGCTTGTCGGGTGATTACCCCAGGCCAGCTGCCGTGGCACACCAGCGGCGTGGGATCCTCGGCATGGCGCAGATAGACCAGCACACAGTGGAACTGCGCCTGACGCTGGTCGTCCGGCACGTCCTTTAACGCGTCTAGCAGCTTCTCAAGATTCTGCTGGTCGGTGGCGTCGACGCCGGAATAGCGGGCGGAGTAAATACCCGGCGCGCCGCCAAGCGCATCGACGGCCAGACCGGAATCGTCGGCGATGGCCGGCAGGCCGGTGATCTGTGCCGCATGACGCGCTTTCAGAATCGCGTTTTCAATAAAGGTCAGGCCGGTCTCTTCCGCAGAGTCCACGCCCAGCTCGGTCTGAGCGACGATATCGAGACCAAAATCTTCCAGCAGCGAGGCCAGTTCGCGCACTTTACCGGCGTTGCCGGTCGCGAGGACGACTTTTTGCATGATGAATCCTGTTTATTCAGTTAGCGCCGCGACCGCAGTCGGGATCTGTTGTGGGGCGATGATTTTAACTTGCTTATGGCGACCCAGCTCGCCTTTTTCAATCAGTACCTGGCATTTGGCGACGCGGAACTGTTTGGCGAGAAATTTCACCAGGTGGGCATTGGCCTGGCCATCAACGGGCGGGGCGGTAATGGCGACTTTGAGCTCGTCGCCATGTACGCCCACGATGCTATCGCGGCTGGCCTTCGGCTGAATGTACAGCCTCAGCACCAGCCCCTCAGCGCAGGTTTCAACGGCACTCATAGCGCCATCCACAGCCCCGGCAGCAGCACGTTACCGGTGGCCTGCAGCACCTCGGCGACACCCATATTAATCACGTACAGCAGCAGCACCAGCACCATCGGTGAGAAATCGATACCGCCCATCGACGGCAGCAGGTTGCGGATAGGGCGCAGCAGCGGGTCCGCCAGCTGCATCAGCACGTACTCTACCGGGCTGCGGCCCTGGCTGACCCAGCTCATGATCGCCATCAACAGCAGCACCCAGAAGATCAATGAGCCGATGGTTTTCAGCAGAATAAGCAGGGCGGAGATCCAGATGATCGGCTGGAAGGTGATCACCATAAACAGCACGATCGCTTTGATGACGCAGAGAATAAATGCCACCAGCAGCGAGGCGCTGTCAATCGGCCCCATCGCCGGGATAATCCGGCGCAGCGGCCCGACAATCGGCTGGGTGGCCTTCACCACAAACTGCGAAAACGGGTTGTAAAAGTCGCAGCGCGCCCACTGCATCCAGACGCGTAACAACACGACCATCGTGTAAAGTTCAATGACCGTTGAAAGCAGGAAAGTCAACGTCTTCATGGCGTTCCTCAGGTTTCCTTATTATTTTGAGTAGTCGCGCGCACCGAAAATTGCCGTGCCGATGCGCACCATCGTGCTGCCTGCCGCAATGGCAGCTTCCATATCATCCGACATGCCCAGAGAAAGCGTGTCTACCGTGTGATAGCGCGCTTTAAGCGCCTCAAATGCTACAGCCATTTGCTGTGCCACGGCAAACTGCCTTTCATAACTTGACTCAGGCGCCGGGATTGCCATCAAACCACGCAGGGTTAAGCGCGGCAGTTCGGCCACTTCGGCTGCCAGCGCATCCAGCTCGCTCAGCGCAATGCCGGACTTGCTGTTTTCGTCACTGATGTTGACCTGAATCAGCACGTTAAGCGCTGGCATCTCTGCCGGACGCTGGTCGTTCAGACGCGTCGCAATACGCAGGCGATCAATGGTGTGACACCAGTCGAAGTGCTCTGCCACCAGACGGCTTTTGTTCGACTGCAGTGGGCCAATAAAGTGCCACTGCAGATCCGTCTTCCCCTGTTCCTGGAAGTAGCGAATTTTATCCACGCCTTCCTGCACGTAGTTTTCACCAAACGCCCGCTGGCCTGCGTCAATGGCTTCTGCGATGGCGCTCGCAGGCTTGGTTTTGCTGACTGCAAGCAGCGTAATTTCTTCTGAAGCCCGGCCGCAACGCGCTGCGGCGGCTGAGATTTTGTCCCGGACCTGTGCCAGGTTATGCGCAATGTCGTTCATTTTCCGAGGAGTAGTCTATGGATGTGGAAGAAATTGTGGCCCTTAGTGTAAAGCATAACGTCTCCGATCTACACCTGTGCAGTGATTCGCCACCCCGCTGGCGCAGAACGGGCCGCCTTGAACCGGCACCGTTTCCTCCTCCCGACGTCGGGGCGTTGTTAAAAGCGTGGCTCAATGATGAGCAGCAGGGGATATGGTGGGCCAGCGGGCAGGTGGATTTTGCCGCGACGGTGGCGGGAGGTCAGCGCCTGCGCGGCAGTGCCTTTAAGCAGATGCGCGGTGTCTCTGTGACCCTGCGGCTATTGCCGCGTACCTGTCCGCAGCTCGCTTCACTGGGTGCGCCGAGGGCCATCCCGGAACTGTTAACCAATGAGTCCGGGTTGATTCTGGTGACGGGGGCGACCGGCAGCGGTAAATCCACGACGCTGGCGGCGATGGTCGATTTTCTCAACCACCACACTGACGGCCATATCCTCACGCTCGAAGATCCGGTGGAATTTATCTACCAGAGCGAGCGTTGCCTGATCCAGCAGCGGGAGATTGGTCAGCACAGCCCGTCATTTGCCGACGCGCTGCGCAGCGCCTTACGCCAGGATCCTGACGTGATTCTGCTCGGGGAGCTGCGCGACAGCGAAACGATCCGCCTGGCGCTGACGGCAGCAGAGACCGGGCATCTGGTGCTGGCGACGCTGCATACGCGCGGGGCATCGCAGGCGATTGAGCGGCTGGTCGATACGTTCCCGGCGCAGGAGAAAGATCCGGTGCGTAACCAGCTGGCTGGCAGCCTGCGGGCGGTGCTGGCGCAGAAACTGCTTCCCGATCTTCAGGGCGGGCGCGTCGCGCTGTATGAACTGCTGGTGAATACCGCCGCGGCGGCGAATCTCATTCGTGAAGGGAAAACGTGGCAACTTCCCGGCATCATTCAAACCGGTCAGCAGGCAGGCATGCAGAACTTTGACCAGAGCCTGGCGGAGAGACGGGCGCAGGGGCGGCTGTAGGCCCCTGTGCTTAAAAGCCCTGCTCGAAATAGCTTTCGAGGATGATGACGGCAGAAGCGGAGTCCACGCTGCCTTTGTTCAGCGCCCGGAAGCCGCCGTGCTCAAACAGACCCGCGCGCGCTTCGACGGTGCTCAGACGCTCGTCGTGCAGCTTCACGGAGACGCCAAAGCGGCCATGGATTTTGTTGGCGAACTTACGCGCCCGGGCGGTTAGCGGCTGTTCGGTACCGTCCATGTTCAGTGGCAGCCCTACAATCACGTCATCCGGCTGCCACTCCTTGAGCAGGCGCTCAATGAGGTTCCAGTCCGGCGTACCGTCGTTGGCCTTCAGGGCCGTAAGCGGGCGCGCGGTACCGGTGATGCGCTGCCCCACGGCGACGCCGATGCTTTTGGTACCAAAATCGAAGGCCAGAAGCGTTCCGCTCATCAGGCGTGCCCCGCTACGCCAGGCATGGTCAGAATATCAATACCAATCAGTTTCGCCGCGTCGCGCCAGCGATCGGCTATCGGCGTTTTAAACAGGATATTCATGTCCGCAGGCGCGGTGAGCCAGGCGTTATCGAGGATCTCCTGCTCAAGCTGGCCTTTCTCCCACGAGGAATAGCCCAGCGCCACCAGCACTTCAGAAGGCTGCTCTGCGGTGCCCAGCGTTTCGAGCACGTCACGCGAGGTCGTGATAACGGTGTTGTCGGAGATGCGAATGCTGGAAGAGAATACTGGCGGCGTATGCAGGATAAAACCGCGATCTTCTGCGAGAGGTCCACCCAGCATCACGGGCTTATCAAGCCGGATTTCCGGCAGTCGCGCTTCAGCCGGGATTTTCAGCTTGTCCAGAATCCCTTCAACCTGAAGATTTTCCAGCGGTTTATTAATGATAATGCCCATCGCGCCGTCTTCATTGTATTCACAAATATAAACCACGGCGCGGCGAAAAATCGGGTCCTGGAGAGCAGGCATGGCAATAAGAAAGTGATGCTGTAAATTCATTGTCAGAGGTACTGTTTCCTGGTTTAAAAAGCGACAGCGCCCAGTATGGGGACAAACTCAGGCGCTGTCACTAATAGTATTGTTAGGTTATTTTTGTAAACGTTTTTCGATAGCGTCCATCAGCATGCCGGTGATTGAGACAGGGAATTCCGCCTCAATTTCACGAATGCAGGTCGGGCTGGTGACGTTCACTTCGGTCAGACGATCGCCGATGATATCCAGACCGACGAAGATCAGGCCTTTGGCTTTCAGCGTAGGGCCAACGCGGCGGGCAATTTCCCAGTCGCTTTCGGTCAACGGACGCGGCTCACCACGGCCACCGGCCGCCAGGTTACCACGGGTTTCGCCACCCTGCGGGATACGCGCCAGGCAGTAAGGGACCGGTTCGCCATCCACCACCAGAACGCGTTTGTCGCCGTCTTTGATCGCCGGAATATAGTTCTGCGCCATGCAGTAACGCGTTCCCAGTTCGGTCAGCGTTTCGGCAATCACGCCAATGTTCGGATCGCTCTCTTTCACGCGGAAAATCGACGCGCCGCCCATGCCGTCCAGCGGCTTCATGATGATGTCGCCGTGCTTCTGCCAGAATGCTTTTAGCTGGGCTTTGCTGCGGGTCACCAGGGTTTCCGGCGTCAGGTCAGAGAACCAGGCGGTATAGAGCTTCTCGTTACAGTCGCGCAGGCTCTGCGGCTTGTTGACGATCAGCGTTCCCTTCTCTTCGGCACGTTCGAGAATATAGGTGCAGTAGATGTACTCGGTGTCGAACGGCGGATCTTTACGCATCAGAATGACGTTGAGATCGGCCAGCGCAATGTCCTGCTCGGTGCCGAACTCATACCATTTGTCGTAGTTCTGCTCGACGTTAACGATGCGGGTGCGGGCGCGGGCTTCACCGTTGATCAGGTAAAGATCGTTCATCTCCATATAGTGGAGTTCATAGCCGCGACGCTGCGCTTCCAGCAGCATGGCGAAGCTGGAATCTTTCTTGATGTTGATGTTTGCGATGGGGTCCATCACGATGCCGAGCTTGATCATCTTTCTCTCCAATAATGCGTCAACCCAGATCGCCAAACCGTACCTGTAGCGCGGTAATGGCCGTGAGTGCCGTTGTCTCAGTGCGCAGAACGCGTGGTCCCAACAGAATATCAGTAAACTGGTAACGTGCCGTCATCGCAATTTCGTCCGCCGACAGGCCGCCTTCGGGGCCAATCAGCAGGCGAACGCGCTCAACGGGCAGGGGCAGCGTATTGATGCTGGCGCTGGCGCGCGGATGAAGATTGAGCTTCAGCCCACTGTCCTCTTCAGCACACCACTCCTCCAGGTCCATCGCCGGGCGGATCTCTGGAATCCGGTTGCGGCCACTCTGTTCACAAGCCGCGATGGCAATTTTCTGCCACTGCTGGATCTTTTTGTTCAGACGTTCCGCATCCAGTTTAACGCCACAGCGCTCAGAAAAAAGTGGCGTAATGAGGCTTACACCCAGTTCAATGGATTTCTGGATCGTGAACTCCATTTTCTCGCCGCGCGACATCACCTGGCCCAGATGGATGTGCAGCGGTGATTCCCGGTCATCCACTTCACCGCGCAGGACGTTCACGTGTACGCTTTTTTTATCCGCCCGCGTGATTTCCGCGTCGAAAACCTGGTTCGAGCCGTCGCACAGCTGTATTGCCTGACCGGCGCCCATGCGCAGCACGCGGCCAACGTGGTTGGCGGCGTCATCAGACAGGGCGATTTCGCGGCCTGCGGTAATCAGTTCAGGATGGTAAATGCGGGGAATGCGCATAGTCAGAAATTCCGTGTCTCATACGATGTAAGCGAATTGCCGCTAGTGTAGGTTAGCTCTTTTGCGCCTGGCAAGCCCGCTGGACGTAAGGGTTGTGATTCCCCTGGACTCTGGCGATGCGTTCGTCGCGCTGGCATTCCCACTCCGTCACCGGGTACTGCTTGTCCCAGGCGTTGAACAGCTGCGTCTGCTGGCGGGAAAGGTTGAGATCGTAACGGTCACGCATATAGAAATAGGTGCGGGCAATGCTGCCGCGCGCGCGGGCAGGGGGCTCGGCGACTTTCTCTTTAAAATCAATCTTCATACCGCACTGGCCGTACTGGCCTTCGCCACCGTTCCACTGGCTGTACATGAAGTTACCCCGGTCGCCGTTCACTTCGCCCACCGCAGGCTGCAGGTTATGCATATCGCTTTCCATCTGGCGGTAAACCGGGTCTTTGGCACAGTTTTTACGTCCGCCATCCTGCCAGCACTGGCGCTGGTGGCCAAACTGCCATGCCGGAACGACATGTTCCCATTCAATACGGCTGGCGCGGTTTTCGTTTTTACGCACCTTGTAGCCGCAGGATTCAAGGTCAACGACCCCTTTTTTACCCTGCCAGTTAATTTTACAGCCGCAGTAGAAATCGCCCGGCACGTCGGCGTTGACCTTAACACCGGCCGCTTTGGCCTGAGAGAAACTGTTGATACCGTCGGCCAGGGCGTGGCCTGAGAGCGCTGTCGTCAAAAAGGCGACCGCAAGAGAAAAATTACGGGACATCTTACCCTCCGTGTCAAAACGAGCCCGCAACGTAACGAATGTTGTTCCTGTATGCAATCAGTCAGATCAGGAAAGTTCCTGAAAGTTCAGATAATTATTCCGCCACCAGCGGCTCGCCACATTTGACGCAGCGGTAGGTCGCCTCGCCGCGCACCACGCGATTATGGCGGCGGACGGTAAGCTGGTGCTGCTGGCACTGACAGCGGTAGGGGAAGGTATTGCGGCGTACCGATTCCAGCTCGAACTGATGCGTGCGGCGGGCCGGAACGCCGAGCACCGCCTCCATCATCCACTTCCACTCTTTTCCATGCGGCGCGACGCGGCCAAAGTGTTTCCACACCAGCAGATGCGCCAGCTCGTGCGGCACCACTTCATCGATAAACGCCTGCTGGTTTTCCATCATCAGCACCGGGTTAAGGCGGATCTCATACGACTCAAGCCAGGCGGTACCGGCCGAGGTGCCACGCTGCTGGTAGACGAGTTTGGGTTCAGGGTAGTTGCGACCGAGCTTCAGGTTCGCCTGGGCGAGTTTTTCCCGCAGGCTGCGCATAACGGCCTGCTGAATGGCGATGGGGAGACGGGGTGCTTTCATAGGGGCAGAGCATAAAGCGCGAAGCGGGGAGGCGCAAGAGGCACCTCCCGCAAGAGGATCAGTCGTGGGCGCCGATTTCGCGCAGAGGGCGACCTTTCATCAGGTTACGTTCAATATGTTCCAGAGACACGTGTTTGGTTTCTGGAACCAGCCAGATGGTCAGCACAATAAAGAAGATGTTCAGACCGGCGTAGACCCAGAAGGTGTTCGCATTGCCCAGGGTATTGAGCATGGTCAGGAACGTTGCGCCGACGATCATGTTCGCAATCCAGTTGGTTGCGGTAGAGCAGGTGATACCAAAATCACGCCCTTTCAGCGGCTGGATCTCAGAGCACAGCACCCAGATCAGCGGACCGGCGCTCATCGCAAACCCGACGATAAACATCAGCAGCATGCCTACCGCAAAGTACTGGGCTGTTGGGGAGTGAATGCCCACATGCATCATGGTACCGAGGACGCCCATACCGGCCGCCATCACCAGGAAGCCCAGCGTCAGTGTTGGTTTCCGTCCCCAGCGGTCAACCAGACCAATGGCAATAAAGGTGGCCAGCACGTTGGTCAGGCCCACGATCACAGTCCCCCACATCTGCTCGGTGGTGTTGGTATAACCCGCCAGCTCAAAGATTTTGGGCGCGTAGTACATGATGACGTTCATCCCCGTGAACTGCTGCATCACCTGCAGCAGCACGCCGAGGAAAACGGCGCGACGGAAGTTGCTGTTCTCTTTAAACAGCGCCCAGCCGGACTGTTTGACCTTCAGGCTTTCGCGGATCTCTTCCAGCTCGTTTTTCGCTTCTGCGCTGGTATCGCGCAGGCGCATCAGCACGCGTTCGGCATCGTGGAAGCGGCGTTTTGCAGCAAACCAGCGCGGGCTGTCCGGCAGGAAGAAGACGCCAATCAGCAGCAGAACTGCAGGGATGATGATCACGCCGAGCATCCAGCGCCATGCGCCGCTGTAGCTAAACGCTGTATCGGAAAGGTACGCGCCCAGGATACCGATGGTGATCATCAACTGGTACATCGAAATCATACTGCCGCGGATTTTCTCCGGCGCGATTTCAGACAGGTAAAGCGGGGCGGTATAGGACGCCACGCCCACGGCCAGACCGAGCAGTACGCGGGAAACCAGCAGGACCTCAACGTTAGGCGCTGCGGCAGAGAAGAGTGAGCCGGCAACGAACAGGATCGCGCCGATCATCAGGCTCTTTTTACGTCCGAGCTTGAAGGAGAGCCAGCCGCTGCCGACGGCCCCGACGGCAGCGGAACTCGTCAGTGATGAAAGGTAATGCACCGGCAATCACGCCGATATCCAGGCCAAAAAGTAATCCTGCCAGGGCGGCGAGGAAACAGACGAAGAATGTCATCGCCTTGTTGGACGTACGCCCCTGTTTTTTATTGTCAGGCATTATGCCCTCCAGTTGGGTTATCAGTTTTATTGATGTTAAGGGTAGGTGAGCGACCCGTAAAAATATGTGAGATTAATCACATTGGTGTAATCGGTTACACTCGTGTGTAACCGTAAATAAAATTAAGGCTTTGAAAATATAGAGGTAAATGAGGTGATACGCATCGCGAAAGGACACATTTCAGACTTAACTGAAAGGAAATGTAACAGCAGAAGAAAGGCGATCACGCAAAGAGAATATTCTGAAAGCGGAAGACATCCGCTGCGGTGTAATCGGTTCCAAACGGTGCGCCTTTCAGCCGGGTGGCGGCTGCGCCTTACCCGGCCTAC
>ENA-UEQM01001084-UEQM01001084.1-human-gut-metagenome-genome-assembly--contig:-NODE-1084-length-12747-cov-8.900789_pt1 | contig 12747 bp, 8 predicted proteins | sample MGYA00242948_ERZ507948 | MGnify/ENA primary metagenome ERZ507948 (study PRJEB26167, sample SAMN06115440) | human gut metagenome | host: Homo sapiens | place: China:Hubei | collected 2015-07-28 | study... | reverse complement strand
AAAAGCCGACGCGGTCGCCGACCGGAGCGGTGTGCCGCTCCTGTACAACCATGCCTGTCTCTACCGGAGCCTCCCCCCTCCCGGAGGGAAAACCGGAACGGTTTTCCCGGCTCTAAGTACCCGGCGCCGGCACCTTGCCGGTCGGGTTCCAAGGGCGAAGCGCCTTGGTCGCTCCAAAAGGAGCGAAATCCCCGTTCGGAAACTTGCGCATGGCGTTATTGAATAATCCTATCTTGCAGGTGTTCAGTATAACACAACCCGGTCCTTTTCCAATCGGCCGGGAAGCGGAAGCGTCCTGCCGTCCACCCAGCTCCGGGCGTTTCCGCCGAAGAAATCCGTGAAGTCCGCCGGTTCAGCGATATCCGCAATGATCGTCTTCCCCTGCCGCAGCGCCGAAACCAATGCAGCTTCGCCGCCTGCGGCGGCGAATACCGGTTTGCCGCCGCAGGAAAATTCACGGCCGTACACGGTAAAGCCGGTCAGCTGTTTCCGGGAATCCGTTTCCGCCACCTGAAAGAAACCGGGTTCAGGAGCCCGAATCACGCATTCCGTCCCTCCCACGGAAAGAACCATGCGGTCAACGGAAGCCGGAGCATAACCGACGGTCACATTCCGATCCTTGTTTTTCCAGGAAATCCGCATCACGCCGTCTTTTTCGGCGAACTTCACATCGGAGGCCTCGCCTTCCGGGGCAAACACCAGCGCCGCCAGCTGCGAGGCGGTGAATTCCGCCTGAATCCGGCGCAGGAGCGGCAACTTCACTTTGGCGCTGCCGACTGTGAGTTCCGCCTTGAAAAAAGGCTCCCAGCGCTCCTTGTCCAGTGAAAATGCAACTCCGCTCCCGGCAATGGCCAGTTTACGCTCCGGCCCTCCGGCCAGCGGCGGCTGAATCACGGTAATACTCCCCTTGCCACTTTCCATCCGCTTGAGCGGCAAGGTGAAATCATACGAAAGCCCCCGCAGGGAATCCGGCGATTGAAATGCGGCCACCAGCACGCTGCCGACTGTCGCAAAGGTCTGCTTCACGGTAACCGGCGCGGTCCGGTCTTTCCCCGGCATCACCTGCGTTAACTGGTATTCGCTCGCCGCAGCGCCGGAGTACAGCGTCCGATGGACAAGTTGCGGGTAACAGCTGGAATCGGCGCTGTTCAGCCGGGGCGCGCCGAGCTGCCCGTCCGGAATCAGATAGAGGTGACTCCGATAGCCGAGATAGCGCAGTCCGCCCGGATTCGGAGTGAACGGCAGATGCTCCGCGCCGAACTTGCTTTTGACCTGAACCGGGTTCAGGCGGCTGTAGTCGCCGAAAATCGCGGTCGCGCCGTTGCCGTATCCGGTCAGGTACCCCTTCTCCATTCCGGTATGCCAGTCGCGGTTTTCATCGCGCCGCATGATCTGACAGGCGAGGCTGCCGACCGAAAAGTGTTCCGGGCGCGGCGGAATCGCGGCCAGCGCATCCACATTCTGATAGACGCCGCTGAAAAAGGAGAGCGACGCCGGATCATGCAGCCACCAGCGGGTCGGCAGCCCCTTCTCCGCCACCCGGGTAAGCTGTCCGGCCGCCTCCGCCGCGACCAGGCCGTTCGGAACCCGGTTCAGCAGGCCGGAGGAAAAAGTGGTTCCCTCCGGCTTGATCCAGCTGGTGGAACGGGCGTTTTCGATTCCGAAACCGTTGCCGACCGGATTGTTCATCGCCAGCTCGGCCAACTGTTTCTTCTCATCGCGGGAAAGATCGTCCCACAGGATATCGGCGGCCCCGGCGAAAGCGGGTTCGCCGACCGACTGGTAGCCGACATCCACGCCGCCCTCGATCCAGAAGCTCTGCTGCACCTTGGCCAGCACCTGCCGGAACTTCTTCAGCGCCTCCCGGCGAATTTCCGGCGCCTTCAGCTCCTCCGAAATCAGGGCCAGCGTAAAAGCGGCGAACGCATCCTGATTGTTCGCCCGCAGGTCGTCGTCATTGACCAGCGCGGTGGTGTAGGTCGGCAAATACGCGGCAATTCCGGCCAGTTTTTTGTGAAAATCCTCACGTACCTCCGGCGGAATCACCGCGCCGGCATCCCGCAGAGAAAGCGCCAGCGCCAGCGCGATCGAGGTGTTCATCAGAAAGTCGTAATCGGTATGATAGAGCCGTTTGTCCTCGCGCCAGAAGCGCCGGGTCATGGTTTCGTACTCCTTCAACGCCCGTTCGAGGCTTTCCTGGTTGCCGTTGAGCCGGGCGTCCATGAAGTTCCAGTAGATCATCGCGAAATCATGGCTGCTGCGCCCCTTGAGCACCTTGTCGGCGTCGGTCCAGGGAAGGTCGCCGAAATGGTCCCCCTGCCAGTACGCCCTGCTCTGTTCGGCCCCTTTCGCCGCCAGCTTGCCGAATTCCGCCCGGTAGTCCTGTGCCGCCAAAGCGAATGCCATTCCGGCGGCCAACGCGGTCAATGCTGTTTTCATCGGTACTCTCCCCTTATTTGAGCTTCATGTTGATTTTATTGTCGATATCGTTGAGATCGTCCAAAGCGATCCGTTTCGCGGAAAAGTCGCCGCGAAGCGAATTCACCGCCGCATTGCCGTGCCATGAGGGCAACGGAAACTTCGCATCGTCTCCATGGCATACCAGCGCCATATTGTAATTGTCGGTAATCAGAACGGCATTGGATTTGATTTTCGCGTTGTATTTATAGAAATACTTTTCCGGATTATCCCCCGTTGCGCCGATGCCGCCGTTATAAGGGAAGATATCGACGTGCGCGCCGTAGCTTCCCTGTGTCGTGGAACCGCTGTCGAATACGCCCGGCCGGTAAGGCACCGGATCGCGGGGACATTGCAGTAGAATGGAAATGCGTCCGTTGCGCAGTTCCTTCTTGCCGAGGTAGGTGCTGACCGGCACCGGCCAGTTTTCCTTCATCGCCTCTCCGCCAACCTCCGGACGGATATACCATTGCCGGAACGACGGCAGCCAGTCGTGGTTGTCCTGCATATAAGAGTACCCCCCCTGCCCGATCTGCTTCAGGTTGGCAATACACTTCATGTCTTGTGCCGCCGCCCGCGCCTTATTCAGCGCCGGCAGCAGCATCGCCGCCAATATCGCAATAATCGCAATCACTACTAGCAGCTCAATCAGCGTAAAATTGCAGCGGGATAGTCTCCGACGGAGGATTTCGCTCCTGCCGGAGCGACCAGCGCTTTCGCCGCTGGACCACGACCGGCAAGGCACCGGTGCCGGGACGGTCGACAAGCAGTGCCGCAGTCGCCCGGCGGAAGAAGAAAATTCCGGCTTGCCGCTTGCAGAGCAATCGCAATTCAGTTCTTTCATTTTTCACCTTCTCCCTGTTTCAAATAGATGATTCAAAAACAAACTGAAATCTTAGCGGATCTGCCTGAAATCGATTTCTCCCGGTTGTTCAAACGATTTCAGGAATGTCCACCGGGTCACCGATTAGATCGGGGGCCCGGTGTCCGATGCCGTTTCTCAGCGTACTTCGACCTGTTCCGGCCCGACCAGATAGAGCAGTTCGGGGGAAGCGGCGTACTCTCCGGCGGGAACGCTTTTCGCTTCACCGAGATGGTTCAGCGCCTGCGCTTTGCCGGTGATCCGCAGTGATATTTTCTGCACGGATTCCGCGGTCCAGACCGCCCACACCTTCACCTTGTCCGGCCGGGTCCACCCCGCCAGATAGACCTTGCCGTGCGTCGAAATCGCCGGGACGGTCGAACCGGCAGGACACATCGAAGTCAGCGTTTTGTAAGCCAGGAACGCGGGCTTCGGGGAAAAATCGGCGTGGACGATGCCGAAATGGTGTTCGCGCTCGTCCGTTTTCCACTCTCCGGCCCGGAAGTTGTACCAGAAGACCCGCTGCACACCGTTCGCCAGCGCGATCAGGTAGGTGCGCGGCAGCATCTCCGCCTGACGCTTTTCGGTGGTGGAATCGATCACGCCCAGCCCGGAGTAGACGATGATGTTGCCCGTGAGATCGCTGTTGAATTTGTAAAGGCCGCATACCGTTCCCTTGTAATCATCGGTTCCGGCTTCGATCACCGGGATGAATTCATCACCTTTCTTCAGGTTGGCGGCGGTCAGAAAGCGACCAGTCGGCTTGAAGTCGACCTTGAACTTCCCGGCGAAGCGGGGAGCGGCCTTCTGCCACTTTTCCTGTGACGGAACCGCCTTGTTGACCCACCACGTTTCCCAGCCGATATGCAGGTCTTTCAGGTATTTGTCATTGACCTGAACCAATTTGCCGCCCCCCTTGCCGTCCATCTGGAAATCGTGGTAGAACGGCAGCCCGGAGGGAAGCACCAGCGTCCCGCCGCGCTTCACGTAAGCGACCACGTCCGGCAGATAAGCCATCGGGAACTCCTCGGAGGTGGAGGGCACCAGCACCGGATACTTCTTCACATCCAGCGACTTCAGGTCGGCCAGACGGATGCGGTCCACCTTGCGGAACATGCCGAGATTGAAATCGGCGTTGAAATTCGGAGCCTCAAAGAAGCCCAGTTCGGGATCGTTCACAATCGCAACCATGCTGTCGGCCGGGTTCACCCCGGCTTCTGCCAGAACCGACGGCAGCACATCCAGATAAAAACGCGGCGGCTGCGCGGTGGCCCAGCCCACCTCGGTAATCCAGACCGGCTTTTCGCCGACGCCGTACTTCCGCATCAGCGCGCGCAGGCTGGAAAGGTCGGAGAACATCATCTCCGGCACTCCCCGCCAGTGGTACGGATGGATGTTCATCACATCGAAATAGTTTCCGGCCCCCGCCTTCAGCGAGGCTTCGATGAACGGCAGCGGCACTCCCGCCGTGCCACCGTACAGCACGGTGATTTCCGGGTTGATCGCCTTGATCTCCCGGTAGGTGCGTTCGAGCAGCTTGGCATAGTTTTCGCCGCTGGAAGCGTCATGCCAGAAGGAGGGGGAATTCTGTTCGTTCCAGACCTCCCAGTAACGCAGCAGCGGGTAGCGGTTCACAAGATTGCGCACATAACCGCTCCACAGATCGAGGTGTTTCCACGCCGGAGTCGCCCACGGCACGTCATAGTCGAGGATCGGCAGCACGTTGATCTTCTCTTTTTTCGCCAGCTCAATCACCCGGTCGAGGTGGCTGTAATTCCAGCTGCCCCGTTTGGGCTCCGAATATTTCCAGTCGAAATCGGTGCGGACCCAGTTGATGCCCGCCTCGTGCATTTTCTGAAAAGTCTGCGGCGCGAACTGCCACTCGCCGCGGCTCACGTGCGCACAGACTCCATACGGGTCCTGAATCACCGCCGGAGCGGCGGACAGCGACAGCCCCGCGGCCGCAGCCGCCAGACAACTCCACGTTTTTTTCATCTTCTCTTCTCCCTGTAGTTGGATGAATCAGTCGACATCCTGACTGATGGTGACGGGCACAAGCGCCTGTGAAAGCATATAACGGAAATTGAACGGGCACTGATTCAGCTCCTGCCGGTTCATCGATTCGGCATGGCCGTCCGCCGCGCCAACAGTGGCCCGCTCATCATGTGCCAGATGGAGTCCGACCACCTGGCTGTCCAGCGGATTGGAAGGAGAAAAGGACCAGCAGGACTGCCCTTTTTCATTTCCGGTGGAAGCGGCGGTGTCTCCGGCCAGAAAAGTACCGCTTGGCCGTTTCATTCGATGCAGAGCAAAAAACATATTGTCATTACTATCTATCGTATGAAAATAAGAACCGAGGCGATTGCGTTTTTTCATATTGGAGTCATGATATTGAGTATCGTTGCGACCTTTGACAAAACCATACACTCCCCATAACAAATTATCGGAACTCGCCTTCTGGTTTTCAGGTTTGCCGGGACAACGGAGAGTTTTCAGAGAAATATAACCATTGCCTTTCTGAAGTGTTGTAGTCCGAGTATTTTCACGAGTTAATAATGCCGTCCAAGGCTCATAGTTTTTCTCCTCATATTTAGCAACTGTGACCATATACCCGTTACTGTCTTCTGCATAAAGTATCTGCGCTTTCATCACCTGCCCCACGTTGGAGAGGCAGGTCGTCTTCTGCGCCGCCGCGCGGGCTTTGTTCAAAGCGGGCATCAGCATTGCCGCGAGAATCGCGATAATCGCTATTACAACGAGCAGCTCAATCAAGGTAAAACGTTTATTTACAACCATTTCCGCCTCCGTTTATTTTATTGAAAGTTCAAGCGGCAACGCAGCCGCCAGATGCGCGAGTCGGTCGCCGGAGTGACTTCAAAACGGACCTGACTGGTCGAATACGGCGAAAAGCTGTTCACACCGCCGGGCATTCCCGGATCAGCCGGGAGTTTCCGCACCGCCACCGCCAGTCTGGCGCCGCCCGATGCTCCGGTCAGTTCCAGCGTGTCGATCAGGCAGGTACGGTTCCCGCGCCGCCAGCGGATCGCCTCCGGCAGGCCGGAAAGTTCCGCCAGCGGGTGAAATTCGCCGGAAGCATCTTGGAACTCCGCCGTTTCATCCGGGATCGGCAGCACGAATGTGACCCGGTCGCAGTAATGCCCCGCCATCCCCTTCAGGCCGAAATCCAGTTCGATCCGGTCCGCGTGATAGCGGTTGTGCACGTAAAAATCGAACCGGTTCGCCCGATCCCGCCGCTGCCAGTTCAGTTCGAGAAACTCCCCGTCTTTCAGGAAGAGATTGCAGGGGGCGTCATAGGGATCGAACGCTGTCGAATCGAGCATTGCCCCATCCGGTGAGCGCCGGACTGTCACGGAGGTATCGTCCTCCGGCGAAGTCGAGCAGCTCAGGAAGCGGCGGCCGTTGTGATCGTCCAATTCGATATGCCACAGCGAAGCCGCCGGGAAACTCGCGGCGTACAAAAGTTCGTTTTTCGAGAAAAGCGTCGCCAGCGGAGCGCCGCCGATCAGCGTGCCGAGGTTCGGGTCGCCGTAACAGGGGACCACCGGAATATTCCGCAGACAGGTGTGCCCGGCGAAAGAGGTCTCGTATTCGGGAGTGCTGATCCGCAGCCAGCCCGCTTCCCACGCGAACGAACCATAGGCCGGCGGCTCAACCGGAGCAATCGCGTCAACCTCGCCGAACTCGGCCAGCGCCCGCGCGATCGAGCCGTAGAAACGCGCGCTCGCCAGCTGCGAAAACTGCGCTTCGATATTGATCTTGTGGCCGTAGGGCTGCGCCTCCGGCAGGCCGCTTCCGGCATAGGTCGGGCGGCGCTTCACGAACTCCATGTAACGGTCGACATACCAGCGGCAGTACCCCGCCAGTTCGGGCAATCCCAGCACTTCGGCCAGCGCGGCGGCTTCGAGCGGAATCCCCTCCACCAGCACCGGGCCGTACCAGGCGCGGTGAATGCCGTAGCCGTCGAGGTCGCTAGAAAGGTTCCCGGCCCGGCTCAGGTTGCGCGGCAGTCCGGCGATATAGTTCCGGCACAGCCAGTCGAAATCGTCGCGGCGCTCGAATACGCCGTGCTTCAAGGCATGCAGATAGACGAACATGAATCCGTTCGGCTCCGTGCAATAGTAGGCCGGCGTGTGGGTGTTGGTCGCGTGCCGGTCGGTCAGGCCGCCGCCGCAGACGTAGTTCCAGGTCCAGTCCGGGTTCAGGCTCGGCTGAAGCAGCGGGCCGTCCACCGCGGCGGCATGGGTATAGCGGTAAATGCCGCGGTCCAGCGCCAGCTTGAACCGCTCCTTCCAGACCGGATCGCCGGAAAGCAGCGCCATCCAGTAATAGATACGCAGTTCGAAGCGGAGCTGCTGGGTCTTGCCCTGCGCCCCTTCCGGAAAACGGATGCGCGGATGCCGCTCCGCCAGCCGGGTCAGCGCCGCAAGCACCTGCTTTCGCTCCTCTTCCGGCAAACCGATTTCGGAGGCGTAGCAAAGGCTGGTTCCCAATGCGTCGCCCAGCGTGGAGGCGTAGGCGGGGTGGTCGGTGAAACCGTTGTCGGTCAGGCAGTAGCCGTCCTCGCGCACCTGCGTGGCGAGCCAGGCGGCCAGTTGCGCCGCCCGGCCCGGACGAACCTGTTTCAGGCCGAGTTTCTCCGCATAGACCAGATAGTAGAGCGCATGAGCGCAGACGCCGCCCGGATCATAGGCCGGATTGCCGGAGGAAACCGGAAAATTCAGATAGTAACTTCCATTCCAGCAGCTTTCCAGAAACTCATGGAAAGGACTTTCCTCCAGAAAATTCCGGAGCGAACCGCGCGGCGTTGTCATAACTTATTCTCCAATCGGATCAGAACTGAACACAATATCGCGTACCAGCAGCGTCACGCCGCCGGCCTCGATGTCATAACGGTAATCCCGGCTGCCCAGATCCTGCGCCCACATCGTGCCGACCCAGCTCGACGCATGGCGGAACCTCTTGCCGGTCTGCCAGCCGCCGCCATTGAGCGCCACATCGCAGGTCTTGCTGTTGAAATCCAGCCTGATATCGACGGTGAACCATTTGCCCGGCTCCACCCGGCCGACCTTCTGCCACTCCACCTTGCCGTTGCCGTCGCCGTTGCTGACCAGCACATCGAACCGGTCCCCTTTCGGCTCGAAGCCGATAAAGGCGGCGGTGCGGTTGTTGACCTGCTGCAGCCGCAGCGAGCCGACGATCCCCTTGCCCGCGAGTTCCGGGATCAGGAAAGAGGCGCGGCAGTAGACCACGCTCTGCTGGGCGTCATTCTCTTTGGCGCTCCACTCCGCGGCGTTGACCTGAAACCCCTTTTCGATTTCAAGGACTTTCCTGCCGTCCCGCTCGACGACTTTCGCGCCGACCGAATCCGGCGTGCGCGGCCACATGCCCCACGTCGGGCGCAGAGAACTCATCTTACCGGACGAATCGGTTTTCACCAGCACCGTCCCCGGCTCCATGTTGTTCAGGTCGAGCCGGTAGAACTCTCCGGCCATCGCTCCGGCGGCGGCGCACATCGCCAACGTCATGTACAGATTCTTCATTTTTCGTTTTCCTCCTATTTGGCCTCGGTGATCCGGTTGACCATTCTCGTATAAGCGTGCTTCAATCCGCGGTGGGTTTCAAAGCGGATTTCGAGGCGCAGCGAAGCGTCGTTGCGAAGTTCGGCGGGGCAGGCGATCCGCAGCGAACGGCCCGGCTTCAATTCGTCGATCCACTCCGACTCCACCACATTGTCCGGCGAAACCAGCTGGATGCTGACCTTGCGCAGTGTCGCGACATCCTGATTTTCAAACTTGATCGTATTGCCTTCCCGCGTCAGTCGGAAAGGCGCCATCACCTTCTGCAGGAACTCCCGGCCCCGCACGTCGAGCAGTTCGCCGTGGTGGGCGTACAGGAAACCGCCGACGCACCCTTCGGTGTTGCGCATCGAAGCGAGCTTGGCCTCCATATCCTTTTCCCACTGGGCGATATCCTTTTTCCGCAGCGCGGTGCCTTTGGTCTCATTCTCGGTCAATCCCCATTCACAGAAAACGACCGGCATTCTGGTTTCCTGATAGATCTCCTTCATCATCTGCGTGAAGTCGTCCGGGAAACGGTAGCTGTTGTAGCCCAGCACCCCCTGCCCCGCGGTGAAGAACCAGTCGGTGCCGAACGTATCCAGATTGGCGTAGGTGACCGGGCGACGGTCCGGGTCGAACTTGTGCAGATACCGTTCGGCCGTTTCCAGATACCGGTCCATCAGCACCTTATCGTTGTAGCCGGCGGTATGATGGTTCTCGTTGCCGGAGTTCCAGAAAAGGATGTTCGGGTATTGCGACAGCGTCAGCGCCATCTCCTTGTGCGCATCGGTGTTGAACTCATGGTCCGGCGCTTCGAGGTTGCCCAGCGCGACTTCGGTCGTGTTGCAGGAGCCGGAGGCGTACACCGGCATCACCATCAGGCCGTAGTCCTGCGCATCCTGCAACTGCTGCGGCGTCGCGCCCTCGATCCGGAGCGCGTTGAAGCCGAGCTGCTTGTAGGTGCCCAGCATCTTGAGCCAGCGGCGGCGGGTCTGGCGGCGGTCGTTGTCCCACTCGATCCCGACCTCGCCGTTGATGCCGCGGATCACGAAACGGTCGCCGTTCACATAGAGCCGCCCGTCGCGCAGTTCGATCACCGAACCGTTGAAGGCGATATCCCGGCTGCCCACGCCGCGCCCCTCCCCGTCGAATGCGGTCAAGGTGAAATTCCAGCGGTCGAAACCGGCGGGAAGCCGCAGCGAGCCGCGGAAATTGCCCTGCCCGTCGACCGGCAGTTCAAGGCGGCGGTCGTGACCGGTCACCGTCACGCGTTTCACGCCGGGAACCGTCTTGCCGCGGAACACCCGTTCCACGGTGCCGTCGGCGGCGACCTGTCCGGCGTTGGCGCTTTCCGCCCGAACAAAGGCCGGGCGCGCCTCCACCAGAAGTTCGACATCGCCCAGCAAGCCGAAGATATTCTTATAGGAGCGATCCTCGGTGTGCCGGTAAATCCACCACCCTTTGACCGGATTGCCGTAGAGCCGGATCGCCAGCGTGTTTTCGCCCGCTTTCAGCGCATCGGTGATGTCGAACGCATAGTTCCACGGATATTCGCCGGTGTAGATCGGCAGCATCATCACTTCGGCATCCGGCAGGTCGGCCGGATTGAACGGGCACTTGATCCCCATACGCTCGAAGTGCTGGAACTTCACCACCTCTTTGACCGGCTTGCCCCAGGTGTTGGTCTGGCGCGAACCGTTTTCCAACACCCACTCATGCCGCTTGCGCGCACCGGACTGGGTGCCGATCCGTTCGCCGTTCAGGTAGATCTCGGCGCTGTCGGCCAGGTCGCCGATGCGCAGGTAGACTTTTTCGCCCGCCTTCGGAGTGAAATTGAAATTCTTCTTGTACAGATAGTAGCCGCCGGGCTGATCCGCCACCGGCGCCTCCGGCACGGTCACGCGTTTCGCCGCTTTCAACGGTTCGCCGGGACGGGCGAACGAGGTGTCGGTGAGCTGGTCATACTTCCAGGTGATGTCGCCGATAAAGCTCTTCTGAAACTCGCCGTTCAAGCTCACGGAGGAGACGAACGGATTGGCGTCCAGCGCCTCAGCCGGAACCAGCCGGTCGTATTTGCCCCGGTAGAACTTGCCCAGTTCCGGGTAATTGCGCCAGTTGTACTGTTCACGGTAGCACGCATTCTTCTGCTGCGTGTAATCGGGGGCGCTCTTCACCAGTCTGGTACCGTGGATGCGGACCTTGGCTTTTCCTTTGGATTCGCCGCCGATATCATGCAGGAAAATATACAGATGGTCGCGGTTCGCCTTCAGCCGCTTCGCCGGCAGGGTGTCGAAATAGAAACGGTAGGCCCGCCGTCCCGGTTTCATCGTCGCCTCCTGCTCCACAAACAGCCGGGTCGGCCAGAACCGGGCCGGTTCGGAAAGGGAAGCGGCGATCCGCAGGATCGGCTTGTCCACCTCCGCATCAATTTCCAGATAACCGCCGGGGAGATATTCGGCGAGATCGAATTTCCCAAGGTCGATATGCAGATAATTATCCTGGTTGGTCCGGTCGGTGAAGTCGATTTCAATCACACCGTCGTTCACCTTCGATTGGAAAGCGCCAGTATCAGAACCGTTATCCGACGGTTTGAATGTGTATTTCTCCGGTACACCGATCTGTTCAGCGGCAAGAACCGCCGTCAGACCGGCCATAAGCGATACTGCGGATATCTTTTTTACGAAACTATTTCCGAAATCAAATGTCATTTTTCGTACCCCAAAATTCTTTCTTGTTAACCATCCGCCGTTCGGGAACAAGGGAAATCTTATCGGCATTTCCCCCCACGTACAAAATAGTTTTGAAACGTCCCATATGAGTTCCCTGCGTATTGGCATTCAATAACAGAAAAGCGTCGACACCATGAACTTCGGTCTGAGTATTCCAACCGGCCACTTTTTCGCTGTCGGCACCCCAGCCGGAGCCAAGTTTAAAATATTCCGTTATCGAAAAAGTCGTACTTGGATTGCGGATTCTGGTCACTTTCGGATATGCCATTTCCATGTAACCGCCGGTGACATATTTTTCCATCTTCGTGACATCCATATTCGGATGCACGTAAAGATTCGGCTGCAACGTCTGCCCGTAGTACTTCCCGTCGATTGCGGTTCCGGGGTTGGTCGCACCGCGAATTTCAAGCGAAGAAGTGGAAGGGCAGCGCACAATCTTAAAATTGGAAGCCGTCAGGTAGCTATTACGGTAGTAACAGCCGGCAATGCTCTCATCACTTCCCTTATCATTCTTATAGATCCCGGGAGCCAGATAATCATTGTTATCCTGTGCATAGTTCAGGTCAACAACGCCGAGCTGCTTCATATTGCTGAGGCAACTGGTCTGCCGCGCCGCCTCACGCGCCCGGTTCAAAGCGGGCAGCAGCATCGAAGCCAGAATCGCGATAATGGCTATCACCACGAGCAGCTCAATTAAGGTAAAAGTTTGTTTTTTCATTTTTTTCCTCCGTCTTATAATAGCAAGTATGTTAATATGATTGTGGTGTTTACCGCTTTATAATCATCTGTTTACTCCTGATTTTTCTCCGACGCGAAGCATCCTTCTGGCTCCGCTTTTCAGTCGCACGTGATCATGTAATTATACTTAAGTTTAATTCGCCTTTCCGTATCGTTGCCAGTCACAAACTGGTTGTTATGTCTTATGCGGATGGCTCCGGAGGGGCTTTTTCAAAGCCTGCCCGCCTGCGGCGTGCACGATCGCCCGTCCGGACCTCCCCGCTCGTGTCGGAACTCACGTTGACTTGCGAAGCACTTCCATTCGCGGCGGGGCTAGCGCCCCTTACTTGCCGGGCTGCGCCCGTCAACTCCTCAACGTTCGCTGCGCTCACTACGCCGGAGG
>ENA-UEQM01001083-UEQM01001083.1-human-gut-metagenome-genome-assembly--contig:-NODE-1083-length-12756-cov-2.994321_pt1 | contig 12756 bp, 7 predicted proteins | sample MGYA00242948_ERZ507948 | MGnify/ENA primary metagenome ERZ507948 (study PRJEB26167, sample SAMN06115440) | human gut metagenome | host: Homo sapiens | place: China:Hubei | collected 2015-07-28 | study... | reverse complement strand
ATTCCAATGCAAGTTGGGTGTTGAATTGGTAAGAAAGGAGATTATTTATGTCACAAAATGGGTCAGCATATAGAAGCGACCGATGAATTGGCGATTTTACCGGCAAAGAATATAACTATTTCTACTGTCAGCGGGACAATTATAAGACGAAAAAATGAGAATCAACCAGGGGGGATGATGAATATCTGGCATTTTGTACTAAAAAACGATGTTTTGCTTTGACAATCGCCTGTGCTTTTGCGAAAACATTCATGGAAGAAGAAAAGCAGTATTTAGCGTGCGGCGAATTTTCATGCACGCAAATGCCATTTTTATCCGGGTTAACGAAATCTACGCATGGTGTGGACAGACGCCATGCGTGATGTCGGTGACTGCCGTCAGGCAACGGGCTTCTCACGTACCCCTGGGTTACCCATTGTCGTACGGGTAATAACAGGATGGGCTCTGGCAGTGAAGGCACAGAGCCGGAACAGGAGTAGGGAAGGAATACAGAGAGACAATAATAATGGTAGATAGCAAGAAGCGCCCTGGCAAAGATCTCGACCGCATTGATCGTAACATCCTGAATGAATTGCAAAAAGATGGGCGAATTTCTAACGTCGAGCTTTCTAAACGGGTGGGACTTTCTCCGACGCCTTGCCTTGAGCGCGTGCGTCGTCTTGAAAGACAGGGTTTTATTCAGGGCTATACGGCGCTGCTCAACCCGCATTATCTGGATGCATCACTTCTGGTATTTGTTGAGATTACTCTGAATCGTGGCGCACCGGATGTGTTTGAGCAATTTAACGCCGCAGTGCAAAAACTTGAAGAAATTCAAGAGTGTCATCTGGTTTCCGGTGATTTCGACTACCTGTTGAAAACCCGCGTACCGGATATGTCAGCGTATCGTAAATTACTGGGCGAGACCTTGCTGCGCCTGCCGGGCGTAAACGACACCCGTACCTACGTGGTGATGGAAGAAGTCAAGCAAAGTAATCGTCTGGTTATTAAGACGCGCTAACACGGAACAGGTGCAAAATCGACGTAGTTTGATTACACTCCTGTTAATCCATACAGCAACAGTGCCGGGGAGACCCGGCGCTGTTGTCCGTTTTAGCAGCAGGCAGGAAACAGCCTGATACCTGGAGAGCCTTTCTTGAGCCAGGAATACACCGAAGACAAAGAAGTCAAACTAACCAAACTCAGCAGCGGGCGCCGACTCCTTGAGGCGATGCTCATCCTTTGCTCCCTCTTCGCCATCTGGCTGATGGCGGCACTACTGAGCTTTAACCCCTCGGATCCAAGCTGGTCGCAGACGGCGTGGCATGAGCCTATTCATAATTTAGGCGGCGCCCCCGGTGCGTGGCTTGCCGATACCCTCTTTTTCATTTTTGGCGTCATGGCCGACACCATCCCGGTCATCATTATTGGCGGATGCTGGTTTGCCTGGCGGCATCAGGAAAACGACGAATACATTGATTATTTCGCCGTTTCCCTGCGCCTCATTGGCGCGTTAGCCCTGATCCTGACCTCCTGTGGTCTGGCAGCCATTAACGCCGATGATATCTGGTACTTTGCCTCGGGCGGAGTGATCGGCAGCCTGCTGAGCACCACGCTGCAACCGCTGCTGCACAGCAGCGGCGGCACCATCGCCCTGTTATGCATCTGGGCGGCTGGCCTGACGCTGTTCACCGGTTGGTCGTGGGTCAGCATTGCGGAAAAATTGGGCGGCGGCATCCTGTCAGTACTCACCTTTGCCAGCAACCGTACCCGTCGCGATGATACCTGGGTCGATGAAGGCGAATACGAAGACGACGATGAAGAGTACGACGACGAAGAGGCGGCAACCCCTCAGGAGTCGCGTCGTGCCCGTATTTTACGCAGCGCGCTGGCGCGACGTAAGCGTCTGGCCGAGAAGTTTACCAACCCCATGGGGCGTAAAACCGACGCGGCGCTTTTCTCCGGCAAACGGATGGATGACGGTGAAGAGGCGGTGCAATACAGCGCCAGCGGTGCGCCTGTCGCCGCCGACGATGTCCTGTTTTCCGGCGCCAGCGCGGCACGTCCCACAGAGGATGATGTGCTGTTCTCCGGCGCCAGCGCCGCGCGCCCTGGAGATTTCGACCCTTACGATCCGTTGCTGAATGGTCATAGTATCGCTGAGCCCGTGGGCGCAGCGGCGGCGGCCACTGCCGCGCCACAGGCGTGGGCTGAATCCGCGGCTGGCCATCAGGGCGCTGCGCCTGCTTATCAGCCGGAAGCGGGTTACCCGCCGCAGGCGTACCAGCCAGAGCCGGCGCCGTATCAGCAGCCGGTTTACGATCCGCATGCTGGTCAGCCGGCGCCGCAGGCGTACCAGCCAGAGCCGGCGCCGTATCAGCAGCCGACTTACGATCCGTATGCCGCTCAGCCTGCGCCGCAGGCGTATCAGCCAGAGCCGGCGCCGTATCAGCAGCCGACTTACGATCCGCATGCCGCTCAGCCTGCGCCGCAGGCGTATCAGCCGCAAAGCGCGCCAGTGCCGTCACCGGAGCCAGAACCAGAGGTTGCGCCGGAAGAGGTGAAACGTCCACCGCTCTATTACTTCGAAGAAGTCGAAGAGAAGCGGGCACGTGAACGCGAGCTGCTGGCCTCCTGGTATCAGCCAATTCCGGAGCCGGAAAGTCCGATTGCCACTAAACCGCTGACGCCGCCAGCCTCCTCGTCCAAACCGCCAGTGGAGACAACCGTGGTCTCTGCGGTCGCGGCAGGGGTGCATCAGGCAACGGCCGCCAGCGGCGGCGCGGCGGCAACCTCGGCGACAGCCGCATCCGCTGCGGCTGCGCCATTGTTCAGCCCGGCATCCAGCGGACCGCGGGTCCAGGTGAAAGAAGGTATTGGTCCAAAACTACCGCGACCAAACCGCGTTCGTGTCCCGACGCGTCGGGAGCTGGCCTCTTACGGCATCAAGTTACCGTCGCAACGGGAGGCGGAACAGCGTGCGCGGCAGGCGGAGCGCGACCCCCATTATGACGATGAGCTGCTCTCGGATGAGGAAGCGGATGCTATGGAGCAGGATGAACTGGCTCGCCAGTTCGCCGCCACCCAGCAGCAGCGCTATGGCCATCGCTGGGAAGACGATAACGCGACTGATGACGATGACGCCGACACTGCGGCGGAAGCGGAGCTGGCGCGCCAGTTTGCCGCCACCCAGCAGCAGCGCTACGCCGCTGAGCAGCCGCCGGGCGCTAATCCGTTCTCGCCGGCGGATTATGAATTCTCGCCGATGAAAACGCTGGTCAATGAGGGTCCGAGCGAGCCGCTGTTTACGCCGACGCCGGAAGTCCAGCCGCAACAACCGGCCCCGCACTATCAACAACCGGCCGCCGCTCCGCAGCAGGGTTATCAACCTGCGCAGCACCAGCCGGTACACCCTCAGCCAGTGCCGCCGCAGCCTTACCAGACTGCACCGCAGCCCGTGCAGCAGCAACAGCCGGTTGCCCCGCAGGGGCATCAGCCTGCCGCGCCCGCGCCGCAGGAGAGCCTGATCCACCCGCTGCTGATGCGCAATGGCGATAGCCGTCCGCTGCAAAGACCGACCACGCCGTTGCCGTCGCTGGATCTGTTAACCCCACCACCCAGTGAAGTCGAGCCGGTGGATACCTTTGCTCTCGAGCAGATGGCGCGACTGGTGGAAGCACGTCTGGCCGATTTCCGCATTAAAGCGGATGTGGTGAACTACTCGCCGGGGCCGGTGATCACCCGCTTCGAACTGAATCTGGCGCCTGGCGTCAAAGCGGCTCGAATCTCTAACCTGTCACGCGATCTGGCGCGTTCGCTGTCGACGGTTGCCGTGCGCGTGGTGGAAGTGATCCCGGGTAAACCGTATGTCGGTCTTGAGCTGCCGAATAAAAAGCGTCAGACCGTCTATCTGCGTGAAGTGCTCGACAACGCCAAGTTCCGCGATAACCCATCGCCGCTGACCGTGGTGCTGGGTAAAGATATCGCTGGCGACCCGGTGGTAGCTGACCTGGCGAAAATGCCGCACCTGCTGGTTGCCGGTACTACCGGTTCCGGTAAGTCAGTCGGTGTGAACGCCATGATCCTCAGCATGCTCTACAAAGCGCAGCCGGAAGATGTGCGTTTCATCATGATCGACCCGAAAATGCTCGAGCTGTCGGTCTACGAAGGTATTCCGCATCTGCTGACGGAAGTGGTCACCGACATGAAAGACGCCGCCAATGCGCTGCGCTGGAGCGTCAACGAGATGGAGCGCCGCTACAAGCTGATGTCAGCGCTGGGCGTGCGTAACCTGGCGGGCTATAACGAGAAGATCGCCGAGGCCGCGCGCATGGGGCGTCCGATTCCGGATCCGTACTGGAAGCCGGGCGACAGCATGGATGCCGTACATCCGGTGCTGGAAAAACTGCCGTATATCGTGGTGCTGGTGGACGAGTTCGCCGACCTGATGATGACCGTCGGCAAGAAGGTGGAAGAGCTGATTGCCCGTCTGGCGCAAAAAGCGCGTGCGGCGGGGATCCACCTGGTGCTGGCGACGCAGCGTCCGTCGGTAGATGTTATTACCGGCCTGATTAAGGCCAACATTCCGACGCGCATCGCCTTTACCGTGTCGAGTAAAATTGACTCGCGTACCATTCTCGATCAGGGCGGCGCGGAATCGCTGCTGGGTATGGGGGATATGCTTTACTCCGGACCGAACTCTACCACGCCGGTGCGCGTCCACGGGGCATTTGTACGCGACCAGGAAGTCCACGCTGTGGTTCAGGACTGGAAAGCCCGCGGCCGTCCGCAGTACGTCGATGGTATTACCTCCGACAGCGAAAGCGAAGGCGGCGGCGGTGGTTTCGACGGTGGTGAAGAGCTGGACCCGCTGTTCGATCAAGCGGTCAGTTTTGTGACTGAGAAGCGCAAAGCGTCGATTTCCGGGGTCCAGCGTCAGTTCCGCATTGGCTATAACCGTGCAGCACGCATTATCGAACAGATGGAAGCGCAGGGGATCGTCAGCGAACAGGGCCATAACGGTAACCGCGAAGTGCTGGCGCCGCCGCCCTTTGAATGAGTGCAAAGTTGGGTAAATAAGCGCAAAATCAGCCAATTCTTCTGTTCCGCCGCCGTCGGCGGTCCTACATTAGGGACAGAAGAGGCTCCCGCGTCGGGAGTGACGCACATTAAGGAATAACAATGAAAAACCTCGCAATCACCTGTGCATTACTGTCTGGTATGGTCGTCAGCCAGGTCTGGGCAGATGCGGCCAGTGACTTAAAAAGCCGTCTTGATAAAGTGAGCAGTTTCCATGCCAGCTTCACGCAGAAAGTCACCGACGGCAGCGGTAACGCCGTCCAGGACGGACAGGGCGACCTGTGGGTAAAACGTCCGAACCTGTTTAACTGGCATATGACCCAGCCAGATGAAAGCGTTCTTGTCTCGGATGGCAAAACGCTGTGGTTCTACAACCCGTTCGTTGAGCAGGCTACGGCGACCTGGCTGAAAGATGCTACCAGCAACACGCCGTTTATGCTGATTGCCCGCAACCAGTCCAGTGACTGGCAGCAGTACAATATCAAACAAAACGGCGATGATTTTGTGCTGACGCCGAAAAGCGGCAGCGGTAACCTGAAGCAGTTCACGATCAACGTCGGTCGGGACGGCACCATCCATCAGTTCAGCGCCGTCGAGCAGGATGACCAGCGCAGCAGCTATCAGCTGAAGTCGCAGCAGAACGGCGCCGTCGACGCATCTAAGTTCACCTTTACGCCGCCGAAAGGGGTGACGGTGGACGATCAACGTAAGTAGAGGCGAAAGTGAGCAATCTGTCGCTCGATTTTTCCGACAACGCGTTTCAACCTCTGGCCGCTCGCATGCGGCCAGAAAATTTAGCGCAGTATATTGGCCAGCAGCATCTGCTGGCGCCGGGTAAACCCCTGCCGCGGGCGATTGAAGCCGGGCATCTGCATTCAATGATCCTCTGGGGGCCGCCGGGCACCGGCAAGACCACCCTCGCGGAAGTGATTGCCCGCTACGCCAGCGCCGATGTCGAACGGATCTCGGCGGTGACCTCAGGGGTGAAAGAGATTCGCGAGGCTATTGAGCGCGCGAGGCAAAATCGCAACGCCGGCCGGCGGACCATCCTGTTTGTTGACGAAGTGCATCGCTTTAATAAAAGCCAGCAGGATGCCTTTCTGCCCCATATTGAAGACGGCACCATCACTTTTATTGGCGCGACCACCGAAAACCCCTCCTTTGAGCTTAATTCAGCGCTGCTCTCCCGCGCCCGCGTCTACTTACTGAAATCGCTGACCACCGACGATATCGAGCGGGTGCTTGACCAGGCGATGAACGATAAGTCCCGCGGCTACGGCGGGCAGGATATTATTCTGCCGGAAGAGACCCGCAAGGCCATCGCCGAACTGGTGAACGGCGACGCGAGGCGGGCGCTGAATACCCTGGAAATGATGGCTGATATGGCCGAGAGCGATGACTCGGGCAAGCGGGTGCTGAAGGCGGAACTGCTGACCGAGATCGCTGGCGAGCGCAGCGCGCGCTTTGATAACAAAGGCGACCGGTTCTACGATTTGATTTCTGCTCTGCATAAGTCGGTGCGCGGTAGCGCGCCGGATGCGGCACTTTACTGGTATGCGCGGATCATCACCGCCGGCGGCGATCCGCTGTACGTTGCCCGCCGCTGTCTGGCGATAGCCTCGGAAGATGTCGGCAACGCCGACCCACGGGCGATGCAGGTCGCCATTTCGGCGTGGGATTGCTTTACCCGCGTCGGGCCGGCGGAAGGCGAACGGGCGATTGCCCAGGCCATTGTCTATCTGGCCTGCGCGCCGAAAAGTAACGCCGTCTACACCGCCTTTAAAGCGGCGCTGTCCGACGCGCGGGATCGTCCTGACTACGACGTTCCGGTGCATCTGCGCAATGCGCCGACGAAGCTGATGAAAGAGATGGGTTACGGACAGGAGTATCGTTACGCTCATGACGAACCCAACGCCTACGCCGCCGGCGAGCAGTACTTCCCGCAGGAAATGGCGCAAACGCGCTATTATCACCCGACAAACCGGGGGCTTGAGGGCAAAATTGGCGAAAAGCTCGCCTGGCTCGCTGAACAGGATCAAAATAGCCCGATAAAACGCTACCGCTAATTGAGGCGTTGCGGTAAGGTTATTACTCTATTTCCGTGGTCGTAGTCTGCGGCCACTTTTCTTTATTTAATTCGATAAGCACAGGATAAGCATGCTCGATCCCAATCTGCTGCGTACCGAGCCAGACGCAGTCGCAGAAAAACTGGCACGCCGGGGCTTTAAGCTGGATGTAGATAAACTTCGCGCGCTTGAAGAGCGTCGTAAAGTTCTGCAGGTACAAACTGAAAATCTGCAGGCAGAGCGTAACTCTCGATCGAAATCCATCGGCCAGGCGAAAGCGCGCGGGGAAGATATTGAGCCATTACGCCTGGAAGTGAACAAACTCGGCGAACAGTTGGATGCTGCAAAGTCCGAGCTGGAAACGCTGCTGGCGGAAATTCGCGATATCGCGCTGGCGATCCCGAATATTCCTCATGATGATGTGCCGGTTGGCCGTGACGAAAACGACAACGTTGAAGTCAGCCGCTGGGGCACGCCGCGCCAGTTCGATTTTGAAGTGCGCGATCACGTGACGCTGGGGGAAATGCACGGGGGGCTGGATTTTGCCGCCGCCGTTAAGCTGACTGGTTCGCGTTTTGTGGTGATGAAAGGCCAGCTGGCCCGTCTGCACCGCGCCCTGGCGCAGTTCATGCTGGATCTGCACACCGAACAGCATGGCTATAGCGAAAACTATGTCCCGTACCTGGTGAACCAGGACACGCTGTATGGCACCGGCCAGTTGCCGAAATTCGCTGGCGACCTGTTCCATACTCGTCCGCTGGAAGAAGAAGCCGACAGCAGCAACTACGCGCTGATCCCGACGGCGGAAGTGCCGCTGACCAACCTGGTACGCGATGAAATCATCGACGAAGACGACCTGCCGATCAAAATGACCGCCCATACGCCGTGCTTCCGCTCTGAAGCCGGTTCCTATGGTCGCGACACCCGCGGTCTGATCCGCATGCACCAGTTCGACAAAGTTGAAATGGTGCAGATCGTGCGTCCGGAAGACTCCATGGCCGCGCTGGAAGAGATGACCGGTCACGCCGAGAAAGTGCTGCAGCTGCTGGGTCTGCCGTACCGTAAGGTCGCGCTGTGCACCGGCGATATGGGCTTCAGCGCCTGCAAAACCTACGACCTGGAAGTGTGGGTTCCGGCGCAGAACACCTACCGTGAAATCTCTTCCTGCTCTAACGTCTGGGATTTCCAGGCGCGTCGTATGCAGGCCCGCTGCCGCAGCAAGTCCGACAAGAAGACTCGCCTCGTTCATACTCTGAATGGTTCTGGTCTGGCGGTAGGTCGTACCCTGGTGGCGCTGATGGAAAACTATCAGCAGGCCGATGGCCGTATTGAGATCCCGGAAATTCTGCGCCCGTATATGCGTGGCCTCGAATATATCGGGTAATTTTTTCTTCCTCTCTTTTAAAAGCGCCTGCGGGCGCTTTTTTTACGCCCTTATTGATACCGGGCAATAATCCATTCTACGAATGCAGTGATACTCCCTTTGGATTAAATCAGCATAAAAAACCAATAATATTTCAAAGCAATATATATATGACTATATAGCGCTTGTCAGTTTATTGTGAGCAACCAAAGCGAGTATCCATGAAAATTAAAGCCCCCGATGCTTTACTGGCTGCTGAGGTAAGCCGCCGTGGTCTGATGAAAACCACGGCAATAGGCGGCCTGGCGCTGGCCAGCAACGCACTAACATTACCCTTTACCCGACTGGCGCATGCCGCCGATACGCCGGCACCCGCCAACGAGAAGGTGGTCTGGAGTGCCTGTACCGTCAACTGCGGCAGCCGCTGCCCGCTGCGCATGCACGTGGTGGATGGCGCGATTAAATACGTCGAAACCGATAATACCGGTGACGATAACTATGACGGTTTGCACCAGGTCCGCGCCTGCCTGCGCGGGCGTTCGATGCGCCGCCGCGTCTATAACCCGGATCGCCTGAAGTACCCGATGAAGCGCGTTGGCAAACGCGGGGAAGGGAAATTCGAGCAAATCAGCTGGGAAGAGGCGTTCGATACTATCGCCAGCAATATGCAGCGGCTGATTAAAGAATACGGCAACGAATCCATCTATCTGAACTACGGCACCGGTACGCTCGGCGGCACGCTGACTCGTTCCTGGCCGCCAGGAAAAACGCTGATTGCCCGTCTGATGAACTGCTGCGGCGGTTATCTGAACCACTATGGCGATTACTCTTCGGCGCAGATTGCCGAGGGCCTCAATTATACCTACGGCGGCTGGGCCGACGGCAATAGTCCATCGGATATTGAAAACAGCCAGCTGGTGGTGCTGTTCGGCAATAACCCCGGCGAAACGCGGATGAGCGGCGGCGGGGTGACATACTACCTTGAACAGGCGCGGCAGAAATCCAATGCCCGGATGATCATCATCGATCCGCGCTATACCGACACCGGCGCCGGGCGTGAAGATGAATGGATCCCGATTCGCCCCGGCACCGATGCGGCGCTGGTATCGGGTCTGGCGTGGGTGATGATCACCGAGAATCTGGTCGATCAGCCGTTCCTCGATAAATACTGCGTGGGATACGACGAGAAAACGCTGCCCGCCGATGCGCCAGCCAATGGTCACTACAAAGCTTACATTCTTGGCCAGGGCACGGACGGTATCGCCAAAACGCCGGAGTGGGCCTCGACGATTACCGGTATTCCGCGCGAACGCATTGTTAAACTGGCGCGCGAAATTGCCACCGCCAAACCGGCCTATATCAGCCAGGGTTGGGGGCCGCAGCGTCACGCCAACGGCGAAATCGCCACCCGGGCTATCTCGATGCTCGCTATCCTGACGGGTAACGTCGGGATCAACGGCGGCAACAGCGGCGCGCGCGAGGGCTCTTACAGCCTGCCCTTTGAGCGCATGCCGACGCTGGAGAATCCGGTTCAGACCAGTATCTCGATGTTTATGTGGACCGACGCTATCGAGCGTGGTCCGGAAATGACCGCCCTGCGCGACGGCGTTCGTGGCAAAGATAAGCTCGACGTGCCGATCAAAATGATCTGGAACTATGCGGGCAATTGCCTGATTAACCAGCACTCAGAGATCAACCGTACCCACGAGATCCTGCAGGACGACAAGAAGTGCGAGATGATCGTAGTCATCGATTGCCATATGACCTCGTCCGCGAAATACGCCGATATTCTGCTGCCGGACTGCACCGCCTCCGAGCAGATGGATTTCGCGCTGGATGCCTCCTGCGGCAACATGTCCTACGTGATCTTTACCGACCAGGCGATTAAACCGCGCTTTGAGTGCAAAACCATTTATGAGATGACCTCTGAGCTGGCGAAACGTCTTGGCGTTGAGCAGCAGTTTACCGAGGGACGTACTCAGGAAGGGTGGATGCGCCATCTGCATGAACTCTCCCGCAAGGCGATCCCGGACCTCCCTGACTTTGATACCTTCCGCAAGCAGGGGATGTACAAACAGCGCGATCCGGAAGGGCACCACGTGGCGTACAAAGCGTTCCGTGAAGATCCGCAGGCGAACCCGCTGACCACGCCGTCGGGCAAAATCGAAATCTACTCCGAAGCGCTGGCAAACATTGCGTCAACCTGGGAGCTGCCGGAAGGGGACGTCATCGATCCACTGCCGATCTACACCCCGGGCTTCGAAAACTACAACGATCCATTGACGGCGAAATACCCGCTACAGCTGACCGGCTTCCACTATAAATCGCGCGTTCACTCAACTTACGGCAACGTCGATGTACTGAAGGCCGCCTGTCGGCAGGAGATGTGGATTAACCCGATCGACGCGAAGCAACGCGGCATTGCCAACGGCGATCGCATTCGCATCTTCAACGACCGCGGAGAAGTGCATATTGAAGCGAAGGTGACGCCGCGCATGATGCCGGGCGTTGTCGCGCTGGGGGAAGGGGCCTGGTATAACCCGGACGCTTCACGGGTGGATCAGGCGGGCAGCATTAACGTGCTGACCACCCAGCGTCCGTCGCCGCTGGCGAAGGGGAACCCGTCGCATACCAACCTCGTCCAGGTTGAGAAGCTGTAAGGAGTAACCGATGACAACTCAGTATGGATTTTTTATTGATTCCGCCCGTTGCACCGGTTGCAAGACCTGCGAACTGGCCTGTAAGGATTACAAGAACCTGACCCCGGAGGTCAGCTTCCGCCGCATCTATGAGTATGCCGGTGGCGACTGGCAGGAGGATAACGGTGTCTGGAATCAGAACGTTTTTGCTTATTACCTCTCCATCGCCTGTAACCACTGCGAAGATCCGGCCTGCACCAAGGTCTGTCCGAGCGGGGCAATGCACAAGCGTGAAGATGGTTTTGTCGTGGTCAACGAAGAGGTGTGCATTGGCTGCCGTTACTGCCATATGGCCTGCCCGTACGGCGCCCCGCAGTACAACGCCGACAAGGGCCACATGACCAAGTGCGACGGTTGCCATGAGCGCGTCGCCGAGGGGAAAAAGCCGATCTGCGTCGAGTCCTGCCCGCTGCGGGCGCTTGATTTCGGGCCGATTGCCGAGCTGCGCGCTAAGCATGGCCAGCTGGCCGCGGTAGCCCCGCTGCCGTCGGCGCACTTTACCAGGCCGAGTATCGTTATTAAACCTAACGCCAATGCCCGGCCGTGTGGCGATACCACCGGTTACCTGGCGAATCCGAAGGAGGTGTGAGATGGGAAACGGATGGCATGAATGGCCGCTGATGATCTTTACTGTCTTCGGCCAGTGCGTCGCGGGCGGGTTTATCGTCATGGCCCTGGCGCTGATGACGGGCAATCTTTCTCGCGAGCAGGAGCAGCGCGTGGTTGGGAGTATGTTTGGCCTGTGGGTATTGATGGGGATCGGGTTTATCGCCTCGACAATGCACCTCGGTTCGCCGCTACGGGCCTTTAACTCGCTGAATCGCGTGGGAGCCTCGTCGCTGAGTAATGAGATAGCCAGCGGGGCGATCTTCTTCGCCGTCGGCGGGATTGGCTGGCTACTGGCCGTGTGTAAAAAACTGCCTGCCGGCCTGCGTAGCCTGTGGCTGATAGTCACCATGGTGCTGGGCGTGATCTTCGTCTGGATGATGGTGCGGGTATACAACACTATCGACACGGTGCCGACCTGGTACACCGTCTGGACGCCGCTGAGCTTCTTCCTGACGCTGTTTATCGGCGGTCCGCTGCTGGGCTACCTGCTGCTGCGCGTGGCAGGCGTTGACGGTTGGGCGCTGCGCTTGCTGCCGGTGGTTACTTTGTTGGCGCTGCTGGCGAGTATTGTCGTGGTCCTGATGCAGGGGAGTGAACTCGCTACTATTCACAGTTCAATCCAGCAGGCCTCCGCTCTGGTGCCGGATTACGGGTTGCTTATGGCCTGGCGTATGGTGCTGCTGGCGCTGGCCCTGGCCTGCTGGTGCGTGCCGCAGATCCGCGGCCGCAAGCCGGCGGTCTCGCTGCTTAGCCTGGCGTTTGTTCTGGTGCTGGCGGGAGAGATGATTGGCCGCGGCGTATTCTATGGTCTGCATATGACCGTGGGGATGGCTATCGCCAGTTAATCGGCGTCATCATGCCGGCGGTCATACGCCGGCATGATGAAAACGTGCTGTCGATAGATGAAATTTTTCAACTGAAATCAACGTCGACATTTATTAATAAATTAAGAAAAACAACA
>ENA-UEQM01001079-UEQM01001079.1-human-gut-metagenome-genome-assembly--contig:-NODE-1079-length-12788-cov-2.838958_pt1 | contig 12788 bp, 9 predicted proteins | sample MGYA00242948_ERZ507948 | MGnify/ENA primary metagenome ERZ507948 (study PRJEB26167, sample SAMN06115440) | human gut metagenome | host: Homo sapiens | place: China:Hubei | collected 2015-07-28 | study... | reverse complement strand
CAGTCGTATAACACGGCTACCGGTGCTTTTACGACTGTCCCTGCCAGATCTTTGAGTTTCTTTAATTCTTCCCCAAGATCTGCCACTTCACGAAAAACTCTGGTATCATCCGTTCCGAGATGATCCACAACCGCCCCATGGTACTGCTCAAACGATCCCCTTCCTTTCCGCCACTGGAAATACTGCACCGAGTCGGCGCCATGCGCCACCGCCTGCAGCGAGGAGAGAATATGCATTCCCGGCTTCTTCAGTTTGCTGGTCGGCTGCCAGTTGGTGGCGCCTGGTGTGGATTCCATCAGCACAAACGGTTTGCCGCCCTTCAGGCTGCGCATCATGTCGTGATACATCGCGGTATAGCAGGCCAGTGCGGTTTCGTCTTTATCGCGGTGCCACATCGGATAGCTGTCCCACGAGATAAAGTCCAGTGCCTTTGCCAGTTGCCAGTAGTCGTAATCGTAGAAATACTCCATAAAGTTAGTGGTCACCGGCAGGGAGGCGTTAGCCGCCTTCAGCGGGGCAATTTCATGGCGGCAGAAATCGGTCACCTGAGCGGTGTTAAAGCGATGCCAGTCAAGATTGAGACCGTGAATTGACACCTCGCCCTGTGGCGCAGGTGATTCAATTTGCGACCAGTCGGTATAGGTATGACTCCAGAAGGTGCTCCACCAGGCCTGGTTGAGGTTCTCCAGGGTCTGGTAACGCGCCTTCAGCCAGTCGCGAAAACGGTTCTGGCAGAGATCGCAATGGCATTCACCGCCATATTCATTGGAAATATGCCAGCCCAGTACCGCCGGGTGTGAAGAATAACGCTCTGCCAGCAGGGTATTGATTTTCAGGGTTTTCTCGCGATAGACCGGTGACGACATACAGTGGTTGTGACGGCCGCCGTGCAGGGCCGGCACCCGATCGCGTCCCACCCGCAGAACCTGCGGATAGCGCTGAGACATCCACGCCGGACGCGCGCCGCTCGGCGTGGCCAGAAAAACATGAATGCCGGCGGCATACAGTTTATCGAGGATAGTATCCAGCCAGGCGAAATTAAATACCCCTTCGCGTGGCTCCAGTTTCGCCCAGCTAAATATTCCCACCGACATCACATTGCATTTTGCCTGCTGCATCATGGCAATGTCTTTATCAATAATATCGGGGTCATTCTCCCATTGCTCCGGATTATAATCCGCGCCATGCAGCAGCGTACTAACCTTCGGATGTAAAGGTGCAAATTTATTCATAATAAACTTCCTGAAAAAAACGACAAAAAATTAATTAAAAACTTTTACCGACGGCAATACTTTTCCCTGGCAATCAAATAGCGCCTGATTTTCACGTGCATTGCCTTCTTTCCACTCGTCGTGGATATATTTCATCCCCGCCGGGGTGGCCCAGGTATTTCCCGGCACGGCAATCCACGTGGGCTCCCAGTAAAAAATACCTTTGCCGCGCTGGTCGGGAACATCTATGACGGCCTGCATCAGATCGTGAATATAGTGATATTGCCCCTGCACGGTGGCGGGATAACCCCCGTCCTTTTCCTCTTTCGCCTGGAAACTATTTTCCGCGTTGTCGCAGTTGGCCAGGGTATAGGCATAGGCCGCCTCGACGACGATAACGTCTTTGTTATAGCGTTTGCTGATGTCATCCATATTGGCCTTCAGGGCGCTGATCGGCCCGTTCCAGTAGGTGTACATCGACAGACCGATCACGTCATACGGTACATGGCGCTTGTCAATCTCATCAAACCACCAGCGGAAGGTATCGTTCCTGGTCCCTTCGGCCAGATGCAGCATGATTTTCACTTGCTCGCCGTTACGTAGATTCTCCTTCAGGCCATCAATGGCCGCGTTCAGCAACCCGGCCAGCCGGTCGAACTCGCCGCCCCCCTGCCCCCAGCTTTTCCCTTCCGGCCACAGGATGCCGCCGTTGATCTCATTGCCGATCTGCACCATATCCGGCAGGACGCCTGCCTGCTTAAAGCGGGCGATGGTATCGCGGGTATAGTCATGAATCGCCGTTTTCAGCTGCGGATAATCCATCTTTTCCCAGGCTTTCGGCTTGAACTGCTTGCCGGGATCGGTCCAGAAATCGCTGTAATGAAAATCGAGCAGCAGCTTCATCCCCTGGGCTTTCGCCCGTTTCGCGAGGGTCAGGGTGGTGGCCAGGTCGTTATTTCCGCCGCCATAGCCCTCACCGCTCGCCGATTGCGGATCCACCCACAGACGGAGGCGAACATAGTTGACGCCGTTCTCTTTCAGAATCGCGATCGGATCCTTGCGCTGATTATTCTGGTCGTAGAACGTCGCCCCGTGCTTTTCGGCATCCAGCAGCGTGGAGATATCCGCGCCTTTGATAAAGTCCGCCGGCATGCCCTGAAACGCGCGGGTTTCAAGCGCGTCCGCGGCCAGAGAAGAGGTGGAGAAACTGCATGCCAGACAAACCGCAAGCCATGCGGGGGTGAATCTTTTCATGTGCTTATCCTTTAGTACTGCCCGAGGTCAGGCCGGAGACAAAGTATTTTTGTAACGCCAGGTAGAGGATCGCCACCGGTACGGCAATCAGCACCGCCCCCGCCGCGTAGGTGGTGTAACTGGCACCCATTTTTTGCGCCACCAGGTTATACAGACCGATAGGCAGCGTGTATTTATCCGGGGTACGCAGGATGGTGCTGGAGAGGATGAAATCGCCCAGCGGACCGGTGAAGGAGAACAGCGCCACCACCGCGAGGATCGGCCTCGACAACGGCATGATGATCTCGATAAAGATGCGAAAGCTGCTGGCGCCGTCCATGCGAGCGGACTCATCCAGATCTTTGGGGATCGCGTCGAGATACCCCTTCATCAGCCAGGTATTCATCGGGATCATCCCCCCGACGTAGATCAGCACCAGCGCCAGATGGCTGTTAATCAGGCCAAGCAGTTGCGATAGCACAAAGATCGCAATCAGCGCGGAAAACTGCGGGATCATCTGCAGCAGCAGGAACAGCATCAGCCCGTTCTGCCGCCCTTTAAAGCGGAAGCGGGAGAAGGCGTAAGCGGTAAAGCTGACGCTAATCAGGGTCAGCACCATGGTCAGAAAGCTGATTTTCATCGAGTTCCAGTACCAGGTAAGGTAATTCACATTGCCATTGAACAGATCGGCATAGTGCTGGAACGACAGGTTTTCCGGAATGATCGAGGTACTGAGCAGGCTATTGCCGGCGTTCAGCGACGCCCCGACCGTCCAGACCAGCGGATAGATGATCACCACCGAGACCAGAATAACCACCAGCCAGGTGAGAGAGAGTCGGATCCACTTTTCGCGTTTAATACTGGGTGATTGAGCCATGTTGCTTCCCTTACGCCATGTCGTCATTTTTGAAGGATTTGGTGGCGCGGAACTGCCACAGCGCCAGGCCGACGACAAAGATCGACAGCAGGATCGTGATGGTCGCCGCGATGGCGTACTGCGACGAGGACATCGTCAGCTTATAGATCCACGACACCAGAATATCCGTCCCACCGGCGTTGGAGCCTGCCACCGCAGGACCGCCGTTGTTAAACAGATAAATGATGTTGAAGTTATTAAAGTTGAAGGTGTACTGAGTGATGATGATCGGCGCGATCGCGTACAGCACCAGCGGCAGAGTGATGGTGCGCAGACGGGTAAAGGCGCTGGCGCCGTCCATCGTCGCCGCTTCATACAGATCGTCCGGGATCGCCTGCAGCACGCCGGTGGTCATGGCAAAGACAAACGGGAAGCCAAGCCAGGTCTGCATCATGATCAGCGCCGTTTTAGTCCAGAACGGGTCGGTCAGCCATGCCTTCGGGCTGATACCGAAGAACGACAGGATCGCGTTGTTGATGACCCCGAATGAATCGTTGAACATACCGGCAAAGACGAGGATGGTGACAAACCCCGGCACCGCCCACGGCAAAATAAAGATGGTGCGGATCAGCGGCTTAAAACGCAGATCTTTTTGATTCACCAGAATCGCCAGCAGCACGCCCACCGTACACTGCAGGGTGGTCGCCAGCAGCGTCCACACCACGGTCCACTGCAGCACATCCAGGAAGGTGGAGCGCCAGATAGAGAGGGTGAAAATATTGACGAAGTTTTTCAGCCCCACCCAGTCCACCAGCTTCGCCGGCGGCGTGTGGTACAGGTTGTAGTTGGTGAAGGCGATGGCGAAACCGAACAGAATGGGAAAGATCACCACAAACACCAGCAGAATAAAGCCCGGGGTGATCATCAGGTACGGGAAGCCGTCGCTCAGCAGCATCTGGTACTGCTTACGCACGCTGTTCAGGGCGATCCCCTCATCGCGTTTTTTGCCGTTCAGCCACGCATCCCGCAGCGAGAGAAAATAGATCAGCACGCCAAAGGCGACGATCAGCACACTGATAATCCCCTCCGCTAACAGGAAGATAGAGTTATCCCGCGGTACCTCTTCACCCAGGGTATATAACCCCCACAACCCCTCACGCAGGAAATCATAAAAAATCCCCAGAAAGCTGCTGAGCAGCACCAGGAAGACCAGCCCTTTCAGCCACTGGCGATGATAAAACTGACCGAAACCCGGCACGATTGCCAGCAGCAGGCCGCACCATGCATGGCGCCCGGGCCCGCGTGCGTCGCTAAAATTTTCGCTGGAATGGATGCTCACACTCGACTCCTTCTACAAACGGGAGGTCCCCCTCCCGCTCGGTGACTTCACGTGACGGTGAATTACTGATTGCTGGCCTGCATTGCTTCGATCTGCATCGTGATCTGTTTCACCGCGTTATCGAGCGCGGCCTGCGGCGCCTGCTTACCGGTGAGGCTCAGTTCAAGCGCGGCGTTGGCCGGCCCCCACACTTCCCCCATCTCCGGAATGCCCGGCATCGCCACCGCTCGCGCCGACTGGATGGCGACGGCACTGGCCTTTTGGTCGTTTTTAATCACCGGATCGTCAATCATCGCCTTCAGCGGCGGAATTTCGCCGGTGGCGACATAGCGGGCTTTCACATACTGCGGCTGGTTGATGAACTCGATAAACTGTTGCGCCAGCGCTTTGTCTTTACTCCAGGTCGATACCACATAGCCTTTGACGCCCAGGAAGGAGCTCATCGGCTTGCCGTCCGGCAGGGTCGGCAGGGGCGCCACGCCATAGTTAATGCCAGCGGCTTCATACGGCTGGAAGGCCCAGGGGCCGTTGATCACCGCCGCCGCTTTTTTCTCGGTAAACAGGGAATCGATGGCATTCAGCCCGTTATCGCCGAGGATCCCCGCTGGAAAGACCTTCTCGGCATAGAATTTTTTCAGGAAGGTGACGGCTTCGACGGCGCCGGGGGTATTGAGGCCCACTTGCTGCGGGTTAAAGCCACCGCTGTCGTTTTTAGCAAAGATATAGCCGCCCATCGGGCCAATCGCCCCCCAGCTGTAATAGATCTGGTCAAACTTGGCGAGCAGGCCGTATTTGTTCTGCTCGCGCTGGGTTTTCGAGTAGTCCAGCCAGGCCTGCAGGCTGTCCAGCGGCTTGTCGATCAGGTCCTTGTTGTAGATAAGCACCAGGGTTTCCACTGCTTTCGGGATCCCGTACAGCGCGTTGTCCATGCGGAAGGCATTGATGGAGGCTGGCGTAAAGGCATCCTGTTTCGCCTGATCGACGCTGAGAGGCGAGAGTAGTCCCTGAACCACGGCGCCGCCGAGCTGGTCATTCGGGATCACCAGCACGTCCGGCCCAATGCCCGCCGGGCCGTCGAGGCGCAGTTTTTCCAGCTGCTGGGCATAAGGCATCTCCTGGAGATTAACCTTCACGTTGTACTGCTTTTCAAAATCGCTAACCGCGGTTTTGATGCCGGCGGATTTTTTAATGTCTTCCCAGACGTTGAGCTGCCCGGCGGCGTGCGCCTGCAGGCTGGTGAGTTGCCCCGCCGCCAGGGTGGTAAGGATCAGTGCAGCAAGCGTGTTCTTTTTCATTATCAACCTCATGTGAAGGTATAACAATTTAATGGTTTTTATTGGGCTTATCTCTGCCAGTCAGAAAAATAAATCACTTCAAACTGGCGAGTTATATGAGAAAAAGGCTCCAGCTCTCTTTTGTTATACGCTACCCGTAGATCGCTGACAAAACTACCATAAGCTGCCAGTTGTGTGATCATCATTACAGAAATGAAACGCCGCTGTATGGCGCTAAAACTGCGGAAGTTATAGTCAGGGCATGATTTTACTGCTGTTGAACATCGCCACGCTGATTTGTTACACGTAATACAATTCATGCTACACACAGCGACAAAGCAACGGCAAACAACAGCTACTCACTTCGGGGAATGTGGATGTCCAATATACGACTGAGGAATGTCACCAAAAGGTTCGGCAGCACGGTGACGCTGCACCAGGTCAATCTCGATATTGAAGATGGCGAGTTTGCCGTTTTCGTCGGTCCTTCCGGCTGTGGAAAATCGACGCTGCTGCGCATGATTGCCGGTCTGGAAGAGGTCAGCGAGGGTGAAGTGCTGATCGGCGATGAGGTGATGAATGATGTCGTGCCCGCCCGCCGCGGCGTGGCGATGGTCTTCCAGTCCTATGCGCTCTACCCGCACATGACGGTGGCAGAGAACATGGGCTACGGGTTGAAGGTGAATAAAGTGCCGAAAACGGAGATCCGTCGCCAGGTGGAAATGGTGGCTAAAACGCTGCAGCTCTCGCACCTGCTGGATCGTAAACCGAAGCAGCTCTCTGGCGGCCAGCGGCAGCGCGTGGCCATTGGCCGGGCGATCGTGCGTAATCCCCGGGTGTTTATGTTCGATGAGCCGCTCTCTAACCTCGATGCGGAGCTGCGCGTCGATATGCGCCTGCATATTGCCCGTCTGCACCAGGAGCTGAAGACCACCATGGTGTATGTCACCCACGATCAGGTAGAGGCGATGACGCTGGCCGATAAAATCGTGGTCATGAACTACGGGAAAGTCGAACAAATGGGTTCGCCGATGGCGCTGTATTACAATCCGGTCAACAAATTCGTCGCCGGCTTTATCGGCTCGCCGAAGATGAATTTTTTGCCGGCCATCGTCAGCGACTGGCAGCCGGAACGCTTAACGGTCACCCTCGCGCAGGACCATCAGTTGGTCCTCAATATCGCTACCCAGCCGCTGAAGCCCGGCGCCTCGGTGACGCTGGGTATCCGACCAGAGCATCTCACGCCCGACGTCACTACCGGTACCGTGGTGGAGTTTCAATGTGAAGTGGTGGAGCGTCTGGGTAACAATACCTATCTGTTCGGCCAGTGCTACGGCCACGATAACGTCAAGGTCCTGCTGCCCGGCGACGTCCATTTCCGCCCGTGGCAGAAAATAAATCTGGCCTTCGATGAGCGCTTCTGCATGGTATTTGATGAGAATGACCTGCGTATCAGCGCTGATATCCCGGCGCCGGATGCGCACTAGCTAACATATTGCTGTCATCTGCGCCGTGTATGCTGCGACTGAATGCCGGAATACACCCTGCCCGGCATTCACACCCTCATTTTTATTCTGCTGCATCGGAATCATCCTTCTCTCCCGGCATCGCAGCCTCTCGCGATGCCGGTTTTTTCGCGACCTCAGCTCACTTCTCTCGCTGCGCCTGATTTATCTTTCGCATATACTGATGACACCCGGCGAACGATAAGGACACAGGTATGAGGACCCGGCATCTGGTGGCGCTGTTTACAGGGGTGCTGATACTGGCCATCATCCTGCCCATCTCACTCAGCATCTGGCAGGCAGCGCGGCAGGCCAAGCTGCAGTTCTATCGTGAACTGGATGACTATTCCAACCGTATCGTCGTCCGCACGCTGCAGGTTGCCGATCAGGCCAGGGAAGCGCTACGTGAGGCCGACTCACACACCGCCGCCTCCTGTAGCCCTGAGCACCTGCTCACGCTCCGCCGCATCGCCTACACCCATCGCTACATTCAGGAAGTGCTCTGGCTGCGTGATTCCGTGCCGCAATGTTCCTCCCTGGAAGACCATAGCGTCGCGGTCACCTTTCCCCCGCCGGACCACATTGCCCCTGACGGCTATCGCACCTGGCTGACCTCAATTAACGATCTCGGCCTTAATCACCAGATGACGGCCATGGGCAGTCAACAGCATATGGTGATGATCGATCCCATCTCTTTTATCGATGTGGTTCCTGCCAGCGAGGAGAAGATCCATACCATGCTGTTTGGTTTGGATCACCTGAAAATGGTGATCAGCAGCCAACCGCTGCCGGATACGGTCTGGCAGCGTATTAAAGATCCACATGTTAATATGCTGACGCTGGATAACACGGTCTATCGGATCCAGCGCATTCCCGAGCTGGGCTCCGGCATCGTGACCTGGTCGTCGACGCTGCCGCTGCAGCAGCGTATTCGCCAGCAGCTAATCTTCTGGCTCCCTGTCGGCATCTTCACCAGCCTGCTTGCTACCTGGCTGCTGCTGCGCCTGCTGAGACACCTGCGATCACCACGCAACAGTATGCTGGACGCCCTCAACTCCGAAGCGATTCAGGTTTACTATCAGCCGATAATCTCGTTGCAGGATGGGAAAATCGCCGGGGCCGAGGCGCTGGCCCGCTGGCAGCAACCCGACGGCACCTTTTTATCACCGGATATTTTTATTCCTCTGGCCGAGCAGACCGGGCTGATTACGCAGTTGACGGAAGATATCGTCAGGAAAATTTTTACCGATCTCGGTCCCTGGCTGCGGCAGCGGCCGGAAGTGCACATCTCCATCAACCTGTCGGTAGATGATTTACGCTCGCCCACCCTGCCGACGTTGTTACACGATCAGCTGCAGCACTGGGGGATCGCCGCCGAACAGATCATCCTTGAAATCACCGAGCGCGGATTTGTCGATCCGGAGACCACCATGCCGGTGATCGCTCACTACCGTCAGGCCGGGCATCGTATCTCGATTGATGACTTTGGCACCGGCTACTCCAGCCTGAGCTATCTGCAGAAACTGGACGTCGATACGCTGAAAATCGATAAATCTTTTGTCGATACCCTCGAGTACCGGCCGCTGACGCCGCACATTATTGAAATGGCCAAGGCGCTCAATCTGGCCACCGTCGCCGAAGGGGTGGAAACCGAAAGCCAGCGCGACTGGCTACGACAGCATGGCGTCCAGTACGCCCAGGGATGGCTGTACAGCAAAGCGCTGCCAAAAGAGCAGTTTATTCTGTGGGCGGAAAATAACCTCCATGTGCATTAAGCAACAGGAGCAATAAGCAGAATGCCAGCGGGTGTGGCCACTTCGCCGCCCGCGCCTGGGCGCTACTTCAGATAAGATTTGATCACCTGCATCACCGTCTCCAGATCCGCTTCACGCTGTGTCTCTTCAGGCTCTTTCACCACATGGTCGGTCAGATGCCCCTGAATAACCTGCAGCATCATACCGTTGACCGCGCCGCGAATCGCCGCCAGCTGCTGTAGCACCTCAGCGCACTCATGCTCGCGATTGAGCATTTTCTCTAACGCGGAACTCTGCCCCTGAATTTTTTTCAGTCGGGTCAGTAACATTTTTTTGTGTCGAACTGTATGTGACATTGCACGATCCACCGTTTCATTCTGTCCGTGATTACCGACCTTCATCATCAGTAACGCCTGCCAGCATAGCATGATCCCTTTTGTCAGCCGCTTTTTCTACTGGGGGGTAGTATTTTACTACTGGGGGGGAGTAGGATAAACGCACTTTTGGCAAGGATCCCGATATGAACGATTTCACTTCCCTTCTGCAGCAAGGTAATGCCTGGCTGTTTATTCCCAGCGCGATACTGCTCGGTGCCCTGCACGGCCTTGAACCGGGCCATTCAAAAACCATGATGGCCGCCTTTATCGTGGCGGTACGGGGAACGTTAAAACAGGCGGTGCTGCTGGGGCTGGCGGCGACGGTTTCCCATACGGCAGTCGTCTGGCTGATCGCCATGGCCGGCCTGTGGTTTGGCCGCGGCTGGAACGCGCAGGCCTCCGAACCCTGGTTTCAACTGATCTCGGGGATAGCGATTGTACTGATTGCCTGCTGGATGCTCTGGCGCACCTGGCGCGAATCGCAGCCCCATACGCACCATGATCACCACCATGAACATGATCACCACCATGACCATCACCATGCGTCCTCATCCGCCGCGCCGCTGGTGGCGGAGGAGTGGCAGGACGCGCATCAGCGGGCTCATGCTCAGGAAATCAACCGGCGCTTTGATGGCCGCCAGGTGACGACCGGGCAGATCGTACTGTTTGGCCTGACCGGCGGGCTGATCCCCTGTCCGGCGTCCATTACTGTGCTGCTTATCTGTTTACAGCTGAAGAAATTTTCGCTTGGCGCCACGCTGGTACTGGGCTTTAGCGTTGGTCTGGCGCTGACGCTGGTGGCTTCCGGGGCTATCGCCGCGCTGAGTCTTAAACAGGCCACCCGCCGCTGGCCCTGGCTTAACGATGTCTCGCGCAAGGCGCCCTGGTTCTCAGGTTTACTGATTATCGTGGTGGGGATCTACATGATGGTTCACGGCCTGAGCGGCCTGTAAGCGTCGGCTCGCCCTCTTGCGGATAGAGAGGGCGAGTCGTTAATTCAGGAGACTATCTCCTGCGGAGTGCTGACCGCTTTGCGGCTGACGGGCTGGCGAAACCACGGCAGGCACAGCTGGATCAGCGGCCCAATCGACAGCGCGTAAATCACGGTGCCGACGCCAAACTTACCGCCCAGCAGCCAGCCAATCACCAGCACAGTCAACTCGATAGCCGTCCGGATGCCACGCAAAGACCAGCCGGTACGAGCGTGCAGGCCAGTCATCAGGCCATCGCGCGGCCCGGGGCCAAAGCCCGCGCCGATATACATCCCGGTGGCGATAGCATTCAGCACAATCGCCCCCACCAGCAGCACACTGCGAGCCACCAGCGACTCCAGCGGCGGCAGGACGGCCAGCGTGGCATCCGCCGCCAGCCCCAGCACGATAACGTTGCTCACCGTGCCGAGCCCCGGCATTTGCCGGATCGGGATCCACAGCAGCAGCACCGCCGCGCCGGTCAGGATAATCACCGTACCGAAACTGATACCCAGTTGTTTAGCCACCCCGAGATGGAAAACATCCCACGGATCGGCGCCAAGATTGGCATGCACGAAGAGCGCCGTGGACACGCCATAAAGTACCAGGCCGATATATAACTGCAGCAGGCGACGAAGCATATTTTTTCCTCTACATCATTGCGAATGCCCTTATCATCAGCAAAAATGGACTGATAATTAATGGCCAGTTTTGGAAAAGTGGATCGCTATGTCAACCCGACGCTTTGGAACACAATCGCTGGTACGCCTGCTCGGCAACTGGCAGGAGTCCACTTCACGCACGCCGCTATGGCGTCAGCTAGCGGAAGCGCTCCGCCTGCTGATCCTCGACGGTCGCCTGACGCTGCAAACGCGCCTGCCAGGCGAGCGCGAGCTGGCGGCGGCGCTGAACGTCAGCCGGACCACCATCGCCAGCGCGCTCGGCCAGTTACGGGAGGAGGGTTTTCTCTACAGCCGTCAGGGAAGCGGTTCGCGCATTGTCTTGCCAGAGCGTCCCGCCGACCTGCCGCCGCCCTCAGGCATCCCCTCCTCGCTGAATCTCTCTACCGCCGCCCTCAGCGCCGGACCGGAAGTCCATCAGGCCTTCCAGCATGCCATGACGCTGCTGCCGCCCTACCTGGGCCAGACCGGCTACGATCAACAAGGGCTGCCGGTACTGCGGGAGGCGATTGCCCGTCGCTACAGCGAACGCGGTCTGCCGACGCGGCCCGATGAAGTGATGGTGGTCAACGGCGCCCTCAGCGCCTTCGCATTGATCCTCCGCCTGTTTACCGGCCCGGGTGACCGGGTGGTCATCGACGCCCCCACCTATCCGATGGCGATTAGCGCCATTCAGGGCGCCTCCTGCCGCCCGGTCGGCGTCGCGCTTCCACAGCAGGGATGGGACTGTGATGGACTCGCGGCGACTATTGCGCAGACCGCGCCGCGTCTGGCGTGGCTGATGCCGGATTTTCACAATCCCACCGGGCGCTGTATGGATGCTCCCACCCGCCAGCGGGTCGCGGATATCGCCGCCAGGACGCGGACGACGCTGGTGATCGACGAGACCATGGTTGATCTCTGGTATAACGCGCCACCGCCCCCGCCGCTGGCCTGCTTTAATCCCGATGCTGCGGTGATCACCATTGGCTCAGCCGGGAAAAGTTTCTGGGGGGGACTGCGCATCGGCTGGATCCGCGCCAGTACGCGAACCATCGCCTCCCTTATTCAGGCTCGCGATTCCCTGGATTTGGGTACGCCTCTGCTGGAGCAACTGGCCTGCAGCTGGCTGCTGGCCAATGCCGCCACGCTGCTACCGCCGCGGCGGGAAATGCTGAAGGCGCGCCGGGACATGTGCGAAACGCTAATGGCGGAATTTTCCCCGCTGGCGCTTTACGCCGCCGGAAGGTGGGCTCTCTTTTTGGGTGGAACTCCCTGACATGCTGGCCACGCTGTTCTCTGCGCGCGCGGAAAGTCAGGGGATCCATATCGGCACCGGCACGCGCTTTGGTCTTGAGGGAGCCTTTGATCGCTATTTGCGTCTGCCATTTACACTGCCAGACGAAGCATTGCGCCAGGCCTTCTCCACGCTACAACCGCTGTGGCAAAGCCTTGCAGAGCAGAAGGAAAATACGCGTTTGCGGAAAATAATATAAGAAAATATCGACGGGCTGGCTTCAGCCCGTCAAATGACCATCATCCATGAGGTATATGAGATGTTTTTATAAAATTGCCTGAGTATCCTGCCCTCTGGTTATGGCATCCCGGT